>Ga0209655_10000441_pt1 | contig 15780 bp, 10 predicted proteins | sample BogFormECP03_OM2_FD_188236 | JGI IMG/M metagenome (GOLD analysis project Ga0209655, IMG submission 188236) | Bog forest soil microbial communities from Calvert Island, British Columbia, Canada - ECP03_OM2 (SPAdes) (version 2) | ecosystem: Environmental > Aquatic > Freshwater > Wetlands > Bog ...
CGAAAATCACGGCGGCGTCTTTCGGAATCGCCGGACCGGTGGTAAACAATCGCGTGCAGGCGACGAATTTTCCCTGGGTGGTAGATGGCGCGAGCGTCGCATCGCACTTGCACCTGAATCACGTTCGCCTGGTGAACGACGTGGAAGCGGCTGCCTACGGGATCGGCGTGCTGGAACCCAGCGAACTGGAAACGCTGCACGTGGGAGTGCCTTCGCCGCGCTCGACGCAAATTGTGATCGCGGCGGGCACCGGTCTTGGCGAGGGAATACTTTTCTGGGACGGCCAACGGCACGTCCCGATGGCTACCGAAGCTGGGCACGCGGATTTTGCTCCGAACACGTCGCAGCAAGCGGACCTGTGGAAGTTTCTGAATACGCGTCACGAATGTGTGAGCGTGGAAACGATTTTGTCGGGCGGCGGATTTCAGCGCGTGCATGAATTTCTAAATCCAGATGTGCGGCATCCGGGGTTCGATGATGAGAGCACAGATCCCGCGCCAGAAATTACGCGCCGCGGGCTGACCGGCGAGTGCCCAGTGTGTGCCGCGACTCTGGATCTGTGGGTGGAGATCTACGGCTCAGAGGCGGGAAATCTGGCGCTGCGCACTGTGGCGCGCGGCGGTATCTACATTGCCGGCGGAATCGCTCTAAAAGTTCTGCCCAAGCTGAAAAACGGAAAATTCGCCGCCGCGGTGAAGCACAAAGAAAAGCTCGAATCGTTCCTGGTGCAGATTCCCATCCATGTGGTGTTGAACGAGGAGTGCCCGCTGCTCGGCGCTGCGTCGGTGGCCTGGAAGAACCTTTAGTTCGCAACGGCCCGCTGCACTCGGTTCATCAGCAACTTCGCACGCGCGGCTTTCGGCGTCCCGAACTCCAGGGCGCCGGTTGCTCATCGCACGAGAAGCCGCAACTCTCCCGGCGCTTACTCGAAACTTCCGGTTACGCCTTGGAATCCGTGGCTGGCCTGTTTCAGCACCCACTTCATTACGCGGGCAGCGTCATAACAGTACGCGACGTTGTAGCCGAGCGTTGAGAAGCAGTGCGGCTCGCAACCCTGTTTCATTTCGTGCAGTTGCTTGAGGTCGAACTTCTGATTCTCCACCTTGCCCCAATCGTAGCCCGCGTTGTACATCGGGAAACAGGGCGCGAGCGTCCCGTCGGTCCGAATGATCAGCCAGTTTTGACCGGCGCGGCAGCCCCAGTGTTCGCCGACGCCGCGCATGAATCCCTTCATATTCTGCAGGCGCGGAATGGAGTCCACCATTTTGTAGCCCTGGCGCTGCTTATCAATCAGCCAATCGAGCAAATCGTCCACCATCGGAAAATCTTCCGGGCGAATGTAAGTGTCGTTGGCGTCCAGATGCTTGAAGTGCGGCTGCTCCATCATGGGCGCTTCGTTGATGTGGAAGGTGAGCGAGATGCCGTTGTCGTGAGCGACTTCAACCAGCTGCTTCACGTCTTCGATATTCGTGCGGCAAATATTCGTATTGAAGAAGACGGTATAGCCGTAGCGATACTGGCGCCGCACCAGGTAGTCGAAGTAGGAACTCACGTGCTCGAAAGCTTTTGGCAGGCCGGGTTTTTCCTTGATGGTGTCCACGGCGAAGTTGATGGTGGCGATGCCCGCGTCAGTGAGCCGGTCAATCACATCCGGACGTAGCAAGCGGGCGTTGGTGGCGAGGTAAACCCAGAAATCCTTTTTCGCCGCGTAGTAAACGACTTTGTGCACAAAATCCGGGCGGACCAGGGGCTCGCCGCCGGTGGGAGCGAGGACGCGGCACGGCGTGTCATGCAGCCAGTCAATGGCGCGGCGGGCGGTGTCCTCGGTCATGCCCTTCACGCGATTATCGTAGGACCAGCAGTAGTGGCAATCCAGATTGCATTTCCACTCGGTAAAAAGATACGCGATGATCGGTTGAAAATCTCCGGGCAGGATGCGGGATTTAAAGTAGGGGACCATCCAGCCGCGCATATTCTTGAAAATGCGCGATGCGGGCCAGTGCCTTTGGCCGGTCTGCAAAACCTGGTCGTGCGCGGCGATATCGTCGGCGTCCAGGTCATGGAAAAGTTCGGGTTGGCTTGGGAAAACGGGCGTGGGCAGGGCCTTTTTTTCTTTAGATGATTCCGGCGTATGTTTCTCAGGGGTTTCCTGAAGTAGTTTGTGCAGCGGCACATCCAGACGGAAGGGATAAGAAGGAACTGTGGGAAGCGGTTGATGATGGTCGGACATGATTTCCTCCTTGAACGTAAAGATTTCGCGGAGCTGTCGCGCCCGGCAGCATCGCTGTCCAATGTTCCGGTAGTATGCCTCGCATTTTGTCCGCGAGTTTGTACGCTAGCGAACACTGCCTCCTCGCAAGACCCCCGGGCCTGGAACTTTGCATTTGATTCACTACCACAGCAAAGGGTTACAGTTGAAGAGCAATTATTTGGGTCCTCCGGGCAGATGCAATTAATAAAGATACGCAGGCATCGCTTCTTTTTTGGGCCTGGGAGCATCTATACTTGGTATGCGGCGGCAATTTTGGGGTGGAGAAAAGCGGAGCGTGCTTTCCCGACGAATTCCGATATGCGGGTTGGCTAGCTGCGTGTTCTTGATCGGGTTGCTCTGAGCCTGCCATCCGCCGCGCAGGAAATAACGCCGGCTGCTTCCGGCTCCCCCGATATAGCCTGGAAGGTAACGTTGGCTCCTAGCCCGTTCGCGCAGCTGGTAAAGGATGCGCAGGACGAAACGAATCCGCAGCAGACAACCTCCCAACCACAGCGCGCAGCACACGCCTTGAGCCGCGTGGTGATCACGCGCTCCGATTGTGGCCAGACGCAATTCAACTATTCCGAAATTTTGGGAGCGGGCACTGCCGCCGCTGTTTCTACATATACTTATCACCCGGAGAGCGAGCGCAGTTTCGAATATGTGACGACCGTGTGGGCCTCGCAGATGGGATGGGACGCGGCGACGTACATGGTAAAAGAATTCAGGCCAGACCTTCGCAAGAAACGGCACAAGGACACGCAACAGTAGCGCGAGCTATTCTAGCCGCGCGAGCGATAGGGAGCATCCAAGCGTTGAGATGGCCTGCAGTCAGCGGCTGGGTGAAGGCTACGTTGCCCGCGCTGGGTGGGCCGGGAGTTTTCCTCGCCTCCTTTCTGGACTCTTCTTTCGTTCCGCTTCCCTTAGTGACAGACCTGGTCGTGATGGAGCTCTCGATCCGGCAACCGCTGCGCATGCCGTACTACGCGGCAACGGCGGCGCTGGGTTCGCTCGCGGGATCCATCTGGATTTACGCGCTGGCGCGCAAAGCCGGCGAAGTGTATTACCGCGAGAGGCAAGGGCACGCGCCCGGGCGTATTCGTAAGTGGGTCGAGCAATATCCTTTTACGTCCGTGCTGCTGCCGGCCGTCGCGCCTTTTCCTGTTCCATTTAAACCGTTTGTGATCGCGCAAGGCGTGTTTCGGGTGCCGTTCAGGCCCTTTGTAGTGGGTACATTTGTAGGGCGCGGAGCTTTATTTTTCGCGGAAGGCTTTCTGGCTGTGCGCTACGGAGCAGCCGCGAAAGATTTTGTGTTGCACCAAAAATGGGCATCGCTCGCGATTCTGCTGGCGTTGATATTGGTGGTGCTGGCGATTCGCCGGCTGCCGCTTGATCGCCCGAGCGCGCTATCGGAAACGGATTAGAGTTCCCCCACCCGTCGCTCCAGTTCCTTTGTGATCTCATTCGCATCCTGGTCGGCGGAGAAGCGCACCGGCTTTCCGATGGTCACTTGCACATGCCCTGGGCGCGTGAGTATGCGATTCGCCTGCCGCAAATCGAACAGTCCCGCAAGCCTCATCGGCACCACCGGAATATTCAGCTGCTTCGCCAGCAGGCCAACGCCCGCGCGGAAGGGAGCGATGTGGCCGTCCTCGGTGGTCTGGCCTTCGGGAAAGACCAGAATATTCCAGCTGCGGTCCGCGAGATCGCCGGCAAACGAGAAACTTTTCAGGAAGCCGGACCGTTGCGGCAGGGGAAATACGTTGAACAGCGACAACGCCAGGAAATAGTCGAGCCGTTCGCGGAGGCGGTTGAACAGATTCATGTCCTTAGGCGGACGGCGCATTTCGGCGAGGCGTTCGGCGCGCATGGCAGTGGCCAGGCGATTGCGCAAGCGCGCGGGCAATGCCGGAAGAACCCAGGCGATGTCCAGGTAGGTGACGTGATTCGCAATCACCAGGACAGGGCCGCGGAGCCCACGGAAATTTTCGCGGCCGCGAATCCGCGGCGCGGCAAGAATGTACGTGGCGGGCCAGGCGAGCAAGTAATAGACGGCCAGGCGCACGGCGGTGGTGAGCCAATTTTGCGGCCAGCGCGGATAGAGATGTTTGACAGGAGCAGCGGGAGATTCCGTCAGAAGCTTTTCCAGTTGGCCGACGGTCGAGACTTGGCTGAAGCGGAACTCGCTGAGGTCCGTCTGATAGCGGCTTTCGAGCGCGCTCATCAGCTCGACGCGATCGAGCGAAGTCATGTGCAAGTCGGCATCGAGCGCGGCGTTGCGCGAATCGGCGGCGACGGGGCGTCCGGTGATTTGGGCGATCAGCGTCGCCAGGGAGCTGTTGCCGTCTTGTGACGTGGCCGCAGTATCGAACCTTGCGTTGACGGCCTCGCGAATACGCGGGAGCAGCGGCTTCAGAGTCGGCGTGCGTGGAAAATCGGGATCGGGCCAGGGAAACCAGCGGAGAATCTTTTGATATTCCGCAAGGGAGCGATTGGCGTTTTCGATTATGGCCGCTTGGTTCGCGTGCGGTGGATCTTCGAGCAGCAACACCGCGCACGGTTCCGCATTGCCGTCGCGTTCGATCCCCATCACCACGCAATCGCGCACGCCGGGCTGGCTGCGCACGGCTTTTTCGAGATCTTCGGGATAGATGTTCATGCCCGCCGGGGTGACGATCACATTTTTCCGGCGGCCTTTGAAATACAGGCGGCCCTCCGCGTCGGTTTCGCCCATGTCTCCGGTGCGGAACCAGCCATCGGGTTCCGATACGGATTTCGTCTGATCGTGCTGGCGGTATGCGGTGGCGACATTTTCGCCACGCACCAGGATTTCGCCGTTTTCATCAACGCGAACTTCCATTCCCGGGAAGACTTTGCCGATCGAGCCTTTCGCGGAACGGAAAGGATGGTTCAGGCTGATCAGCGAAGTGGTTTCGGTCATTCCGTAGCCTTGAATTACGGCGTAGCCCAGGCGATTCCAGAAAGATTCGACCTGTTCGGGCAGCGCGGCGCCTCCGGAAATGAACGCCCAGAATTTCCAGCCTAGCAGCCAATGGATTTTGCGGAATCGCCACCAGCGCAAAAGAAAGTGCTCCTTCTCCGCGCGCGCGAGATTTTCCTGAAATTGCTGCAGCTGGCCATCACGTTCCATCTGCCGCTGGATTTCGCGCTGCAGAGATTCGATGAATCGCGGAACGGCCACCAGCACGGAAATACGCTCGTCGCGAATCACTTCAATCAGGCCGGAAGGCTTGAGCGAATCAATCAAGACCACGGTGCCGGCGAGGAACGGCGGGATCAAGATACCCAGCATCTGGCCGAAGACGTGGCTCAGTGGAAGCAGATTCAGGAAGCGCAGCGGGTGAAAAATGCGCTCGTAGCGAAGATATTTCTGGATTTCACGCTCGACGGGCTCGATGTTGGCAAGGACGTTGCCGTGAGAGATCACCACGCCGCGCGGTTCTGCCGTGGTGCCGGAAGTGAAGATGATTTCAAGCGTGTCCTGGCGGGAGAGAGGAGGCGCGGGGTACGGTGAGGAATCTCCGTGCTCCGTAAGCTCGGAAAGCGATTCCAGGATGATGGAATTTTCCGGCAGCCTGGCATCCGCAAGCGCGCGACCGTGAAAAATTAATTTGGCGTTCACTTCGCGAGCGACGCGTGCTGCGAATTCCGCCGTGGACCCGTGGTCTATGGGCACGGTCACAGCGCCGCGTAGCAGACATCCGAAAAACGCCATGATCCATTCGGGAGAGTTTTCGCCCCACAGCAGCACGGCGTCGCCTTTGCCAATCCCGCGAGATTCGAGTTCGCGCGCTATGCAATTCGCCTGCTCCGCGATTTGCGCGTACGTCCAGGTTTCCATGCGATAGCCGCGCCGGTAACGCACCGCGATTTCATTTCCGCGCGCGGCGTATTGCGCGACGAAATCTACGAGCGATTGCACGTTCGCTCTCGAAAGAGAATCTTCAGATGCTCAGGCATCGCGGTGTGGCGGCCTCCTACGTGCTCGCGTCGCTTCTCGTTTGATACAATTTACAGGTCTTGGGGCACATATACAAAACAGTGGTCATCGGCGGCGGGCTGAGCGGGCTGGCATGCGCGTTTCGCCTGCGGCAATTGGGAATTCAAGCGCTGGTGCTGGAAGCCTCCGAACGCGCCGGCGGCATGGTCTCCACCGTGAGGCGAAACGGTTTTGTGTTCGAAGCAGGGCCGCAATGCCCGCGATTTCCGGCGTCGGTGTGGAACCTGGTGCGCGAGCTGAACCTGGAAAGCGAATTCGTGGCCGGCGCTGCGAAGGCCAAGCGCTACATCCTGCGCGACGGGCGCTTGCACCTTGCGCCGTTCTCGCCTGCAGGATTGCTCGCGACGGGATTGGTTGGGCCGAACTCGAAATACCGGCTGCTGAGCGAAGTGTTGCGAAAGTCGCAGCCTCCCGCCGCGGAGGAGTCACTGGCGGAATTCGTGGAACGCAAGTTCGGCGCCGAGGTGCAGGACTATCTAGCTGACCCATTCGTGGCGACGGTTTTTTTTGGCGACGCGCGCAAGATGGGCATGCACAGCGCGTTTCCTGATTTGGTGGAGTGGGAACGAAGCCGCGGGAGCGTGCTGCGTGGTGCGCTGCGCGCGTATCGGTCCAAGCGCGATGCCGTGAAATCGGCTGGAGGATATTCGCCGGGGGATTCGAAGGCAATGGACAGTGCCCTGGATATCACGGACTCGCTGCCATCGCTGGGATCGTTCAAGGGAGGAATGGGGACGCTCGCGGAGAAGCTCGCGGAAAAATTGGGCGAGGATATTCACTTGGGCGCGCAGGTGGAATCCGTCGCGGCAGCGGGCAACGGGGCCGTCGGGAGCGAGTCCATGTGGCAGATCCGCGTTAGCGGCGGCCAGGAATTTTCGGCAGAGGCCGTGGTGTTCGCGGTCCCGGCCTATGCAGCGGCTTCATTGTTGCAACAAAGCACGCCGAAATTGGCGGCGCTGCTGGAGGCGATCGAGCATGCGCCGATGGGCGTGGTTTCCTCGGCCTACGATCGCAAGCAGGTGCGCCACTCGCTGCACGGTTTCGGGTTCATGGTTCCGCGCCGGGAAGGCTTGCACACGGTCTGCACGTTTTGGAATTCGTCCTTATTTCCCGGCCACGCACCGAAGGGCAGTGTATTGATGACGAGCTTTGTGCGCACCGACACTGATGGAATGATGACAGCGTCCTACGACGTGTTTGCGCAAATGGTGGAGGCGGAAAACGCTAAAATTTTAGGGATCATGGGCGCGCCGACGGAACGCACGGTTTGGAGATACTCGCGCGCGCTGCCGCAGTACAATGTGGGCCACGCGCAAAGAGTGCGCGAAATTCGCGAAGCGGAAAGCGGATTGTCGGGTCTGTGTCTCGCGGGAAATTATTTGACGGGGCGCTCCATCGGCGATTGCGCGGAGTCTGGCTTTCAGGCAGCGGAAAAGTTGCGTAGCCAGATGCGCAGCTGAAGCATCCAATTTCCGCGGCAGGAGAGAGAAGTTGTTCATCCACACTCTCATTTGGATTTTTGGCGTTCTGCTTCTCGGCGCGGCAGCTGGCGCGATCTACCAGAAACTCGGCCTGCGCCGGGACAGCAAGTTCCATCCGCCACCGGGCAGGCTCATAGATCTCGGAACGCATCGCTTACACCTGCTGGAAAAAGGGCAGGGAAGCCCTACGATTCTGCTCGAAGCGGGGCTGATGTCCACGGTGCTCAGCTGGAGCGAAATCCAGAGCGCACTCGCGCAATCGTATCGCGTGGTGAGTTACGACCGCGCCGGGTTGGGCTGGAGCGATCTCGGCCCCATACCGCGAACGGCCGACCGCATGGTGGAAGAACTGCATACGTTGCTCGAGCGCGCGGCGATTCCTCCGCCATACGTTCTGGTGGGACATTCTTTTGGCGGACTCACGATGCCGTTATTCGCGGCACGCTATCCGCAGGAGACAGCTGGAGTGGTGCTGGTGGATCCGGTGGCGCCGGCCGAATGGAACCCTGCTTCGGAACAGGACCGTAAGCGCGGCGAGATTGGCGCCACGGTATCTCGCCGCGCCGCGCTGCTCTGTCGCATCGGCGTGATTCGTTTCGTGGCGTTCCTGCTTACCTCCGGCGCAACGAAACTGGCGGGCCGCTTGGTGCGATGGATTAGCCGGGAAGCGCCCGCTGAATCCGGCTCGGTTTCCAGTCCTTGGTTCTGGAATTTGCCTCTCGAAGAACGCAAGATGGCGGCGGTTTTCTGGATCCAGGAAAAATTCTGTCGAACCATCGCGAGCCAACTGGAAAATCTGCCGAGATCCGCGGTGCGCGTTGCTGAACTGGGAGAATTCTGCAGCAAGCCGGTCGTGATCCTTTCTGCAAAATCCACGCCACCGAAGAGACGAGAACAGCACGCGGCCATCGCGCAGCGTTTGCCGCGAGGCCGTTACGTCCTGGCGGAAGAGAGCACCCACTGGATCATGCAGGATCAGCCCGAACTGGTGCTCGACGCCATCCACGAGGTGGCGCGTTCCGTTCTGAAACCTGAAGCCGAAGTCGCGGCTGCGCACGCCAATTCAACCGCACCCTCCGGCCGAATCGCTTCGTAGCCGTCCGCTTCCTGCGATCGCAAGTGCCTCGCGCATTTAGTTGAATTGATCAGATTTTTGCATCGTGCGTGTCCCCCTCTGAATCTAAGCGAATGAAGCAGCGGCCAGCGCACAGTGGAGCAAAGACAGATTGCAATGGTGACCGGAAGCCAGTGTCGTCGAGCCTCGACACTTTTACGGAGAAGTGCTAAGTTTTTCTCGTTTTCTCCGTGGATAACGGTCTCTCAAGATCAAGGTCTTCCGTGCGCAATTCCTAATCGCAGTTTTGACGATAAGACGCCTGCGGCGGTCGTGGTGCAGTCCATTCTCTGTATTGCGCTAGCTGCTTGTAGACCACAGCCGCGTCGAATTATAGAATTGGGAAGATTTTAGAGAGAGAGCCGATGAATGGTTCCGTGAGACGCACCGTCGTAATAGTAGTGGCGCTCGTCGTGATCGTCATCGCTGCGGTAACGATAGCGCTGCGCCCGAAACCTGCGGCCAGCGCCGGCCCGCCGCCGGACGTGATGGTGGCGCCGGTGGTGCAGAAAGATGTATCCCTGTACAGCGAATGGATCGGGACGCTGGACGGGTTGGTGAACGCCGACGTCAAAGCGCAAGTCACCGGCTACTTGCTGGAACAGGATTATCAGGAAGGCGCATTCGTTCAGAAGGGCCAACTTCTGTTCCAGATTGACCCACGGCCCTTTCAGGCCGTGCTCGACCAGGCCGAAGGAAATTTAGCGCAAGCCAACGCGCAGCTTGCGAACGCCGAAGCTGTGCAGTTGCGCAACCAACTCGACGTGGACCGCTACACTCCGCTGGCGAAAGAACAGGCAGCGAGCCAGCAGGATCTCGACAACGCCATTCAGAACAACCTGGCGGCACAAGCCACCGTGGCGACGGCCAAGGCGCAAATCCAGTCAGCGCAGGCTGCCGTGGAAACTGCGCGGCTCAACCTCGGATTTACGCGATTGATTGCGCCGATCAGCGGCATCGCTGGTATTGCCCAGTTGCAGGTGGGAGCTTTGGTTAACACCAGCAGCGCGCCTGTTACGACCGTTTCGACGGTGGACCCCATCAAGGTTTATTTCACCGTCAGTGAAAGTGAATACCTCGATTACAACCGGCGATTTCCCACCGAATCCGGCAGACAAGCGGACCTCAAACGCATGCAACTCGACCTGGTGCTTGCTGACGGCACCATCTATGCACATCAAGGAACCGTGGACTTCGCGGACCGCGCCGTGAATCAAGGCACCGGAGCGATTCTGATCGCCGGGCTCTTCCCGAATCCGGGAAATATTTTGCGCCCCGGTGGTTACGGAAAAGTTCGGGCGCCAACAAGAGTTGAGCCTGGTGCGCTGGTGATACCCCAACGCGCGGTCACCGAGTTGCAAGGCAGCTACCAAGTGGCCGTGGTGGACGCCCAAAATAAAGTGAGCATCCGCACGGTGACGCCTGGGGATCGCACTGGCAGTGATTGGATCATCGCCGATGGACTGCACGCGGGAGAGCGCGTGGTGGCCGAGGGAGCGCAGAAGGTGCGTCCCGGAACGCAAGTCAACCCGAAGCCGTATGTGGTGGCAAAGACCGCGACGGCGGAGGGAAACTAAGGCCCGTGTCCAAATTTTTTATCAACCGTCCCATCGTGGCAATCGTGATTTCGATTGTCATGGTAATTCTCGGAACGATCACGATCGTCAGCCTACCCGTCGCGCAATTTCCAAACATCGCCCCGCCGGAAGTGCAGATTCAAGCCACCTACGTGGGCGCGGACGCGCAAACCCTGGAACAATCCGTCGCCACGCCCATCGAACAGCAAATGAGCGGCGTGGACAACATGAATTACATGTATTCGTTGAATGCCACGGCCAATGGCGGAATGACCATGATCGTGGACTTCGATGTGAAGACGGATCCGAATATCGATCAAATTCTGGCGCAGAGTCGCGAAACGCAAGCGGCATCGCAGCTTCCGGCGGACGTCAACAACTACGGTATCACCGTGCAAAAATCGGTGACCTCGCCGCTGATGCTGCTGACGTTGTACTCGCCGAAAGGCACCTACGACGCGGCGTTCCTTTCCAATTTCGCTTACATCAACATTCGCGACCCGCTGACGCGTTCGTACGGTATCGGCAATGTGCAGATTTTCGGCGCCGGACAATACGCCATGCGTTTGTGGGTGAGGCCCGATACGCTGGGCAAGCTGGGCATCACCGTCACGGACATCATCAACGCGATCCAGGGGCAGAACACCGTGAACCCCGCGGGACAAGTGGGCGGCGAGCCGGTGCCGCCGGGGCAGGAGTTCACGTACTCCGTGCGCGCGCAAGGACGATTGATTTCCGAGGAGGATTTCGGGCAGATCGTGGTGCGCGAAACGCCCGATGGCGGAATCGTGCGCGTAAAAGATGTCGCGCGCGTGGAGCTGGGTTCGCAGGATTACAGCACGGCGGGCCGATTGAACGGCAAACCGGGCGCGATCATCGCCCTTTACCAGTTGCCGGGCTCGAACGCGGTGGACGCCGCAAACGCTGCGAATAAATTGATCGCCGGGATGAAGAAGACGTTTCCGCAGGACATTGATTACGTGACATCGTTGGATACCACGAAGGCGGTTACGTCCGGGATCAAGGAAATTGTCGAGACCCTGCTGATCGCGATCGTCCTGGTGATTCTGGTGGTGTACATTTTCCTGCAAAGCTGGCGCGCCACATTGATTCCCATGCTGGCCGTGCCGGTAGCGCTGGTCGGGACGTTCGTCTTTTTCCCGCTTTTCGGATTTTCGATCAACACGCTTTCATTGTTAGGACTGGTACTGGCAATTGGCTTGGTCGTGGACGACGCGATTGTGGTCGTTGAAGGCGTGGGGCGGCATATTGAAGAAGGCCTTGCGCCCAAAGAAGCGGCCATGAAGGCCATGGACGAATTGACCGCTCCGGTCGTCGGTATTGCGCTAGTGCTTTCCGCCGTATTCGTTCCCACCGCGTTCATTCCGGGAATCACCGGACGCCTTTATCAGCAATTTGCGGTGACCATCGCGATTTCCGTGATTCTTTCCGCGTTCAACGCACTGACGCTGAGTCCAGCCCTGTCGGCTCTTTTGCTACGCCCTCGTGGAGAGAGCAAGGGCGTGATGGCAAAGTTTTTTGGATGGTTCAACCGAACGTTCGAACGGGCGACGGAGGGCTACGTGTCCGTTTCCGGTGCGCTGATTCGCAAAAGCGCCATCGCCATTGCGTTGTTGGTGGCATTCGCAGCGGGCGCGGCATTTTTCGGAGCACGCGTACCCTCCAGCTTCCTGCCGGATGAAGATCAAGGCTATCTCTTCATCAACCTGCAACTTCCGAACGCAGCCTCGCTGCAGCGGACAGACCTCACTGCGCGCGACGTCGAAAAAATACTGGCGGACACTCCCGGGGTGAAATACACCACCACCGTACTCGGGTTCAGCCTGCTGAGTTTCGTGCGCACCAGCTACAACGCATTTTTCTTCGTCACGCTGGACGATTGGGACCAGCGCAAGTCCCGCGCCGAGCAGTTCCAGGAAATCAAGACGCGCCTGAACCAGAAATTGAGCCAGCTGCCCGGGGGCATCGCGTTCAACTTCTCTCCCCCAGCGATTCCGGGAGTGGGCACTTCCGGCGGCTTCACATTTGTTCTGGAGGACCGCGCCGGGAAGGACGTGGAATATCTCACGCAGAATTTGAACACGTTCATGACCGCGGCGCGCAAACGCCCTGAGATCGGTTTTCTGGCCACTACCTACTTGCCCAGCGTGCCGCAGCAGTTCGTTACGGTGGACCGCGACAAGGTGATCAAGCAGGGAGTGAACATCACCGACGTTTACAAAACCATTCAATCTTTCATGGGTGGATTTTTCATTAACTATTTCAACCGCTTCGGCCGGCAGTGGCAGGTGTACATCGAGGCGGAAGGCGAATACCGCACGCGCGCCGAAAACGTGGGGCAATTCTATGTGCGCAACATTAAGGGCGACAATGTGCCGCTCTCCGCATTGACGAAATTCGAGCCGCGTATCGGGCCGGAATTCACCATGCGCTTCAACGAATATCGCAGCGCGCAGATCGTCGGCAGCGCCGCGCCGGGATACAGTTCCGCGCAGGCGATGAAGGCGCTGGAAGAAGTGTTCGCGCAATCCATGCCCAACGACATGGGCTACGATTACAAGGACATGTCGTTCCAGGAAAAGCTGGCTCAGACGGGAGTCTCTCCTAGCGTTGTCTTTGCGTTTTCCTTGTTGTTCGTGTTCCTGATTCTGGCGGCGCTGTATGAGAGCTGGACGTTGCCGTTCAGCGTGCTGCTCAGTACGCCGGTAGCGGTGTTCGGCGCATTCGCCACGCTGTGGTTGCGCCGCACGGTGGCCGGTTGGTTTTATCCAGCGTACATGGTGCAAATCGAAAGCGACGTGTATTCGCAGATCGGGTTGGTGATGTTGATTGGGCTGGCGGCGAAGAACGCGATTCTCATCGTGGAGTTCGCGAAGGACGAATACGAGCAAGGTAAGCCGCTGGTGGACGCTGCGCTGGCCGGCGCGCGAATCCGGCTGCGGCCTATTTTGATGACTTCCTTCGCTTTCATTCTGGGCAGCGTGCCTTTGTGGATCGCCACCGGCGCCGGCTCGGTGGCGCGCCAGATCATCGGAACGACAGTGATTGGCGGAATGCTGGCAGCCAGTTTCCTCGCCATCTTTCTGGTTCCGGCGATTTTCTATCTGGTAGAGAAGTGGTCCGGCGCCGGCAAGCAGGACGCCGCCGCAGCAGCGCCGGCAACGCCGGCGCCGGCGCCGGGAGACTGACATGCGCCACCGACTCATCGACGAGCGAAACACGCCGCGGAGCGATTCGTGACTGGGAATTTCATGAACATGAAATTCATGGGAACTCTGCGGCCATTAATTGCCGCTCTGCTTGCTGCGAATCTCATCGCGGGGTGTATGGTGGGCCCGAACTATCATAAGCCCGACGTACAAACCCCGACCGCGTACCATAATCTGCCAGAAAATGAGCAGGCCGCAGCACAGGCAGTTTCCTACGCTGATCTACCTTGGTGGCAGGTATTTTCAGATCCCGTTCTGCAAGACTTGATCCGCACGGCGCTGAAACAGAATTACGATTTGCAGACGGCCACGGAGCGCATCAGCGCCGCGCGCGCTCAACTGGCGATAACGCGGTCGAGCCTTTTCCCGCAAGTGTCTGGCGACGGCAATTTCACGGGTGGCAAAGAACAGAATTTTCAGTCGAAATCAAATTTCCTGGCGCTGACGGCAGACGCCGCCTTTCAAGTGGATTTATTCGGCGGATTGCGCCGCGCCACCCAAGCATCACGTGCCCAGTTGCTGGCAACCGAAGCAGCGCGGCAAACCGTCGTCCTGACTCTAGTCAGCGACGTGGCCTCCGACTATTTTGCGCTGCTGGAGCTTGACTTGGAATTGCAGATCTCCCGCGATACCGTGAAGACGCAGGAAGATTCTGTCAAATTGACTTCGCTGAGACTGGACCACGGCGTCGCCACAAAGCTTGACGTCCTGCAGGCCCAGCAAGTGCTGGATACGGCCTACGCGCAAATCCCGGATTTCGAAAGACAGATTGCCCAGGAGGAAGATGCCATCAGTATTCTGCTCGGCAATTACCCGCAAAACTTGCCGCGCGGGTTGCCACTCGCTGATCAGCCTCTGCCTCCCAGCGTGCCGCCAGGATTGCCTTCTTCGCTGCTCGAGCGCAGGCCCGATATTCTCCAGGCCGAACAGTTGCTGATTGCCGCGAATGCCCAAATTGGCGTCGCCAAGGCGCAGTTCTTTCCACAGATTTCGCTAACCGGCGCGGGCGGAGGCGCATTTGGGCGCAGCAATCTATTCTCCAGCATGATGAGCTCGCAAACGGCTATCTGGTCGTACGGCGTCCAGGTCAGCCAGCCAATTTTCACGGGAGGCGCGCTGAAGGGAAATCTGCATCTGGCCGAAGCGCAGCATCAGGAAGCTTTGATCGCCTACAAGCAGGCTATTCAAGAGGCGTTCGGAGAGGTATCCGACGGCCTGATCGGCTATCAGAAATTACACGAAGTGCGTGTTAGGCAGGAGCAGACCGTCGCGGATTTGGCGGAGTCGGTGCGCATCTCCATCATGCGTTACAGGGGCGGCACGACCACGTATCTCGAAGTGCTTGACGGTCAACGATCGCTGTTCGAAGCGGAAATCACTCTGGCGCAGGCGCGCGGCGCCGAATACCAAAGCCTCGTGCAACTGTACAAGGTGCTCGGCGGCGGCTGGAAACAGTAAGCGGCGCTCCTGGCTTGCCGCGCTATCGCTCTAAAATCTCCTTCAGCTTTTTCATCTCCTTATCCATTTCCTTCATGGCTTCGTCGAACTGCTGATCGCTCATCACCGCGGGCTGAAAAAGCGTCATCAACTCGCGCGTCAGAAAACACAGTCAGTTTGCGGTTGTTTGTCTGAAAGTTTCCTCGAGAGCTTTTGGGGCAGGTGCGCTGTCGCCTTGCGCCCGGGCGACTCGCAAGTCTTCAAAATTATTCGCAAATGAAGTTGCAGGTGCAGCGAGAGGCTCTCTCCAAACTCTACCGCCGCGCGAACGAGATGCCTGATTTAGTGGCACAGCCTTAGCAGGAACGCAGGAATTCTGGCACAGTTGTGGCACAGTAAGGCGTAGGAGCGTAACTAATGATGGTTTCGCAAGCCGGAAATCTCTTAGAATCAATCAAGCGCCCGTAGCTCAGTTGGAAAGAGCGTCTGCCTTCTAAGCAGAGGGTCGGGGGTTCGAATCCCTCCGGGCGCGCCACTCTAATCACTGCCCCACGTTGGATTTACGCTGCGTTTTCAGAAGCAGCTTGCACCGCATTTTGTAGCCCAAGTAGCCCAACTAAAGAGAAACCCAAGCCCGCGCGCTCACACCATTCCCTCCTCCACGCTTCA
>Ga0209655_10000442_pt1 | contig 15773 bp, 14 predicted proteins | sample BogFormECP03_OM2_FD_188236 | JGI IMG/M metagenome (GOLD analysis project Ga0209655, IMG submission 188236) | Bog forest soil microbial communities from Calvert Island, British Columbia, Canada - ECP03_OM2 (SPAdes) (version 2) | ecosystem: Environmental > Aquatic > Freshwater > Wetlands > Bog ...
TCGAAAGCTTCCGGACGATCAGCGACAGGGTAAGGGCGATCGCAAGCGCCGCTAGTCCGGCTGCACCGATCAAGAACCGGGTTTGCGCGCGCCAGTCGGCCAGCGCCGTCGAAACCTTTGTCGTCGCAACAATATCAAGAGGAAAATTGCTTAACGCATGCGCTGACGCCAGTCGATCCTCGCCATCGACTGGGCTGATCGCGCGCACGGTTCCATGATCAGCCGTCTGCAGAATTTTCTGGATTGGGGCGTTGCTGAGATTCCGGCCGATCATCGCTTCGATATGGGGATAGCGCGCCAGCAACGTGCCGTCGGGCTTGCGAATTTCACAAGCATGAAACAAATTCCGCCCTTTCGGCTCGTCCGACTCGAACGCTTCGACCACAATTTCCTGATCCACTACGACGGGCTTCAAATATTCGATGGTCATTTCCGCCGTCACCGCGCGGGCTTGCCGGAACCGTGAAACTTTGCCCATGGCTTCATCGATTACCAGCGCGATGATTCCGCCATGCAAGAATTTCGGTCCGCCCTGATATTCCGCGCCCAGCTTGAATTCCCCGCGAATGCGCTTGGTCACATCGTCGGCTTCGAACAGCAACTGCATTCCGCGCGCATTGCCCGCGCCGCAGCCGAAGCACAGATTGTCCTCGCGCGGCTCGAGCCGCTTCACCGCGCTCATACCAGGGCCACTCGTCCCGATTCAAATCGGCGCGCGCCACGCTGTTTCTTTTCCAATTCACTTTCGACGAGCGCGCCCAGCGTCTGAATGCCGCGCGCGATCTGCCGCTCATCGAGCGACGCGTAGCCCAGCCGCAGCGTGTTCAACTGCGGATTCTGAAAGTAGAAATAGCGGCCCGGCACAAATAGCACGCCCTTCTCGCGCACGTGAATCAAAAGCTCGCCGGCATCGAATCCTGCGGGAAGCGTGACCCATAGTGACATTCCGCCGTCCACGCGCGTCCAGGTGGTCTCTTCCGGCATGTACTTTTCGAGCGCCTTTTCCAGTGCTTCGAGCCGCGAGCGATATACCTTCCGCATTTTCGTCAAATGGCGGTCCAGATTTCCGCGGCGCACGAATTCCGCCAGCGTCGCTTGCGCCAGTTGGTCCGTGTGCAAGTCAGTGGTCTGCTTCACGATGCGCAGGCGCTCGATCACATTTTCTGGACCCACGCACCAGCCCACGCGCAGGCCGGGGAACGCCACTTTCGAAAAGCTGTCGATCTGAATCACCACGCCATGGCGGTCGAGGGCCTTCAGCGACGGAATCGAATTGCCGCGCACGCGGAGCCGGGCGTAAATGCGATCTTCGATTACTGGAATTTGATAGCGCGCGATGATTTCCAGGAGCTTGCGGCGCTCGGCTACCGGTATGCTCGTGCCTGTGGGATTCTGGAAGTCGGGAGTGAGCAAAACCAGCTTCACGCGGTTTTGCGCCAACAGCGATTCCATCGCGCCTACATCGAGGCCCGCATAACCAAGTTTCTCCGCGGTGGTCTCGACTGGCACTCCGATGCAGCGCACCCGGGCCCCTGCGAAAATCGCAATCGCGCCGGGATAACACGGATTCTCCATCAGCACCGTATCGCCAGGGCGCAGAAACGCCTTGCAGAGCAGGTCGAGCGATTGCTGGCAGCCGTCGGTGACCAGAAGTTGCTCGTTGCGTGCTGCGATGCCCTCTTCGCGCAACATCTCGAGCAGAATTTTCTTTAGCGGCGGATAGCCGTCGCTCGAGCCTAGCTGCAAAATTTTGCGGCCGTCGCTGGTTAGGACGGCGTTGCTGCAACGGCGCAATTCTTCCACTGGGAAAAACTCGTCGGAGGGGCGGGCATTTACGAATGCGATGGAATCGCCGGGGACTTCCGGCATTAGGCGACTCATTACTTCTTCGGCGCGCTCGTCGGCGAAAAGAGCTTCCCAACGGACGCCGCCACCATTGCCATTGACGCGCGGGAGCGGAGTGAATTGCCTGCCTGTCGTCTGCCCGGCGCAAATAAATGTTCCGCGCCCTACGTGCCCTTGAATCAGGCCCTCGGATTCGAGTTCGGCATAGGCGTTCGCGACGGTGGTGCGGTGTACGCCGAGCTGCACTGCCAATTCGCGGCTGGCTGGGATGCGATCCCCGGCGCGCAATTCGCCCGAATGAACCAGGGCGCGAAGCTGGTCGCGCAGTTGGACGTATAGCGGAATGTGGCTTTCGGGCTGGATTTGAAGTGGCAGCATTGGCTCTGTCCTGTAGGCCAATATACTCTAGCAAAATAGCTCGTAAAGAGCCAATTTGTCCGCCAGTTATTGAACACCAAAAACCGGGGCCGCAAGGCCGGAGGGCTAAAGCACCCTCCCCTAGTGGCTTGAGCAGAACCGAGCCTTAGTATTCGAGCACGAAATGGAAATGAGACAAGGGTTTTGGGGCGAGGAAATTCACGCGCCATCACTCGGCGCGGCAATCCGCAATTCTACGCCGTGGCGGTCTTTTCGCCGAGGCGGCGCATACGCTCCTGCAGCTTGCGTCGCAAATTCGCGGGGGCGTTGGGATTGAAGGCTACCAGGTACCACAAGGGTTGCGAACGATCGCGGCTCAGGCGTGAGAGAGTTGATGCATCCGAATTCGGATGGCGGGCTATATTTTCGCGGATCGCCGAATAAGTGTGATGCGAAAGCCGCGCCAATGTCTTGGCGGAAACTTTTGGATGCTCGCTGATCAGCCGCAACAAATAAAAATCTTCCTTGGGGGCTTGACGCGAGAGCGTATCGAGCACTTCGGGCTTTACTTCGGCGCTTAACACCGTTCCGACCTTTTCATCCCAGCTGGCATTGATGCGATTCAATTCCTGCGTTCGCGCGTGTATGAGTTGCTCGATCACGCGGCGTTCCTGATCCAGGCGGCTGGCCGGCAGCGCGCTGCGCTCGACCGAATCTAGCACGCGGAGTAGATGCTGCCGCTCGCCGAAGACGATCTGGCTCGTCCGCGGGGCTTTGCTCTTTGAAGGGTTTCTCACCAAGTCCGAGCGCCTCATATTCGCCTCACTTATGAATGCCTAGTTCACGCACGAGCGATTCGAGCTCGCCCCGCTCGATTCGGAGATCTTCCGGCACCAATTCCGTTCCTGCTTCGATCTTGTGCTTCAGGAAGAGACCCGCCACGTCAATTTTCTCTTCGCGGCTGAGGTAGCGGTTCCCGCCCTGCCAGCTCGCCAGCGCGCCGCCAGATACGCAGACGATAACCGGGCGCGCGTCCCACTCGAAAAAGTATAGCTCCGGCTGATCACCCGACGCGAGCACCCCGGCCTTCTTGAAGGCCACCGCCCGCGCTGTTCCATCCTGGCCTATGGCTTCGAATTTCTCGTAAACAGACTCGTAAGCCACCGAAGATTATCTAGGCGGCACAGTACGCAAGTAAAGGAACGCCCGCGAGAGTGTTTCAAACCGCGCAATACATGGTTCTAGAACTATGCCTAAATTCAGACCATCTTGGATGTCACGCTCGGACTCTGGTCGCACGTTGGCTTCCCGGATTAGTGTGCGAGGAGTATACGCCTGAGAACTCAGTTATGCGAGAACGGAGAGTCGCGATTTGCCCGGTAGCACAGGCACTCCTGCCTCTGACTGTCGGAGCGAATCGCGAAGGCTGGTTGTGCGTAGCTCGTTGCTCACAAGCGACACAGGCAGGAGTGGCTGTGCTACTTAGAACCATGTCGCAATCGAGACTCGTGAGAAGATGAAAGCGGATTGATCTGGAGACGAACTCGATGAGTGTTTTTGACGACCACAAAGATGAGCTTGAGCATTACGAAACGATGATGGGCGAGCGGCGCGGACGCCTGGCTGTGTCGCTTGACCGGCTTACTGACGCGCTGGTGCTTGTGGGCCAGCACGGTGTTTATTGCCACACTGCCCGCGATCCCGAAAAGCCGGTGCTGGACATCCAGCAGATCATCCAAGAAATCCGCGACGCCAAAGCGCTAATCCAAAGCGTGATGGAATCGATGCGCGAGGAACGTGAGCGGACACAGTAGCAGCGGCGCTACTTTCGGAGAAACGGATTGCTTTGGCGCTCTTCGCCGATTGTGGTGGCTTCGCCGTGGCCTGGTAGGACTAGCGTTTCGTCAGGGAGCGCCATCACTTTTGTGTGGAGCGATTTCATGATTTCTGGGAACGAGCCGCCCCAGAGGTCGGTCCGCCCGATGCTGCCAGCGAATAACGTGTCGCCCGCGATTAGCCGCGATTCTTCGCCGCCGTTTCGGATCGCGCCGCGCGCCGGCGGCGCGGCCTCCTTCGGCGTGAGCACTTCGCGCTTCGGGATGTAGAGGCAGAGGCTGCCGGGGGTGTGGCCTGGCGTGTGAATCACGCGGGCTTCGTAGCCGCCCCATTTCACTGCGTCGCCTTCGCGCAGGAATTGCTCGACTTGCGTCATCTCTGGCGTGGGGACGCGCAGCCATTGGGCTTGCATGTCGAGTTTGCTATAGAGTTCTAGATCGGCTTCGTGCATGAATACTGGCGCGCCTGTTATGCGATGGAGTGCGGCTAGGCCGCCTACGTGGTCGATGTGCGTGTGCGTGCTCACGATTGCCAGCACTTTGAGTTTGTGACGCTTGAGGATTTCGACTATACGCTCGACCTCGTCGCCGGGGTCCACGACGATTGCTTCGTGCGTTTCCGGATCGCCGAGGATTGAGCAGTTGCATTGCAGCATCCCCACCGGAATTACTTCGTGAATTAGATTCTGTGCCATCGTCCGAATTATAGCCTCAAGTAGCGCCGGCGTCCTTGCCGGCGTCCTTGCCGGCATCTTGCGAAGAAGTGTTTTGCCGCATTTCAAAACCATCGCGGACCACACGTTTTATAATCTCGACCTGCCTTGAGTGCCGATTCGTGCCCGCCAACGAGGAAAAAAACTTCTACGCATCGATGGGAACGAGTCCGCTCGCGACGGGTGCCATGATTTGAGATTGCGGTCGTAAGATGCTGGCCTTAAGGCCACCGCTACGACGGCTTGATTCGGCGTCTAGTTCGCCCGTGCGGTAAGATGTTTCCTAGAATCGCGTATGGACGCTATTGCGAAAGCTGTTTGTGAGACTCCTTTGGTTGCGCGCGAAGCTGCGCTTGGCGCGGAATTTGGTAATTGGTTCGGCTGCACTTTGCCGGAGCGATTTGCACCGCTTGCGAGTGAGTACCGCTTTGCGCGGGAATCTGCGGCGCTCATTGACAAGAATTATCGCGCGTTCATCTATGCTTCGGGGCCGGATCGGTTGCGTTATCTCAATGCTGTGCTCACCAACGACGTTCGTGAGACGGCGTCTGGCAGCGGGGTGCCTTCGCTGCTTTTGAATCCGCAGGGGCACATTATTGCTGAGGTTGAGGTTTACGCTGTCGGGGATCGGTTTCTGATCGTTTCGTATCAGATGATTCGTGAGCGGTTGATCGAGGCGCTCGACAAATACATCATCATGGACGACGTTACGCTGGAGGACGCCACGCAGTCGCTGGCGGTGCTTGGCGTCGAGGGTCCACGGAGCGCTGAGATTCTGCGCGGTGTCGCGGGCGTGGAACTTGACAGCCTTGCTGAACTCGGCTCCGTCGAAGCTCGCGTCGCGGCGCCGCAGCGCAACGATTTGAGTGGCGCGATTCCGGTTCGCGTGATTCGCCGGTCGCCCGGGGCTCCGGGGTTCGAAATTTTCGTTGCGCGCGATCGCGTCGGGGCGCTCTGGGATTTGCTGCTCGACGCTGTGCGCGCGGTTGGCGGCGGGCCGATCGGTTACGCTGCGCTTAGTGCGCTGCGGCTTGAGGCTGGAATTCCCTGGTTCGGATACGAATTCGATGAGTCTGTGATTCCTCATGAAGCTGGGCTTGAACATTCGCATATCAATTATTCGAAGGGTTGCTACACCGGGCAGGAGATTGTTGAGCGGGTGCGCTCGCGCGGGCATGTGAACCGGGTGCGGGTTGGCGTGGAATTTTCCGGGGATGCTCCTCCTGAGCGCGAGACCAAACTTTCTGCGGGTGGCAAGGAAGTTGGCTTCGTTACGCGGGCCGCGTTTTCTCCGGCCGTTGGGCATCCGGTCGGGATGGCTTATCTTCGCCGCGACGTTTCTGCGCCTGGTGCCTCGCTCGAATATTCCGGCGGTACGGCTCGCGTGATTGCGTTGCCCCTCGTTCGACAACCACTTCCCCTCGAATGAACTTCGCGCAAATAATTGCGCTCGGGCGCGGCGAGCGGCGCCCCTACGAATTCGTATTCGCAGCATTTCCCACAGCCTGTTTTTTTGGACTTGCGTGGTTAGTGCTTTATGAAATTCAGGGAGCGGCGGAAGCTGCCTTGTTCGGCGTCGATTTTTTTCTGCAGTTGCATGATGGCGTAGAGTAACGCTTCGGGGCGCGGGGGGCAGCCTGGGACGTAGACGTCCACGGGGATTACCTGATTTACTCCTTGTACTACTGCGTAATTATTGAAGACGCCGCCGCTGGTGGCGCAGGCGCCCATGGAGATTACCCACTTCGGTTCGGGCATTTGATCGTAGAGCTGTTTGATTACCGGAGCCATTTTGTTGGAGACGCGGCCGGCTACGATCATTAGATCGGACTGGCGCGGGGAGCCGCGGAAGACTTCGGCGCCGAAGCGGGCCACGTCGAAGCGCGAGGCGGCCATGGACATCATCTCGATGGCGCAGCAGGCCAGACCGAAAGACATCGGCCAGATGGAGCTGCGGCGGGCCCAGTTGACGACCTTGTCGAGAGAGGCGAAGAGGATGCCCTCTTCTTTCAGGAAGGTTTCGTCCTCTCCGGGACGCTCGAGAGTTACGCCTTTTGCTAGTTCGACCGCCATTTGTCCTTTTGTTGCTGCAGCGCGCGGTCTGTTCGAGGGTTGCCGCGCGTGCAATTATTGTCGCACAATTTGAAGATTCAGCGTTAGGAGTTGTGCGGCACGTACCCGGGGAGTGTCCCGATTGTTTGTGGCCTCCCTCCTTTGCATTCAATAACTTAGGCCTTGCAACAATATTTTAGTGTCCCGATTGTTCCGAGAGACTGGAACCTCGGTCTTTTTCCTTGCCGGACTGAGCGTGTTCCTCTGCAATCTCAGAGACGATTGCACATTTTGAACGAAACCAATGGCTGCATTTTGGGGTTACGTTTCGATTAGAAATAAGTAACTGGCTTTGTGTGTGAGAGTTCCGTGAAATTCTAATCGTTTTCATTTCGATTAGAAACGCGGATCGTTCGATTAGAAATCGGCGTATGGGGTTGGATTGTTGGGGTAAATTCGGCCGTGACACAGAGAGCTCCATTCGCATTTTCCTGAGGCAGGCTAGCAGCGAATTGAGACGAAGGACATAGAACTGTTTGCGAAAATGCGGTGGCGGAAGTGGGCGCCCGTTCCTTCCCGGTTATTGGGGAGGGCCGGGTTCCGACTATCCTTTCGGCCCCGCATTTAGCTTCTCTTCCTCATTCCGTTCTCGTCAAGCAAGCCGGACGAAGCCGTAGATCTCAGGACGTCAAACCGTCGGAGAAAGATCGGCCACCCGCCGAGGCCGCCAGTAACGGTTCCAGTAGAGACTCCCGAGGTTGGCAACGAAGTGACAGAAAAAAGTGACGATCAGCGAGCCGAAGTGTAAAAACAGTATTGCCGACACCGATCCCTTTACGGCGACAGCAACGGCACCCCAAAAGCGATACGAATAGTGCATCGCGGCAAACACGACGATGGTGATCGTGACGGATATGGCTGCTGAATGGGTGGCTGGCCTGAGAACGATGAGGCAGGACGCGATCCACAACTCTTCAGAAAACGCTGACGAAATGAATATGGAGACCCAGACCAGCAGTGAGCCTTTCCGTACTGCGTAAGTAAAGGCGTGCAGAGGGTCGATTGGAACTCTCCGGACCAATAGCCCCTGGATGCTCACAAGGAGAATTCCGGCGGTTACCCCGACCAACACATATCGTTTCCAATCGGTGAGGTGTAAGCCGAGACGCGCAGGACTAAGCGATATCTTGTGCGCCCAAATCGCAATAGAGCTCACGATTAGCGCATCAACAAAGAAGTTAAGGTAGCGAGTCACCGTGTCTGCCCTATCCTGCAACTCCTGAGGCATTGGTTCGCCAATCGGACGCCCTTGCCGGGCGAGATCGGCGGTCCAGAGGAACTCGATCGGGTTGAAGGAAAAACCGAGTAGATACGAAATTGGGTAGACGGCAAGAACGAGGAATGGAGTTACGTTAGACAATTTCTGTTTTGATACGCCGTGTGGTCTGCTCTTTTTGGGCGGGTGGCCCACCCTTTTCCCTGCTGCGTATTTTCCGAGTTAAACATTGGTTCGGATTCGAGGGATGATAACACCGCTGGTGCTGACGGAGCAGTACAGATTTTGACTTGAGTCCTGACGTGGTTTTTGGGGTCGGTGCCCCATCCTCGGGTTTATCGAGGGTGGGGCTTTTCGGCCATGTTTTCGCTTTTGCGTTCGATTGGATTTGTGGGTTTGGGCCGGACGTTATTTGCTGATACGGACGAAGGTGAACGTCCGCGGCAGATACAAGAAACAAAGTCGAAAGCGGGGCCGGCGAACCCCACCCTTCCCGTACGCCAAAACCGGGAAGGAATTGGCACCCACGGCAAAACCTCGGAAAAGGAAAGGCGAACCGCGCTGGGCGACCCGCGGAGCTTGACCGCGAACGTTCGTGCGCCGCGACGCACTCGGCCCGGCATAAGGCGCGGGCCCTACGGGAGATTCGTGCGCGGGGGCGCACGCTTGTGGCACTTGCTTGACATCCTCTGTGGGGCGGGACTACCTTGCTGGGCTAGAGTGACACTCCTTTGGCGCTCTCACTTTCGAGCGAAGAAATAGGGACATTTGAGACGCGAGCGTGATGGACGGCTTGTGAGCGGGACGGTACAGACTACCGAATCGCTGCGATTGTTTCGGACGCTTGTGGATCGCTCGAATGATGCCATTGAGGTGGTGGATCCGGTGACGTGGCGGTTTGTGGACTCCAATCAGAAAGCGTTCTCGGAATTGGGTTATACGCGGGAGGAATTTCTTTCTTTGACGGTTTACGATATTGATCCGACGGTGAATACGGAAGCGTTTGCGACGGCTCATCGGATCTTGCGAGAGTCCGGGGTTTTGATCAAAGAAGGCATCCACCGGAAAAAGGACGGGTCCGAGTTTCCTGTGGAGCTGAACGTGAGTCTGGTGAAGCTGGACTCGAGCTATGTGGTGGTGGTGGCGCGGGACATTACTTTGCGACGGGCGGCGGAGAACTCGCTGCGGCAATTGTTGGGGCGGCTGCTGAATCTGCAGGATGTTGACCGGCGGGGGCTTTCGCGGGATCTGCAGGATGGCATTGGGCAGTATGCGGCGGGGTTGAGTCTGGCGATCGGGCAGTTGCGGGAACGGGCGGAGCAGGGGGATGCGGAGCTTCAGGGAGTGCTCGGGGAGTGCCGGAATATGATCCGGTTGGCTGGGCGGGAGATTCGGGCGGTTTCCTATTATTTGCATCCGCCTATGATTGAGGAGCTGGGGTTGGATTTTGCTTTGCGTTGGTTGGTTGCTGGTTACCGGGAACGGAATGGGATTGAGACTTCCTTGGAGGTGGCTGCGGAGCTGCCTCGCTTTGAGCCTAAGGTTGAGATTGCGCTTTTCCGGATTGCTGAGGAGGCGCTTTGTAATGTTCGGAGACATTCGGGGTGTGCGGCGGCGGCGATCCGGTTGGTGATTCGTTCGGGGGAATTGGTGTTTGAGATTGCGGATCGCGGTAAGGGGATGGAGGCTGGGGCGCAGCTTTTGCACGGGCCGGCGGGGATTGGGATTTTGGCGATGCAGGCCCGGGCGATGGATTTGAATGGGCGGTTTGAGATGGAGAGTGCGGTGGGTAGCGGGGTTTTGATTCGGGTTAGCGTGCCTTTGAATTGAGTGACGATTAGAGTGGTGACGTCGGATTAGGGCGAAGAGAAAACGTAAATCAAGAACGGGGCCGAGAACCCCACCCTTCCCTTACACTAAATTCGGGAAGGATGGGGAACCCGCCGCTACACTCCGGAAAAAGCTGGGCCACCCGCCCGTAGCCAAGTTCCGGTGCCGGGCCACTTACGCCGTCGCCGCGGCTCCTTGAACAGCTTTCGCTGCGGTGCGAATCACGTCGAGGACGCGATCTGGTTGCGAGAGCATCGGCACGTGGCTGCTGTCGAACTCATAGGTGGTTGCGCCCATGCGCTTGGCCATGGCGCGCTCCAGATCGGGATGCACGGTGTGATCTTGTTCGCCCACGATGTACCAGCTTGGCTTCGACTTCCAGGCGGTTCCCCCGGCTTTCGCCCCGAACAGGTCGGGTTTGGGGACGCCCTGAGTGGCCCAAACGAGCTTCTGCTCCTGCTCCGAAAGGTCGCCGCAGAAATACTTCGTGCCCTCCGGACGCAGCCAGATCCGTCCATCCACGACTTCGATGTGGGAGAAGACGTCGGTCTTCGGGAAGTTGGACTGCTGTGTCTGCGACGACTCATCGGCGTCCGGAGCGAGCGCGCAGATATAAACCAGCCCGACAACGCGATCGTCGGTTCCGGCGCCGGTGATGACGGTTCCGCCGTAGGAGTGGCCGACGAGGATGACGGGGTTGCTGACGCGGCCTATCGTTTCTTTCACCGCGGCGACGTCCTCTGCCGTTGTGTTCAGGCCGTATTGCGCTGCAATACACTGGTACCCCTCCGCCAGAAGGGGAACAATCAGTTTGCTGAAGCACGAGCCATCGGCCCACAGTCCGTGGCAGAACACGATGCCTGGCCTGCTTTGCGTAGGTGTCATTTCATTCTCCTTTGATTAGTGACTACTGACTGGATTTCGCGGAGGTGGCAGCCTCTTCGATGAGTTTGGCTGTTTCCTTGGGATGAGAGATGTAGGCCGCGTGGCTGGAATTTACCTCGATGGTCGTGGCATGGGCGCGCTTGGCCATCATGCGCTCCTGCTCCGGATTGATGGAATGGTCTGCGGTGGACATCATATACCACGTGGGTTTCGACTTCCAGGCCGGAGTCTTCACCGGGGTGGTGAAGGAGTCGAGGGAGAACAAGACCTGCGACACCGCCATGAACGCCGTCTTCGACTCCGGAACATCCGCTGCGAAATCGGAATGGAAGGATGCCGGGTCAATGTAGAGGTAGCCATCGGCGGTGGCTTTGATGCCCTGGCCGGCTGGGGGCACGGCTTTCTCGATGGTGGCGCTGCTTTCCCCGGCGTCGAGCGCGAAGGCGTTGATATAGACGAGGGCGGCGACTTTTGGATCGTTGCCGGCTTCGGTGATGATGGCGCCGCCGTAGCTGTGGCCGACGAGAACCACCGGCCCGGGCTGCCGGTCGATCATCGCGGTTGCGAACTTGACGTCTTCGGCGAACGAGGTCTCCGGTTGCTGCACTACTGCGACCGTGTAGCCGTCGTGCGTGAGGATGTTGAAGACGGCTTCCCAGCCGGAGCCATCGGCGAATGCTCCATGCACCAAGACCACATTCTTGATGCCGGGCGGCGGGGCTGATGCTGCGGCGACTTTCTGGCTTCTGCCTAGAAGCAATGTGGTGGCGAGCAGCGCGACGGCGAGCAACGCGATAGCGTACGGCTTTTTCATGGCTATTCTCCTCTTCTGTTTCAGTCTCAATGAATCACTCAAGTTGCGGGCGGCATGATAACACCGTCGGCGTTAGAGGGCGGGTATCGCGCGTTTGTGGCGAGGCGAGCTTCGAGTGAGTCCCGCGGCTGAAGCCGAGTTTAGGGGCGGGTGCTTTTCCGCTGGACTGAAGTCCAGCTCCCCCCTACTGAAGTAGGGGGCTCCCACCGAACTGCTACGGCAAAACCGAAGTGCAACGGCAAAAAACGGAAGTGCAACAGCAAAAACGAGGTGCATCGGCAACGTCGAAAAACCTCAGGTCTGTCCTTCGGACCCGGCAAGGGGCTCAGGATAAAAAGACCTGAGCTACATTAGTTCCGCGATCCAATTTTTATTTTAGGATCCAGTCGTTGGGGGGGCCTATGAATTGGAAGCCGTAGAGTTGGCCTGGGGTGTTGGGCCATTCGAGGCGGACGGCCATGGCTTTGCCTGTGAAGTTTTGGGCGTTGGCTATGTGGAAGACGTCTACCGTGGAATTCATTGCTAGCGTTTCTGTGCTGGCGCAGCAGAAGCCGTGGGCGCTTACGTTTTCGGTTACGCTTACGATTTCGAAGGGTTTGCCTTTGGCGTCTAGGCCCACCAGTTTTAGCGTGATGCGCAGGCGGATTCTGGGCTCGCAGCGTCTATCGGGGCGATCTACTCCTGTGGCGAAGGCTAGAGACGCTTTTAGGGCTTCGAAATCTACCGGCTTTTGGAAATAGGCTTTGGCGCCTAGATTTTTGCAGAATTCTTTGTAACGCACCGATGATTCGCCACTGACTATGAAGATGGGGATTAGTTGCGTGAAGCTTAGGGTGGAGAGAGTTTGGCAGATTTCGAAGCCTGAAAATTTGGGCATCATTAGATCGAGGAGGATGGCGTCGGGCTTGTCGCTTAGTGCTAGGGCGAGGGCTTCTTCGGGTTTGCCGGTGTCTATGATTTCGTAGGTGTCGTTTAGGCGGAAGCGCATTAGTTTGCGGACGGATTCGTCGTCGTCGATGAGTAGCAGGCGCGGTTTTTTGGGTTGTTCCATGGTCACGTTTCGTTTGTCGTGTGATTTGGCGTTTGCGGCTTTCGCGATTTATGGCGCGATTTGGGTGGTTGCGCGATGCCGGGCTGAAGCCCGCCGCTACGTAATGCTATCGGCTCAATTGTGGCGTTCCTTGACGATTGGTGCATCGGCGTTAGGTGCGCCGCTCTACGCTGGCGTATTTGGGGGCTAGCGATTCTTCTACGCGGCGTAAGAGTTCATCGCGCGTGAAGGGCTTGCGCAGAATGAACATGCCTGGGTTCAGGACGCCGTGGGTGACTATGGCGCCATCCGGGTAGCCGGACATGTAGAGAATTTTCATGTCGGGGCGCAGTGCGCCTAATTTTTCGGCCAGGGTGCGGCCGCTCATGCCTGGCATTACTACGTCGGTCAGGAGTAGATCGATTTTGCCTTCGGATTTTGCGGCTATGGCTAACGCCGTGGCGGCGTCGCGAGCTTCGATTACCGCGTAGCCCTGGGACTTTAGAGTGGTGCGCGTTAATTTGCGCAGGGATTCTTCATCTTCTACTACCAGGATTGTTGCGGAGCCGTGGGCGCGATTAACCGGCTCGCCGGTTGGTTGATTTTCTTCGGGGACTTCTTCGGCGCGCGGTAGATAAATTTTGAATTCGGTGCCCTTGCCTTCTTCGCTGTTGACCCAGACGTAGCCGCCGGATTGCTTGATTACGCCATAGACCGTCGAGAGGCCGAGGCCTGTGCCTTTGCCTTTGTCTTTTGTTGTGAAGAACGGTTCGAAGATGTGGGATTGCAGTTCGGTGTCCATGCCGCAGCCGGTGTCGCTTACCGTTAGCAGAATGTATTCGCCGGGGACTACGTAGCGGTAACGTTCGCGATCGGCTTCGGTTAATTCGGCGTTTTTGGTTTCTATGCGGAGTTTGCCGCCTTGATTCATGGCGTCGCGGGCGTTTACGGCTAGATTTACGATTACCTGCTCGAGTTGGCTGCGATCGGCTTTTACGTGGCCTAGATAGCGCGATAGGGAAATTTGCAGATCGATGTCCTCGCCGATCAGGCGGCGCAGGAGCTTTTCTACGTCGCTTAGGACGCCATTTAGATCCAGAACTTTTGGCTCGAGGACTTGCTTGCGGCTGAAGGCCAGGAGTTGCTGGGTGAGGGCCGCGGCGCGTTGGCCGGCGTTTTGGATTTCGTCCACGGCTTCGCGCATGGGATCGCCTACCGGGATTTGCAGCTGCAGGGCTTCGCCGTAGCCGATGATTACGCCCAGGAGATTATTGAAATCGTGGGCTATGCCGCCGGAGAGGCGGCCTACAGCGTCTAGTTTTTGGGAGAGCGAGAGTTGCTGCTCGAGGAGTTTGCGCTCGGTGATATCGCGATTGACGATTACCAGCTTTTCTACGTTGCCGGCGGCGTTGCGGACGGCGCTGGCGGTGGATTCGAGCGTTAGCCAGTGGCCGTCTTTGTGGCGGATGCGGTATTCGATGGTGCGGCCGTGGCCGGTGCGGCGGGTTTCGAGAGCGGCATCCATTACTTTTTTGTGATCGTCGGGATGGATTTGCTCGAAGGAGCTGGTGTCCGCCAGTTCTTCGGAGGTGTAGCCGAGGATGGTCATGTAGGACGGGCTGTTGTAGATGCGATGGCCGCTTACGTCCACCAGGGCGATCATGTCGGCGGCATTTTCGCTGATTAGGCGGAAGAGTTCTTCGCGCTCGGCCAGGCGCTTGCGGAAAATGTGGATTTGCATTTGCTGGAAGAGGAGATACAGATCGAATAATAGGACGGTGCCGATCAGGCCGCGGATGCCGATGCTGGCGTTGACGGAATAATAGTTGGAGACGCCGGGGAGCATTACTGGTAACGCGATCAGGACTATGCCGGCCGTGAGTAGAAGAGTGACTACTATGCTGGAGGAAGACAGCCACCATTGGCGGCGCTCGACGCGGCCGGAAGTGGCGGCGTTGGGTGGCTTGGGCTTGAGTTTTCGAAATAGCTTGGTGGTCACGGCATCACTTTCGTTTGCGCGTTGCATTGTCTGCGCGCGAAGGGTTGCGTTGCATTGCGAATCCCGGACTTTGGCGATCCGCGCGTCCGGTGCCGCACAGACAATGATTAATTATAGCGGCGTACCGGGTCTGCGCGCGTTAGGCCATGCTGTACTAGATACTGTGTGGGGCGGGGCGATGGTGGTTGATTGCTTTGGAAACGAAGCAGGGATTTGTGCGCGATTGGTAAATGGTTTTTGGCGGGATTATTTTGGCGGTCGGATCGGATATTGTGCGTGGATTTGAGCGGGTGGATCTTTTCGGCTGGCGCGCGACAGAAATAATCTTCTCGTGTAAAGCGGGGTTGTGGTTTACGTTGACGTTCGCGTCTTGCGCCGCCTGGGCGCGGCCCTTCGAGGCTCAGGATAAACGAGCGGCGCCCCTACGAATGCCGGCAGCGGGATGCGAATCTTGCTCGGCGAAGGATGTTACATTGCGGGGCCGAAATGCGGGAGGGTCTGTTGTGTGTCCCGGTTTGCGGAGATTACGGTCGTAAGACCCTCCCCTACCAAGACCGGCGGCGCTCGTCGTTTGCACCGGTTGTTGGATTGGGGACGTCTGTACAGTTAGGAGATCAGGGAGGACGACATGCGGGCATTTGCGGTGCGTGGCTTTGGTGAGGCGCCGGGGATTTTGGATTTGCCGATGCCTGCTGACGACGGGGCTTATTTGATACGCGTGAAAGTTGCGGGGGTTAATCCGATTGATTACAAACTTGTGGAGCGGCTCACTGCTGCTGCTTCGTATCCTTTTGTGTTGGGTGCGGACTTTGCGGGGGTTGTCGAGCGGGCGCCGGCTGGGGCTGGGGATTTTCGCGTGGGCGACCGGATTTTCGGGATGGCGCGGACGCATGGGGCTTATGCGGAGTACACGGCGGTTGGGCCGGGGGCGAAGAACGAACCGCTGGCGCGCATTCCGGATGGCGTTTCGGATGAACAGGCGGCTGCTTTGCCGATTCCTGGGATCACTGCGCTGCAGTCGCTGGAGTTGTTGGGAGTTGCTGCTGGGCAGCGCGTGGTGGTGATGGGGGCTACTGGCGGCGTGGGTGGATTTGCTGTGCAGATGGCGCGGGCTCGGGGGGCTTATGTGATCGCTAC
>Ga0209655_10000444_pt1 | contig 15717 bp, 11 predicted proteins | sample BogFormECP03_OM2_FD_188236 | JGI IMG/M metagenome (GOLD analysis project Ga0209655, IMG submission 188236) | Bog forest soil microbial communities from Calvert Island, British Columbia, Canada - ECP03_OM2 (SPAdes) (version 2) | ecosystem: Environmental > Aquatic > Freshwater > Wetlands > Bog ...
AAGGATTGGGATTTCGACGGCCACAAGCTCGACAACATCTATAGCGTGCCGGCCTGCTACAACCCGAAACACCATCACAAATCGCCGTACGATTCGGTTTACGCGATGGGCGATATCTACAAAACAATTTTCGAAACCACGCGCGCGCTGAAGCCCGATAGCGTGACGCAGAGCTGCCCCTGCGGCACGCCGCCTAGCATCGCGTGGCTGCGCTACATTGATCAGGCGGTGACGGCTGATCCCGTAGGCTCTGTGCAGGTGCGGCAGCGCGTGAAAATGTACAAGGCGCTGCTGGGTCCGAATTCCGCGGTGTATGGCGATCATGTGGAGCTCACGCGCATCGCGAACCCCAACGGAAATGAAAAGGATCTTGGCTCCGACTTTGCTTCCACGGTCGGCACGGGCGGCGTGGTGGGTACGAAATTCGCATGGCCAAATTACGGCCCGAAACTGGCGGACGTCTATCTCACGCCGCAAAAAGAGGAATACTGGAAAAAGTGGATCGGTCTGTACAATGAGAACATGTTGTCCCGCGGCACGTTCCGCAATCTTTACGTTTATGGCTACGATTTTCCGGAGGGTTACGCGATCGAAAAAGACGGCGCGATGTACTACGCGTTTTTCGCGCCGGCGCCAGCGCCTGGCGCTGCTAAGGGCGCGCAGGCAAATTGGTCCGGAGAAATCGAACTGCGCGGGCTCGCTGCGGGAAAATACCGCGTAGTGGATTACGTTAACGGCAAGGATCTAGGCGAAGTGACCGCGCCGGACGCAAAACTGAACGCGAGCTTTTCGGACCACCTGCTTATAAAAGCCACAAAGGAGTGACGCGCTGCGGCAAGTCGTAACCGAATCATGCTCGAGCCGGCGCTAAGTGCTCGCGAAAAAATGCCGCGACCGTGCTGCGGTCTTTAAAAGCTTCGGTACCGCCTTCGCACGTAGTTGAAAATGCTCCGGCGACGTCGGCGTAGTCGAGACATTCTTGCGGCGTACCACCTTGCAGGAAACGATGAATGAAACCGGCGTCGAAACTGTCGCCGGCGCCCACGGGATCCACAGACGCAACGCGCATCCCAGCACGACGCCACTCTTCGGAGCCTTTCCGCGCCACAGCCCCGCGCACGCCCAGTTTTACCACTACAAATTGGCAGAGTTGCGCCAGTCTATCGATCGCTTGCTGCAGCTCTTCGGTACCGGCCACTTTTTTCGCTTCGCGCTCGTTCGGAAAAAATATGTCAACGAATGGCAGCACGTTTAGCAGATCGTCTCCCCACTTCCCTTCCGGATCATCGTTGGTGTCCAGTGAAGTAGAGAGCCCTTTGGCCTTGGCCTCACGAAATAAATCAGCAATGCGCGGGCGAAGGGCACGGTGCAAGAAGTACGACGAGAGGTGCAGGTGACGCGCGGAAAAAATGTAGTCGAGATCCAGATCGGCGTGGCTGAATTCAAACATGGTGCCGGGATACGTGAGGATAAAGCGATGTCCTGGCTGGGCAAGAATCACGGAGAGGCCCGTCGCGGGGCCGCTGGAAGCTGTGCGCACGCGCGTCAAATCCACGCCGGCGCTCGCCAGCCAGTCGAAAGCCATCTTGCCGAGAGAATCCGCGCCGATTTTTGAAACCATACCGACACGCGTGCCCAGCACCGCCAGATTGTGCGCGAAAATCGCGGACGAACTTCCTAGTGTCAGCCGAAAACCCGTGATCAGGGCTTCTTCTTCCGGCTTTAGTTCGGGTGGCACTCCGTAGAGGATCAAGTCCGGATTGAGCTCACCGACCACGCAGACATCGAGCGACATTCTGGCGGCCCCTGTTATTTCGTTTCCAGCATTACCACGCGGGACAAGTTTCGAGGCTCGTCTGGATTCAAACCCTTTTTGATTCCGGTATAAAAGCCTAGTAGTTGGCCCGGAATCACGCTGGCGGCCACGCGTGCCGTTTCCGGGACGTCTAGCGACAATTCGACAGAGTAGTCCGCGGCGCGGCGGATAGTGGAATCAGAAACGTTGGAAATCGCGAGCGTGGTGCCGCCGAGCTTCTTGATTTCCTCAAGAACCTGTACTTCCGCGGCAAATCCCGTCTCGCTGATGATGAAAGTAATCAGCGTTTCCGGGCTGACGATCGATTTCGGGCCGTGCCGGAACTCCAGCGTGTGAAAACTCTGCGCATAAGAGCAGGACATCTCTTTCACTTTCAGCATCGATTCCTGCGCGATGCCGAAAAATGGGCCCTGACCGAGAAACACGTAGTCCGCAAACGTCCGCGATTCCGCCAGCGACTTGATCGCGCTGTGAACCGTGTCCAACCGGCCTGTGACTTGGTCGGAGAGTTTCGCCAACGCCTCCAGAAATTCGCCGCGCTTTCCACGAATTGCAGCCAGCGATTGCAGCGTGATCAGCATCGAGGTGAAAGAGCGCGTCATCACCGTGCTTTTTTCATCCGCTGCGGCCAGTTTGATGCAACGTGACGCGATTTTTTCAATGGGGGTGCCCGTGCCGCAGGTAATCGCCAGTGTTTGCAAATGGAGTTTCGTTTCCAGATATTCAGCGGCTTGCAGCACCTCCGAAGTGTAGCCAGAGCGAGTGATCAGCACGGGCTGGCACGCGCCCAAAAATAATTGCGGAAAAAGCGTGATCTCGGATGCGGGCAGCGCGCGCGATTTCTCGCCCGTCAAGATGGACCAGCTGGCCGCCGCGGCCTGCGCCAGATAAAAACTTGATCCGCAGCCGATGAACACCCATTCGACATTTCGGGGCAGCTGTTCGTTCAGCGATTGCAGTTCACCCGACTGCTCCATCGCCTTCAGGCACGATTTCCACGTGGCCGGTTCCGAAAGAATTTCCGCTATGGTGTTAGCGCCCGCTGCTGCTCTCAAATCGACCAACTGTTCCTCCGCAATGATTGCAAAATGAAAATTTAAACCACGATCACTTTAATATGCGCCGCGCGCAGCCCGCGAAGATGCCGCGCGGAAATTTTGCCGTCCGTGATGGTGTGATGGACGGCCGAAGTGGGCGCGATAAACGAAAGGCTGCGCCGCCCGAATTTGCTGGAATCGCAGACGATGATCGTAGTCTTGGCGTTTTCCATCATCACGCGATTGGCGCGCGCTTCCAGCAGGTTGGGCGTGGTGAGCCCGTATGCCACATCGAATCCGTCCACGGCAAGGAACAGCAAATCGGCGGTGACGTGCCGCAAGGAATCTTCCGTGAGCGGCCCCACCAGCGAAAACGAATTCCTTCGCAGCACGCCGCCCGTTAGAATGACCTCGACGTCCGTGCCGGCCAGCTCGGCGGCGATGTTCACGGCGTTGGTAATCACGGTGAGGTCGCGAATATGCTGGATGGCGCGCGCGATGGCGGTGGTCGTCGTGCCCGAATCCAGAATCACCACGTGACCGGGACGAACCAGACGCGCGGCCGCTGCGGCAATTTTCAGTTTTTCGCGCCGGTGCAGCTGCTCTTTTTCGTGCAGCGTGGGATCGCGCAGCGCCGACGCGTCCAGGGGCAGCGCGCCGCCATGCGCGCGTTGCAAACGGCCCATTTGGTGGAGTGATTCCAGATCCTTGCGAATAGTGATCAGCGAAGTAGAAAAACGGCGCGCCAGGTCTTTCACGACCACCCGGCCGTCGCGCTGCGTCAATTCCAGGATTTTTCGCCGCCGCTCTTCCGCGAGCATAAGTAACTGCCTGCTTTCGATTTCTTACTTTTTGTTACTATTTCGTACCGGAGGGTGATAGCTTGGCACAAATGCCAGCCAGGAGCAAGGGTTTATGCCCCATCCCACGATCGTCTGCGTGAGCGCCAATCCGGCCATGGATCGCCGCTTATTCGTGGAATCCATGACCGTGGGCGAAATCAATCGCGCCAAAAGCGCGCAGGGCCTTGCGGGCGGCAAGGCTGCTCATGTCGCCATGGCTACACGTGCGCTCGAAGCCCAGCCCGTGTGGCTCGGATTTCTCGGCGGAGAGATCGGCCAGGAATGTGCGCGGCAAATGGAATCTCTGGGCATTCGCGTGGTTGCGATTCCCACCAAATCCAGCACGCGCGTAAATCTGGAAATTATTGATGCAGCGGGCCGCGTCACGGAAATTCTCGAACCCGGCGCGGAGCCCACAGCGCGCGAACGCGACGAATTTCTGCAGGCATGCGCTCGGGGAGTTCGCGAGGAGTGGCAGCCTGCCGTACTGGCAATTTCCGGCAGCTTGCCCGCGGGCGTCGGCCCCGACTTTTATGTTTCGCTGATTGAGGCCGCGCGCGTTGCAGGTGCCAGAGTTTTTGTGGATTCCAGTGGCGAGGCCTTGCGCGCGAGCACGAACGCTCGTCCGGATTTTGTGAAGGTAAACCGCGCCGAAGCGGAAACGCTGGTGGCGCGGCCGCTCGCGTCAGCCCGGGAAATAGCAAACGCCGCTGCGCAGATTGTGGAACGCGGGGTGGGCAGTGCCGCGATTACACTGGGCCGCGAAGGATTGATCTGGCTCGAGCACAAAAATGGTCCGGCATGGAAAGCCGTGCCGCCGCGCATGAATGTAATCTCGGCGGTCGGCTCTGGCGACGCGACGCTGGGAGGTTTTGCATACGCCTCCGCGCAGGGAATTGCCGGCGAAGAGGCGTTGCGCCTGGCGGCGGCTTGCGGCGCTGCGAATTGCGTGGCGCCCGCGCCTGGCAGGATAGACCTTGCAACGGTGCGCGCGCTGCTGCCCCAAATCGAAATCCAGCAAATAGATTTCTAGAAGAACGGACGCCGTCCGGGCTTGCTCGCGGCCTGACTACTTCGGGGAGACCGCGATCCCAGGAATCCACCGGACGGCGTTATCGTGAAAGATGCGGCGCAGAACAGGCTCGGGCAGATTCAGCCCCTCGATTTGACGCCCTCTGAGCTGCAGCTTCTGATCCGTTGCCAAAAACTTCCAGTCTCTCGCGTAAGTTTCCTGCCAATCCTTCAAAGCGTCGGGCGTGGCTTCCCCGTTGAGGAATTCCAGGTCCGTGCCGTACAACACGCGGTCCTGATATTTGATCAGGAAGTTCCGCACTTTTTCCCGCGGCGCGAGCATTAGATATTCCATGCGTGCCGCCGTATCCACCGCGAAATTCGGGTAGAGATCAAAGCGCTTGGCAATTTCATCCACGTCGGTTTCCATGCTTCCCAGGTGCGCACCCACGACGCGCAGTTGCGGATTTTCCGCCAGCAGGTGATCGCGCGCGGCCAGTATAGTTTCCTTGCGTGGATGGTCCGGATGAAGGTACATGTACCACTCCGGATTTTCCTTGTAATAATCGTAATCGGGGCTGTTTGGATCGGGCGGCTGCCAGCAGGAGGAAGGCTCGGCCACGTGCGCGACGAGCGTTTTATTCTCCACTGCTATTTCGCGATAAATGGGTTCGAACGCAGGATCGTCGGGCATCACGTACTTGCCGTCTGCAGACTTTAATTCCATGCCGATATTTTTCCAGATTTTCACCGCAACCGCGCCTTCGGCAAATTCCTGGTGCAGTTGCTTAACGGTCTCATGCGCAAAATCTTTCTGCTGGAACGTGAACGGATCAAACGTGACGCACAGCCGGGCGTGGCCGGAGCTCGCCGCAACGAAATCCTTAGCACGCGCGAGTTCGATCGCCAATTTACTGTAGATCCCGTGGGTATCAGCCACACAAATGTCCAGCACGTGCAGTTGAAGGCGCGACATCAAGTCGGTGAAGGCAGGATCGGTCCTGAAAGCGTGAACGTGCGTGTCAATCGGATCCATCGTGGCAAACGCCTGGAGCGCAGCACTGTCAGAGTCGGAGGTTAGTTCAGACGCCGCGACCGCAAACAGCGGCGTCCCTACCGCGCGGCCGATTTGGAAGCCAGCGGCGGTCATGCCCGCAACGAGCAACACTGGCAAAAAAGCACCTTTAAGATTTCCGCGCATATCCCCGATCAATGCTTAGCCCCTCCCGAGCGCGTGCGGCCTCTTGCTGCTTCGTTCTTGTCCGTCTCAACAGACGCTTCGCGCACATCGGCGATGATTAATTCCACGCCGGCTTCACGCAGCGGCCGCAAATGTTGCGGGTCGGTGCCGGAATCCGTCACCAGGATGTCAAAGTCGGTAGTAGGTCCCACGTAAGCAAAACCCTGATTGCCGAATTTGCTGTGGTCCGCGAGGGCGATGCTGACGCGCGCGGATTTCAGAATCATTTTCTTGATCTGTGCTTCGGCCTGGCTGGCGGTGGAAATTCCATAGGCGGGATCAATCGCGCTGACGCCGAGCACCGCTTTGTCCACGCGTATTTCCGAAAGAGCGCGCTGCGCCCAGACCCCGGAAAGATAAAATAGATCCTTCTGCAATTCGCCTCCCGTGGAAATCACCGAAACGTGCTGGCTGCGCTGAAATTCAGCCACGATCGGCGGAGAATTGGTGATCACCGTCAGGCGATTGCGATGCAGCAGGCGCCTCGCGAGTTCATACACCGAAGTGCTGGCTTCCAGGAAAACTGTTTCGCCATCGAGTATCAGCCGCTCCGCTTCGCGCGCTATCGCTTGTTTCTCCGCGCGATTGCTGCGCCCCAGCGATTCATAAGAAGGTTGAAGATTCGTGGCCGAAGCGCGCGAGACAGCGCCGCCGTGCGAGCGCTGCAGCACTCCTTCTTTCTCCAGCGCTTCCAGGTCGCGGCGAATGGTGGCGGCGGTGACGCCCAGAGTGCGGATCAGTTCGGAGGCGGTAACGGTTCGTTCGCGGGATAGAAGCTCGCGGATGCGAAATCTCCGTTCCTCGGCCAGCAGGCTCATCAAAACTTCTCCGTCCCGTTGCAGATTCCAAAAGCAGCCGATTGTGCCACAATTCGGCTAGAAGTGTGCACAATAATACAAAATGCATCAGATTCGATAAAAAAAGTTGACAAACGTGCATAATAGGACTAATTACGTGAGCGATTAAGGCCGATTTCTCGTCATTCTGCGGCGTCGGGTGCTCCGCAGCTTACTCAAATTCGAGAGACTTGGTCCCAACTTTGTGGGGAGGGGTATCGGTGAACAAACTCGTGCGCTGTTTTCTATCCGGTTGGGCAAGTCCCAAGAAACGACCCGAACATTCTGACAGCAGAATAACCACGAGCTTGCGCGTCGCCGGACTTCTCCTGGCGTTATTGCTTTCCTGTGGAAACGCCTGGGCGCAGAAGGACACCGGGGTCATCGCCGGAACCGTGAGGGACGCATCGGGCGCGATCGTGGTGGGCGCGAAAGTCAGCGTGATTGATGTCGACCGCGGAACCGAATTCAATACCACGACAGACGGCAACGGAGAATACGTCGCCGGCCCGCTGAAGGTTGGACGCTACACGGTCAACGTCGAGAAGACTGGGTTCAAGACCGCGGTGGCAGGACCTGTGCAGCTCGACGTGCAAGACCGCATCGAAGCCAACGTGAAGCTGGAGATTGGACAGGTTTCGCAGAAGGTGGAGGTAACGGTCCAGAATCCACTGCTGGAAACCGAGACCAGCACGATGGGCGAAGTCATGGATAAGACGCGCATCGAAACGCTGCCCCTGAACGGGCGGAATTTCGCGCAGCTTGCGCAACTCGGCGCTGGTGTAGTGCCCAGCGAACCGGGCTCGCGCGTGAGCGGAAATTTTGGATTTAGCGTGGACGGCGCACGCTCGCTGCAAAACAATTTTCTACTGGACGGAATTGACAACAATTCGAATTTGGGCGACGCCTTCAATGAAGCGTCGTACGTAATTCAGCCGCCCATTGACGCCATCGAGGAATTCAAAGTTCAAACCAACGACTACAGTGCGGAATTTGGCAGAGGCAACGGAGCGATTCTTAACGCCGTGATCAAATCGGGCACCAACGGCTACCACGGGGACGTTTTCGAATATTTTCGCAACGATGTCCTGGACGCTTCGCCTTTCTTTATCGTTGATCAGAAGCCAGCTTACAAGCAGAACCAGTTCGGCGGCACATTTGGCGGCCCGATTAGAAAGGATAAGACCTTCTTCTTCGCCGACTACGAAGGATTCCGCTTGCGGCAAGGCATTCCGCAGACGGCAACAATCCCCGATCAGAGCATGGTGAACGGCGACTTTTCGGAGCTGCTCACCAATACTCCAGCAATGGCCATTGACCCGAACACTGGAAACCCTACCGGCGCGGTAGCGCTGGATTGCAATGGCAATCAGACCTTCAATGGCGAAATCTTCAACGCCAGGCGAACGCTGGTTGTTCCTACAACTCCGGCCAATCCGTCCGGGTTGTGCGGATTTCCGATCGGCGTGGGTGCTGGAGGCGTTCCTACCAACGTATTTCCGGCGGGAACAACCGACCCGCTCGCTTCGCGGCTGGCAGCGCTGATTCCCGCACCGAACTCGACCAATCCGGCTTTCAATTTCATCGCCGTGCCGACCCGCAGCGAAACCCGCAACAATTTTGACATTCGCCTGGATCACAACATTTCAATCAAGGATTCGCTGTTCGGAAGATTCAGCTACGAAAACCAGCCCAGCTTTATTCCCTCGCCTTTCAATAACGTGCTGGACGGCGGCGGATTTTTCGACGGCAATGAAGATTTCTCCTACCGCAGCGTCGCATTGAGCGAAACCCATGTTTTCGATTCCACTCACGTGAACGAAATCCGTTTCGGTTACAACCGGATCAACGCGCATCGCTTTCAAAACAACTTCGACACAAACGTCTCGGCCAATCTGGACTATCCCGGCGTTCCTTTTGAGCCCGGCACGTTTAATGGCGGGCTGCCGGCTCTGACCTTCAGCGACGGCTCCGCTCCGGAGCTGGGCAGCTCCACTTTTTTGCCCTCGATCGAGAAACAGAACAGCTACGTCGTAACCGACAATTTCACCTGGGTGAAAGGCCGCCATTCCATCAAGATCGGCACCGAGCTGCGCTTCGAACAATTCACGCTGTTTCAACCTTCGGCCTCGCGCGGCACGGCCGATTTCAGCTCGGCATTCACGGATAATCCTGCCGCGCCAGGAACCGGCGGATACGGTTTTGCCAGCTTTTTGCTGGGCATCTCTGACGGCGGCTCCATCGTGAACTTGCACAACGTGAACTATCACCGGCAAATTTATGCGGGATTTATTCAGGATGATTTCAAGGCATCATCGCGCCTTACGCTGAATCTTGGCCTGCGCTACGAATATTATTCACCGGTGAAAGCCGCCGGCAACGAACAAGCCAATTTTAATTTCCCTTGCGGATGTCTGATTGTGCCGACGGGGCAAACTGCCGAGCTGACCCCCACGTTAGCGACCCAAATTTCCATTGACCGCACTGGCTCGACCGGCTTGGTCAATCCGGATTATCACAACTTTGCGCCGCGCATTGGCTTGGCCTACAAGATCACCGACAAACTCGTGCTGCGTTCTTCCTACGGAATTTTTTATGGCGGCCAGGAAAGCGGACCGTATTCCAATCCAAGTCCCGGATTCAATCCTCCATTCTTCGTGACACAGTCGTTCAACCAGCCCTGCTTGACCAATTCCGCGAACCCCAACCCCGGACAAATCGATTGTTCGATTCCCGGATTCAACTCGCTGCAGCAGGGATTCCCTGCGAATTCGCTGGTCGATCCGAATACCCCGCTGCTTTTTTCCGTCAATCCCAATATCACCACGCCGTTGATGCAGCAATGGTTCCTCGGTTTCCAGTACGCACTGCCGTCAAACATGGTGGCCCAGATTTCCTACGTCGGTTCACACGGCGCCAATCTCTTCGGCATGTTCAACGGAAACCAGGCGGTCCCGACAGCGGACCCGACCATTCCGACCGCCCCACGCCGCCCCGACCCCAACATCGACGCGGGGATCGAAACGCTGCGCTCGAATTTATTTTCAAACTACAACGGCTTGCAACTTCGTCTCGAAAAGCGTTTCTCCAACGGCCTGCAATTTCAGGCCGCATACACCTATAGCCACGCTCTCGACGACGCGTCTTCGGCCAGTCTGGGCTCGCAGAATCAGGGAGACTTCCGGCTGCAAACGGAGCCTTACCTGGAATATGGCAACGCCGATTTCGACGTGCGCCACAGATTCGTCATCAACTTTATTTATGATTTGCCGTTCGGGAACGGCCAGCACTTCGGCTCGAACCTCACGGGCGTTGCCAACCAGCTCGTCGCCAACTGGCAGATCACCGGAATCGTCTCGGCGCAGACCGGCAATTGGTTCACAGCGACCGATGACCTGGTGAACATCTCCAATTCTGATTGCGGCGGCGAGGTCTTCAATTGCGCGCGTCCGAATGTGGTGGGGAATCCGAACGGAGCGCATTGCTTGCCGGGAACGCTGTTTAATACTTGCGCGTTTGTGGCCAACACGCAGCTGGGCACATTCGGAAATGCGGGACGAAACACGATCCTGGGACCGGGCCTGCAAAATTGGGATCTGTCCTTCATCAAGCAGTTTCCAGTCAAAGAACAAATGCATTTCGAGTTCCGCGCCGAGTTCTTCAATATCTGGAACCATCCAAACCTGCAGTTCGCGGATCCCACGACGACCAATGAAAACTTTTCCACCGAGCGCGGCGCTTCGCAATTTGGATTTGCGACTGCGTCGCTCGCTCCACGACTGGTCCAGTTTGCCTTGAAATTTTACTTCTGATGCAGCGGGTGGATACGAGCTGGCGCGTCCAGATAGCAGCTGCAATCTAGATACGTTCGGCGGGCGCTTCATGCAGCGTAAGCACGATCGCCTGACTTCCTAGACGAGGGTGCTTGGCCGTGAGGCGAACAGTTCCCGCCTCTTCTTTTGCGCGAATCCAGATCGCTCCAGTGCCGCCAATGAGCGCGAACGGATTATCCCCGATAATTTCCGCGGGACCTTCCAGGCTCAACGCGATGGGATCGTTTGCGTAAGGGCGAATCGCGCCGAATTCATCCGTCACACGGAACACCACGCGCGTGCTGTCGGCTCCATCAGCGCTCAGCTCCGTATCATCGGCACGCACTGCAAATTTCTCATCCACGCCGCAACCCGAATACGTCTTCGAGACGACCTGCTGGCCTTTCAAATACCCGTCAATCCGTAGATCACCCCATTCGTGCTGCGCCTTGGTGAGATCAATGCTGAACGGCGCATAACGCAAATGCGCGAACTGCACGCGATCGGGATCGGCCTCGGCGATCAAATCCCAATCGCCTTTTCCTTTCACGTAGAGCTTCAAGTGGTCGCAGTTCGAACAAATCATCGCCACCGTAAACCGCAGCGCTTCATCACCCGCCGCCCAATGGAACGCCGGCTCCAACACAATTTCTTCCTCCGGGTCGCATTGCGATTTGTAGAGACCCGCGGCAGGCTTCGGCTCGCGAAACATATCCATCACGCCGTGATAGCAGATGCGATCTCCCGCGCCGAAATCAGAGTGCGTGTTGTAATCGAACGCGCACCAGCCGATGCCGCCCGCATATTGCGGATTGGACGCAAGCTGATCGTGCACGCGCGCGTGGCGAATAGTGTGTTCGCGGTGGCGCACATTGTCGTCAATCGTCTTCACCGGATACGTGTGGCCAACAAATTCGGTGTTCAGGTAGCGCGGGTGATTCGGCGCCTTCAGCGGCCAGCCAAAATCGTTCATGGTGAAGACATCTTCCAGAAATTCGGACTCCTGAAAATAGCGGATGCCTCCGGTCTGGCGCGTGGGGTCCAGTTTATGCGCCACGGCATTCGTGCGCGTGTAAAAATCGTGATTGTCCCGGGATTCATTGATGCGCACGCCCCACAGCACAATCGAAGGATGATTCCAATCGCGGCGAATCATGCGGCTTACATTGTCAACCGAGAGATCCTGCCACGCCTGATCGCCAATGTATTGCCAGCCGGGAATTTCTTCCAGCACCAGCAATCCATATTCATCGCAAGCATCCAGGAAATGTCGCGACTGCGGATAGTGCGAGGTGCGCACGATGTTGCAATGCAATTGTTTCCGCAGAATGTACGCGTCCTGGCGCTGCACGCGCGCAGGCATCGCCTGGCCGACAAAAGGAAAAGTCTGGTGACGGTCGAGGCCGCGCAGCTTGATCACCTTGCCATTCAGCTCGAAACCGTGATCCGTGAATTGCGCTTCGCGAAAGCCGATGCGACGCGTCGCTTCATCAAGCACGCGTCCGCCATCGAGCAAACGTACCCGCACGGAGTAGAGATGTGGGGTCGCGATATCCCAAAGCTGAATGCCGGAAAGCGAAGCGAATTCCAATGTGTAGCTCACCGGCTCGCTGCTCGCGCTCGACGCCGGAATCGGCTGCGTCGTCGTGGCAATCGTGTTCGCGCCATCCAGGAGCACGGCTTCCAACGCGAGAGGAGCGTGCTGCAAAGGCTCGAGCCTCTGGACGAAGCACTGCACATCGAGCGATGGATGCTGACTCAAGACGTTCTTGGGTTGCGCGAAAATATTCTCGATGTAGATGGCCGGCACAATCCGCAGCGAAACTTCGCGATAGATTCCGCCGAAAGTGAGGTAGTCAATGCGGTTGCCGAACGGCGGAATATCCGGCCGCTCGGAAGAATCCACGTCCACCGCGAGAAGATTGTCCCCATCAAAATTCAGATGCGGCGTCAGTTCGAAAGAAAACGGCGTGTAACCGCCCTTGTACTCGCCCAGCCGCTGACCGTTGATCCACACCGTGGATGCGGTCATCACTCCTTCGAAGTCCACGAATACGCGCTGCCCGCGCGCCTCGGGCGGCACCTTGAATCGCCGCCGATACAGTGAGACGAATTCGTAGCTCTTGTCGTCAAATCCGTGCCACGGCAGCGCAACGTTCGTATGCGGAACCACCACACGTGCGAATTTCGAGTCGTCAAAATTCAGCTCGTGCCCGCCTTCCACGAACGATGGGCTGTAGCGCCAGCCGCGATTGATGGGCAGCAGCAGACGTCCCGGACTCTCCACGTCCGAAGCTTGCGCGAAATCAGTTCGCTGCAGCGCTGCAGTGGCGAGCAGCGTGGTTGCGGCCTTCATAAAATCGCGCCGGTCCATGGACTCTCCCAAGCGGACAAAGTTGAAAATTCGCGCGCCTGCAAGCGCCGGTCAAGCAATAAAACGCAGAAAGCACGGCCGCCATTATATGCAATACATCCCGCGAATCATGCGGAAGTTTCTCAGCGCGCGCCGCGAATTTGCGCCAAAAAACTCCTGCTGCTACTGTTGCTCGTGTGAGTCTCTCGCCGCAATCCTCACCCAAAGATGTTTCGCCGCGCGTGCGGACCAGTCTGCGCCACAATTATTTATCTTTCATCGAGGATACGGCGCTCACACTCGGCGTGATGGCGCCCACCGGCACCTGCGGCATCGTTCTACCGCTCCTGATCGCCAAGGGCGGCAACGCCACCTGGCTCATCTTCCTTCTCACGCTCGTCGCCTTCTCGCTGATTATGTACAGCGTGCATCGTTTCTCCGCGCAGTGCGCTTCCGCCGGTTCGCTGGCCGATTTTGCCGGGGCGGGCCTGGGCCGTGGGGCCTGCGTAATCACTGGATGGGTTTACGTCGCCGCAATGGCCTTCGGCGCGGCTGGCACCGCGCCATCTTCCGCGTACTACGCCGACCTTTTCTACCGTCAGGTTACTGGCGCGCCCGAATCTTTCCTGCGCGCTGCCGGTATCACCGCGATCGTGGTGATCGTTGCGTGGATCATCGCGCACCGCGACATCAAACTTTCCACCGAAGTGATGCTGGCGATTGAGCTCAGTTCGCTCGCCGTCATCATCGTCATCGTCACTCTGGCCATGCGCCACAATTCCGCATGGCTCGACCGGCCGCAACTCCATCTGGAAGGCGCAAAATTATCCGGCTTTCAATTCGCCATGGTTTTCGGCTTCATGACGCTTGCCGGATTCGAAAGCGTCACCACTTTGGGCGAAGAAGCCTCGCACGCGCGCCGCACGATTCCCCGCGTGATCGTCAGCTGCCTGATTCCCGTCGGCATCCTTTATCTTGTGATGATTTATTGCCTCACGGCGCTCGCGCGAAAAAATGGCCTCGCGCTTGACCAGCTCAATGCGCCCTTTGACTCCATCGCGCGCTCCATCAATCTCGCGAACTTCGGTTACGTCAGCTCCATCGGCATCGCGCTCAGCTATTTTGCCTGCACGCTGGGTTCGCTCAACGCCGGCGCGCGCATCCTTTATTACTTGGCGCAAAATCGCCTCTTCGCGCCCAGCTTCGGCTCAGCGCATCCCGTGAATAAGACGCCCCACCGCGCCATCGCGCTGATCGCGGTCATCGCCATCACCTGCCCCGTCGCGCTGCTGCTTGCGAAAGTTCTGCTGCCCGATTGCATCAACTATCTGACTCAGCTAGCCTCCTTCGGATTCATCGGCTCATATTTCCTCGTCTGCCTCGCGATGCCCTTCTTCCTGCTCCGCCGCAAAATCCTTCACCGCCTGGACGTTGCCGTCAGCGCCGCCGCGCTGCTGATTCTCGCCGCAGTCCTCGCACTGAGCGTCTTCCCGATTCCGGACGCGCCGTGGCGTTACCTCCCATACCTGTTCTTGGCCGCAGTTTTCATCGGCATCGCCACCTCTGCCTTGTATTCGCGCAGTAGCGATCCGCAGCCCGCGCCAGATGCGTCCGACACCAGGCTCTAGCGGTGCAACGCGACTGACCCGGTCCGCTTGATTCTTCTAGTTCGCGTCCGCTTCGTAGCGCGCAATGTCGCGCGCGCCGACCGCACCTCGAAGCGCACTCCTTCGGCATCCTGCAAATACGCCACGATTTCAAACAAGTTGCGCGCCTGAGGATTGCCCTTAGGGCTGAGCATCCGCATCAAACTCTTCGCCGACCGATGGGTGACGTTGCTCAGTTCCGTAAAGCCCACAGTCGCATTGATGAAATCGCGCAGGATGATCTTGCCGGTATCCACGTCACCGGAAAGAAAGTTTTCGATGCCTTCCCGCAGCAACGCCTTGCGAAAACCAGGATCACGTTTTGCGCGCGCTCGGATCGTTTCTTTGAAGTCTCGTGTCAAAGGCATAGCAGTCACCCTCCCGTCCCTTTTCGCTGTTTGTAGTCTTGCCATCGGGCCAGCGCCGTCTGAATGTCCTGTTGCTGGCGCTTTTTCGCTCCGCCCCCAACGAGAATCACCATTCGGTCGCCGTCTTTGCCGAAATAGATCCTGTAGCCAGGTCCAAAATCCACGCGGTATTCGTAAACTCCTGCTCCCACGCCCTTGGCATTGGACCAATTGCCTTGTTGCATGCGCGCCAGAGCGGCCGCCACTTTCACCGCCGCCTCTCTGTTCAGTCGCTCGAACCAAGCGGCATATGGACTGCGCCCGTCAGCATCCAAGTATTCGCGCATTTCGACCATGCTTTATGGTAACACATACGGTACCACTCTACAAGGTAGCGGTTGCATCTCCGCCTTTACGGCCGTTGCGCCACAGGATCGTGCGCGCCATGCCGAGAATTCGCGCGGGACGCCGTGTCACTACCGGCGGAGGTCGCTCGCTGGCTCTGGTAAAGCGGATTCGAACAGACGAAAAAATGAGCGGCTCGCGTTGTGGCACGAACCGCTCATGGCGATGATGGAATTGGTCCCGCGAGACCTCTGCGTCTTCGCGGACGTCGGATTATTTAGGTTTCTCTTCGCTAGGCCGCGCTGCTTCGGCCTTCGGCGCAGCTTGATGTTGTTGTGGCGCCGCTTGATGCTGTTGCGGAGCGGCCTCGTGTCGTGGGGCTGCAGCTTTGGGCGCACTTTCTGTGCGCGCAGGTGCAGGCTGACGTTCTGG
>Ga0209655_10000445_pt1 | contig 15705 bp, 18 predicted proteins | sample BogFormECP03_OM2_FD_188236 | JGI IMG/M metagenome (GOLD analysis project Ga0209655, IMG submission 188236) | Bog forest soil microbial communities from Calvert Island, British Columbia, Canada - ECP03_OM2 (SPAdes) (version 2) | ecosystem: Environmental > Aquatic > Freshwater > Wetlands > Bog ...
GACGACCTGCTGCGTGGCCGCCGCCCAAAGCCGTTCCGGCCCGACGACTTCGAAGCCGCGCAAATTCGGACGGCCATCGATCTGCAGGCGGCGCGGTTGGGCAGTGATGCTCCGCGACAGGAGTTCCTCACCGATCTGCATCGTCGTCTCGCAGAGCAACAGGAAGGCACCGGACAGCCGGTGTCGACGTCGAGTACGACCCGCAGGAACGTCATCGTCGGCACATCGGCCGCCGCGGCAGCCGCGGTGGCGGCGGTATCCATCGACCGTGCGCTGATCGATGCCGGCCAGGTCGCCGACGGCGGCGACAGCGGACCTCGGGAGCTCACACCGAATACCGGACGCTGGATGCGGGTCGCGGCCAGCGCGGATGTGCCCGACGGGGTGATGCGGCCCTTCGATGCCGGTTCGGTGATCGGGTTCGTTCGTCGTGTGGACGGCAAGCCCGAGGCCGTCTCGGGGGTGTGCACCCATCAGGGTTGCCGACTGTGGTTTGACGCGCCCGACGACCGGCTGCGCTGCCCGTGCCATTCGACATCGTTTACGCCCGCCGGCCAGGTGCTGACGCATCAATTGCCGATAGTTCCGAAACCGTTGCCCACGTTGATGGTTCGCGAGCAGGGCGGCGCCATCGAGGTGTTCGTTCCGGCACCGCCGAGCAAGCCGGCCTGACGACGTGTAACCCACCGTCCTATCTCTTGGCGACGTGTACTTTCACGCCGGAGATGGAGGTGTACCGATATGCCCGGACGAACTCGGGGCGCGCGTGCTGTGTTGCTGGGGCTGATGGTGGTGGCTGGATGCTCGTCGCCCCAGTCGGCGACCACGCCGTCGGTGACCTTCGGGTCGGCGGCGACCACTCCTGGAATGCCGGGCATGAGCGGTATGCCGCCGATGCCGAACATGTCGGCGGCCACCACCGCCGCATCGACGGGACCGGCGGCTCCGGTTGCCGGCGATGCCGTCAGCATCGACAACTTCGCTTTCGCCCCCGCCACGCTGACCGTCCCCGCTGGTAGCACGGTGACTTGGACCAACCGAGACGAGGAACCGCACACCGTCGTCGCCAACGACGGGTCGTTTCGCTCACCTGGAATGGGTTCGCAGGCAACGTTTTCCTATACCTTCGCGAAGGCCGGCACGTTCGACTACGTCTGTTCGATCCACCCGTTCATGCATGCCACCGTGGTGGTGACGCAATGACCGACGAGCCGCACACGATGAACCGGCGCCAGTTGATCCGGCATAGCGCATGGTTCGGCGCGGCCGTCGGCCTGACCGTGGTCGGCGGCGAAGTCATTTCCCACGTGGCCGGCACCGCCGATGCCGCGCGCATTCAGGGCGGGCCCACTGTGCGATTCGCTCAAGTCAGCGACAGCCACATCGGGTTTCTGGGTAAAGCCAATCCGAATGTCGCGGGTTCCTTCAACCAGGCGATCGATCGGATCAACAACCTGGGTTACACACCGGATTTCGTCATCCACACCGGCGACCTCACCCATCTGGCTACGCCTGGCCAGTTCGATCAGGTCAAGCAAATGATGACCGGGCTGCGCACGCCGCACGTGTTCACAGTTCCCGGTGAGCACGACTCGATCGACGACGGGGGCCAGAAGTACCGAAGCGCGTTCGGCGCCGGAACCCGGGGCGACGGTTGGTACAGCTTCGACATCGCCGGCGTGCATGTGATCGCACTGGTGAACACGTTGAACCTGAAAAAGCTTGGGCACCTTGGTGTTGACCAGCTCGACTTCGTCGCCAAAGACGTGGCGGCACTGCCCAGCGACACACCGATCATCGTGTTCAGCCACATCCCGCTGTTCGCCATGTATCCGGATTGGGGCTGGGGCACCGACGATTCCGCCCAGGCGCTGAGTCATCTGCGTCGTTTCTCATCGGTCACCTGCCTCAACGGTCATGTCCATCAGGTGTTTTCCAAGACCGAAGGCAACGTGACGTTCCACAGCGGAACGACCACCGCCTATCCACTCCCGGCTCCCGGTGACGGTCCGGCGCCCAAGCCGGTCACCCTGCCGGCCGGCAAATTGCATGACGCGCTGGGCATCCGTGAGGTCAGCTACACGCGGGGGCAAAGCACTCTTGCGTTGAAAGAAAAGGCACTGCAATGATTGTGGTCAGATTGGTCATGGCTGTGGCACTGGCGGTCAGTGGTGTCAGTCACGCGTATCTGTATGTCCATGGCTATCAACACATCCCGACGATCGGCACTGCATTCGTCGTGCAGGCCAGTGTCTCGTTCGCTCTCGCCTTGCTGATCCTGATCGGTGGTCCATCGTGGCTTCAGTGGGCCGCGGCCGCGGTGGCCGGCGGCGCATTGGTCGCGTTTGCGGTGTCGCGCACCGTCGGGCTCTTCGGCTTTTCCGAACAGGGATGGCAGCCGTCGCCACACGCGGCGATCAGCGTGGTCGCCGAGGTGGTGGCGGTTGGGCTGTGGGCGGTCTATCTGATCGGCCACCGACGCGCGGGCGCACCGCGGAGCTAGCTGCGATTGCGGGCGCGCCATGCCTTCCGCAGCCGAAGCGAGCCCCACACGAGAGAGCCTGCGCCGATAGCAAGGGCAACGTAGAAACCCTTGGCGATCAGTCTGGTTGGCCACCGTTTCGGCCGACCAGGTACCAGGTATGCATGACGCCCTTGCCCTTCACCTCGATGTCGCCGCGTTCCTCGAAGACAAAGCGACTGCGGAGTCGTTCGTAAGCCGGCTGCGGCACTTGAATGCGTCCAACGGCCACAGTGGACTCCATCCGGGACGCGACATTGACGGCGTCGCCCCACACGTCGTAGAAGAAGCGCTGCGACCCGACCACGCCGGCTACTACGGGTCCGCCGGCCATACCGATCCGCAGCGGCACGGCACGCCCGCGCGAATCAGTCAGTCCGGCAACGGCATCGGCGATGTCGAGGGCGAGGCCGGCCAGTGCTTCAAGGTGGTCGGGACGCGGTTGTGGGACGCCGCTGACCACCATGTACGCGTCACCGCTGGTCTTCACCTTCTCCAAACCGTGCCGGGTTACCAGCGCATCCAGGCTGGTGTAGAGGTCGTCGAGGAATGCGACCAACTCCTCCGGCGAGGTGTCGCTGGCCCGCTCGGTGTAGCCGGCGATATCTGCGAAAAGGATTGAGGCGTCATCGTATTTGTCGGCGATGATCGAATTCGAGCGGTCCTTGAGCCGTTTGGCGATGCTGGCCGGCAGGATGTTGGCCAGCAATGCTTCGGAGCGCCGGTATTCCTGTTCCATCGCGGCCTCGGCGCTGGCGATCTGGCGCAGCCCGTACCAGACCATCGCGACTGCCAGCACGCCGGCCCCGATGGTGTTGACGATGAATCCCACTGTGACGAACCATGGGGGCTCAGCGCCGGTGTCACGCGGGACGCTGAATTCCAGTGTGATAACAAGGCTTACACCGATGGCAGCAGCTGCGATGGCCAGCCAGATGCGCTCGATACCGACCACCATGACAGCTGCTACGGCTGCGATCAGAAAGTAGAACTGAACACCGGTGCCGGTGCCTAAATGCCAGCACATGAAGGTCATCGACAGATAGGCCACCATGATCAAAGCGAGCGGCGCGACCAGCTCACCGAATCGATACAACGATGGGATGACCGCGTAGAGGGCGGCAGTGCCAAGGTTGACAAACCCGAGGTACCCGAAGCTATCACTGAAGATCAACTGCATGACGCCGAAGCCCGCCGTGACAGAGCCCCCGATCACGGCCACCACGCTGAGCAACCGCTGACGTTGCACAGTGGCCGCGTCGTAGTGCCGATTGCGGGCTACCTCACAACCGGCTCTCTGCGCCTTAAGGTTCACGGCGACCCAGCAGTGCCCGCAGCCCGTCGAGCAGGGTGATCGCGTCTTCGATATCGCCGGCCCGCCCGCGCGCCTGTACGCCCAGCACCCCGGCGCGCAGGGCATCGGCAAGACTCTTGGGCGCCGACGGCGGCAGTTCCCCGGCGTCGGCGGCGCGCTGCAGCGCCGTGGTCAAGCCTCGACGCAGCCGTTGCATGTGCCGTTCGGTCAGGGTCTTGATGCGCGGGTCGGCGTTGATCGGATTCTGCATGGTGTTCCACACCAGACATCCGGCGTTGCTCATCGGGCCGTCGAGCTGCGCTCGGATGTGGTCGAGAAACGCGTTCACGTCCGCCACCCCCCGGCGGCCATGCTCCAGCGGCGCGAACATTTCATCGACCAATGCCAGATATCGCGCCAATGCCGCCTCGAGAATGTTGGCCTTGGTACCAAACGATCGGTACAGCGTCGAGGACGACAGCCCGGTCGCGGCGAGCATCTCCTCCTGAGTGGCCGCGTCGTAGCCTTTGCTCCACAGCAGCCGCAGCAGCGCGGCGAGCGCGTTGTCCCGGTCGAACTGTGCGGGGCGTCCGGGGCGGCGGATGCTAGCTTCGGTGGGGGTTGACATTTGAAGTGAGTCTACTCAATACTTCAGACCCCATGATATGGAGTTGCTCGACTCAATAACGGAGGGTGCCGTGCTGAACACGGGTGACAGGGTCAACGCGCGGATGTTGACAACGGTCGAGGGAGCCGCCGTCGCGCTTCCGGCCGCCGACGGACTCGTCCATCTGCAGTTTCGACGGTTCGCCGGCTGTCCGATCTGCAGCCTGCACATGCACGAGGTGGCATCCCGGCACAACGAAATCACCACGGCCGGCGTCACCGAGGTCGTGGTTTTTCATTCCTCCGCCGACCGGCTTCGCCGTTACGTGGCCGAACTGCCGTTCGCCGTGGTGGCCGATCCCAATCGCAAGCTTTACGACGAGTTTGGCGTACACAACTCCATACGCGGGATGCTCAACCGAAACGTGGCGCGTGCCGTCGGCCGAGGCATGCGAGAGACCCGATCAGCGCGATCACTCGCCGGCGCCTTGGGACCCACGGAGAATCACCTGGGCATGCCGGCCGATTTCCTGATCGCCACCGACGGCGCAGTCGTTGCACGCAAGTATGGCGAGCACGCCGACGATCAGTGGTCGGTGGACGAACTCCTCGGGCTGGCCACCGCGTGACGACTTCGCTGCTGGACCGGCATCGCGCGTCGGGCCGCGTATTCACCGCGGGCGGCATCCGGTCGTTCGTGCTCGACGAGGGCCCACGCGATGGCGAGGCGGTGGTGTGCGTGCACGGGGTGCCCGCCTCGGCTTACCTCTACCGAAAAGTATTGCCCGCGCTGGCACCGCGGGGACTGCGCGGCATCGCGGTCGATCTCCCAGGGCTGGGGTTAGCCGAGCGGCCTGTGGACGCCGACTACAGCTGGACCGGGCTGGGCCGCTGGCTCGGATCCGCCATCGACGCACTGGAACTGGATCGCTTCCACTTGGTGGTGCACGATATCGGCGGCCCGATCGGGCTCGAGGTAGCCGCCGCCGAGCCGCACCGAGTTCGGTCCCTGACGATTCTCAACACGACTATTGCCGTCGAATCGTTCCACCGGCCATGGGTGATGGAACCGTTCGCGCATCCGGTCATGGGGGAGGCGTGGCTGAAATCCATTCGGCTGCCGGGGATCTTCATGGCATTGATGCGAGCCCTGGGCGTGACGCGACGGGTGCCAGCCGCCGAAATCGCCTGCTATGTACCGTTATTGCTCGGCGACGACGGCGGCCGCGCGTTTCTGCAGATCATGCGGGGCTTCGAGGCGACCGCCGACAAACAACGCCGCTATCTGGCGGCGTTGCGGGACAGGCCGTATCCCGTCCAGGTCGTGTGGGGGGTGCGCGATCGCATGTTGACGTGGCGCCGCTACGGCGTGCAAGCGCAGCTTGCGGCCGGACTCGATGACGCGATCCTGCTACCGGGCAAGCACTTTGTACAGGAAGATTGCCCCGAAGAGATCGCCGAAGCCGTCCACCAGCTCGCGAGGGCAGCGCGGTAATGCTGGTGACCGGGGCCAGGGGGTTCGTGGGCAGGGTGGTGTGTGCCGAACTGCTCGCGCGGGGACGGCCTGTCGCGGCGCTCGTGCGAACGTCTGGCTCGGAACCACCGGGCACGGTAGCGGTCGTCGGCGACTCGACCGATGCGCCGGCCGCATTTTGTCGGACGGCTGTGGCATAGTCGAATGTATGTTCGAACAGACTTCGGCGGTGGTGTCGCGGTTGCGTGCGGCGTCGCGGGCGGAGAATCAGGCAGCCGGACAGCGGCTCGCGGTGATCGGGGAGCTCGACCTGTTGTGGCTGCGTCGGTTCGGCGAACGGGAGACGTGGTGCACCGACACCCAGGACGTGATCACCGCCGAGGTGGCCACGGCGCTGGGCATCACCCAGGCGCTGGCGGCCAGCTATTTGGACTACGCGCGGGCGATGCGGTTGCGGCTGCCACAGGTGGGCGCACTGCTGGTAGCCGGCGATATCGACTACCGGACGTTTAAGACGATCGTCTACCGCACTGACTTGATCACCGACGCTGAGGTGATGGCCGCCGTCGATGCCGAAGTGGCTCTCAAGGCGTGCCGGTGGCCCGCGATGACGCAGGGCCGGCTCGCCGCTCAGGTGGATCGGATCGTGGCGCGTGCCGACCGCGATGCCGTCCGCCGCCGTCGGGAACGCCATACAGATCGCGAGTTGTCGATCTGGGACAGCGGCGACGGCCTGACTGAAGTGTTCGGCCGGCTGTTTGTCACCGACGCACACGCAGTGGATGCGCGGCTAGATGCGTTGGCCTCCACCGTGTGTGCCGGTGATCCGCGCACTCGCAACCAGCGCCGCGCCGATGCGATGGGGGCGCTGGCCGCCGGTGGCGATCGGCTGGCCTGTCGCTGCGGCCAACCCGACTGCCCGACAAGTACGTCCCCGCCGCCCATTCCGGTGGTGATTCATGTCGTCGCCGAGCAGGCCAGCCTCGATGGCACCGGGCAGGCGCCGGGTTCGATGATCGGAGCCGATGCGCTCGTCCCCGCCGAACTGGTCGCCGAACTTGCTCGTTCGGCCAAGCTCCGGCCACTGGTGCATCCGGCCGATGCGCCACCCGAACCCGGCTACATCCCGTCGCAGGCGTTGGCCGACTTTGTCCGCTGCCGGGATTTGACGTGCCGGTTCCCCGGTTGCGATCGGCCCGCGGTGCACTGCGACATCGACCACACCATCGCTCACGCCGACGGCGGGCCCACCCATGCGTCCAACCTCAAATCGCTATGCCGCCTGCATCATTTGCTGAAAACGTTCTGGGGCTGGTCTGACCAACAACTGCCGGATGCCACGGTGATCTGGACATCACCGTCCGGGCAGACCTACATCACCACCGCGGGCAGCGCGCTGTTGTTTCCTAGCCTGTGCGTACCGACCGGCGCGCTAGACCCGATTCCCCACCGGCCGCGCTGCACCGACCGCACCGCGATGATGCCCAAACGCCAACGCACACGCACCCAAAACCGCGCGGCACGCATCACCGCCGAACGCCGACACAATCAGCGGGTGCGACAGCGAGAACAGCACCGCGAAAAGCTGCGGATCATCGCCAACGACGAACCGCCGCCGTTCTAGACGCGCGGACTACTTCTTGGACGGGATCACAATCACCACGATCAGCGTGAGGATGCTGAAGAATAGTCCGAGGATGCCCCAGCCGAATGGGTTGCGGCCCTTCATCGCGGCGATAACCGCGCAAACAATCGCCGCAATAATGCTGCCGATGGCAACGAAAATGCCTTTGATGCCGCGCAGAATAAAGCCTGCGGCCTCCGGCTGGCTGTACGCCGCCAGGATCAATTGATGAAGAATGATGACCTCCTTTGCGCCCGACGAGATCTCACTCTCGTGCTCCGGAGTCGGATACCCGCGAAAGCCCGAATCAAACCGCTTGTTGCGCAGCAGGAGGCGTGGTCATGGGCAGGTGGCGTGTATCTCGACGGGCATATTCTTCGTCAACGTGCTCTCACCCGGCGCCAGCACTGGGGGAGTCCCTTTTACCGTGTAGTTGTTGCCCTGCGCGGTCGCTTCAACATTCGGTGGCTGGGAGGAGTAGGGCATGGTGTACTCGCCGCCATCAAGCTCGTAATTGAATGTTAGGGCCATGAGCGGCGACGGGGTGTTCGACAACCACGACATGGCGAACGACGCCGTTTCGTCGCTGGCGCTGATGGCTAAGTTACCCAATGGCGGTGTACCGCTCGGATTGGCTTCCTGGGCCGTGCAATTGACCGGTCCGGAAATCTTGTGGATGTGTCCGTTCAACGTGAGTTCTGCTCTGCTGGGGCCGCCCGCAGGGCTTGTCTGCACGGTCGGAGTCGCAGTCGCAGAAGCCGAACTTCGGACGGGCTGAGAACTCGGCTCAGCGCTCTTGTTGGAACAAGCGGTTAGCGTTGCTGCGCATAGGATCACCGCGAGCAGAGGAGCGCCGAAGGGGTTCGTCATCCCTGTCCGTCTCCAGACAAACCATGAATAAACGTCTGGGTCTCCTCCCAAGTCGGCAGCAGACCGGCGGCGCGGACCTCGTCCAAAGTGGGTGCGGCGGCGTCGCGGCCGGACAACACCAACTCGTGTCCGCTCGGCCAGTCGATCGCCAGCGCCGGGTCGGTCGGGGCGATGGTGTGCTCGCGTTGCGGGTTGTATTCCGACGAGCACAGATACATCACCGTCGAGTTGTCCTGTAGCGCACAGAAACCATGCGCGAGACCTTCGGAGATGTAGATCGTTCTGTGGTCGCGGTCGTCAAGCAGCACCGAGTCCCATCGCCCGAAAGTCGGTGAGCCCACGCGGATGTCGACGACAACGTCGAACACCGACCCGGAAAGGCAGGTCACATATTTGGCCTGGCTCGGCGGCAGCTTGGCAAAATGCAGGCCGCGCAGCACACCGGCGGCCGATACCGAACAGTTCGCCTGCCGGACATCGAGCCGGTGACCGGCGAACCCGGCAAAGGCGCGGTCGGTGAGCCACTCGAAGAACAGTCCACGCGAATCGGCATGCAGTTGCGGCGTGATCTCCCACGCGCCGGCGATGTCGAGTTCACGCACCCCCATGTCACTGACCCCGTTGCTCGTAGCGGGCTTCAACGGCAGCTTTCAGCGGAGCCCACCATGATTCGTTGTCCCGATACCACTCGATGGTGGCGCGCAGGCCCTCGCTGAAATCGGTGTACTTTGGCGCCCAACCCAATTCGTTGCACAACAGGGTGGGATCAATGGCATAGCGCAGGTCGTGTCCGGCGCGGTCGACAACATAGTCGAAGTCGTCGGGATCGCGGCCCATCAGCTCGAGCAGCGTGCGCAGCACCGAGAGGTTGTCGCGCTCGCCCCCGGCGCCGATCAGATAGGTCCGCCCGGCCTGGCCGCAGTCCAGGATGCGCCGGACCGCGTCGTTGTGGTCACCGACGTGAATCCAATCGCGCACGTTGGCGCCCTCGCCGTACAGCTTCGGCCGCCGCCCGGTCAGCACGTTGGTGATCTGGCGGGGAATGAACTTCTCCACGTGCTGATAAGGCCCATAGTTGTTGGAGCAGTTCGAGATCGTCGCACGCACGCCGTAGGAACGCACCCAACCCCGCACCAGCATGTCAGAGGCGGCCTTGGTCGACGAATAGGGACTCGACGGGTTATAGGGCGTGGACTCGGTGAATCGTTGCGGATCGTCGAGCGCCAGATCGCCGTACACCTCATCGGTGGACACGTGATGCAGCCGCACCCCGTGCCGGCGTATCGCCTCCAGAATGGTGAACGTCCCGATCACGTTGGCGTGCACAAACGACGCCGGATCGGCCAGCGAGTTATCCACGTGGGTCTCGGCCGCGAAATGCACCACCGCATCCGATTCGGCCACCAACCGCGAAACCAACTCGGCATCGGTGACATCACCCTGCACCAGCCTGATGTCGTTTTCGACCGGCGCCAGCGATTCGCGACTCCCGGCATACGTCATGGCGTCGAGCACGGTCACCGCGTCGTTCGGATGATCGTGCACGGTGGTGTGCACGAAGTTGGCGCCGATGAAGCCGGCGCCGCCGGTCACCAGCAGCCGCATGGACAGACCTTAGCCCGGCGACTTCGCGGGCCCCGGGCTAGCCGCCAATTCCGTTATCGAGACCGAGATGGGTGCCGAAATACCACGGGACGCCGACCTGTGCGACCGCTGCGACAAGGACCAATGCGATCAGGCATACGAGCAGCCCCACGGCACGCCGTCGGGCCTTGATCGGCGAAAAAGCGAGGGCCAGAAATAGCAGACCGAATCCCGCCTCCACGTAGCTGAAAACCCGTAGCGGGGCATCAGCCGCTTTGTCGTAGTCGGTGACGTGTCCGTCGGGAAAGCCAGCCAAGACCACGGTGCTATAAGTCGAGAAGGCTAGCCATAGCGCGCCCACCGCGCCGACGACGCAAGCGATTCGTGCGACGCCCCGCGTGACCACGTCGTCGGCCTGATCAGCTGGCGGGCGTCAGCCCCAGCGGCCCGGCCAATTCGCTCAGCACCGGAAGAAGCGTCTCTGGAGTCCAGCCGCCCAGCACCTGGATCGCCACGTGATCGGCGCCGGCCTCCAGATGCTCGTTGAGGCGCTGCACGATCGCCTCCGGGGTGCCGTAGGCCACCACCGCGTCGATCAGCCGGTCGCTGCCGGGCCTGCGCACGTCGTCTTCGCTGAAGCCGAGCCGCAGCCAGTTGTTCACGTAGTTGCTCAGGCCCAGATAGTGATCGACGGTCTCGCGGCCAATCCGGCGGGCCTCGTCGGCGTCGGTGGTCAGCACCACCTTGTGCTCCGGTGCCAAGAACACCGAGTTGCCCATCTCTCCGCGCGCCTTGGCCGTGTGTTGCGGCGTGGTCAGATACGGATGCGCGCCCGCGCTGCGCTCGGCGGCCAGCTTCAGCACCTTGGGGCCCAGCGCGGCGAGCACTCGACGACTGGTCGGCACCATCGCGTTGTCGAGTTGGTCCAGATACTCGACCAGCGCGTCGTAGGGCTTGACGTACTCCTCGGTGTGCTCGCGGTGGCCTACCCCGATGCCCAGCAAAAACCTTCCGGGATGGGCGTTTTCGATGCGCTCAAAGGATTGGGCGACCACGGGCGCCGGCGCGGACCAGATGTTGACGATCCCGGTGGCCAGCTGCAGCGAATTGGTCTGCGCCAGAGCCGGATCCACCCACTCCAACTCCGCGTCCGGCGATCCGCCTACCCAGACGGCGCCATAACCGAGCTGCTCGATTTGCGCGGCAAGCTCGGGTGCCACGGAACGGAAAGCCAGAAAGACGCCGTACCGGCCCAGGTCAGGTTTCAGTGATGCTGCGTCGGTCATCTAGGTCCCCCTGTGTCTTTCACGAAGCCTTTCACGACTGATTCAGTCCGAGCGGCCCGGCCAATTCGGCCAGCGCCGAAACCAGGTTCTCATCCTTCGTCAGCACCTGGACGGCCACGTGGTCGGCGCCCGCGTCGAGGTGTTCGTTCAGGCGCGCGGCGATCGCGTCGGTTGTGCCGTAGGCGACTACGGCATCGACGAGGCGGTCACTGCCGGGCCGATTGACTTCGTCCTCGGAGAACCCCAGCCGTTTCCAGCTGTTGCGGTAATTGGCCAGGTTGAAATAAATGTCGAGTGCCTTACGGCCAACCGAGCGAGCCTTTTCCGCATCGGTGGTCAGCACCACCTTGTGCTCGGGTGCCAAGAAGGCCGACCGGCCGATGAGTTCTCGGGCCTGTGCGGTGTGCTCCGGCGTGGTCAGGTAGGGATGCGCTCCGGCGCTGCGCTGCGTCGAAAGCTTCAGCACCCGCGGACCCAGCGCGGCAACCACCCGACGGTTGGCGGGCACGCCGTAGTCGTCGAGTTGGTCGAGATACTCGACCAGCGCGTCGTAGGGCTTGCGGTATTCGGTGATCGCTTCGGGATGCCCCACGCCGATACCCAGCAGGAAGCGGCCGGGGTAGGCCTTGTCGATGCGGTGAAAAGACTCGGCGACCGGCTTGGCCGCTGCTGACCAGATGTTGACGATGCCGGTGGCCACCTGCAGCGTGGTGGTGGCTTTGAGGATGGGCTCCACCCATTCCAGCTCGGCCGGTGGTGAGCCGCCTACCCAGACGGCGCCGTAGCCGAGGGCCTCGATTTCTCTGGCCTGCTGCGGGGTGACGCCGCGGCCGAACGATCCGAACCGACCAAGGTTGGGGCCACTCGCGGAACGAGCCTGAGTATCAGTCATGGTGTCTCCAACCTGTGCCGTGATGCCGCTATTCCGCCAGTTCTGCATCCAGGTCGGGATCCGCCAAATCCTCGACGCGCGGTTTTTCCAAGGGCAGCAACACGATGAAGCGGGTATTGCCAGGGACAGACTCCACGCGCAAATCCCCGCGATGTTTCTTCACGACGATGTTCCACGCCAAATCCAGCCCGAGGCCGGTGCCCTCGCCGACCGGTTTGGTGGTGAAGAAGGGCTCGAAGATGTGCTCGCGCGCCTCATCGGGGATGCCGGGCCCGGTGTCGCAGATCTCGATGCGGGCCAGCTTCTCGCCTTCCCTACCGGTGCGGACGGTCAGTGTGCCGCCCTTCTCGCGCATCGCCGCCAGCGCGTTGTCGATGATGTTGGTCCAGACCTGGTTGAGATCGCCTGGAAAGCAAGGGATTTCGGGAAGCGATTGGTCGAATTCCTTGACCACTGTGATCGCGCCGGTGTGCTTGCCGCTGTCTTTGCCTAGTCGGTCGGCGAACATCACCAGCGTGCTGCGCAGCAGTTCGTGCACATTGGCCACGTCGAACAGGGCCCGGTCCATCCGGGAATATTGCTTGGCGTCGGCGACCAGTGCCGAAATCCGTTTGCTCGCTTCCGAAATCTGGTTCATCAGAAGCTCGCTTTCGATGGTGTAGCTGATCCAGCGGACCGCCTCCTCCAACGAGGCCGAAGCATCCAATTCCTCGGCGGTTGCGGCAATCCGCTCCAGCCAGTCGGTGTCGACGCCGCCTTCGACGAGTGTCGGTGCGATGTCCCACCCGCCGTCCACGTCGTGGTCCTCCAGCCACTCGCCGATAGCGTCCTCGCGGTCGGCGGATTCGAGCGCGGTCAGGTGCTGCGACGCCGATTTGGCAACCTGCTCGGCGACCGCCTCCTGCAGCCGCACCAATGCGTTCAGCGTTTCAGCGCTGACGGTGCCGTCGGCGAGCATCACCAGTTTCCCGCGCATGCGGGCGATCCGGCCGCGCAGCTCGTCGGCGGCCCGTGCGATGGCCGCGGCGGGATTGTTCAGCTGATGGGTCAGCCCGGCCGACAACCGGCCCAGCGCGAGCAGCTTCTCCCGGTTGTCGATGATCCTGCGGGTCCGGTCGGTGCCCACCGCAATCCCGTCGAGCAGGTGAACGGCCATCGGAAATTGGTCCTTCATGAACGTGGCGAACACCGGGGCGTCCATCACGAAGAACCGCGACGGCTTGATCACGTGCACCGACGCGTCGTAGAGCTTTTGCTTCCCGCCGGTGAACGCCCGCCAGGCACCGCAATAGACGCCGCGCTGTGATGTCCGGTTCGTCTCGATGGCCTGGCCGCCGGAGAGCTTCGACATCGCCAGCTCGCCGTCGATCAGAACGTAGAAACAGGTCGCCGGCTCACCCTCAACGATGATCGGTCCCGGCTGGTATTCCTCGATATGCCCGTTGACGCACAGCGTCTCGAGCTGCTCGTCGGAGAGCGCGTCGAACAAGAACAGGGTGCGCAGCTCGTCGGCGTCACAGGGGGGTGCGGTCATGACTCCGCCAAGTAACGGTGAACCAACATCACGGCCATCGATCCTTCTCCCACCGCAGCCGCCACCCGTTTGGCGGAGTCAGCGCGCACATCGCCGGCCACGAACACGCCCGGCACGCTTGTTTCCAGGTGGTGTGGTGGACGGTCCAGCGTCCATCCACAGACGTTGCGCAGGTCCGGCCCGGTGAGGATGAAGCCGCGGTCGTCGCGCGCGACCACGCCGTCCAGCCAGTCGGTGCGCGGTGCGGCTCCGATGAAGATGAACATTCGGCCGCAGGTGACATCCTCGGTACCGCCGGTTCGATTGTCGGCCAGGGTCAGCTTCTCCAGGTGATCGTCTCCGGTGGCGCAATGAACTTCGGTACAGGTGCGCACGTTGATCTTGGGGTTCTGCTCGATCTGCTGGATCAGGTAGTACGACATCGACGCCTCCAACGACGGGCCACGCACGACGAGGGTCACCGAGTTCGCCTGGCGGGACAGATACATCGCTGCCTGGCCGGCCGAATTGGCCCCGCCGACCACGTAGACCTCTTCGTCCTTGCAGTCCGACGCGACGGAAACCCCGGCCCCGTAATAGATGCCGCGGCCGGTCAGCTCGTCGCAGCCGGTCGCCGCGAGCTGACGGTAGGAGACGCCGGTGGCCAGGATGACCGCGTGCGCGTCGATGGAGCCGCCGTCGGCGAAGCGGACGGTGCGCTTGGACCCGTTGACCTCCAAGGCGGTGGCCGCGCGGGCGGTGATCAGTTCGGCGCCGAACTTCTCCGCCTGCCTGCGCGCCCGATCGGCCAACTGGCCGCCGGACACCCCGTCCGGGAAGCCCAGGTAGTTCTCGATCCGCGAGCTCTGGCCGGCCTGGCCGCCCGTCGCGGTCCGTTCGATCAGCACCGTGCGCAACCCCTCGGAGGCGCCGTAGACGGCGGCGGCCAGGCCCGCAGGTCCGCCGCCCACCACGATCAGGTCGTAGAACTCCTGCGACGGCGTGGTGGTGAGGCCCAACGTGTCGGCCAGTTCGGCGTCGCTGGGTTCGATCAGGGTGTCGCCGCCTTCGGTGACGACGACCGGTAGCCGCAGACCGTCCTCGCCGGCGGCCCGCAACAGCTGTTCGCCCTCGGGGTCGTCAGCCATGAACCAGTTGTAGTAGAGCCCGTTGCGGGCCAGGAAGTCGCGAACCTGCCAGGATCGTGCCGACCAGCGGTGCCCGATCACCTTGGTGTGCGGGATGACGTGAGCCGGCGCCCGCTTCCAGGCGTCCAGCAGGGCGTCGATCACGGGGTAGAGCTTTTCCTCGGGCGGATCCCACGGCTTGAGCAGGTAGTGGTCGAGGTCGACGACGTTGATGGCGTCGATCGCGGCGTGGGTGTCGGCATAAGCGGTGAGCAGCACCCGTCGCGCCGACGGGTACAGGTCCATCGCGTGCTCGAGGAATTCGATACCGGTCATCTGCGGCATCCGGTAGTCGGCGACGAGCGTTGCGACCGTCTCACCACGCAGTTTGAGCTGCTTGAGGGTTTCCAGCGCATCCGCGCCCGACTCCGCCCGTACGATCCGGTGGGCCTCGCCGTAGTGGCGACGCAGGTCCCTGGCGACGGCCCGGGATACCGCGGGATCGTCGTCGACGGTCATGATCACCGGTTTACGGGTCTGGGGATCAGGGTTTGCGGGATTGGTCATCGGCGTTAAGTATGCGCTTGTCAGGGCCCGTCCGCGGGGCCAGGTTGGCAGGTTCCGATTCCGCCCACGGCGATTTTGGCCAGCCGGAATGAGCGGGTATCGTGGACTAACGGTGCGTCATCGCGCTGGTTCTTGCGTGCCCAGTCCTAGGAATTTCCTGTCACCGGCTCACGTTGTAACGCCAGCCAATGCTGCGCCGATCCGGGCGTAGAAGCAGCGAAACCAAAGACGAGGATTTCTGAAAAGTTATGGCCAAGAAGGACGGCGCCATAGAGGTCGAGGGCCGCGTGGTCGAGCCCCTGCCCAATGCGATGTTCCGCATTGAGCTGGAGAACGGCCACAAGGTG
>Ga0209655_10000446_pt1 | contig 15673 bp, 12 predicted proteins | sample BogFormECP03_OM2_FD_188236 | JGI IMG/M metagenome (GOLD analysis project Ga0209655, IMG submission 188236) | Bog forest soil microbial communities from Calvert Island, British Columbia, Canada - ECP03_OM2 (SPAdes) (version 2) | ecosystem: Environmental > Aquatic > Freshwater > Wetlands > Bog ...
TCGCGCCCACCAGAAACACTCCCAGCATCGCCGGGAACGAGCACAGCCAACGCAACAACTCGGGAATCGCGCCGCTGTTCGCGACACCTCCGCGAGGCATAAACGACACATCCGAATCCAGTGCGCGTGCCACGTCAGGGGCCCCGCTGGTGTGCAGCGGCCTGCCGGGGACTTCGCCGCGTATCGCGATGTCCGCTTCGCTCATAATTGCCCCCAAAATTGACGGTCGCCGTGGGTGTCACAACCCGCGAAGTTGAAACCGGTCCCGCGAAGGACTCTCCCGTAGACCCCAGGTGTCATCTTTTGGGTACAACTACGGGAGTACGGCGCGGCCTGTCACCGGGGATATCGCACTTCTAATTCCAAACTTCACGCTCTGGTTCTCGCAGCTCTTTAAACGCATCCAGCACCGCAAATGGCGTCCGCACCGACGCCACCGTCTCGCCAAGCTGCTGAATCTTCGCGGCATCCAGATGCCCTAGTAGGGTGCCAGCGGCATTCAGGTATTTCACTTTCTCCGGCCGCAGTCCCATTACCCGGCAACACGTCGCATCCACCGCCACTGGATCGTTACCTAGCACTAACACTCCGCACGGTTTGGGCGTTCCCTGTATCGGGCCGTTGCCCTCCATGCCTACGATGCCATCCACGATTGCGAAGTCAGGCCGCGACGCTGCGCTTATGTCCAAAATTGAATTGTCAATTCCGGCCCAGTGCAGCACGTTCTTAGGCCAGCCATAGCAGCTCCCCGGCACGATGCCAAACATGTTTTTCAGCGACAAAGTAACGCCCGCCCAATGATGCGTCTTCAATTTAGGCATCGAAACCAGGAAGTCCACGCCGAGCACTGTCTTGGGGAGGTACAGCTCTTTCAATCGTGACGCGTGCGTGCGCAGCACTACTCGCTTCACATCGTCCAGATTCAAATCCACAAATGTCCGCCCAAGCGGTCCGGTAAATTCACGCAGCCGCACCGATTCAATGATTGCCTCGGTGTCGCGATCCATCGCCGGTCCGTCACCAATCAGAACCTGTGCGGCGCCCAGTCGCAAAAAACTCTCCCGCGCGGCGGCGATCACGTAAGGGTGAGTGTTCATTTCGCACAGAGGATCGAAGCCCACGAGGTTGGGCTTCAGCAGCACAGTTTTGTTTTCTACGGGCAGATCGAATTCACGGAGTGTTTCGTAGATCACCGCGGCCAGGTCCTGCTCGTAATTCGCGGTGCGGCGAATTACTACGCGCGAGGCGGCCCGCTGAAAAGACGGCACCAGTGCCATATCAGGTCTTCGCATGGCTCAGCAGAATTCTGCAACGCGGCCCGGGAGCCACTCGTGTCGCGGGCACGACGCCAGGCAGGCCCACGATGCTACCGCAATGTTTTGCAGAAATTCGTTCCGGCCGTACATTTCCGCAATCGTCGGCGCCCCCTGCGGCCATTTTCTTCCGCCTGCCTCCACGCCAATCCGCGCCAGCGCCAAGGAACCTGCGCCACGCGCGTTTCCTATGTTTTTCTCCAGCCAATTCAGGCTCATCACGAATTCCGGCCGCTTCGGCTCGTCACGCAACGCCAGCAGCGCCCAGACTGTGGGAACGATCAGCGGTTCGCCCGCGACTCCGTAGACCATCGGGTTCCCGCAATTCCAGCCGCCCCCCGGACACATGCGGTCGTACAGCATCCATCGCGCCAGCTCGCGTCGCCGTGCCGCGCCTTTAGGCAAAAGTTCCAGCCTCGCTGACGCCAGCAAGATCAGGGCAAACGAAGTGGGTTCCACCCAGCTGCTCGTATGCGGCGTCCAGCCCCAGCCACGGTACGAATCATTCTGTTCCGTAATTTTCCGATGAGAGAACAGGCGAGCCCGCCAGCGTCGCCACGTTGAGCTGTCGCGCGGCCAGTCGTTACAGATCCATTTCACCCCGGCCGCCGCGGCCTCACGCGCCTGCGCATCCGCAGTAAGGACCCAGCAGGCCAGCGCAGTGACCCAAGATCCCCTGTTCACTTCCGCTGACGCCGGCCACGAACCATTCGCAAGTTGCGCTTTTCGTAAGAATTCCAACCCTCGTGCCGAAATTTCGCCTGAAGACGCGGTGCTTTCGTGTGCGCGCGATGCCAGGATCGCCCAGCAGGTTGGTTCCACCCGGCTCTGCAAACCCGGTTGGAACCCCCAACCTCCATCCGCATTTTGCGCGCTGCGAATCAGCGGCAAACAGAACTGCGCCACAAACACAGAATCACTCCAGAGATTTTGTGAATCGAGGTTATCCCCGGCGGGAGTCATTTTGATCGGCCTGGTCTGTACGCCGTCACATGATCTGGCGCGACGACGGGGCCTCTTCGCTGTTCTCAATCGGCAGATCTTCGGGCACCTGCTGAATCCCCAATTGGCTAATCAGCCTGTGCAAATACCCGCGCGCTACGCGCAACGTGCGTGCGCTTTCCGCCTTCCGCCAGCCGCACTCACGGAGCGTGCGTAGCACCAGCCTGCGCTTGAATTGGCGTACTTCTTCTTCGTAGGATTGATTGAATTGCCGGGATTCGCACCCGCCGCGCATGTTGGCAGGCAGTTGCCAGATATCCACCGTCGGACCTTCGCACAGCACCACTGCGCGTTGCACCGCATTCTCCAGCTCGCGTACGTTTCCGGGCCAGCTGTATTCTTCCAGCGCACGCAGCGCCGGCTGTGAAAATCGCTTGGCCTTTTTCTTGAATCGTTCCGCAAAACTCTGCATAAAGTGTTGCGCCAGCAACGGAATATCGTCGTGACGCTCGCGCAAAGGCGGCAGATGCATCTGCACCACATTGAGGCGGTAATACAAATCGTCGCGGAACTTTCCCTGCTGCACCATCGCCGCCAGGTTCCGGTTCGTCGCGCACACCAGCCGGATATTTACATCAATCTTCACATTGCTTCCCAGTCGCTCAAAACTTCTTTCCTGCAGCACACGCAATAGCTTGGGTTGCAACCCCAGACTCAAGTCGCCGATCTCATCTAGAAACAACGTTCCGGAATCCGCCGCCTCCACTCTGCCGCGGCGAGTCGCAAACGCCCCGGTAAACGAACCTTTCTCGTGGCCAAACAGCTCGTCCTCAATCAGCGATTCTGGCAGGTTGGCGCAAGAGAACGCGACCAGTGGCCGAGAACTGCGTCCGCTCATCTTGTGGATCGCTCGCGCCAGTAATTCCTTACCGGTCCCCGTCTCTCCGGTAATCAGAACGTTTACATCACACGGAGCGATCTTCTTCGCCAGCGCGAAAAGATCCTGCATCACATTCGCGGTGCCCAGCAGCTCGTGCAGTCTTCCGTCATTTCGCTCGCTGTTGCGAAGCCGGGTCAATTCCTTTTCCGCGACGTGAAAGCGGTGAGCGCGTTGCAGAATGAGCCGGAGTTCAACGATATTCGGAGGATTCGTGACGCTGTCGTACGCGCCGCGCTCGGTCACCCACAGTGAGAGTGGCCGGTTCTCACCGTCATACAGCACGACCACCGGAGGATGCGAGGGAATCCTGCACCAGGCGTCAATCAGCCGCAAACCCAGTTCGCAATCTCCCTGCGTGCTGGACGCTCGAAGATCGAGCAGCACCACGTCGCACCACTCGCGCAATTCATTCAGATTGCTGAACTCGAAATCGCTGCAAACGTTATATTCGAACGCACTCCCCAGCGCGCGCGCAATCACGCCCGTCAGCCCCGCATCCTGGCTTACAAAGCACACGTGTACAGATTCTTGAATCAATGTTCGTGCCCCCAGGCGCCGGTTTGCGCGCCACAGATCGGCTGAGCAAACTCCGGCGTCATTGCCGCGGCTTCCGGGAAGAGCCGTCAGAAATCTAAATGGTTGGGCTGCAAGACCACTCTCTCCCCCCACCAACTTTGAGAGAGCAATTTTACAAGGGCTTTACCGACCGCAAGCGGTGTGCCAACGGGACTTTTTTTGGGCGAAACTCAATTCACCCGGCTAAGCTCGCCGTAGTCAACCAGATCACGATAGCGAAGTCGAGGGCGCAAGCAGGGCGCAGCTGGCGGATCACCGTGCAGATGCCAATCATCTGCATACTTTTGCTATGTTACTTCCCGATTGCTCTGTATGTGTACAGCGCGATGGTTCGCTTACGGCTCTTCCTGATACCTAAACTCTCATCAAAACCACAATATCTGCCACCACCGATGCTGTGTCATCAGACGTGCACACCATCCAGTGCTGCTCCGCTGCACCCAGCGCTACGGACTTAAAGCTTTGCTCGAATTCTCGATCGGAATTCCTATCAGGATTTCCACAGGCACTGGCTTGCCATCCCGCATCGCCGGCTTGAACTTCCATTTCGCGAACGCTGCGCGCGCTGCTGCATCCATTTCCGGCACAACACCTTGGAAAACTTCCAGATTCTCCACCGCCCCGTCATCTCTCAGCGTGCCCTTCAGCACAATCTTCTTGAAAGCCTTCTCCGGCGGGACCGGTATCCGGCGAAAATCAAATCTGGCCTCCACATCAGGTGGCACCAGTCCTTGCTCCAGATGGACGACCGTCCCGCGAGAGTCCGTCGCGGATTTTGTTACGGTACTGTTTTTCACGCAGTACTGCATCGCCCAGCTCTGCCCGGGCATGGATAGAAAAATCGAGTAAATTTTGCCGCAATGCAGGGCTCCATACGCGTCCAGTCCACCCCCGCCCATCGGTCCCACAGCAATTACGAGAGAATTCTTGCGTACTGTGAACGTAGGCGGCACTGGATACACCATGCTTAAGGCGAATTCATTTTCCAGCTGCCCGTGCGGCCCGCTTCCACCCTCCGCGCCTCTCACGCTCACTGCGCCCGTCGACCCCGCATTCCCGCCTCCGCCTCCTTCGCCACCTGGACCCATCCCCGTGCTGCCGTCCCCTCCCGCGCCGATTCCGCCCTTCCCGCCGGCTACAATCCCGTAGTTTACTCCCCCTACAGAGCCCGGTTCCTCTCCCGCAGGAGATATAGAAAACTCGCCCAAGCGGTTTCCGGCAGGAATACTCACCGCCGTCGCTGGCCCGGCAGGATCCACGCCAAGCACTAGGAGGTCAGCGCCGTCGGGAATAATCGCACCTTCCGCGCTAGCTGAATCCCCACGCCCGCCTCCCGCGCCCTTCAACGTCGGCTTCGCTGCGACAGACACCGGAATTGGTAGGCGCGGTTGTGTCGCCGAGGGGTTCAGAAAAGTCGCGAGCGGTGAATCGGAACCCTGAGCCGTAGGCGCTGGCGCTGCTTCCGAGGTCACCTTACGCGTCGCGCGGGTCGGGCTTGCGTCGTTTGCGCTCAGCGACGGCTTTGGAACTTCCGACGGCGTGCTCAATATCACGTTCGGCAAGTTCATCTCGATTTCACTGCGCAGATCAGGCGGCGATGATCGCTGATAAATCGTTTGCCTAAAATTGTCGGGATGCGCGGGGTTCGAAACCGCCCGCAATTCGTTTTGTCGTGCGCTGCTTCCAAATGCTGGTAGCGATTCGCGGATTGCGCCGTCGCCCGGATGGGCTCCTGGACCAGCAGGCGTGATACGCGGCAGCGGTTTGGCGGAATTAGCAGGCGGCAACGGATAATAAATCTTCTCGTACGTCGGCGGTTCGTCCACCATGCTCGAGGCATCGGAAGGAATCGCGTGACTGGCGTAGATCACCAGCAGCAGCGCGCCACAATGCAACGCGAAGGACGCGCCCACCGTCTGTCGCGGTATTCGCGCACGCCCTACGTTGCCGTGCCGGAAAAGGTAAACCGTTCGGCGCGACGACGCAGCGTCCTGGCGCGAAAACATCAGCAAAAGCGATTCCCACATACCCGCAAACGGGCTCGACGGGGGTACGAGCAATCGTAGCGGTTTTCCACCCGCGCTCGGGATGATTAGGGGTCCAGCGCCCGCGCCCGAACGCGGCGCGGCCGAAGCGGGAGGAATCCTCAGTATAGAATTCTGTGCCCAGGCGAATGTTGAGTGGTCCACCGTTCGTTTTCTCGCATTGACGCGCTGACGCTTGGTCTCGGACTTCGGCTTGGTCGAACGATCTACAGGATTGCGAGGCCACCGCAACTCGAAGCAACTCTGAAGCCAATGGCCTAACCTCCATGCGCATGCGCATTGCGCGGATATCCCGGGGCGATTTCCCAGGTGACCGTCACCATTCGTGTACGCATCACGATCGGTCGCGCCAGCTTTTGGTAACCAAACCTTTGTGCCTGCGGTACATATGGCCCGCTCTGACCGCAACCTTGCGTCGCGCTCTGAACCCACGAGGCTTGGCAAGCGGGACGAAGTAAATTCGAAACTGGTTTGGTATTACTTCTGCATGGACCGCCCTTGGTATTCGGGCCAAGATCTCGTTGCCTACACCCATGAAAGCGTTTCTTCCATTTCGGCGAGGTCTCGCAACGGCTCTGCTGACCGTGCTGCCGGTCTTGATGCTGAGCCCGATGGTCTGCGCTGCCGCGAGAGGCCGATCATCTGCGGGAAACCCGCCGCAATCATCCGCGGCCACCGCCGCAGCTCCGGGCGAAACAAAATCAGACGCGCCGGCGCCAGGAACCTCTGCGCAGGATCCGGCCAAGCCGCAGCACCTTGCGGCTCCGCTGGGGCCTCCTTCGGACCTGGTAAATCGTCAAGCTCTGGAACAACATGCGGGGAAGAACGCCTGCAAGCTGCTACTGCGCTCCTCGCCCTCTCCGGCGCAAGTGTTTGTAGATGGCGCTTTCGTAGGCAATAGCCCGCTCGAGCTCGTGGTGGCTCCGGGAAAATATCAAATCGAAATGAGGGGGCAGCGCCTGGATTCCGCACGGCGCCAAGTGGATCTGCTTCCGCGCGAAACGCGTGAGGTGGCTTTGCTGCTGACGGCGCGATATCCAACGCGCGTCACAGCTCAATAGAGATCACTTCCAATTCCCACGGAATTGAAGGAGTCGAGCATGGCAGGTATTGATTTTGACCGGCAGGTATTCGTCGCCCCGACCGAACAACCGGCGCCGCAGCAGTCTCGCGCCCTGGGCCTGGTAATTCTCGCGATCGCTGTCATCGGCATCGCCTTCATCGGCTACAAACTTCTCTCCTATGCCGGTGAGAGCGGCGCGTCCGCTGAATCCAACAGCCTCCAACAAATTCAACAACAGCTCGCGGATATGAAAGAACGCATGGACCAAATGGAGAAGCGGCATAAAACTGCCGCGCCCGAATCCGTGGTCCCGCCGTCTAGAACGGAGGCGTCAATCCCTTCGGCAAACAGTCGCGTCAAACCCGCTTATCAAGTCTCTGCCGCGAGTGCATTGAATCCGCAGCGAACTCCCAGCCCACCGGCTCAGCCGCTTGCGCCCCGGCCCGCTCTCACGTCTGCTGACACCGATAACGCCAACCGCGAGGCCTGGAAGGCTACGTCGGATCGTCTGGCCGACGTGGTCGGGGCCGTGGGTTCGCAGCAAGGCGAAATCGCCCAGACGCGTGACGAATTGAATCAACTGCTCGCGCAGACCCGCCGCACCGCATTGCAATTTGAACTCAGTCGCGGGCCAGACCGACAGGCCGTCGGCCCCGTCGAGTTGCAATTGAAAGGCTCCGATCCGAAAGCGCAGCGGTACACGGTCTGCGTGTACGTCGATAGCAAGTGCATCGAGCTGAAGAATCGCGTTCTGGATGAAGTCGTTGTCTTTGTTCTAGCGCGCGGGACGCCGCCGCTGGAACTCGTGGCAACCAGAATTAGCCGTGACGAGATCGTGGGCTATCTAGAAGTTCCCACCGAAAAACTGGGGCGTTAGCTTTTTCCTGCGGGTAGAAAATAATTGCGGCAGGCTTGCTCCAGCGTGTTTCGCGTGAGGCGAGGTTCCACGCCCAGGTAGGCCGCCGCCCAGTAAATTTGGTTGATCAGGTCCCGCGCGTAGCAGTGTGAGAGCGGTTGGTTCATTCCCTGCGTTATCAACTTTACCAGGTGCTCCGCCACGCCCTCTTCGCTATCCAAAAGCCGCGTCGCGCATTCCACTCGGAAAATCTCAATGAACTGCTCGGGAGTCGCGTAGTCCGTCCTGATCTTGTTAGGAATTCGTCGCAGGAACGCTTCGTCAGCCAGCTCGCCAGGATCAAGATTCGTCGCAAAAACAACGAATAAATCGAACGGCACTTCGAACTTCTTCCCTCCTGGAAGAGTCAGAAAATCCACGCGACGATCCAGCGGAGTCATCCAACGACTAAAAAGCTCCACCGGCCGCATTCTTTGCCGCCCGAAGTCGTCCATGATCAGCACGCCATTGTTCGCTTTCATCTGCAGCGGACCCGTGTAATACCGGCCGGTGTGGTTGTACTGCAAGTCCAGCATTTCCGCGGAGAGCTCTCCTCCGGCAATCACCCGCGGACGACGGCACAGCACCCATCTCCTGTCGGAATCTTCCGGCGCGGCCTCCTCGCTTTGTCGGTGAACGCCAGGGTCGTAAACCGTAATGATCTGGCCGTCAACCTCGACGGCATACGGAATCCACACCCGATCTTTGTAGATCGCTGGAAGACTGTTAGCGATGCTGGTCTTCCCGGTCCCGGCAGGTCCGTGCAAAAAAATCGAAGTGCCAGACACCACCGCAGTGCCCAAACGATAGATCAGATCCTCATCCAAAATCAGCGGGTGAAATGCTCGGACCAGGTCCGCTCTCTGCACCTGCGTTTGCTGCACGCTCTGCATGCGCACGCGCGTTCCATAATCCATCAGCGAGACCGGCGCCGGCCCCGAGTATTGGTTCCGCGAAAGCAGCTCGCTAGCGCGTAGTTTTCCTTGCGCCGTAGCCACGATCCGGTGGCTTCCTCCCACCATGCCTTTCACTTCACAGAGATGTTCTTTCCGGAAGAAGCTGAAAATCTCCTCGATCACACCCAGACCCAGGCACATGCGGTCGCTCAGGCCGCACAGCGACACCTCACCATTCAGATACAGAATTTTCAGCGCCAGGTCTTCCAGCAGCGCTCGATCGATCCCGGTTTGTTCGATTTCTTGAGGTGTCCCGAGTTCCATCTCTTGCATTTTCAATCTTCTCCGCTGCGACTTTGCATCTCTACCCCGGCATTTTGCGCAGGCCCCGGCTTGGCCATGTTCGTGCAACTGTCCTGCCATCTCGAAGTCTTCGGCGTTGCCATGCGCTTCGCCACTCGCTTCACCAACAGCCGTTACGATTTCTAACCGCTGCGTACGCGCTTCAGCCCCTCGCAAGGCTGAAGAAAACGTTCGCAGCCGAATAGTGTCCATTTGTAGATGTTTCCAACGTCGCGATGCGTCCTCATTCGGAGACGCTGCGACTCACCGCCTGGCCAAAAAGTTCTCGGTCGGTTCGCTATCTCATTTGTTCACAAGCAGTCAGACGACGGAGGCTGCCCAGAACTACTGGGCCCGTTCTTGCTATGAACAAACCGGGGGATTCCGCCGAAGCTCAGCGCTGTCTCCTGCAAGCCATGTGCGCCAGCGGTTTCGCCGCATCGTTGCGCGAAGCTTCGCACAAGGGCTGTGTATTTTTTCGGCCGCTTGAGAACATGACACGCTCGTATTAGATCCGCGGAGTCATTCGAGACGTTCTCCGCGACAAATTGTTGTGCTGCGGTTGTCCCGCCGCGGCGTCTTGAACACCATGTCATCAACATCCTTCGATTCTGAGGAATTTCGGCGCGCGCACGAGCGGCGTCGCGTCCCACGGCTGCGTCTTCCTTCGCTTGCCTACGTGGACGTTGATTCCGACAACGGGGGTATTCTCCTTAACCTGAGCGAAACGGGCCTCGCGCTGCAAGCGGTCGCTCCGTTCGCGGGCCTTTCTCGCGTGACTCTGCGCATTCAACCGCCCAAACCCCGCAAGAGACTCGACCTGCACGCCCAAATCGCTTGGCTCAGTGAATCGAAGAAAGAGGCTGGCCTGCGGTTCCTTGACCTCGAGGATGATACCCGCATCGAAATCGCGAATTGGATTTCCGCCGAAGGAGGCGCCCGGGAACTTCGCGCCACCGGCGATTCGGCCGCTCCGCTACCGGCGCAAATTCCGCCACCACATTTTCCCGGGGAAGCGCACGCGCCACGCAGGAAATGGTCTCGCGCGTTTGAGAATTCAGCTTCGTATGACGCGCCGCCAAATCCCAAAGTACCGGACGAACTACCCAGCCCGTCAATCGCCAACGGAAATCTTGAGCTGCACACCGCAGCCATTCTTCGTGAACATTCCGTGGACGTACCCGCGCAGAATCCGGCGCTGGGTAACGAGAAGATTCACGCGCCGACCAGCAGCCCAATCGAGCGGTCTGTCCAACCCATCGTATTCTCGGAACAAGTTTCGCCCTCGGCGCCCTCTCCATCACAGCAATTACCGCATCCTGAATCAGAGCCGCCTGGTCGCAGAAAATGGTCTTTCCTGGTTGAGAATTTGCCTTCGCAGGACACGCCGCCAATTCAGAAAGCACCCGGCGAAACTCCGCGCCGGGCCGTGGGCAGCACATACATCGAGCGCCTCACCGACGCCATTCTCCGCAAGAATTCCGTGGACGTTTCCCTGAAGAGCCCGATCTCAACTGACGAGAAGATTCACGCACGCGCCACCAGCTCAAATGTTCAGCCGGACCGCTCGAACATTCTTTCGCAGAATGGGTGCGATGCAGTGCAATCTCCATCAATTGAAATACCGCCATCTCCAGCGCTGCCGGCTCCGATTCTTCCACCGCCGGCTGCCGGGCTGAATATTCAACCCTCGTCCGCCCCGTCCGCCGAGCGGATCGCTAGGCCCGACGAGACCCCCGAGACTTTCGTTCCATCAACTTCTGAAGATTTCCCGCGGTCGGGCGAGCGGCGCCGGAGCACCCGGCGGCGAATCTTTTCTCTCGCCTATCTGGAAGTCGGTTCCGATAACGGTGGTATGGTGCTGGACTTGAGCGAAAGAGGCGTTGCCCTCCAGGCATTCAATCCGCTCATCGGCCTCACCCGCGTCAGCCTCCGCATCCAGCCGCCAAAATCCAGAAAAAGAATTGCCACCACTGCCGAGATAGCTTGGCTCAGCGCGTCAAAGACCGAAGCAGGCCTGCAATTTCTTGACCTGACCGAAGACGCGCGTATGGAAATCGCGGACTGGATTTCGGCGGAAGCAGCGGTTCCCGAATCTTCGGCCCTCGATGAATCCACCTCCCAAAAAACTAGTGCCGTTCCCTCTGCACAAGCTTCCTCCGCACCGTTCTACGAAGGACGGGATCGCAACTCGGAAGAGCGGTTCCCGCTGCTTGGCGATTTAAATCCGGGCGAATCGAGCGCGAATCAGACTGCCTTCAACAATTCCCTGCATTCCTCGATGCACTCTGAGACTGTTGCCTCGCAGCCTGACTCCTCTCGCTCGGAAAAGCTTTCGGCCCATCCTGCGAGCGATCCGGACTCTTCCGCGCAGGCGCTCCTCAAGCGGGCTGGCGATGAAAAGATACTGGCTGCCACTTCGCCTGTATCCTCTGTACCGATTCCGCACGTCAGGCGTCCGTCCCTAGAATCGCCGGTGTCTCCGGCCGAGGCGTCGCAACCGTTCCTATCGGAACAATTTCGCAAGTGGGGAACGATTGTAGTTGTCTGTACCTGCGTCGCGTTGGTTTTCTTTTTCCTGGGCATGGCGATCTCGCAAGGATTGTTGCGCGATCACCCTAGAAGATTGAGGGCTGCAGAACACCCGCACGATCCAGGTGCTTCCGCCCCGGGGTCGACAGCATCTGCATCGCCCGCTGCGCCCGTAACGCCCGGAGAGCCTGACGCGTCGTCCACTCGCGCCGCAGCGACCAGCGAATCGCCTGCCTCCATGCCACGGCCCGCAGCTTCTGAGATTGTTTCGCGCGCGCCACGAAAAGAAACTCGCGACAAACACGACCGAGATAATTCCCAGCCGCGCATGCCCGGCGGCGAAACCGCTTCCACCGCCGCGATGCCTCCATCCACAAATGTTCCATTGCCAGATGCCGTAAAGAGTGACGCGCAAAACACTGCTGTCCCATCCTTGCCGGTGTGGTCCGTGCAGGCTGCCGCGAATCACAATCAGCTTGCCGGCACGCCCGCGACAAATCCCGTGCGGCTTCGCGTTCCCGAGCGTCGCAGTGATTGTTACCTGCTGTACCGCGTCGAGCCTCTCTATCCTCGTGAAGCGCGCGAGCAGCGCATCGAAGGCACGGTAATGGTTCATCTGCAGATTGGCACGGATGGTCGCGTCAGGAGTTCGCGAGAATTGAGTGGCCCGGCCCCCCTGGTTCCTTCTGCACTGGCCGCAGTGCGCGAGTGGCGCTTTATACCGGCCTTACTGAACGGCCAACCGGTTGATTCAGAGAAAGATGTCAGCGTCGAGTTCCAACTTTCGCGCTAGGAAATACTTTGGTACGCGGCGTGCGGTGGTCGTTAAGGCAGTGGTGAAGACGTAGTGAAGAGCGCGCCATGCAGTGGCGTCTTGCCGCAGGTCCGCGAGCGCCTCTGCCGTCGCCGCTCGGAACATTGCTGGAAGGTCTTGTTGGGGCAAGACTTTTGCTCGGAAGTCGCTTGCGCGTTTAGGATCTTTATTTGCCTGCGAGACTTAAAGTTCCTCTGGAAAGTAACAATGGCGGTAACAAAAATGGCAAAACTTTCACCATTCTTACCAGCACGCGTTTAGTGCGATTTATGGAATCGGCGGTGATAGTCCTACAACCTGTGCTGCCGAGATTTTTACGGAGAACGCAGTAATGAAGCCGAACAATTCATCCATGACGCGAGGCAAGGAGGCCGGACAGGCTCTGGTGCTGGCCGCCATGGGCCTCACTCTCTTCATCCTGGCGGCGGGCCTCGGAATTGACATGGGTTTCTTGCGCTATCAAAAACGCCTGCAACAATCCGCCGCGGACAGCGCCGCCATCGCCGGCGCCGCCGAGATTCCCTTTAGCGGCTGCTCGACAGGAAGTTGCTCCGGCGCAACTACCGACTCTGCTTCGAACGGTTTCACCGACGGCGCCGATAACGTAACCGTGACAGTTTATAGTCCGCCGAACGATGGACCACATGCAGGCCTGCCCGGCTACGTAGAAGTGCTCGTTACGAAAATCCAGCCTACATTTTTCGTGAAGATCGCCGGCGTGAATTCCGCCACCGTAACCGCGCGCGCCGTCGCTTACCTCAGTGGCAATCTTCAGAACTGCATGTATGCACTGGGCACCGGCAACGGCGGAATCACTAACAACGGTGACGTCAGCGCTCCGAGCTGCGGCATTATTTCCAATCACAATGTGCGCACTACCGGTGGCGGCAGCATCACGGCCCGTGAAATCGGCGCGGTGGGAACAGCCGCTGGAAACAACCACCCCACGCCGAAAACCGGCATCATCCCTGCGGCTGACCCGCTGTCTTATCTTCAGCCGCCGGCGACCGGCGGTTGCCTCGCTGGCGGTGCGGGTAACGTAAATGGAACGACACCGGTAACCCTGAATCCGGGCAACTATTGCGGCGGCATCTCCATCGCCAGCACGCAGAACGTAACCCTCAATCCCGGGACCTACACGATAACGGGCGGTGGCCTGACTTTCAACGGAACAGGAACCGTCAGCGGCACAGGTGTAACGCTGTATATCGGAGCCTCGGGGGGTGCTCTAACACTGCACGGCGGCCAAACCGTTCGCTTAGTAGCTCCGACAACTGGAGCAGACGCCGGCATCTTGTTCTATCAGAATCCCGGTAATACCTCGACGGCGACGATTAACGGCACGTCGGGCTCCCTGTTCGAAGGCGCGTTTTACTTCCCGTCGGCAGACTTAACGATTGCCGCGACAGGCAACACGGCCGCCTACACAATTGCGGTGGCGAAGTCGCTCACGTTGGGCCCAGCTGCTCTGAATTTTCCGTCGAACTTCGCCTCGCTGCCGAACGGCTCTCCCATCAAGAACGCGGTCCTGGTGGAATGAAGATGAGCGTCTCCATGAAATCAGAAACCGGATCTCCCGTGAAAATTGCTACGCGTCGAACGACACGTCGCGCCATGCAGTCAGGCCAAGCCTTGCTGGAAGTCGCCCTGGTGACTCCCTTACTCCTGCTCTTGGCCGTCGGAATAATCGAAGTTGGTCGGTATGCCTACTACAGCATCCTGGTCGCAGACGCGGCCCGCGCCGGCGCGCAGTACGGCGCGCAAAATTTGGCGACGGCCGCGGACACCGCTGGAATTCGAACCGCCGCCGAAAACGATGGCCAGAATCTTGCCGAGTTGAACGTAACGGTTGCGCACGAGTGCGGATGCACCGGATCGAGCATCGGCGGCGCGTGCCCGGCCACCGGTTGTGCGTCTCCCAATCACGCGCTGGTCTATGTGAAGGTCACCGTTACCGGAAAATTTAATTCGCTGTTTAAGTATCCAGGAATACCCACATCCATTACTTGTGACAGCACGGAACTCATGCGGGTCGCTCAATGAAACGCACGCTTCGCTCGCCAATTTCTCTCGCCTGGTTCAAAAAAGTGGGCGCGCATTCCGCCCTGCGTTGCCACCCTGAATCGCGCAGCCACCTCGAGCCGGCCCGAGCGCGCGAGCGTGGCACCACACTACTAGAGAGCGCTGTGACGATTTCAGTGCTGCTGCTAATGATGTTCGGCGTAGTCGGCTTCGGCACTGCTCTCTACACCTATCACTTCGTGTCCAATACAGCTCGCGAAGCGACTCGCTGGGCCAGCGTCCGCGGTTCGACCTGCCCACAGGATACGCCGGTCTTGTCCGGCGGGTGTCCCGCTGCCGACACTGATGTCACGGCGTACGTCCAGAATCTGTCCACCGGCATCGGACTCGATCCGACCAAGGTCACCACCACGACTACCTGGGTCGCTCCTCCCAATAACCTGGCGATTTGCGCGAGCCAGCCCAATAGTCCAGGTTGCGTGGTCAAGGTTCAGGTGCAATACTCGTTTCAGTTTCTGTTTCCGCTTTTGCCCTCGGGTTTTACGATGCAAAGCACTTCCCAGATGGTCATCTCGCAATAGCGTCTTCACGTCTCTCCGCGAACACTCAGACAGGGATTCGATCGCCAACTCAACGTCGAAAGCAAAATCGGGAAGCGCTAGGAATAGCGCAGCCAGCGGAACATCTCGACAAGAGATGGACGCTTCCCGTACATGAGGATTCCCACGCGATAAATTTTGGCGGAGGCGTAGATTGCGCCCACAGTCGCGACAACCAGCAGGACCACCGAAAGGATGATCTGCCACCCGGGAGGTGTCTTCAGCGAGATGCGCAGGGCCATCAGGACTGGCGAGAAGAGCGGAATCTCTGAAAGGACGACGGAAATCTTGGAACTGGGATCGCTGAGGATAACGTTGCAGATCAACATGCAAAAGACGAGGGGCGTCATGGCCAGCCACTGCAACTGCTGCGCATCCTGGTCGTTCGAGGAAGCCGCCCCAATCGCGGCGAACATCGAGGAATACAGAAAATATCCGCCGACGAAATACATTGCGGCGTAAAGCACCAACGAAATCGGGACGTGAACCATTGCCATCGGAGATCCCTCACCCATCCCCAACCTGGCCAGAGCGCCATAAGAGAACAGCAGCGCGACGGAAATCATCCATATTGCGAACTGCGTGAAGGCAGCCGCTGCCACCCCAAGAATTTTCCCACAGAGAAGCTCAAAGGGTCGTACAACGGAGATCAGGACTTCCATAGTCCGTGTGGTCTTTTCCTCGAGAACCGAAC
>Ga0209655_10000447_pt1 | contig 15662 bp, 19 predicted proteins | sample BogFormECP03_OM2_FD_188236 | JGI IMG/M metagenome (GOLD analysis project Ga0209655, IMG submission 188236) | Bog forest soil microbial communities from Calvert Island, British Columbia, Canada - ECP03_OM2 (SPAdes) (version 2) | ecosystem: Environmental > Aquatic > Freshwater > Wetlands > Bog ...
GAACAAAAAAGGCGGCGGCAAAGGCGGAAAAACGAGCACTCCGAAAAAGGAATCGCGCGCAAAACCGATTTTTTCCGCAACCTCTTTAGCCGCTGAAGCTTCGCCTTCATGGCTGTCAGGCGCGACCGTCATCCTGCTTGCCCTGAGATGCGCCGCGAAGGGAGCGTAGCGAAGCCTATCCGCCGCAGGCGGGGGATCTCTCTAAGACTTTGTGCTTGGCTCGGTCAACCCGCTAACCTGCTGCGCTGATGGCGTACGGGCTCATGGCGCGATATCTCTTCTCGAATTCCTCGCGCGTGCACAGCGTGCGCATGTCCGTGATGCGATCGACGGCGAGGATTCCGTCGACGTGATCAATCTCGTGCTGCAGCAGCTCGGCCAGATCTTTTTCCGCGCCGGCTTGAATTTCCTGCGATTCACCTTGCAGATCCTGATAGCGCACTTTGATTTCGCGGTGTCTTTCTACCTGCATGAAAATCGAAAGAAAACTCAGGCAGGCGTCCCAGACGACGATTTTTTCCGCGCTGCGCTCGATGATTTGCGGATTTACCAGCGGCCACGGTGCCGCGCCCGGCAATTGCAGAAATATTACGCGTTGCGCGACGCCGATTTGCGGCGCGGCGATGCCCCGGCCGTAGCCGGTCGTTGCGCGCCAGTGCGCCAGCGTGTCGGCGAGGTCTTTCACGAGCGCGGCAATTTCGGGCGCGCGCGGATTTGCTACTGATGCGGCGACCTCGCGTAATTTGGGGTCGCCCAGTTGCAGCACGGTTTGAATGGACACGAGTTCCCTCCCCTCGCGTCGGCGTGGGGCTCGTCAGGCTTGTGGCTGATAGCCTGCACAGCGCAGCACCGGTAGCGCCGGATATTTTCGATATGCCGGATCTGCCGTGGAAAGTTCGCACAAATAAAATATGGCGCCGCGATCGGATTCGATGCGCCGGGCGTGCGCGCAATCCGCGCACAAACCTGCGCGTGCTCGCTCCTGTTGCACTTCGTGCTGGGTTGCCACGCGACGAGCATAGCACCACACGCGGCGCGGTCGCGCGATGGTCGCTACGCGGCGCCTTCGCGCCGATTTTTTGCTGTGGACATCGCCGCGGATGAGAAATATCCTCGCGTGCGGAATTCGCCCGCAAGGAGATATCACCCATGAAGCCGCTCACCGAAAAGCTCGCGCTCTACACGCTGCTGGCGCTGACCATCGGCGCATTCGCTGCGAGCGCGCAAATCAGCACCCAAATTGTCTTCAGGATGTCGCGTCCGTTTGTGGTGGGGAACACAACCTTTCCAGAGGGCAACTTCGTGATTCGCGAAGTTCCGGGCGCCGCCAAATTGACCCTGGAATTCAGCAACCCGCGCGGCGCTGCGTCCACGAAAGTCGAAGCGCAGTCCATTCCGCCGGAGCCGGCCATTCACCCCGCGGAAATCGCGTTCCATGAGTACACAAATCTTATGGCGCTCTCGCAGGTATTTCCCGGGCCGGGGAAACACGGATACCAGCTGGTTCCCGGACAAGCCGAACGTGACGAGGCCAAGAGTGAAAAGCCGCTGCGCCAGACTATTCCTGCTCACGGAAACTGATCGCGCGCGGCCGGAGATTCGCCGTTGCACGTCTTCGCTTGCAATTCCATTTCGCTTGCAATTCCATCTCGGCGGGTGTCTAAAATACGGGATTCCTGGGAGGTGGCCATGAACTGCCGCCACGTGTGGTTGCGGATTGTTTTTTCCCTATTGATTGCCGTACTCGCGCTGCCTCCGGCGTGCGCAGCGCAACAAGCGGCGGCGCCACGAGTGGTGGATTTGACCGCTCCCGATGGCGTGATTCTCAAGGCCAGTTTTTTCGTTGCTGCACAACCTGGACCGGGCGTTCTGCTTCTGCATCAATGCAACCGCCAGCGCAAAGTTTGGGACGATCTTGCCGAACGCCTCGCGGCTTCAGGGATCAACGTCTTGTCTGTGGATTTCCGCGGCTACGGTGAGAGCGGTGGCAAAGGTCCGGACAAAGTCTCGTCGGTGCAGGAAGCCGATCAAATCGTGAAGGAACAGTGGCCCGCGGACATGGACGTCGCGTTTCGTTATTTGCAGGCGCAGCCGGGAGTGAATCGCGGCGTGATCGGAGCTGGAGGAGCGAGCTGCGGAGTGAATCAGGCGGTGCAACTGGCGCGGCGGCATCCGGAAGTGAAGTCGTTGGTGCTGCTGTCTGAAACCACCGATCGCTCGGGGCGTCAATTTTTGCACAACTCGCCGAACTTGCCGCTGTTTCTGGCGGCGGCCGATGACGATTTTAATGATCCCGGCGTGGTGGAGATTATGCAGTGGCTCTACGATGTGTCGCCAGATCCTGCCAACAAGTTCGTGCGTTATTCCGTGGGCGGGCATGGCGTGGACATGTTCGCGGCACATAAAGATTTGCCGGCGATGATTGTGGATTGGTTCAACGCGACGCTGCGGAATTCACCGGCGCCTCCCGCCACTCATGCGCTTGCTCCGTGGTCGGCCGAATCGCGTTTCCTGGCGCTGGCGGATGAGCCGGATGGAATGCGCAAAGCCCAGCAGATGTTTGCGAATCAGCGGCGCACTGATCCGTCGGTCGTGTTGTTTTCGGAGGCGCTGCTCAATCGTTTTGGATATGAACACCTGGCGATGGGTGATACGAAAGCGGCGATTGAGCTTTTTCAAATGAATGTGACTGCTTATCCTAATTCGCCGAACGTTTACGACAGCTTGGGAGACGCTTACCTGGCGGATGGGCAAAAAGACTTGGCGCGGCAGAATGCGCAGAAGGCGCTGGAGCTTTTGGCGTCGGACACGACGGACGACGCGCGACGCCGCGATGGGATAAGAGGGAGCGCGGAGCAAAAGCTGAAGCAGCTGGGCAGCCCCGCCCAATAAGTCCCGCCGCTGCAATCACGCAGACGAACGGCGCCCGTGTCCGGCACACCAGGGCCGTTTCCTGGAAACGGCAATCTCCTGATTGGCGTTTTTGCGGCGCACAACAGCCCGACTTTTCGTTCGCAACCAACGAGTCAGCCAGCACTTAGGCTGACGCCCGCGTTCTCTGTTTCCTCTTGTGTTACTGTACTGCCTATGTTATCAGCAGTTGTGGGCTAATTCCGTCCAGCTAAGGAGGAGGCATGTGCGCCGTTGCTTGCGCTGCGACCACCCGCGCCCACGCCCCTCACACGCGTCGGTTTCTGATCAACCACGCGGCGATTAGAAACGCCCGTAACTTCCATAAAAACAATGCCTTGGCTTTTTCCAATCGACTGAAATTTGCGCGTTCTGGCGCGGTTCGTTCACCACACAAGCCGCCTGTCACGCATCGCGAATCACTTCTCGTCCACTCGCACTCGCTCTCCCGCCCATCTCTATTCGATGCAAATGAACCGACACTAAAAACGCTAACCTGTTCACAATAAACAAGAAAACAGTTTCTATTCGATACTTTTGAGCGCTTTTCAAGCCTTGTACTCGATGCTCTTGCACGCCGCTTTGACCTACTCGCTGCATTTCGAGATTCACCAATCCCCACTCGCCACGGTAGAATTGCCGCCCTATGACCCCTATGACAAAGAATCTTCCGCTCACACTGCGCTCGTTGCTGCCGCTGGCGGCAGGCGCGGCAATCGCCGTGGCAACACTTTACCCACTGGCGGCAAACCAGCACTCAGCTGCCGCGGCGCAGTCTGACGCTGCGACCGCTGCGAAGTCCGCGTCATCCGCGAAACCGTATGTGGTACCGGACTTGGCGGAGCGCGTCGCGAAATTCAAATTGGTGCACATGCCCTTCAATTCGGCGGGACTTCGCGCGCGCGAAAAGGAAATCGTGGCGAAGCTGGTGGATGCTTCCGGACTGCTGGATTGCATTTACTGGCGGCAGAACGATCCGCAAGGATTGAAATTGTATTTGTCGCTCGCGAATAGCGAAGACCCGCAGGATGAATTGTTGCGGCGCTATTTGAAAATTAACGGCAGCCGCTTCGATCTGATCGACGACGACAAACCATTCGTCGGCACTCAGCCGATGCCACCCGGCCGCGGCTTCTACATAGGCGCCGGTCCCGACGCCTCGATCGCTCGCGAGGAAATTGAAGACTTCGTCAAAGAACATCCAGACAAGAAGCGGGACATTTATAGCCCATACACGATCATCAAAGGGATGATGCCGCCATCGGCGAATTCCCCTTCCCGACCCGAAGCAATTCCCTACCACGTCGAGTTCCGCGAGTTTCTGGGGCCGATGGCGAAAGACCTGCGCGAGGCTGCGGCGCTAAGCGACGATGCGGCGTTTGCGAAATTTTTGCGGCTGCGGGCTGATGCGTTGCTGACTGACGACTACTTCGCGAGCGACATTGCGTGGCTTGATCTTGAAAATCCGAAATTCGATGTGGTGTTTGCGCCTTACGAGGTCTATGACGATTCGCTGCTTGGCGTGAAGACGACTTACGGCGCTTCGGTGATGATTCGCAACGACGCGGAGAGCGAGAGCCTGGCGCTGTATCAGAAATCTGTGCCGGATTTGCAGGAAGCGCTTCCCTTGCCCGCCGCCGATCTGCCTTCGAAGCGCGGCAAGCAATCGCCCATGGAAGTGGTGGACTCGCCCTATCGCGCGGGGGATTTGCTGCACGGATACCAGGCCGTGGCGGACAATTTGCCGAACGATCCGCGCATCCACGAGCAAAAAGGCTCGAAGAAAATATTCTGGAAGAATTTCATGGACGCGCGAGTGAACTACATTATTTTGCCGCTGGCGCAGCGCACCATGCGCGCGGATCAGGCCGCGATGGCGAGCGGCGAGGGATACCTGGCCGATACGATCATGCACGAGATTTCGCATGGGCTGGGGCCGGCTTTCGCGCACACCGCGCAGGGCAAAGTGCAAATCAATGAAGCGATTGGGTCTTCTTATTCCGCGCTGGAAGAATCGAAGGCCGACGTGGTGGGCGAATTTTGCTACGGCTGGTTGATTGACCACGGCGTGCTGCCGAAGGAACGACGCAACATCACCTACGCTTCTTACGTCGCGGGAATTTTTCGCACGGTGCGGTTCGGAGTGGCGGAGGCGCATGGAGCCGGGGAAATCATGCAATTCAATTATTACACGGAGCAGGGCGCGATCAGCCGCGACCCGGCCACCGGATTGTACGCGATCGATTTCGAAAAAATGCCGGCGGCCATCGCATCGCTCGCGAAGGAATTGCTGGAGCAGGAAGCTACCGGGGATCGTGCGCGGACGGATGCGTGGTTCAAGAAATATGGCACGATGCCGGCGGAATTGAGCGCGCTGCTCGCGAAGACCAGCGACATCCCCGTGGACATTGATCCGGAATTCGATTTCCATCCGGTGCTCAAGTGAGTGGCTTGGATTGGCGCGGTGGCGGCCTACAAAATTTCCTGGATTTCGGCGTCAATCGAAATGTGCGTCTGCGCAAAACCACTAATTTGAAACGATTGCCCGGCGGCTTTGCTGAAGTGAAAAAAACGGTTGATGTGGTAATCCTCGTCGAGCATGTCGAAAATGCGCTCGGTTTCTTCGTGCGACAGGGCCAGCGATGAGATCGGCACGGATTTTCCGTAGCCGCCCGCCGCGTGCAGATATTTTTCCACCAGTTCGCGCAATTGCATTTTCAGATCCAGACGTACGCGCCGGCTGCGCCGTACGGCAAATTCATGTAGAACACATTCGCTTCCGCGATGCGCTCAAAGGCCGCGAGCAGGTTGCGCGCGCCATGCTTTGCGCAGAACGCGGCGCCGGGCGCGGCAGCGACTCGCTCCACATCATCGAGGCTCGCGATTTGCTGGTGCGAAAACCACAACCAGGTAGCGGCGAATCCACATTCCGCACAGGCGCCGCCGGGTTGTGCGAGGCGCTGGGCGATGGCCTCGGAAACTTCCGGCCGCAATCCTACCGCTTCGAAATCCGGTTGCGCCACGAAAAAATACTGCGTGAATATTTCCGCGTCCGGCTCGAAAGCTACCACGCGTCCCGGAAACGATTCCAGTGCGCTCGCCACCGCATTGCCGAGACATTCGCGGCAGAGCGTGATTTCCGGGCGCGGCGGCTCGCGTTTGGTGCTGCGTTTTCCGCGCAGATACAGTGTGTCTGGCAGCAGCGTCGCGATCCAATCACATTCTTCGCCGAGATGAATACATTCGGGCGGCGTGCCTTTCAGCCACGCCCACCAATTGTGGCTGCGCGGCAGCAGCTCGATCGCGGGATACGCTTCTTCGTACGAAATGCGCGCCAAGTGTCCGGTTCCGATTCCTGCCTACGAAACACTATGGTAGCAGATTGCCGGACGGAAATTCCCGCGCGGGGTGTGCGGGCGTTTGTCCGCGCGGAATTCATCGGCTATCATGGATGGCGTGTAGCGCTGCACTCGCAATATTCAGGGGTGTTCGTTAAGCGAACAGGGAGGATGAGGCATGGCAATCTCGGTAGGGGCGGCCGCTCCGGATTTTGTGTTGAAGGATCAGAGCCAAAAGGAAGTGAAGCTTTCCGATTTTCAGGGAAAGAAAAACGTGGTGATTGTTTTCTACCCGCTGGATTGGAGCCCGGTGTGCACGAACGAGCACGCCTGCTTCGTGAATGATATGAAGCGATTCGAGCAGCTGGACGCGCAAGTGCTGGGGATCAGCGTGGACAGCGCCTGGTCGCACAAGGCGTTCGCGGAAAAAATGGGGATTCATTACCCGTTGCTGGCAGATTTTCAGCCGCGCGGCGCAGTGGGCGAAAAATTCGGCGTGTACCTGGCGGAAAAAGGGATTACCGGACGCGCGATTGCGATTGTGGATCGGTCCGGGAAAGTCGCATGGTTCAAGAATTACGATATCCCCACGGTTCCGGATTTGAAGGAAGTTGCCGACGCGCTCGCGAAAGTGAATTAGTTCGTTCGACGTCGTACACTGACGCGTGCAGCCACCACTGCAGACGCCTGCGACGGTGCCAGGCGCTGCGCTTCTATTTGGGCGCAGTGTCTTTATTGGGTGCGGGGGCCGCGGATTCGGCGGGTGAATCGACCAGCGGCTGCGAAAACGTGCGGATGTAATCCACCAGTTGCCAGCGCTCTTCTGCGCTCAGTTTGTCTTTGAACGGGGGCATGGGGCGATGCCCTTCGGAAATCTTCCAGAAAAGTTCGCCGTCGGTCAGGCGGGTCATGGCGTGTGCGTCGGTGAAATCAGACGGCGCGATGGACAATTTTTCGGCTCGCTTTCCTTTTCCGTTGCCGTCCTCTCCGTGGCAGTTCTCGCAGCGATCGGTGTAGGTGCTCATGCCCATGCCGATGGTTTGCGGCGTGGGTGGAAAGGGATTGCGCAGCTGCCGGGCCTTTTCTGGGGCGGTCCAATCACTGAGGGAATAGACGACCACACTTCCCGCCACGGCGACGATCACAAATGCGACGAAAATTCCGAACAGGTTCGGCTTGAATTCGGGGTTGGGCTTGCGGTCAGCGGGTTTGTCGGACGCCATGGTTTGCGCGTTTGCCTGTGGAACTCTTCTGAGCCGGGAAAATTTTCGCACTGTGCTGCCGGATTTTCAACTGATGTGCCGTCGGTTGCGGCTGATCTAGCGCGCGGCGTGGATGGCTTGGTACACGGAGATGAACACGATGACGAGCATAGCGACGACATAAATCCGCAGGCCCCACAGGAGCGCTTTCGTTCCCGTCGAAAGATTTTGTCGGCCGAAATGGGTGCGGCGCTTGGCGGCGACGACTTGATCCGCTTCCAGCAAGGAAAGCACGGCGCGAGGGTCGCGCAAGGTGAGTTGCTCCGATTTAAAGTCAATCGGGGCGAGCGCGCCTGAATTTTCCGAACTATCCGCGTGATGTGAATCCAATTTACTTCCTCCCTTGTACGATCCTGCTTCGTTGCAAACTATTCCATGCGTAAATCGATTTAGCCACCCAGCCATTTCGGAAACACCGTGGCGAGGCCGAAGCCTAGCCCGGCAATTATCAGCAGAACCGTGACGGTGACGCCAGCGACATTGGCCCAGAAGCCGTTCACGTGCTCGCCCATCACTTCCGGATCATTCACCAGGAGCAATAGAAATGCCAAAGCCGGAGGCATGGCCAGGACCGCGATCACGTTGACCGTGAGCGCGACGAATTCGAGCGGGAAGCGCGGGATCAGCACGAGCGCCGCTGCCGCGCACGCCGAGCCGAACAGCGTGAAATAGAAGGGCCACGCTTCGCGCAGCGGGCGGTTCAAGCTGTGGCCGGTTTGCATCACTTCACCGAAGGCGTAGGCGGACGAGGTGGAGATGGCGATTGCGGCGACGATGCCGGCTTCGAAAATTCCGAGAGCGAAGAGCGCGGCGCCAGTGTGGCCTATTAATGGCTCGAGCGCTTCGGCGAATTGGGCGTATTGAAAGTTCGCTGCGTTAATGCCGTGATGAAACAGCGGCACGGTGGCGAGAATCGCGGCGATTGCGAATATTGTAGCGAGCAGAGCGCCGAGCAGCGTATCGAAGCGACCGGCGTTGATATCGCGCGGCTGCATCCCTTTATCCACGACGGCGCTTTGCTGAAAGAAAAGCATCCAGGGAGTGACGGTGGCACCAATGGTCGCGAGGATCAGTAGAAGAATTTCGTAGCGGCCGCCACCGGGGAACGGCATCCACGTGAGCATGGCGTGGCCGACGGCGTGCCAATCGGGGCGCGCGAGAATTGCGGCAGGAATGAACAGCCCGTTGAAGATCGCGAGGCTGAGCGTGATGCGTTCCCAGGTCCAATAGCGGCCGGTGGTGATGGCGGCGACGACGATGACGAGCGCACCGCCGACCGCAATGGCCGGGCGCACGCCGAAGAAGCCGAGCCCGGCGCGCACGCCGATGAATTCCGTGACTAGGGTGAGAAAATTTCCGAACATCAGATCGCTCATGGCGAAGAAGCCCCAGAATTTTCCAAAGCGATCGAAGATGAGCTCGGCGTGGCCGCGATGGGTGACGGCGCCGAGGCGCACCGTCATTTCCTGGACGATGAAACCCATAATGAATGTGAGAACGACGAAGGGAATGAAGAAGCCGACGCCGTAGCGCGAGCCGTCGGCAGAGTAGGAAAGCATGCTGGGGGCGTCGTTTTCGCCGAGGAAGACGAGAACTCCCGGGCCGACCAAAAGCCACAGCAGGCGGACGCCGCCGAAAGTTTTGGTACGCCCCTTCCAACGCGCGCGAGCCACTTCCCAGCGGTCGCGAGCGCGATCCACGTCCTCGTGGGTGACCAGGCCGATCAGTTCAGGAGCAGCAGCGGAGGCGACGGCAGATTCGGTGGTGGGATGGGCCGTCTGGCCGGCGAGTTGGCTGGAATTTCTGTCGGGAGCGTCCATTAGTTAACCTAGCTAAACTCTGGGTATAAACTACGCTTAACAAGAGCGGAGGTCAATGGCCCTGGCAGAATGCATGAGTAAAAACTAATCTTGGGCGATTCCCTGCTCTGCTATAGTGAGCGAGGAATCTTCCGAGGAGCAGACGAATGAGCGAGCCAGCGAGCCAGCAGCAGAAACAACAAGTGCAGATCAAGGCGGATGAGAAGGAATTGCTCGGGCAATATTCCAATCTGGCGGTGATTCATCACAACGGCGAAGAGTTCACGCTGAATTTCATATATTTATTTCCCAGCGTGCCGCAGGGCAAGCTGGTTTCCAGCGTGATTCTGAGCCCGGCGCATGCGAAGCGGCTGCTGCAGGCGTTGAAGGAAAATGTGGCGCGCTTCGAAGCGCAGTTTGGGACTTTGCCGGAAGGATCGGGGCCAGCGCCGGAGACGAACTTCGGATTCGTGCAGTAAGCGACCCGAACGGCTAACTTGCGCAGGGCTCGGCGACGACCCAGTTGCCGCTTGGTTCGACGAATTCCAGGCCTACGGCGAAACCTGAATGCGCGATGGTCTGGCAATAGGCGACGCGGGCGATGGCGCGAAAGGCGCCGGTGAGTGTGGAGATCGTCAGGCGGTCACCCGGGTTCCAGCGTCGGGTGCTGAGGACGCGGGCACCGCGCGAGCTGACGTTTTCTGTGAATGTGGTTTCTGTGCCGGGCATGGCGGGATGACCGGCGATGTGCACGCCTACTTCCATCGGGATGCGCGTCTCGCGACGCGGTTCGACGGATGTTTTTGGGATCCCCATCCCAAAGCGCATTTTCAATGCCCCCTTCTCTACAAACAGGCCGCTACATGCCCCAGACGAAATTTTTTGTGGCCCTTGCCCTTCATGCGGTAGAGCGCGCGATCGGCAGCGCCGAGAAGTTTCTCAATGGTCGCTCCATCGTCGGGATAGACCGCGACACCGACGCTGACGCTGATCGGGGGCTGCTGGCCGTCGTTCTTTAATTGTTCGCAGATGCGCGCGGCTGCTTGGGTGGCGTCTGCTGCGCTGGATTCCGGAAGGATCAGGGCAAATTCATCACCGCCGTAGCGCGCCGGCGTATCAATCGCGCGGCTCCCGTCGGACAAAGCGGTGCCGAGGCGTTTGATGGCGCGGCTGCCGGTGAGGTGGCCGAAGCGGTCGTTGATTTTCTTCAGGTCGTCGAGATCGAACAGCAGGACGGCGAAGTTGCGTCCGGTACGGCGCGAGCGTTGGATTTCAGTTTCGAGAACTTCGATCAGGCGGCGGTGATTGGCAAGGCCGGTGAGCGGATCGGAAGCCGCGAGCTGGCTGACCTGGTCGAAGAGTTGAGCGTTGTCAAGCAGAGTTCCGCCGAGGACAATGACGTAGCTCATGACCATCATGAAATGGGCGAGGGTGTACGGAGCGTCGAGATGGTGTTGCGATTCGCTCATGGTGACGTGGCAGAGAACGTTGAGCGCGGCAGCGAGAAATAATGCGCGGTCGAGATAGGCGCCGACGCGATTGAGGCGGCGGGCGTAGCCGATGGTCGCCGCGAGATAAATGGCAGCGGGCAGAAGATCGGCGGGCCGCGGGATGATTGCGCCGGGATGAATTTTGGGCGCGTGCGGCAGCATAAAGTAGAAGACACTTGTCAGATAGGCGACGCCGCCGACCATCAGAGTTGCCGCGGCCATTTCCTTGGCGGGTTCGCGGGCGATGGGGATGCGACGCTCTACTGCCAAAGCGGCGAGCAGCAGAACTCCGAGCAGAGTGCGACCGGCCAGCCAACCGTAGGAGATCGCATCGCCCGCCGTGGCCGAGACCAGCGCGCCACGATAGAACGTCATGCTCGTGCCGGCTTCGATCAGACCGGCGAGCACAAAGCCGAACGCCAGGATGAGAGAAATTCGGTCGTGCGTGCCGCGGAAGCGAACCAGGGCGTTGGCGGCGAAGGTGAAGCCGATGAGGCTGCCTGCCATCTGCAAATAGGTATCGAGGAGCGGGTCGGCCTGGTAGGGAGAGTTGCGCAGAATCCAGAGGGAGACCAAGAATGCGCTTCCGGCGATCGTCCATAGCAGGACGAGGCGGAAGCGATGAACGAGACTCCAAAAACTGCCCGAGCGACCCACAAATCCCCCAAGAAAGCGACACTTGCCCGCGAAATACGGAGCAAGTGCAATGCCGTTCATCCTATTGGTTCTAGTACTATATAAGTGTATTTTGATGAATAAGATGCGTCCCGGTGTGTGCGGGGCGAGGCTGCGGAGAACGCGCCTCGCCGCCGGGCGTGGGGTAGAAACGTTACACTCTGTTACGGGGACTACCCAGGAGCGAGTGGCTCAGGACTTGGCCGGTGGAGGGGGCAACTCGTGGGCCTGTACGACGCTTTGGAAGGTGGAGCGTTTGTGCGAGCCGTCGCAGAAGGGCTTGCGTTCCGAGAAGCCGCAGCGGCAGAGGCCGATCTTGGTGCGTCCGCCTAAACCGTAGGCGTGGCCATCCTGGTCAACTACCTCGACTTCGCCGTCAATCAGCAACGGGCCGTTATTCACCACTGTGACTTTTACGTCTGGCATTCGATCCTCCGATCGAGATACGCGAGATTTTTGCCGCGGGCGCGCGCCTAGTGCGCATGGTGTTCAGCGCGGCTCAGTATTTGGGCACCGAGGGGTCCACGTCATCGGACCAGGCAAGGATACCACCCTTTAGGTTCAGGACCTTGCGAAAGCCGGCGCGCTGCAGGAATTCGACGGCTTCGGCGGAACGCTTGCCGCTGCGGCAATGCGTGACGATTTCGCGGGAGCTATCAAGTTCGCTGACGCGTTTGGAGAGATCGCCGAGCGGAATCAGGTGGCCGCCGAGATTGCAGATCTGATATTCGTGCGGCTCGCGGACGTCGAGGATGTAGAGATCGTCGCCGCGGTCCAGGCGCGCTTTTAAATCGCGCGGAGTGATTTCGGGGACGGAAGTTTGTGGTGCGGGAGCTTCTTCGCCGCGAATGCCGCAGAATTCGGCGTAATCAATTAATTTTGTGATGGTGGGGTGCGTGCCGCAGAGCGGGCAATCCGGATTTTTGCGAAGCTTTAGTTCGCGGAAGCGCATGGCTAGCGCATCGAAGAGCAGCAGACGCCCGACGAGGGGTTCGCCGACGCCGATGATGAGCTTGAGAGTTTCGGCCGCTTGAATCGAGCCTACTATTCCGGGCAGCACGCCGAGTACGCCGCCTTCGGCGCAGGATGGAACGAGGCCCGGAGGAGGCGGCTCCGGATACAGGCAGCGGTAGCACGGGCCATCGGGATAACCGAAGACGGTTACCTGGCCTTCGAACCGGAAAATGGAGCCGTACACGTTGGGCGTCCCGAGCAGGACGCTCGCGTCGTTGACCAAGTAGCGCGTGGGGAAATTATCGGTGCCGTCCACGATGAAATCGTAGTCTTTCAGAATGTCTAGCGCGTTTTCGCTGGAGAGGTGCGTTTCGAAAGTGTCAATTTGGATATCGGGATTCAGGTCGCGCAGGCGATCGCTGGCTGCGGCGATTTTCGGACGGCCTACGTCTTTGGTGCCGAACAGAATCTGGCGCTGCAGGTTGGTGGAATCCACCGTGTCGAAATCAACGAGGCCGATGCGGCCGACGCCGGCTGCTGCAAGATAAAGACCGAGCGGCGCGCCGAGGCCGCCGGTGCCGATGCAGAGAACTTTGGCCTGCTTGAGCTTCAGCTGACCTTCCATGCCGACTTCGGGCATGATCAGGTGCCGGCTGTAGCGCAGCACTTCTTCTTTGGAAAGCGAGACGGGCGCGGAGGCAGGCGCCGGATTCGCGGAAATTTCTGATTTGGTGGCCATTGCGTGATTCTCCCGTTTGTCTCCCGTTTAGTTGGGCGCGCCGCCGGCGATGGAGGGCACGATGCTGACGATATCGCCATCGCGGAGCGGCGTCTGATCTTTCTGCAGGTAGCGGATGTCTTCGTCGTTGACGTAAACATTTACGAAGCTGCGCAGCTTGCCGTCGTCGGAATATAGGTGCTTTTTCAGGTCGCCGAAGCGCAGCGTCAATCCATTCAGTGCTTCCGCCACGTTGTTGGCTTCCAGTTCGACGCTATCTTGTTTGCCCGCATACGCGCGCAGCGGCGTGGGGATGATCACTTTTACTGCCATTCGCATTCCTCCTGTCGGCTTGTGCTATCCATCCGTGACGTAGCGGATCGGGATTGGCGGAATACTTTAACTTAGATGCTGGCAGAGTGGGCGGAAGATTCAATAGCCTCGGCGTCGTAGGCGGAACGGTCGTCGCGCAAGCGCCAGGAATTCATATCGCGCGGCTGGCCGGATTGCACGCTGACGATGATGTAGCTGTACCAGGGCCAGGCGTGTTCGCGATCGAATTCGCTGGGGCGCGCGGGAGCGTCCGGATGCGAATGATACCAGCCGATCAGTTCGATATCTTTTTCGCGCGCGGTTTTCTCGGCTAGTTGCACGTCGCCGGGGGTGAGTTCGAAGCGATTGCGCGGCGAATCGTTGCGGCGATTGGCGAGCGGCAGGAGAGCTAGCACTTCGCGCGAGCCGTCGCCATCGCGGCCGAGGATGGCGCCGCAACATTCGCAGGGGTAGGTTTCTACACCGTGGGCACGGATCTGGGCCGCGAGTTCTTCGCGGATCTTCAGCAGCGGCGCGCTCATGCTCCGCTCCAAAATTGTTCGCTGAGATATTTTTCGCCTGAATCGGGGAATACGGTGACGATCACGGCGTGCTGGCCGGCGGGCAATCGGCGCGCGACATCCACGCTGGCCCACAGAGCTGCGCCGGAACTGACGCCGCCGAGGATGCCTTCTTCGCGCGCGAGGCGCCGCACAAGATGGTGAGCGTCTTCGGTGCGTACGGCGATGTCTTCGTCGGCTAATTTTGGATCATAAATGCGCGGAACGATCGCGGTGGCGAGATGCTTCAATCCTTCGAGGCCGTGGAACCCGGAGTCCGGCTGAAAGCTGATGCAGCGGATCGCGGGATTTAGTTCTTTCAGGCGGCGGGTGGTGCCGACGAATGTGCCGGTGGTGCCGAGGCCCGCTACGAAATGGGTGATGGTGCCGTTGGTCTGGCGCCAGATTTCCGGGGCGGTCGTGGCGTAGTGGGCGGCGGGATTTGCGGGGTTGCTGTACTGGTCCGGATAGAAATATTTTTCGCGATCGGATTCGTAGATTTCGCGGACGCGGCGGATTGCGCCGTCGGTGCCTTCGTCTCCCGGCGTATAGACGATTTCGACGCCGTAGGCTGCGAGGATGTGTTTGCGTTCGGGCGAGGCGCTGGTAGGAAGGCAGAGTTTCACGCGGTAGCCGAGCGCGGCGCCGATCATGGCGTAGGCGATGCCGGTGTTGCCGCTGGTCGCGTCCAGGATTGTTTTGCCGGGGCGGAGGTCCCCGCAGCGTTCGCCGGCGCGGATCATGGAATAGCCGGCGCGGTCTTTCACGGAGCCACCGGGATTGAACCATTCTGCTTTGGCGTAAAATTCGACGTTGGGGAAGCTGCTGGTGATGCGCTCGAGGCGCAGGAGTGGAGTGTTGCCGATGCTATCGAGCAGATGCTCGCCGATTTTCGCGGGGCTGGCTGGGTCGTGCGGCGCGACTGTCGGTTTGTTGACTGCGTTCACGGCGCGTCGTTCCTGTTTGGGAGGCTCGGGCGAGCAATTCGATGCGATTCGTGCGAGCCTGCGTTTTAGATGCTGCGAGAAACGGCTGATATTCAGGTATCTGCGACCAGCTTAGCAGAATGCTGGCGCGATTCAGGTTGAAACCGGACGAGTAATATTCGCATAGGTGGCGCGCGGCGGCAAACGGCTTGGCGGGAGCGGCTGGTGATCGTTTCTGGTGGCAGCGATTTTTGTCTTTACAGGCGGGGCGGCGAATCCCTATCCTGTGATGGCCATGTGGTACGTGAACAAACTATTCGATCAGCCTACAGTGGAATCGCTTTCGGCGAAGGGTTTCCTGGTGCGCAATTCCGGCGGCGTGGTGCGCATCGAGAAATACAATTGCGGCGCGGAGCTGCGCAAGACGCCGGAGAGCCGATTTCAGATGACCGAGATTCCTTGCATCATGATGCAGGGGCAATTCACTGCGCTGTGGGATGCCGGGTATCAGAAATTTCTGATCGGGCATGAAGGCAAGAAATTTCCGGTACAGGTGCGGCAGCTCGGTGATTTGCGGCGGTTCAATGAGGAATTGCGCACGGCTTTGGGCGTGCCGACTTATTACAACGAGGCGCTGGGTTCGACTTGCGCGTTTAGTGTGTATGACCGGGTGAAGGGGCGTCCGGGTGATGTGCCGGATGAGAGTGTTGGGGCGCAG
>Ga0209655_10000448_pt1 | contig 15647 bp, 11 predicted proteins | sample BogFormECP03_OM2_FD_188236 | JGI IMG/M metagenome (GOLD analysis project Ga0209655, IMG submission 188236) | Bog forest soil microbial communities from Calvert Island, British Columbia, Canada - ECP03_OM2 (SPAdes) (version 2) | ecosystem: Environmental > Aquatic > Freshwater > Wetlands > Bog ...
TACACAGGCCTTTGCGCACTGGATTCGACCAGATGTACGCAGCAATGCGTTCACCTGCTTCGTCGCCGCGCACGACGTGATCGTACGAGTGCGTTTGCCAAAGCGTCTTGCCGAACAATCGTTTCCCTTCGAAAGCAGTTACCTGTCTGAAGCGAGCAGCGAAGAAAATCATGTCGGACGTGTCGAGCGCGCCCGCGATCAAAACGTGGAGGTGATCAGGCATCAAGCACCACGCATGGAGTTTAAATGAACATCGGGCGGCCACTTCGCGGAGCCGTCGTACCAACCATTCGGCCGGCTGCGGTGAAACGAAAATCGGATCGCGATGCGCGGTGCAAAATGTCAAAAAGAAAAGTCCGCGCCCACGATAGCGCTCGCGCCGAAGACGTATGCGCTTTCGCTCGAGTGCCATAGGCGAATGATAGCAAATCGTAGTTGGGTCCGTAGCGGCGGTCTTTAGCCCGCCATCGAGCCGTGAATCACCATCGATCCATGATGCACCGCACGTTTGCGCCACACCATCGATGGCGCACTAAAGTGCGCCGCTACGAAGGCAAGTCCGAACCAAAAACCGCAGACGCCGCGCTAGTTACGTTGCTAGCGCGGCGCCTGCATCTCTGTCGGGGTGGGATTCCGGCAGGGTTTATTGTGGGCGCGGGAGCTGTAGCATCATGCCGCTTCCCTGGCCCGATTCTACTTGCGGCAGTTGGCCGTTCCACTTTTCGATCAGCATCTGCGAGTTCTCGATGCGGCGCAGCTCGAGCAGCTGCGGCGTCAACGAGTTCTGCCGGATGCGATTGGCGTCGGCTTCACCCTGTGCACGCGTGACCATGGACTTGGCATCGCCTTCGGCCTCCGCGATTTTCTTCGCGGCCTCCGCTTGCGTCGTGGCGAGTTCATTCCGCGCGCGCTCGGCCTGCTGAATGGCCTGGGCCTTCGCGGTGATGGCCGCCGCGATCACCTCCGGGACGCGCGGCGCGCCGATGAAACCGAACTGCTGTACGCTGACGCCGACCGGAGCAACTTTCTGCTCGATCATCGCTTGCACTTTGCCCAGAAAGTCCGCCTTGCGTTCGCCGTAAATATCCTCGACGGTGAACGTGGAGGCGACTTCGTTCAGCGAATTGCGCACGATGTCGCGCAGGATGCCGTGCGTGAACAATTCCAGGTCGCTCACGCGGTACTTCACGTAGAAATCCGGCACCTTGCTCGGGTCGATCGCGTACGAAAGTGAAACGTCCACCAGGATTTCCATTCCCTCCTTGGAGTTGAATCCCATTTCTTCGTTGATCGGATGTCCTTCGGCCGTGTCGCGCGTCCATTTCACGGTTTGCACGTAGGTCGGAAATTCGATGATCTGCGTGCGCAACGGGCTGTAAACCACCCATCCGGTGCGGATCGGAATTTCCGAAGCGCCGCGCTGGCTGCCGGCAAGATTGATTTCCACGCCGACGTGCCCGGCTTCGATGCGCGTGACGCGCAACAAAAACACGGCCATCAGGATCAGCGCCAGGATCGCGGCCAGGGAAATCAAAAATCCCCGGAAATGCTCCACGGTCTTGCGCTGCACGAATTCCATATCGTGATCGTTGGGCCGATTGAAAATCGTCATATGGTCTTCTCCCTGCGGATAGGGACAGGGACACTCCCGTGGACCGCGCCACCCGGCGCGCTGCCGCGTTGCCCGGCGCATGCGCGCCGAAACCTTTGAGCTGTTTCTGAATCGGCTGATGTTAACGCGCGGGTGTTAGGAAGGAATAAGTGAAGTGTAAGGATTGTATAAGGCTAGCCGAAGTGCTTTGGGCACAATCATATACGGTGACGTAGGGGCGGGTCTAAGACCCGCCCCTACAGATTCAACGACAGAGGCAAATTCAACGACAGAGACAAATTCAGCGCGATGACTTGGCTACTCTGCGGTCAGCATGACGCTTGTGGTGTGGACGACTTTCCCCGTGGTGCTGGTGCCGGTGATCGTCACTGATACCGGCTCGACCACCGTGGTGGTGCCGCCCCCGCCCCCGCCGCCGCCCCCGCCTCCACTGCTGCTGGAACCACCGCCGCCGCAGGCAGCGATACCGACGGACATCAGGAAAACCACACAGGCTGCGGCGGTGCTCCAGCGGCGATTCCTGCCGCGAGTGATGAGCAAAATAATGGTGATCGCAAACGCGCATGCGAGCGATGCGAACGTGCCGGTCGTCCAGCGACCGAAACCGAGTGGCCGAATTGCCCGCGGCGCCGTGGCCGCGGCGCTGGTGGCGATGGTGAGCGTGGTGTTGCTGCCGGCGCTGACTTGTGAAGTGCCGAAGCTGCAGGTGGCGCCCGCCGGCAGGCCCGTGCAACTGCTGCTGGTGAAATTGACGGTGTCGTTAAAACCATTGACGGCGAGAACGGTCAGCACGGTGTTTCCCGAGCCACCCGCGGTGCTAACTGTGATCGCCGCAGGCTCGGCGGACAGCACAAAATCTGCCGCGCCGCCGCTACCGACATTCCATTGGTTGACGAGGCTGGCGACGTTGAGCGAGCCGAGGCCGGTTGCCAGGTTATATCCGGCGCCGGCGTTGTAGCCGAGCGTGCCGTTGGCCTGAGTGGTCTCAGCGATGACGTCGCCATTGACTGTGACATTGCAGCCCGTCGCCTGATTTCCGGCGGTGAGTACTGCATTGCACGGCATTGCGATGGTGCCGCTGGTAACCTGGTTAAAAATGCAAGCGCTGGTCTGGATGGCGCCCGACTGACAATTCGCCCAACTCTGGCCCGCGAGTGAGTAGAGATTCGTGTTCACGAGGCCCTGAGCCGAGCCGGTGCTCTGGTTCAGAAGCGCTACCATTCCAGCGAATACTTCCGTGGAAACTGACGTGCCGCCCACCCCTTGAATCAGCGGGAACGCCACCGTGGCACCGCTCGCGCTACTTGCCAGACTGCACGGTTCGACAGGAACGTTGATGTCCTCTTCACAGTACAAATAAAAATTCTGGAGCGACCCGTCACCGGCGAAGATCGCAAAATCCGGCAGGTCGCGTTTGCCGTCCGCGACTGTGAGCGCGGTTTGGTATGACGGCTTGGCGTAGCCGCCCGAGCAAGAACTGGGAGTCTCTCCATCCGAACTCGTGCAGGCGCTGACTCCACCGCTGCCGCCTGCGGGTGCCGTAAGAGACGGAAATTGGCCACTGGCGAGGATCTCGTTGCAGTCCTCTTCGATATTCCCGCCGAGACCGATGAGGGTTTCGATTGTCGCATTCGTGCAAGTGTCGTTATAAGTGATTTCTGGAATATAGCCTTTGACGGAAGCTTGCGTGGTGGCCGACGGGTTCGTGGTATTCCAATAGACGGTGGGGTTCGTGGCGTCATTGAAATCGGTGCCGCCGACAGCGACGTTGTAAGGCGTGGAAGCTACACCGTTCACGGCCAGCCCGAACTCCGCTCCATTGTCGTCCTCATCGGAATCGCAACCGGTTGAGCCGCTGTCGCCCGTAGAGACGATGACAGTGATGCCCTCCGCCGCCGCTTGCTTCCATTCGCCGACGGAATCTTTTGCGGTCGCACTACCGCCGTAGAACGCGTTCCCTGCCGTGCCCAGCCCCAACTCGCACTCACCGTAGCTGTAGCCGATGATTTTCGCGAGGTTATTGTCAATGATCCACTCGGCAGAGGTATCGCCACCGAACGTGGCATTGGTACTGCCCGATATCACCAAGTTGATGGCGGCTCCCGGAGCAACCGCGCCGGACCACTGCACATCAATGTCAGCTTCACACTCATCGCCGGTGGGCAGGCTGCACGACAGTACGCCTGGATTTGAGCTGCTGAAGCCCGGCGTGTAAGTCCGGGTGAAGGTTGCCGCCGGAAGACCAAACAATGAGCGGAAATTCGTGAGATCGGCAGGGTTGATGTCGCTATCAGAAACGATGGCGATGGTCTGGCCGGCACCGGTGATGCCGGAGTTCCACAGCGGCAGGACGTTGTAGATCGTTGCAAAATCGTACGGCGCTAGCCCATAACATTCCGTGCCCGATCCAGAGCAACCAGCGAGAAATGTGAATTGGGGCGTGACCGCCTTCAGTTTTTTGGTGGCCATATCGCGGGCGAACGTTCCGGCCAGGCGATGTGCGGCCCTCTTGGGAAAATTGTTGAGCGAAGCTACGCCGGCCACGGCAGGAGTGAGCGCGGCGGGGATGGATGGGTCGCTCGCGTTCGCCCAATTTTCCTTTCCGTTGATCGCATATTTGTGAATTGCCGTATGAAATGCGGACTGCACCTGCCCGGCGTTGCCAGAGAATTGGATCACGTTGCGGCCGTTCGCGACGTTCTCAACCTGGAAGCCCTGCGATTGCAGCCACGAGGTTATTTTCTGTATGTCCGCCTCGGACGCGCCAAATTGCTCGCCGAATTCCTGGGGCGTAAGCCATTTGTGGTAATTGGGTGAAGAGCGATCCTGCTGCTGGGCGAGTAAAGTCTCAAGCGCCGAGCCCTGCGCGGAGGTGGTCTTCAGCACGAGCATCATGCGATCCATCGCCAGGCTGGACGGCGCGGGGCCTTGATCGTATTTGGCGCGGGCGAGCGGATGGGTATTGCCGGTGAGGACGACGAGTTTACCTTCGTCAATCGGCTGGGTGATTAGCGACGGAGTGCCGACGGATTGCCCGGAGCTGCGCTGGGAAACGAAAATCACCGAAAGGACTGCAAGCAAACAACTGAATACCAGGATTGGTTTGATTCGCATTCGTCTCCCCATGACAACCTTTTGCGCGGCCGACGGAAGATTTGCCAGCGTGTTGGATGCGGCAGCAGCTGCTGCAGTTAGCCCGCTACGAATTTACAAATGTAAAATTCTGGTCTCCGTGGCCTGCAACCTCAACGCGCGATGAGAAACGCGAATTGCGACTGCACGCCCGCAGTCCTAGACCATGCCTGTGAGTACTTCCCGAAAGGCGGCAGAAAAGTTCCAGGGAATTCGCAGGAGGGCAGTATTCGTGAGCGCTGGCTGGCGATGAAATGCGTGCAACGCGATGCTGTTGACAGCAATCGGCTGCGATCGAAGCTAGTTCAGTAGAAACTGCTGGATGAAAAGGACCGTGGCATAGAACTGGTAGTCCACGTTTTTCTTCTTGCTGAAACCGTGGCCTTCGTCCTTGGCCATCAGGAACCACACCGGGGTGCCGTTCTTGCGCACGGTTGCGACCATCTGCTGGGACTCGGTCCAAGGCACGCGCGGATCGTTCTTGCCCTGAATCACGAACAGCGGCTTGGTGATTTTCTGCGCGTTGTTGGCGGGCGCTATGCGCTCCAGAAACGCGCGCATTTTGGGGTCGCGCTCGTCGCCATACTCGACGCGGCGCAGATCCTGGCGATAGCCGGAAGTGTTCTCCAGGAACGTAACCAGGTTGGACGGGCCGACAATGTCCACGGAGCAGCGCAGGCGATCGTTGTAATTCGTGGCCACGGCCAGAGTCATGAATCCGCCGTAGCTTCCGCCGGTGACCATCACGCGGCTGGAATCGAGATCGGGCTGCTGCGCGATCCAATCGAAAAGCGAATTGATATCCTTGTAGGAATCCTCGCGCAGGAATCCGTTGTCCAGGGTAACAAAGGTTTTTCCGTAGCCTGTCGAGCCGCGCACGTTCGGAAAAATCATGGCAATGCCCAGTTCGTTCATGAAGTAGTTGTAGCTGCCGAGAAAGCGGGGACGATACTGCCCTTCAGGACCGCCGTGAATATCAATGATCACGGGGCGCTTACCGGTAAAACGCGCGGCTGGACGATACAGAAATCCGCTGATGGATTTCCCGTCGAACGATTTCCAGTGCACCAGCTCGGCCGCTGAGAAAGTCTCTGGGTTCAAGCCGCCGGTTTCGCTCTCGGTCCAACGCTCCACTTTTCCAGTAGTGACGTCCACGGAATACACATCGGTAGCCGAACGCGAGCTGGTGACTCCGAAGGCGAGGTCGCGGCCATTGTGGTGCCACTTCACGCCGAACAGCAGTCCGGTTGGTAGCTTGAGAGCGGGTTTTTCTTTTCCGGATGCGGTGTCGAGCAGATGCACGACGCCGAAGCCGTCTTCATTAGTGGTGAACGCGATTGTCTTGCCATCGGGCGTAATGTCGAAGCCTTCCACGTCCCAATGAATCTGGCCGGTAAGGAAAGTGAACTTCCTGGAAGAGAGGTCCAGGTAGGCGAGACGCTGGAATTCGGAGTCCTGGTCCGTGGTGAGGTAAATTCCCTTCCCGTCTTTACTGAATTTCGCGCTCGCGTAGGCGATTTTTTCCGCGCCGCCTTTGGGAGTGAGCAGAGTTTTTTCGCCGGTCGAAGAGTTCATCAGCCACAGATACGTTTCGTTCGCGGAAATTTCTTCGAGGATCAAAATTTGCCGGTCGTCGGGCGACCAGTCCAGCGCCGACCAGCCTCCGCCGGTCATCGGCGCGAGGATTCGATTGTTCTTGGGATCATCCGGATGCGCGGGCTCGCTCAACCAGATGTCCACGTCTTTACCGTCGCGACGCGTCGAGCCATAGGCCATTTTCTTGCCGTCGTTCGACCAGACTTCACCGGTATTGCGGGATTTGCCGTCGGTCAGCAGCGTGACGGCGCCGGTCGCTTCGTCGTAACGATAGAGCTGGTAGAATTCTCCGCCGCCGATATCCTTGCTGAAAACGAAGAAATCGCCGCCCTGGGGCGGGTATAGCGCGCTGCGCACATCGTCAACGTAGAATGTGAGCTGCGTGCGCGCCCCCCCTGGCATTTTCACCTGATGGATTTGAAATGTGTCGGCGAAGCGTGTGGAGATGAGCATCTCGCGTTTGCTGGGATGCCAGCTGGCGAAAAACGCCGAGCGAAAATTCGTATAACGGTCCGCCTGATCGGCCAGCGATTGCGGAATCGGCGGAACATTTTCCACGACGAGATTTTCGTTGGGCGCCACTACAGCCTCCTGGGGCGAAACGGAATTTTGCGCGCGCGCTGAACGCGGCGTGGACACCGCCAACGCGGCAAGTACAACGATCAATGCAGTACACGCCGCAGCCCACCACAATTTTACACGCAGACTTGCGCGCACACTCGTCATCATCGTCACCCTTCAGGTATTTCCGCGTATCGACCGGGCAAGCGGACACACCGACGCCAGCTGCAAACCTGGCGAAGCTTCGTAAATCTTGGATTTCCGCGGGACGAAGGTTACAGCGAGTGCGCAAGAACTGTCAACGAAACGTAAGCTTTTCCTTCCGCCGATAGGGTATAAAACCTGGCAGAAGACTCCTCAGGAGGAGCGTATGCGCCTTTTCTCGGACCAGCGATTTCTCGCCATCTATTCTGGAGTGCTCACCATCGTTTTCGCCGTTACCGTGCTTTGCGGATTCGCGGCGTTGCGCAACCAATCGTTCGATCAGCTCACGGTGCACCGCATCAACTTCGTCGAGCCGGACGGAACGCCGCGGCTGATTATTTCCGATCGCGCCGAATTTCCCGGCGCGTTCATGCGCGGTAAGGAGTATCCACGGCCGGACCGGCGTGATGCTGCGGGCCTGCTGTTCATGAATGACGAGGCTTCCGAAATGGGAGGTCTGATTTGGGGTGGGCTGAAGGACAAAGACGGCAAAATCCAAAATCATTTCCACTTAAGTTTCGACCAGTACGAGCAGGATCAGATTTTTGCCGTTGATTCCGGCCGCGAGGACCAGGATAAGTTTTCCGCGATCCGCATCGGCGAACGCGGAGACTACCCGATTCAAGAAGCGTATGATGCCAGCTTGCAGATCGAGAAACTGCCCAAGGACCAACAGGACGCGGAATGGAAAAAATTCTTCACCACTCATACCGGTGACGCGAACCGAATCTATCTGGGGCGGTCACCTGATAAATCCGCGTCTCTGCGCATTAGAGATGATCAGGGTCGCGATCGGCTCGTCATCCGGGTGGAGGCCGGAGGTAATCCGGTGATTCAGTTTCTCGACGGAGGCGGCAAGGTCAGCAAAGAAATACGCGCGGAGAACTAGAAGAGAGCGCCCGGGTAACAGGCTCGCGCGAGGCAACGCCGTTCACGCACACCCCCGCCCGGTCGTCAGACGCCCCTGAGAGTGCAGGCGCAGCGCTGCGTGCGCGCGGCTGCTAGATGATCGCCAGATACTGCCACTGCCCGTCAACGGACTTCAACTGGTGCACGCGGCCATCGTCGGCATGGAGGAAATAGCTTCCGTCCGGGATCGGGTGATGATGCGCCGCACGAACGGAGCACCGGGTCCACCGGCCACCGCGCGCAGCTCCCCATCCGCCGCCATGTTCTCTGGCTTCCTCGGTGAGTTCGATGCCGTACTTCACTTTGTACTCGACACCGGTCAAGCGCGTCGGCACTAACCGCCCACTGCCCTTCAGCTGTTCTTTGCTCATAATCGAATTAGACGCGGCTACCCAGCGAAAGGTTTCGCCGCTCCCCTCAGACAATTAAAGTGCCACTTCAGATTAGACCGCCTTCCACTACGATAATAGCACATGTGGACTGGATACGCTAGCGGCGTCTCTCGATCCCAAATTAGGGGTTGACTCGTGCCGGGTTTGGTATGGCGTCCTGTAACCATCTGAATCTATGGACTATAAGTGACATCTGCCAGGCACTAAGCTGGAATTGCCCGACAAGAGTTGCGCCTTTGGCGGCGGGAACGGATATTTGCCCTGAACCGCACATTGCGAGATTCCTTTGACCAGGAATGGTGCTGCGGACGGCGCGAAGCTGGTTTCCAATGACTTGCGTTGTGCTACCATCAGGTTCCCCGCACCTAAAATGATGCGTTCTGCTATTTTTTTTCTGTCGCTGATGGTTGCCACGGCCATTTTCGGTGGTAACGCGTTCGCAGTGCACTCGGCCCCAGTTTCAGGCATCGCGCACACCGCGAACTCGCGCTGCGGAAGCTTTTACGACGACGCAGAGTCGGCCAAACCAGCCTCCCAGGTCATCGTGATCGGTTTTGTAGGCGGATTCGTGCGCCATGACGATCCAGTGCACAGCGGCGTGCAGCTGGCCGCGCGCCTGCGCCAGGACTACCCTTCCGGCGTTTACATCAACACCTTCGAAAATCACCAAGGCGACCAGGCGCACCGCGAGGTTCTGCATCTTTTGGACTCCAATCATGACGGCGCGCTCTCCGCGGACGAAAAGCGCAATGCTCGCGTGGTGATCTACGGGCATAGCTGGGGCGCCTCGGAAACCGTGACTCTGGCAAACCAACTGAATCGCGACGGAATTCCTGTGTTGCTAACCATCCAGGTGGATAGCGTCGAAAAGTCGGGCGAGGACGATTCGGTGATTCCACCGAACGTGGCGCAGGCCGTCAATTTCTATCAAAGCGACGGGCTGCTCCACGGACGACCCGCGATTCGCGCCGCCGATCCCGCGCACACGCAAATCTTGGGAAATTTCCGGCAAGATTACACCGCAAAACCTATCCGCTGCGACGCCTATCCGTGGTGGGATCGCATTTTCATGAAATCCCATGTCGAGATCGAATGCGATCCGCGCGTCTGGAAACAAGTTGAATCACTGATCCGCTCAAAATTGTCGCCGCCTGCGCATACGGCGTCCGCGTCAAGCGCCTCTGATCGGGCGTCGGCCAAGTCAACCCAGTAAATGGCGGCCCGTGTCGTTGTTTCTTCTGCTGAGCATCTCTGCCGCGGGCAATTGCTCAACTTTAAAGTACCTGTACCGCCGGACAGGGTAACCCAGCGGACGCACTGTGTAATGCATTGCGCGAGTCGGCCCAGCATGCCCGTTAAGATGAGGTATGACTAGCAGTTCATCCTCGGGAGGTGCAAACGGGAGACAGCCCGGCGCCCCGTCAGACGTTACGCTTCCCGCCAAGCTCGATCCCGCGAATGCGAAGCCAACGACGAGCGCACGGGCGCCGGCATCTTCGGCGCCGGGCTCCGATGCGCGACCTGCGACGGCACGCTCAGCGGCCCCGACGCTTAAATCGGCCGACGCAGCGAACGCCTGGGATCCCACAGCGGCACCGGCTCCGCAGGCCACAATTCCCTGCCCCAAATGCGGCGCCGCCGTACGCGAGATAGCGCGCTTCTGCCAGCGTTGCCACATGACAATGCGCTTCGAGTGCCCTTCTTGCGGCAACAAACAGCGCACCGGCGTGAAATGCGAAAAATGTGGAATCAACTTCGTGAAATATATCGGCGCGGTAGTCGCAGCGAAGCAAACCGAAGCAGACACGATCCAGGCAAAGCTGGATCGCCGCAGCGCGTTTCTGAAAAATCTCGTCGCGCTACCACTGACAGGGGGGATTTCGCTCGTCAAGCAACTCTTTCGCATATCCAATCGGAAGTCGTAGTTCACGAATGGAAATACCTGGACGGCGGAAACAAGCCGCAGCGCGAAAACTCGCGACCGGCCGAGCGTTTTACTTCTTGCAGCCAATAATCGAACGTTCCCTCCGCTACGCCGACCAACTTGATGGCATTGCGGTATTCCATGCTGTGTAGGAAATAGATCTCGAACAGTTTCAGTCGGCCTTTCCATTGCGGCCGCCGCAACGACCTGCGGCCAATCCGTTCGAAATCGGCGATATATTCGCAGGCGCGCCCACGTGCCGGACGCCAGGAGTAACCTGATGATGGCGACTCCAGATCAATCGCGCGCACTTGGCCCGTAGTATCTTCCAGCCACTCGTGCAAGCTGCGGTAGCGTCCGTAACACGTATCGAAAATTTCCGAGGTTTTCATTTTTCCTCCGCCCACCTGTCGTCTGTTGATCGGCAGCTGCGCTCGCCGGTAGGTTTTGCAGGCACCGCGGCGGGCGGCATCGCGTTTCGAAAATCCCCGTCGCTGTTCGCATCCGAAATTCCGTTCTCAGTTGTCCGTGCCAGGCGGTTTTGGCGCCGTCGGGAGAAATGATCCAACGTCCCAGGTATCGTCCACGCGTGCGATTTCGTCTTCCACCGCGGAGAGGCACGTCTGAAAGCATTCGCGCCACCCGGCCATGTATCCGCGCGCGTACTCTTCCGCCAGCCGCTCTCGCTCGCGGTGCGCGCGCTGCATTTGGAACACCTCCGCTCGTTCGATCGCGGGCGCGTGCACGGCCGCTCGGACTCGGTGCACAACTTCGCGAATTCCGCGTAGCAACCAGTGCAGCGGCGCTGGATAGTAGACTCCGATGCGCCGGCGCGGCTCATACCAGGCCATCTGCCATCCTCGAGGAATCACACCGCCGTGGCTTACTTCCTTGCGAACTTTCAGACGATTCATCATGGGCGTCGCACCTCCGGGCCCGTTCCCACGGCGAGTTCGCGGCGCACTGCCTCGTCGCGCTCCGCGCGAAGCAGACGCATGCGTTCACGTAACTGCCAGGGAAAGTTGTGCTGCGTGGGCGGCCGCGTCACACGGCTATCGACGGGCCTCTGGTTTTGCTTTTCGATTGGAACTTTGGCGTACTGTTGATTTATCTGCTGGTTGCGATGTCGGACCTGCGGTGCGGTGTTGCTTCTTTCTGAATAGGAGTTTTTTATGTCGTGATTTTGTACAGCGTTGCAGAACTGATGCTGGAATTCTCGCCGTTCGCAGTGCCGTATCTCTTCTGAGACTCGGTTTTGCTCAGCAATTGGGTATGCGACTGGCTTTTCAGATTGAAGACTTACTGCGATTTCCACAGCCCTGTGAATATCCTGCTGCTCTTTATCTTTTACTCTTACTACCGATGAACTACGTATCCGGGCCGTATTTAGCTGATCCTTATAGCTTTCACCGCAATTCGCTACGCATTCCTGCGGACCCCGCTCCGCAGCCCTGCGTACCGTCTCCGCAAAATTGCGGGACCCTCGTGCGTCATTGGAAGTTCCGAGGCGCGGCCCCTGCAAGTGTTTCTTCGCTTTCAGAATGCGCACAATTACGCCGCCTGGTGCTGCCTCCGTCTCGATGTACTCGTTCCGGCGCAACACGCTCATCCAACGCTCCAGCGTTCTTCGGTTGAATCCGGTTTCGCCTTCGATCTCGCGATAACTGACCGCCGCCCCTCCGAGCACCCAACCGGTTGTTCCGGTCTGATGCGTCTGCCGCAGCACCAACCATCCGTACAACCAGATTGCGGAGCCCATCCGCGCGTAGTGGCGCTCTTCGAACAAGACGCCTCGGAGTCCCGTGTTGAAGTTTTTTTCGCGCATACTCGATGCGGCAACTTATTACGTCGGCCAAAGATCCTTCAGATCGCGACACCGTGGTTGCACACAACTGCGGTCCACGCCATTTCAACTGCAGCCGTCAACACCGCCCGCAGTAAGGCAGCCGAACTTGCACGAAGCCTCCGCGCGTGAAATTCGAAGGTTCGAGCCGAGTGATCTCTTCGACTGCCGCTCGGACGCGGCACATGGCGCAAACGCGCCCCATCGGTTGCACCACGCTTGACGAAAGTGACTCGCCGCCACCGCTCCGGGCCGCTCGCATGGATTTGCGTTTTTCCAGTTCGCGCGCCCGATGAGCCGGGTCCGCGCGACGACGGCGCATGTGCTCACGATTGCTTTTCCGGCGCCGCACTAGTTCCGCGCCCGCGGGCCCCTGGTCGCAAGTCGCGGCGCTCACCGATTCTGGCCTTCGCTCGTCAGGCACCCTCACCTCCCCAAGCTGTCACGTATGTACCAGTCCACCTGCGTGACATTGTCGCGTCACGTGTTTTTGCGCGTGGCTCGCGTGATTCACTGAACGATTCCAAGTGCTCTATTTTTTGCAGTTCGCACGATGCCATCTGTCTTCCGCGAACCTACATGGCGATCCGCAAAGTTCAGGCTAGGCGCGCCGCCCGGATTCCAACGGATCGATGTGCTTTTCCTCAAGTACCGCGACGGCGGTACTATCGCGCTACGTACCTTTCATGTTACCGTCCCTTTCTTGCCTCCCTCGTTGGGGAGCCGACAATCCGGAGAGGGCCGACCCATGGGCAGCACACACCCGCCGCTCGAGTCTCTACTAAAGCTTTCGCAAAATTGCCTGGAAGGCTTCGAGCTTTCTCGCCTCAATCGCATTTCCAATCTCCGCAAAGAATTTCACGAGGTCCTCGACGAATGGATCGAGCTTGAAATCGAAGCGCGCTTCGCACGCTGGGCCCTGGAATTCCGCCGCCCACGCGACTTCGGCCCCCTGCCGGATCAGACCGCAGCGCCCGCATTCGCTCCACCCGAACTCGTCCTCCGCAGCGTGGCGCACGTTTCAGACGAGTTCCTGCTTCCGAGCGGCAATGAACTTCCGCCTGAATTTCCATTCGCGTCAGTAGTCGAACTTGGAGACAGCGTGGCTCTCGAGTTGCGATGGCGCTTTCGGGATGTTCCGGTTTCGCAGGACGCCTCCGCCGCTCTGCGCTCGCTGGAAGACTTCGCGAACTGCGAAGCTCGGTCCATTGGAGACCAGCCAGTTGCGCTTCCGAATTGTGATGTGCTCGATTCATCGTCTTCTTGCCTATTTCTATCGTCGCCGCACCGAGAACCAGCCTGTGATCTAAGAAATATTTCGGCTCGGATGACTTACGTCCTCGCCGGCGCAAATCAGTCTGCGCACTGCGTAATTCGGTATGCATCAACATTCGCGACAAATGACCGATCCGCTCCGGTCGAACCTGCCGCGTTGCCGCAATTGCCTTTTGTTCATCGGCCGCGCCCACGCTCATCACACTCGGCCGACGGTAACGCAATTGCGCTGCCCGGCAACCAAAGTGATCTGCGTCTGCTTTCGTCATTCCGACTTTCGCTGACGCAGCTTTCGCTCCGTCGCGCCGCGATTCTGCGACGGAACTGAGCAGTTCCACGCGGCGCCGAGAGCTCGCCCCTCGACGACGACCTCGACTCGTGAACGTTGCGGCGAATTTCATCGTATTCGACTTCAATTCGAGCGAAAGGCCGGCGGTGGCCGGGGACGTGGTTCGGCAATTCGCTCGACCAACAGTGGCGCCACGGTTGTTTTTGACAATTTGGTTTTTACGGACGCCTTTTCTTTTTACGCCGTGCCTGACCATTCCCATCAGTCAATCCCCCGCTGATCTGTACGTTCGTCTGTCCGTTTCGGTTTAGTACATTTCGCACTGCACTTTCCATCACACGTTGCTTCCCACTTCACATCTCACGTCTTACCATCAAGGATCACGCTCTCCACTTGGATCCAATGCCACTCCTATCGGGAAGATCGCAGTGAGCATTCTCAGATTGAAGGCCTTCCAACATGTGACGACATCCGTCGAATCGGACGCGTGTGTTCAGTGGCGCGCTTATTTTCAGACCATGTGACCGCCTTCATCGTGGTCGCGATGTAATGCGTTTGCGTAATGCACGTCGCGCCATCTGCTTTGCGTCGTGAACTTCGCGTCGTCCGCTCTTCGATCACGCCACGGCTCCTGCGTTGTCCGTTTCCGTCGCCGCCACTACCACTCAGTGCTTTTCAAATGATTGTTCCAACCAAGGCCCGCGCGCAATTTTGACCCCGCATCCCCACGCACGCGAAAACCAAACAGCCCCAGCAGCTTCGAGCGATCCCCCCAAAAACTCGAACTCGCGCCACGGTACTCTACCCATTCCCGGAAAGGGGGGCGGGCGGACTTGGGCTGGGTGGCTGAGGCTGTTCGACAATCGTGGCGTGGCTTAGTTTTGTGGGGCTGCGGCGATTTTCTGTTGGGTCGAGGTAAGGGGGACTTGCGCCTGTCGGCCGTTGTGAATGTGAGAGTCGGAGGATCGGGGAGTTAGCTGAAACTTGGAGGTTGGTTGGCGGGGTAATTAGTGCGCTGCGCGATACTCGGCGATGGTAGGAATGCACTTCGCGACATAGGAAGAATCGATTATGCGCGCGGAACGACGGATGCGAGGGATTGCGAGCGACGGCTCGGAACGAACGGCGCGAGCTAAACGCTGGGAACGGCCAGGACCTCGTGTCACTGCGATCGATACGAGTTCAGGCGCTGGGAGCGGCCAGAACCTCGTGCTAGTGCGATAGATACGAGATCAAACGCTGGGAACGGGTCGAACTGGGCGGCACTTCGAGAGACGTTGCGCGAACTGCGCGGCACTGCGAGAGATCTTGCGCGAAGTGCTTGGAACGGCTGGAATTGCGGGCTGCGGGGGTTGGGCCTACTGTTTGGCGTGGGGGGGCCAGGGTTCGAGGAGTTGCTCTTTGCGATAGATCAGGGCATTGATGTTGTAGGGGGCTAGTTCGATGCTGTGGCCGTGAGTGATCGCGTCGGTGGGGCAGGCTTCTACGCAGTAACCGCAAAAAATGCAGCGGGAATAATCGATGTTGTAGACCTTCGCATAGCGCTCGCCCGCAGAAATACGGTTGGCGGCGGTATTTTCCGCAGCTTCGATGTAGATGCAATTCGCAGGACAGGCTGCGGCGCAGAGAAAACAGCCTACGCACTTTTCGTAACCGTGCTCGTCACGCTGAAGAACATGGATGCCGCGATAGCGTGGTTGTACGGAGGGCGGCGCGTCGGGAAAACTTTCGGTGGTAGTTTTGCGGAACATGGTGCGTAACGTCACGCTGAAACCCTTGTAAAGGGTGAAGAAAGTTTCGCCGACTTCCTGAATGAGAGAGGCCATCGCACTCACTTTAGCAGAGACGGCGGAGGCAGGCAAACGGCGAGTGAGTGGTGAGTAGTAATTGGTGATTCGTGACTCGTGATT
>Ga0209655_10000449_pt1 | contig 15609 bp, 11 predicted proteins | sample BogFormECP03_OM2_FD_188236 | JGI IMG/M metagenome (GOLD analysis project Ga0209655, IMG submission 188236) | Bog forest soil microbial communities from Calvert Island, British Columbia, Canada - ECP03_OM2 (SPAdes) (version 2) | ecosystem: Environmental > Aquatic > Freshwater > Wetlands > Bog ...
ACGCGTCCGGTGACGGCGGAGGCGGAAGCGACTTCGCGGGCGATTGCGCTGGCGGAAATGGCGGGGACGCCGGTGTATATCGTGCATTTATCGTGCAATGAGGCGCTAGAGAAGGTTCGCGAGGCGCGCGACCGCGGGTTGCGGGTGTATGCGGAAACTTGCCCGCAATATTTATATTTGTCGCTGGAAAATATGGACGGCCCGGGATTCGATGGCGCGAAATATGTTTTTACGCCGCCGTTGCGCGAGCAGTGGCATCAGGAAAAATTGTGGCAGGGGTTGGCGAAAGATGACCTGCAGGTAGTTTCGACGGACCATTGCCCATTTTGCATGAAGGAGCAGAAGGAATTGGGGAGGGATGACTTCACTAAGATTCCGAACGGCGGGCCGGGGATCGAGCATCGCGTGAGTTTGGTTTACAGCGGGGGAGTGCATGGCGGGAAATTTTCGGCGAACCGGTTCGTGCAGCTGGTGTCCACGGCGCCGGCGAAATTGTTTGGATTGTATCCGCGTAAGGGGACCGTCGCGGTGGGATCGGATGCGGATTTGATTGTGTTTGATGCGGATGAAGAGCTGACGATCAGCGTGAAGACGCATCACATGCGCGTGGATTATTCGATGTTTGAGGGGACGCGGGTGAAGGGCGTGACGAAGACGGTTATGTCGCGGGGGCGCGTGATTGTGGAGAATGGCAAGTTCGTGGGGAAAGTTGGGGCGGGGGAATTTTTGAAACGGGAAAATCCGGCGAGGGTTTAATGCGCGAAAAGCAGATCCCTGCCTGCGGCAGGCAGGCCTCTCTGCGTCCCGCGCCCGCCAGAATGCGGCGGGAAAGAAAACGCGCGGGACTTCGTTCAGGATGACAATCGTCTTTTTTCCGTGAACTGTCGAGATGTTTCTGCGCAATGGAACGTTAATCGCGGGAGACGCCGGGTACCCAGGCGATGCTTACGAGGCCGTCTTTTACCTGGACGTCCACTACGTCGCCGGTGGTGAAGCGGTCGAAATCGCTGCGGTCAACTGGAATGCGTTCGAAGCGATGGCCTGCGCGCCAGGAGGTGACGATGAGGCGGCGGCTGGGGACCGGACCGGTCATCGAAAATCTGCTGATTACGCGGGCTTTTTCGATGTGAGTGGGGGAACGATCGAGCGCGCCGTTGGCGTAGAGAAGCAGGGCGAGCAGCCACGGTAGCGGAAGCAGGCCGTAGTAAATTCGTTTTAGAGATTCAACTTCCTGGTGACGTAGCGCGCGGCGCTCGACAATGATGGCGAGGCCGAGCGTTAGAAAAAACACCACGCCGATGAAAATTACGATGCCGTCGAGTTCCAGGGCCGGGTAGCGGCCGCTGGCGACGATGAACGCTATCGCGCCCACGAGAAATAATGCGGTGCGATTAAGCAGCGAGCGGCGCAGGGAAAATTCTGCGGCGGAGGAACTGAGGCCGCAGGCGTCGCAGGTGTCGCTGAGCCGTTCAGCCCCACAGTTCAAACAACGCGTCATCTTCTGGTCTATCCCCGGTAGCGCAATCGGTTGATGTTATGAGGCGGCCGATTATCTGTCAAATCGCACTGTGCAGCCGCTTCGTTTGCCTCGCGGATTCGCTGGGCGCACGTCCGCTTCGTTCATTAGACACCGGAACGCGACGAAATGGTTCTACTTCACCTGACGCTCGCTGGTCGGAGGCGTGTCGAGGCAGACGATATTTTCGTCGCGGCCGTTGGCTAGCATTTCGCAGTCAATTCCCTGGGCGCTGCGGATGGCTTCCTGGGAGGTGGCGCCGGAAGCGGTGGCGCAGTGCAGCGCGCCTTTGAAAGTGACGCAGACTTCGTATTCGTTTTTGGTTTGCTGCAGCGAGGAATAGAGCAGGACGCCGATGAAGAGGGCTGCGCCTAGGCTTACGATTACGCGGATTTGGGTTCTGCGATTTGGCATGGGGCCTCGTTAATTTTCCAGCTACGAAAAGCAAGTCAACGGCTGCCCGGTCCCACAAAACGGGACCGGCCGCTACAAAGGCCAAGTCGAAGCCAACACATCAGCCATGTCCTACAAGAATTCTTTCTTGGCTATTTTGCGCCAGGTCTCCGCGAAAGTTCTTTTTGAATATAACGCCTAACGTGCTGCGAGAGGCCTTCTAGTGTTGCGAGATCTTTCAGGTCACGCACCGTCAGATTCGGGAGAAACGCCTGGATTACTGGAACGGGCGTGTGCTGGTTCCGGACTAGCGCGACACGGACATTGTACTGGACGGCCCAGCGAGGATGCTGCGAGATGGCCGCGACGACGCGTTCTGGCACGCCGGGCTTCGCGAGGACTTTCAGGACCTGACTCTCGGTGAGGAACGCGTTGGCTAGCGCGAGTTTGATGGCTTGGGGGTGGCCTTCGGCGAGAAGCGCGCCGACTACGCGCGCGGGGCCACGGCGCGCGAGAGTTAGTTTTTGGCCGATGGGGAGTTGCGGCACGCGGGTAATCATTAATTCTTCGGCGACGCGGCGGATTTCGGCAGGTGTCGATGGCAGCAGGCTGAGGCGCACCAGGTCGAACAAATATAGCTGGCGAAGCAGGGCCATCGCGAAGCGGCGGGGCGTGCGCGGATGGCGCGCGAGGCGCAGGCGGACGCCTTCGCTGGCGGTCCACTTCCCTTTTTTGGCGATGACGGCGAGAACGTTCGCGGAAAGATCGAGGCGTTCGAGCATTTGGGAAATGTGTGGCTCTTCGATGTGGGGATTTTCGAGTAGGGCGAGGAGAGTTTCCTCGTCTGACTCGTGGATCAACGATTGCAGGTCGTCGCTGGGAGCGGAGCGCGCACATTGCGCACGTGCGGAAAGTCCATCAGGCATGAGCCTTTCGCTTCCCCAGGCTAATTGCCATTTTGGCCGCGGCTTCGGCGGGTTTCATTTGCAGCGCGACTACGTTGGCGTGCGGCGCGAGCTCGTGCAGCCGCGCATCGATCGCGGCGTCGAAGAATTTGCTGCGCCCGTTGGTGCCGCCGGCTTTGGCGATGGAAATTTCGCGGTCTTGCGCGGCGAGTTTTCCGATGACGCTGTGTGCAAGGTCGCCTAGCGACGCGGCAGCGGTAGTGAGAATTTCGCAAGCGACGGCGTCACCTTTGTCACCTAGCTCGCCGACTAAAGGAAAAATGCGGGGGAAGACGTCGTCTGGATTTTTTATCACCCAGTCGAGTACGCGAGTCCACTCGGTGCAGCCGAGCCATTTCAACATTTTTGCGGAGAGAGCGGTTTGCGGGCCGCGATCTTCTTCCGCGCGCACGACGGCGGCGAGAGCGCGACGGCCGATGTCAAAGGCGCTGCCTTCGTCGCTGAACCACGGGCCGCGTCCTCCGGCCCGCGCGGTGTGGCCTTGCGCATCGCGGCCGTATGCAGCGGAGCCTGTGCCAACTACCAAAATTATGCCTTCACCTTCACCGACGGCTGCGTTCAGGGTGATCGCAAGATCCGTCGTGACTGTGACCGCGGATTCAGGAAAGGCGCGTTCCAGAAAAGTGGCGATGCGCTTCGCGACGGATTCGCGACCGGCGCCGCCGATTCCCGCGCAGATACCGCGAATATCGCTGGCTTTCAGATGATGGCGCTCGAGGACCACGTCGGCCGCGTCGCTGAGGGTGAACCAGGCCTTGGCGTATCCGGCGCGGAGCGGATTCGATGGGCCGGCGGTAGCGCGCGCGAGGACATTGGCTTCCGCGTCCATCAAAATGCAATCGGTTTTTGTGCCGCCACCGTCGAAACCGAGATAGAAAGAGGTTTCTGGTGCGGAATCTTGCTCACTCATTATTTTCACCATGCTTGACAGCGTTCAAAGCGGGCAGTTAGCATCGCGCGACTCACAGCCGCGAACGGAATTCAGATCAGCGCGATGCAAATCAACCTAATTGACCTCGGCATTCTGGTGCTCTATCTAGCGGGCATCACGCTTTTTGGAGCGCGATTCCGGCGCGGCCAGCAAAATCTTCGCGACTACTTTCTGGGCGGCCGCACGGCGCCGTGGTGGGCGCTGGCTTGCTCGATCGTCGCGACAGAAACTTCCACGCTGACTATCATCGGCACGCCGGCGATTGCCTACGGCGGAAACCTGGGATTTCTGCAGCTCGTGCTGGGCTACCTTGTGGCGCGAGTGATTCTCTGCGTGGTTCTTATACCACAATACTTCCAAGGAGAATTCTATACCGCTTACCAGCTTCTGGAAAAGCGATTCGGCGCGAGGATGAGGTCGGTGGCGGCAGTGGTTTTCATGGGAACGCGGGCGCTGGCGGAGGGCGTGCGGATTTCGGCGATTGGGAAAGTGGTGAGTGTGGCGTTTGGTACCGGAGATCGCATTTCGATTTTGATTATTACCCTGCTGACGATGTTTTACACGTTTGAGGGCGGGATGCGTGCGGTGATTTGGACGGACGTGGTGCAATTCTTTTTGTATTTGACGGGATCGGTGGCGGCGTTTTTTTTGCTGCTGCATAAAATTCCCGGTGGGTGGCCAGAAGTGACGCAGGTGGCTGCGGCGAGCGGCGACAAACTGCGAGTGTTCGATTTTGCGTTTAGTTTGACGCAGAGCTACACGTTCTGGTCGGGGCTGCTTGGCGGAACTTTTCTGACGATGGCGAGCCATGGGACGGATCAGACCATGGTGCAGCGTTTGCTGGCGGCGCGGAATGAACGGGACAGCAAGAAGGCGCTTTTGGTGAGCGGCTTGATTATTTTAGTGCAGTTCTGTTTGTTTTTGGTGATTGGCGTGATGCTTTTTGTGTATATGCGGGATGGCGGACTGGTGGTGCCGGGAGGCGATGCGGACCGAATCTATCCGACGTTCATTGTTCACGGAATGCCGGTGGGGCTGGCGGGAATTGTGCTGGCTTCGATTTTTGCTATCGCGATGTCGAACGCTAGCGGCTCGTTGAACTCGCTGGCCTCATCGAGCATGATGGATATGGGAGCGCGGCGTTCGGGAAATGATGTGGGGGCGCTGGGGCGTTCGCGGCAGATGACTTTGTTTTGGGGCGTCGTGCTGGGGCTGCTGGCGCTGATTCCTTGGGGGCCGGTGCTGGTGGCGGGGTTGACGATTGCTTCGATTACTTACGGTGCGTTGCTCGGCGTGTTTTTGTTGGGGACCTGGAATGCGCGCGCGAATGAAACTGGTGCGCTGGTGGGATTCGCGGCGGGGCTGGCGGCGATGATCGCGGTGAATCGGTTTACGCCGCTGGCTTGGACCTGGTACGTGCTGGCTGGGACGATCGTTACTTTTTCCGTGGGGACAGTTGCGAGCGAGTTCGCGCGCGGTTCGGGAAATGTTGCGAGCGGCTTGGCGAATTAACTTTTTCTGATGTGAGGGAGAAACTTTATCGGGATCTCGGCGAAGAAGAGGGAAAGACTTGATCTGATACGCGCGCTGGGACCTTGGGCTGCGGCGTCCATCGTTATTGGCACGATGGTGGGCACCGGAATTTTTCTGAAGCCCGGCGAGATGGCGGCGGTGGGCGGATCGGTAAGCGTCGTCTATGGCGCGTGGATTGCGGGCGGGCTGCTATCGCTGTTTGGGGCGCTTTCGTTTGCGGAATTGGGCGCGGCTTTGCCGGAGGCGGGCGGGCAGTATGCTTATTTGCGCAAAGGGCTCGGGCCGGTGTGGGGATTTCTTTTTGGGTGGATGCATTCGACGGTGGGTGAATCGAGCTCGGCGGCGTCCATTGCGGCGGGGTTCGCGCGATTTTCGAGTTTTCTGATTCCGGTGATTGCGTCGCCGATTTTTACGTGGCACTTTATTAATCCCATCTCGGCCAAACCTTACGATTTCGAATTCACTTGGGCGCAGCCGCTGGCGGTGGCGGCGATCGCGCTTTTTACTTTTATCAATTATTTGGGTGTGCGGCTGGGCGGGCGCGTGCAGATCGCGCTGACGATTTTGAAGATTGCTTCGGTGCTGGCGATTGTTGCGGCGGGATTTTGGTTTGGGCATGGCAGCATGGAACATTTTCGTCCTTTCTGGCCGTCCGGTTCTGGCATTGGGACTATGGGGAAGTTTTTTGCGGCGCTGGCGGCTGCGTTGTGGGCTTATGACGGTTGGGAAGATTTGAATCGCGTGGGTTCCGAGGTGGAGCAGCCGCAACGCAACATTCCTTTGGCGCTGATAGGTGGGACGATTCTGGTGGGCGGGGTTTATTTGCTCTTTAGCGCGGTTTGTTTTTACGCGCTGCCGTTTGCGAGTGTGGCGAGTTCGTCGCACGTGGCGTCGGACGTGGTGGCGACGTTTGCGGGGCGCGGCGCGGCGAACTGGATTACTTTGGCGATGGTTGTAGCGGCACTGGGAACGCTGAATTCTTCCCTGCTGAGCGGGGCGCGCGTGCCTTATGCGATGGCGCGCGACGGGTTGTTTTTCAGAGTTACCGGAATTGTGCATCCTAGATTTCGCACGCCGGGCGGGGCATTGATTTTTCAGGGGACGCTGGCCGGATTGATGGCTTTGACTGGGACGTTCGAGGAGCTGACTTCCCTTTTCGTGTTTGCGGCGTGGATTTTTTATGCGTTGTCTGTGGTGGCGATGTTCCGATTGCGGCGGATTGCTCCTGAGCTTCCGCGGCCCTATCGGACGTGGGGATACCCGGTAGTGCCCGCGCTGTTTGTGGCTGGGGCGCTGGCGCTTACCGTCAATATTTGGATTGAAAGGCCGGTGCGGTCGTCAATTGGCTTGGGGCTGATACTTTCGGGGTTATTGTTTCGTCGGGCTTGGCGAGATCGGAGTATCGAGGGCCCCAGTTAATTGCGAAACTCACAGCTTCACGTACGCTGCAGCGGGCGAATGCGGCTGCGATCTTTGGGGATTGAAGAGGCGCGCGAGAAGTTCGACGCCGTCGGCTAGACGCGGGCCCGGACGGGAGAAGTGGCTGTTGGCGTCCACGGCGAAGATGCGGCGATTGCGGATGGCTGGGAGATTTTGCCAGCTTGCGGGAATTTTAGCGGATTGGAATTCGGTTGCGTTGCGTTTTGCGTTGTAGCCACAGAGCATTACTACGATCACGTCGGCATTGCTCTGGGCTATGTCGTCTGCTGATACTTTGAAGGACGGGTGCCCTGCCCTGCCGAGTACGTCTTCTCCTCCCGCGATTGCCACCATCTCTGGAACCCAGTGACCCCCTACGTAAAATGGATCGAGCCATTCGAGGCAGACTACGCGCGGGCGCGCGTCAACGGGCGTTACGGATTGCGAGGTGGCTTGCGCGGCAGTGCACGCCTGCGCGTTCGTGGATGCCGTTGTGTACGATGCGGATTGCGCTGCGGTGAAGGCATGCGCATTTGTCGAGGCGGCGATGGACGCGACTGCTTGCACCTTGGCTTTCAGTTCGGCGGCGAGCGCTTCGGCGCGCGGGCTTGTGGTGGTGGCTTCGCCGGCGCGAATGATGTCTTGCCAGACGTCGTCGAGCGAATGCGGTGTGAGCGTGAGGACGCGCGGCGGGAGCGAGATGCGGGCGAGCGCCGCGGCGAGATCGTCGGGCGAGGCGGCGCACACGTGGCAAAGGTTCTGCGTAACGATGAGGTCCGGCGCTAGGGACGCTAGCAGGTCGGCGTCAACCGCGTAGATGCTTTCGCCGCGCGCTACCAGTTCGCTGACTTGGCCATCGATTTCGGCGGGCGCGGCGGTCGGGTCCACGCGGGGCTTGATGAGCGCGGGTTTGCCGGCGGCTTCGGGAGGAAAATCGCATTCGTGCGTGACGCCGACGACTTGCTCGCCGACGCCGAGCGCGTAGAGAATTTCCGTGGCCGAAGGAAGCAGAGAGACGATTCGCATGCGGATATTCTAGCGCACCTGCACGCTGGTTCTGGCGACGGGGCGCGCGGCAATTTCACGCCGGTCAATTGTAGAGCAGATACTTCGCGCGCAGCGCGCGGAATTGCGCGAGGTCGTCGGCCCAGCTGGCAACGATGTCGGCGGGCGGTTGATAGGCGATCAGGGCGTCCAGCGTGGTTTGGGAGCCGAGCAAATCCATCAACTTCGTAACCTCGAATCGCTCTGGATACAGGCGGTGCAGCGAATCCGCGACTTCGAGGCCGGTGCGGACAGAATCGAACGCGGTGCCGTCGCTAATTTCGAGGCTGACGCCGGCACAGGCTTCGCCTTTGTAGAGACCATTGCTGGGCATGAAACTGTCGGCGGCGAAGCGCACGCCGGGAATTTGCTTCGCGTTCAGGGAGTTCAGCAATACATCGGAGTGAATCCAGGGCGCGCCGAGTCGCTCGAACGGGGCGTCGGTGCCGCGGCCGACGGAAATTCCGGCGGGCTGCAGGATTTCGATGCCAGGATACAGAACCGCTCCTTTGAGCGTGCGCAGATTGGGCGATGGCGGGATCCAGGTGAGGCTGGTCTGATCGAACGTCTCGCTGCGACGCCAATTTTTCATGGCGATCACGTGTAGATCGAGTCCCAATTTATTTTCCGCGTTGAACATCTGGGCCAGTTCGCCGAACGTCATTCCATAGATGACCGGCAAGCGAAAATATCCGACGAAGGAGATGCGCGAGGGGTCGAGCATCGGGCCCTGGATTTTTTCGCCGCCCAGCGGGTCGGGCCGATCGAGGACGAAGAATGAAATTTTGTGTTGTGCCGCGGCTTCCATGCTGTAGCCCATGGTGGTGATGAAAGTGTAGAAGCGCACGCCGGCGCCTTGAATGTCAAAGACCAGGGCGTCGAGGCCCTGAAGCATCTGGTGGGTGGGGCGGCGCGTGGCGCCGTAAAGGCTGAAGATTTTCAGGCCGGTGGCGGCGTCGGTGGCATTGGCCACGTTGGTGGTGTCGAGTTGGCCGGCGATGCCGTGCTCGGGGCTGAAGAGCGCGACGAGCTTTACGCCGTCGGCGTGGGCGAGGACGTCAATGGTGCGGCGGCCTTGCGAATCCACTCCCGTTTGATTGGTGACGAGGCCGACGCGTTTGCCACGCAGTGGCACGAAATTTTGGTCTTCGAGGACGTCAATGCCAGTTTGCGTGTGGTCCGTGGCCTGCGCGGACGATGATGGAGTTGGCGAGGCTTGGGCTGTCTGGGGCGCTGCGCCGCGAGGCGCGAGGCTGAGCGCAACGATGCTTACACCGACGACGCAAGCCAACACGAGCAAAATCAGAGCAAAACCGATACGAAACATGGTGGAGGAGGATTCGTTGTGCGGCATGCGACCGTGTGTTATATACAGCCGCGGGATGCGAGCGTCAACATGGAAGGTTCCGAATGGGTGCGATGCGTAAACTCGGACTTTCCGCGCTGCTCCTGCTCCTTTTAATGACAGCCAACGCCCGGTCGCAAAAAACTTCCGCCACGAAAGCACGGAGCTCCGCCGCAAAAACCGCCGCTGCTGCGGGTCCTGCTGCTGCAAATTCTGCATGGGTGGAATCCGCGCTGAAGAAAATGACGTTGCGCGAAAAATTGGGGCAGATGCTGATGCCCTACTATTTTGGCGTGTTCACTTCGGCAGAAAGCGCGGACTACAAGAACCTAGTGCATGAAGTGGAAGAAAACCATGTGGGCGGATTTATCGTGGGCGCGGCGCGCGGGCCGTTGGGGATCGAGCGCAGCCAGGTTTATCCCACTGCGGAATTGACGAACGAGCTGCAGCGGCGCGCGAAAGTTCCACTGCTGATAGGCGCGGATTTTGAGAGCGGTACGGGGATGCGACTCGACGAAGGCACTTCGTTCCCATCGGCGATGGCTGTGGGCGCGACGGGCGATCCGAAACTGGCTTACCAGATCGGCAAAGTGATCGCGCTGGAATCGCGCGCCGCGGGCGTGCACTGGATTTTCGCGCCGGACGCGGACGTGAATAACAATCCGGATAATCCGATCATCAACATTCGCTCATTTGGCGAGAATCCCAAGAGCGTGGGCGACTTTGTGGCGCAGGAAATTCGTGGCATCGAAGAAAACGGCGGCCTGGCGACGGCGAAACACTTTCCCGGGCACGGTGACGTGAGCGTGGATTCGCATCTGGCGCTGCCGACAGTCCCTGGCGATCGCAAGGAACTCGAGGCGACGGAACTGGTGCCGTTTCGCGCGGCGATTGGCGCACGCGTGGGGTCGGTGATGCCGGGACACTTGGCGGTGCCGGCGTTTGAACCGGATGCAAGCGTGCCGGCAACGACTTCGCGAAGTATTTTGACCGGGTTGCTGCGCGACGAATTGAAATACAAGGGACTGGTGGTTACGGACGCGATGGACATGGGTGGAGTGACTTCGCGTTATCCGCCGGGGGAAGCGGCCGTGCGCGCGGTGGAAGCGGGCGCGGACGTGCTGCTGATGCCGCCCGTGCCGGATGCGGCGATGGCGGGGCTGGAACACGCTGTGCGGTCCGGGCGAATCAGTGAGAAGCGCGTGGATGATTCGGTGCAGCGGATTTTGCAGGCGAAGTCGCGATTGGGGCTGGATCGCAATCGGTTGGCGGACATCGAGCATTTGGACGAGAAGTTCGCGCGGCCGGAATTCGCGGCGCAAGCGCAGAGCATTGCGGATCGCGGCGTGACATTGCTGCGCGACACGTCGCATTTGCTGCCGCTGGACGCTGCGAAACCGTTGCGCGTGCTGTTGGTTTCACTTTCGGCGGATGCCGATCCTTATCCGGGGGAGACGATCGAGCCGGAAATTCGCTGGCGCGTTGATTCGCTGAAGGCGTTACGCGCGGACATGCAATTCGCGAATGTGAGCACGCTGAAATTGCCGCCGGCTGATACTTACGACGTGGCGATTGCGGCGCTATTTGTACGGGTGGCTGATCGCAAGGGGAACGTGGGTTTGCCGGATGAGCAGCGTGCGTTTGTGAATCAGATGATTGCGGCTGGAAAGCCTGTCGTGGTGGTCGCGTTCGGCAGCCCCTATTTGATCGAGGGATTTCCGGGCGCGAAAACTTGGCTCGCGGAATTTTCGACGAATTCGGTTTCGCAGGTGGCGGCGGTACGCGCGCTTTTTGGGCAGGTGGCGACGCAGGGACAGATTCCGGTGACGGTGCCGGGAACGGTGAAGCGTGGGGACGGCTTGCGAGTGGCAGCGAACCCGATGACTTTGCAGCCTGCATCTTCGGACATGCAAGGCCGACTGCATCCGGTGTTCGGGTTGCTTGACGGCTTTGTGAGGGCTGGGGCTTTTCCGGGCGGCGTGTTGGCGGTGGGCTATCACGATCAGCTGGCGGTGTATCCGTTCGGCTCGTTTACGCGCGATGCAAAAGCGTCGAAGGTGACGGAGAACACGATTTACGACATGGCATCGCTGACGAAAGTGATTGTGACGACCACGTCGGCGATGATGCTGGTGCAGCAGAAGCGACTGGATTTGGATGCGCCGGTGGAGCGTTACCTGCCGGAGTTTTCATCTGCGGCGAAATCCGATCCGAATCCTGCGTGGCGCGCGCGAATCACGGTGCGAATGTTGATGCTGCACGATTCGGGATTGCCGGCGCATCGCGATTATTACAAGGAAGCGAAGGGGCACGATGCGGTGCTCGCGAAAGTATTGGCAGAGCCGCTGGTCCATGAGCCGGGGACGCAGGTGGAATATTCCGACCTGGGATTTATTTTGCTGGGAGAAATCATCGAGCGGCTGACGGGCGAGACGCTGGAGCAGTTCGCGAAGGGGCATATTTTCGCGCCGCTGGGCGTGAGCGATACGATGTATAACCCGCCAGTGGCGTTGCGCGGGCGAATTGCGCCTACGGAAGTGGACACGGATTTCCGCAAACGATTGCTGCGCGGCGAGGTGCACGACGAGAACGCTTTTGCGCTCGGCGGAGTATCCGGAAATGCAGGATTGTTCGGCACCGCCGGCGATTTGGCAGCATTTGCGCAGATGCTGCTGAACGGCGGCATTTACGCGCATCATCGTTTGCTGGCGCAGGCGACGATCCAGGAATTTACGGCGCGACAAGTCGTGGGCGATTCCGCGAGGACGCTAGGATGGGACGTGCCGACGCCGCCGAATTCCGCGGCCGGGCATTATTTTTCTCCGAGCGCGTATGGACACACCGGATTCACCGGAACATCGTTGTGGATTGACCCGGAACGCGGCCTTTTTGTAGTGCTGCTGACCAATCGCGTGAATCCCACACGCGCCAACGAACAAATTCGCCAGGTGCGGCCCGCCATTCATGATGCGATCCTGCAGGCGCTTGGCCTAGTGAGCGCTTCCACTACCGCTCGATAACTCCCTCGTCACATAGCCTGGCGGAATTCATTTCAAACCCCATACTGGAAGGCGCCTATCGGTATAATTAATGGAAGACTGTTTGCAGGCCGATTGACGACTGAGGGCGCGGTGACACCAACCAGGACGGAACAGCGTAACCCGCGGACGCGCGGGCTGGACACCAAGTCCACGATCGAGATTTTGCGCGTGTTGAACCATGAGGATCAGCGCGTGGCGCTGGCGGTACAGCGCGTATTGCCGCAGATTGCGCGGGCGGTGGACGCGATTGTGAAAAGTTTTCGGCGCGGCGGGCGGCTGGTCTATATCGGCGCAGGGACGAGCGGGCGCTTGGCCGTGCTGGATGCGGCTGAATGTCCGCCGACATTTGGCACGCGGCCAAAAATGGTGCAGGCGCTGATTGCGGGGGGCGCGAAGGCGCTGCGCGGAGCGGTGGAAGGTGCGGAAGATTCGGCGTCGAATGGCGCGAGAGATTTGGCCAAGGCCGGGGTTACAGAGCAAGACGTGGTTGTGGGAATCGCAGCGAGCGGAACTACTCGGTACGTGCTGGGCGCCATGGAATGGGCGAAACGGCGCGGGTCCGTGACCGTGGCGGTGACATCTAATCGAAAATCGCCGCTCGCGCGCATGGCAAAAATTGCCATCACGCCGGAGACGGGGCAGGAAGCGATTGCTGGATCCACTCGGATGAAGGCGGGCACCGCGCAGAAAATGGTGCTCAACATGCTTTCCACTACGGCGATGGTGCGACTCGGCAGAGTTTATGAGAACTGGATGATTTACGTGGCACTGACAAATCAGAAGTTGCACCGGCGGGGCGCACGGATTTTGACGGAGGCCGCGGGGGTCAGCGCGTCTAAGGCGGAACTCGCACTGCGGCAGACGGGACACAATTTGCCGGCGGCGCTAGTGATGTTGAAGACGGGCGCGAATGCCGTGGCGGCGCGGCGGTCGTTAAGGAAATCCGGCGGCAATGCACGACAGGCGCTGGAACTGCATCCGAAGCGACACGCGAACCTGAAAGGCCAGGGGAAATAACATGGACCGGTTCAAGATTCAGGGCGGACGAAAACTGGAAGGGACAGTGCAGATCAGCGGCGCGAAGAATGCCGCGTTGCCGGCGATGGCTGCGGCGCTGCTGACCAGCGACGTGGTGACGCTGCAGAATATTCCGCACGTGCGCGACATCATCACGATGGCGAAGTTGCTGGCGCACATGCGTTGTCGGGTGGAGAGCCCGGACCTGCCGCCCAGCGAATTCATTATTCAGGCGGAGACGGTTTCGATGCGCGAGGCGCCGTACGAGCTGGTGAAAACGATGCGCGCTTCGGTGTTGACGCTGGGGCCGCTGGTGGCGCGATTTGGCTATGCGCGCGTATCGCTGCCCGGCGGATGCGCGATTGGCGCGCGGCCGATTGATTTGCATATTCAGGCGCTGGAGAAACTGGGCGCGGAAACCAAAGTGGAGCACGGATATGTGGAGGCGCGCGCGAAACGTTTGCGCGGGACGACTTTACGTTTTCCGAAAATTACGGTGACGGGCACGGAAAACATTTTAACGGCGGCGGTATTGGCCGAGGGCGAGACGGTGCTGGAAAACGCAGCGATGGAGCCGGAAGTCACGGACCTGGCCGAATTGCTGATCAAGATGGGCGCGAAGATCGAAGGCGTGGGGACGTCCACATTGCGCGTGCAGGGCGTGGAAAAGTTGCATGGCGCGACGCACGCGATTATTCCGGACAGAATCGAGACCGGAACGTTTTTGGTAGCTGGAGCGATTACTGGCGGCGAATTGCTGCTGACCCATTGCGAGCCGGGGCATTTGAAGGCGGTGATCGAGAAGCTGCGGGCTTGCGGTGTCGAGATCAAGTGCGAGGGCGACGGCAAGTTGCGCGTACGGGTGGGGAATAAATTAGTGGCCGCGGACGTGACTACTGAGGAATATCCCGGATTCGCCACGGATATGCAGGCGCAATTCATGGCGTTGGCTACGCAGGCGCAGGGAGTTTCGCAGGTGCGCGAGACCATTTTTGAAAATCGTTATATGCATGCCAGCGAGATGGTGCGCATGGGCGCGGACATCGCGATTGATGGAAGCGTGGCCGTGGTGACCGGGCCTACGCCTTTGAGCGGCGCGCCGGTAACGGCTTCGGATTTGCGGGCTAGCGCGGGATTGGTATTGGCGGGGTTGGTCGCGGACAACACTACCTGGATTGACCGCGTTTATCATATTGATCGCGGGTATGAGCAGATCGAATTGAAGTTGCAGGATGTGGGCGCGCAGATCGAGCGAGTCAGCGGGCGCGAGGAATAAAAAAGGAGGCGATTGCTCGCCTCCCTGTTCGGTTCCCCTGGATCAGCAATTCCCGCGAGTCCTTCGCGGGAATCACGTTTCCATATTTTGTGGTTAGGTGGTGGCTTCGGACTTGGGGGCGGCCAGCTTATCCCGCAGGACTGCTTTGCGGCTCAGGCGGATCTTGTTGCCCTCGATGGCCAGAACCTTCACGAGGATTTGATCGCCTTCCTTCAGTTCGTCGCGAACCGCGCGGATGCGCGCTTCAGCGATTTCGCTGATGTGCAGCAGCCCGTCGGTGCCGGGGAAAATTTCGACGAATGCGCCAAACTCCGCGATGCGCACGACCGTGCCGAGATAGGTCTTGCCGATTTCGGCGGTGGCAGTGATGTCGCGAATCATTTTCAGCGCTTCTTCGGCTGATTTTCCGCTGGACGCGAAGACGTGCACTTTGCCGTCGTCCATCACGTCAATCTTCACCCCGGTAGCTTCGATGATCCCGCGGATTTTCTTGCCGCCCGGACCGATCAGGTCGCGGATCTTGTCCGTGGGAATATTCAGCATGAAGAGGTGCGGTGCGTAGAGTGAAATTTCCGGACGCGCGGACGAAATCGTCTTGTCCATGATGTCCAGAATCTGCAGACGGGCCTTGCGGGCCTGGGCCAGGGCTTCGCGCATCATAGCGATGCTGACGCCCGCGACCTTGATATCCATCTGCAGCGCGGTAATTCCCTGCCGGGTGCCGGCTACTTTAAAGTCCATGTCGCCGTAATGATCTTCGGCGCCGGCGATGTCCGTGAGAATGGCGTATTTATCGCCTTCAACGACTAAGCCCATGGCGATGCCCGCGCAGGCGGACTTGAGTGGCACACCCGCATCCATCAGAGCGAGAGAGCCGCCGCATACGGTGGCCATGGAGGAGGAGCCGTTGGATTCGAGAATGTCTGAAACGCAGCGCACGGCGTAGGGGAAATCGGCGTCCGACGGCATCAGATTTGCGAGAGCGCGCTCGGCAAGCGCGCCGTGACCGATTTCGCGGCGTCCAGGCCCACGCAGGAATTTCACTTCGCCGACGGAGAACGGCGGGAAGTTGTAATGCAGCATGAAGTGCTTGAAGGTATCTTTCTCGAAGAGAAGATCCTGGCGCTGC
>Ga0209655_10000452_pt1 | contig 15549 bp, 8 predicted proteins | sample BogFormECP03_OM2_FD_188236 | JGI IMG/M metagenome (GOLD analysis project Ga0209655, IMG submission 188236) | Bog forest soil microbial communities from Calvert Island, British Columbia, Canada - ECP03_OM2 (SPAdes) (version 2) | ecosystem: Environmental > Aquatic > Freshwater > Wetlands > Bog ...
TTCGCCCAGGCCGCATCTCGGGCCGGAGGCCAGCCAGCGAACGTCGTTGGCGATTTTCATCAGGCTGGCGGCTAAGGTCTTTAGGGCGCCGCTGGCGAAAACTAGTTCATCGTGGGCTGATAACGCGGCGAATTTATTTGGATGCGAGCGGAACGGTAGGCCGGTTAGTTCGGCGATTTTCCGGGCGGCTTTTTCGCCGAATTCTGGCGGGGCGTTCAGACCAGTGCCGACTGCTGTGCCTCCAATTGCCAGATCATAGAGGCCGGTTAGAGATTGGCGCAGCCGCTCGATGTCTCGCTCGATTAGATTGGCCCAGCCGGACATTTCCTGGCCTACGGTCAGCGGAGTGGCGTCTTGTAGATGGGTGCGGCCGATTTTGACCACCTTGGCGAATTTCTTGGCTTTGGCTTCGATGGCTTTTTGCAGATATTCGGCGGCGGGGATTAATTTTTCTACTATCTGGGTGGCGGCGGCGATATTCATGGCGGTCGGAAACGTGTCATTCGAGGACTGCGACATGTTTACGTCATCATTTGGGTGGATGGGTTTTTTACTGCCCATTTGGCCGCCGGCTAATTCGATGGCGCGGTTGGAGATAACTTCGTTGGCGTTCATGTTCGTCTGCGTGCCGCTGCCGGTTTGCCAGATTCGCAGCGGGAAGTGATCGTCGAGCTGGCTTTGAATTACTTCATCGGCGGCCTTTTTGATTAGCGCTGCTTTTTCTTTGGGAAGTTTGCCCAGGTCTTCATTCACCATGGCGGAGGCTTTTTTCAAGATGCCGAAGGCGCGGATCAGCTCCGGCGGCATAGTGTCGCGGCCGATGTCGAAATGGATGAGCGAACGGGCGGTTTGGGCGCCGTAGTAACGATGGATGGGGACTTCGATGGGGCCCATGCTGTCGGATTCGGTGCGGGTGGGGGATTTTGTTGTTGGTGAGGACATGGTGCCTCGACGGGGTGTGTTTTATCGAAAACCCAGAGCAATAAGGGCGGGGGTCAACCCCCGCCCCTACAGGCTAGTAAATATCGTATTGCTCCCAGTGCAGCGTTGGGTCGGCTTGGATTATTACGCTCTTTTTTATCCAGCGCTCTAGCTCTTCCATCAATGCGCTCTCGCGCGTCTTCAATGCTTTCGCGATTTCTGGATGTACACGCAACGTTAGGCTGCCGGCTTCTATGTCGCCTGCCATTTTTCTGGCTTCTGCTTGGATTTCGTAGCAGAGAGTCGGGATGGATTTGACCATGCCTGAGCCTGTGCAGTAGGGGCACGGTTGGCAGAGAGTGCGCTCGAGGGCTTGCTTGGTGCGCTTTCTGGTGATGGCTACCAGGCCAAATTCGTTGAAGCGCAAAACCTTCGACGGGGCTCGGTCGGCTTTCAGCGAATCTTCTAGCGCGGCCATTACTTTTTCGCGGTTGCGGCGCTCTTCCATGTCGATGAAATCGATCACGATAATTCCGCCTAGGTCGCGCAGGCGCATTTGGCGGACTATTTCTTTTACGGCTTCCAGATTGGTGCGGACGATGGTGTCTTCGAGGCGATTGGAGCCTTTGCCTACGAATTTGCCGGTGTTGACATCAATCGCCACGAGAGCTTCTGTGTGATTGATTACGATGTAGCCGCCAGACTTCAGCCAGACTTTCGGGCGCAGGCCTTTGTCGATTTCCTGCTGGATGCCGAATTCTTCGAAGACTGGGGTGTCTTTGGTGTAGAGCTTTACGCGATTTACCAGTTGGGGTTGGAAGCGGCTGACGAAGTCGACTACTTTTGTGAATTCTTCTTCGTTGTCCACCCAGATGGCGGTGTAGTCGGTGGTCAGATAATCGCGTAGGATGCGCTCGACCAGGTTTAGATCGCGGTGCAGCAGCGCTGGGGCTTTTCTTTGATCGCCGCGGGCTTTGATTTCGGCCCAAGTGTGCGTGAGGAATTCCACGTCGGCGCGAACTTCTTCCGGGGTGGCGGCGCCCGCCGCGGTGCGGACGATGAAGCCGCCGCCGAAATTTCCCTTGGCTTCGGTAACTAGATGACGCAGACGTGCGCGATCTTCGGCTGAGGCTATTTTGCGCGAGACGCCGGTGTGATCGAGCGTGGGCATATAGACGAGGAAGCGGCCCGGTAGAGCTACGTGGCTGGTGATGCGGGCGCCCTTCTTGCCTAGCGGCTCTTTTGCGATTTGAACGATGATCTCCTGGCCTTGTTTCAGGAGATCGGAGATAAGTTGCGTGCGGCGCGGTTGCTGGCGATGTCCGCCGTGGCTTTGATGCGGGCGACGGCTGCCGCCGCGATCATCGCGGCGCGGGCGATCGCCGGGGCGGTCGGGGCCTCGATCGCGTCCGCGGTCCCTGCTGCCGCTGCCGCCCCGGCGTGCGGGGCTTTGCATGCGGGCGCGGTAATTGCCGCGAACGCTGGCGCCGCGAAATTCCTGCGGCTTTACGGTGCCGACCGTTTCGCCTTCCAGCGGGACGATGATATCGGCGGCATCGGGAATGGCGCCGGGTTCGGCGGAACCTGACATTGCCGCATCGTGTGCGGAATCGGCTTCGGCATCGGCGGATGCTTCGCCGCGCTCGCTGGCGGATTCGCCTTCCGCGGAATCATGGTCGGACTCGGATTCGCGGTCGGAGTCCTGATCGGATTCCTGTTCTGCTGCCGCGAAACGATTGCCGGAGGTTTCCTCGGCGTGCTCTTCTTCGTGCTGACCGGAGTGTTCCTCGGAGGTGGAGAATTCTTCGGAAGATTCGGCGGCGGCGATTTCGGTGGTGGAATCGCTATCGTCGTGGGATTCTTCGCGAGCTTCGCGCTCTTCGCGTTCGGCTTCTTCGAGTTGGGCTTCGGCTACGTGTTCGGCCAGCGCAGTGGCTTCCTCTTCGGTTAGGTCGGACGGAATCTCGGCGTGCACTTCGACGACCGCGATTTCTTCCGTCTCGTGCACCTCAAAGTTTGTGGCACGCGTTGCCTCGATGGCGTTCGCTGCGTGGCGATCAAATTCATCGTGGTGATGGATTGCTTCGGCCGCCTCGATGGGCTCGGCTGTGGCGCTCGATTCGGCTGATGCTGCTTGCGGAGCTGCCGGTTCGGAGCGGCGCAAAGTTTCGCCGGGTAGAGCTTCGAGCGCGCCCGCTGCAGTGGGGCTTGAGAAGCGCGGCTCGAACGGACGCGACTCGGGGAAACGCGGGGTGCGCTCGCGGCGCTGGAATGTCGCTTGCGGCGGTAGCTGCTGCGTTGGCTGCTCTTGCGGCTCGCTGTGCGTTACGGGAGCTTGAAATTCCTGCGTGGCGGTGGCGTCGATGGACTGCTGCGCTTGAATTTCGGGCGACTCCATCGTCAGCGTGGGAGCCACGGCGTCAGCCGGGGCTGGTGCCGGCGCATCCTTGAAGCGCGAGAGATTCTCGCCGGGAAGCACGACGGGAACGAAATTCCCAGCGGGAGCGCCGCCGGGAACTTCCGGCTCGGGCTCGTAGGGTCGATGCGACGCGTACTTGGAGTGCGGAAGATCGCGGCCGAAGCGCGGGCGATCGCCGCCGGGGCGACCACCACGACTGTCGCGACCGCCGCGGCCTCTGCCACCACCACCGCCGCTGCGTCCGAAGCCGCCGCGATTATCGCGCCCGCGATTTTGGAATCCTCCGCGCGGAGGACGTCCATCGTGCCGCGCGCCCGAATGTTGCGGCGGACGCGAGAAGGCCGGTGGCGCCGAGCTGCGAGGCTGCCCATCGTCCACGGAGATAGATTCACCGGGCAGCGCCTCGGTGATCGGCGCGGCCGGCTCGACATCCACCGGCTCGATCGTGGACGAGTGTCCCGCGGCGTCAGTAGTGAAAACCTGGCCGCCCTGATCTTCGATCTTGTGTTCTTTATCCTCGACCGTAGTGACGACGTGATCGAGATCTTCGATTTCCTCGAGAAAGTCGGTGACGTACAGAAAAGCGTCGCTATCGAGGCCGATATCCACAAAGGAAGATTGCATGCCGGGAAGCACGCGAGTAACTTTTCCTTTGTAGATGCTACCGACTAACGCAAACTCTTTTTCCCGTTCCACATAAATTTCACAAAGCTGGCCTTCTTCGAGTATGGCGACCCGGGTCTCGTGCGGGGTCGCAGAGATAACCATTTCCTTCGACATGAAAACTCCTCGTGGCGAATCGGGAGGCAATCGCACCGCACGAAGCGGCGAGCCACGCCCTGCCAGGCCCGCAAGCGGGCCAACCGGCTGGGAGGGAACTCTTTTGCTTTATCAAGATTGTCTGCACCGAACGCTTACCCAAGCAAAAATTAGATTCCTAGTTCGTTGTCCCGGTCACAATGCCGGGCTTCCGAAATACCTCTGAAGCTGGATGACCGAAAAACGCGGGCCTTAATTGACGAACCTTCGCATGCGAACGTTCATCACCAGACCCAAAGCCAAAAACAGAAACACAGTGGACGATCCCCCGTAGCTCAAGAACGGCAGGGGAATGCCGGTAACCGGCACGTAGCCGATCACCATTGCCGAATTTACGAGTACGTGGAACCCCAGGATGGCGGCCACACCCATGACGACAAACATACCGGCGCGATCTTTCGCTTTTTGCGCGTTGTCAATCAGGCGCAGGAGCAATCCTAAATACAACAACAGAACGAGCAGCACTCCTACAAATCCCAGTTCTTCCGCCATCGCGGCCAGAATGAAATCCGAATAACGCACGGGCACAAAGCCCAATTGGTTCTGGCTGCCCTTGCCGAAGCCCTTGCCCCAGAATCCGCCGGAGCCGACAGCAATCTCGGATTGGAGAATCTGGTACCCAGCTCCGCGAGGGTTGTCTTCGGGATGGATAAATGTCTCAATGCGTTGCTGCTGGTACGGCTTCAAATGCGTCCGCATGTGCCAGCCCACCGGAACCATCAGCGCGATGAAGGCGAGGAGCACTGCCAGGTGCTTCCATTGAATGCCCGCCAGAAACGCGCCGACAATGGCCGCAGGGACAAGAACCATGGCCGTCCCCAAATCGGGCTGAACTAAAACGAGAAGGACGGGCAAGCCCGTGATTCCCGCGATCTTCACCAAATCCGCAGTTGTTAATCGATCGGTGCGGACTTCGCTGAAGAATCTTGCCAGCACTATGATTATAACCAGTTTCATTATTTCCGACACTTGTAAATTCACGCCACCGCCCAGACTGACCCAGCGGCGAGCGCCGAAACGGGAATGGCCGATGGCCAGGACCACCAGTAAAGCGACTATCCCGATTAGATACAGTAGCGGGGCCTGATCCAGGAGAGTGTGATAGTCGAGCCTGGAGATGATGAACATTGCTATGAAGCCCACGCCGATCCAGATGGCTTGGCGCCAGTGCATGCCGGCCATGGGGCTATCGTGAGTGGCGGACCAGATTTCGAGCATACCCATGAGGCAGATGGCCGAGACGATGGCCAGGAGGATCCAGTCGAAATCGTGAGTGCGCGGGCCTTCTTTCACTGTTGTGTTGCTCCAACGGCAGCGACGATGGGCTTGGCCTGCTCGGGGCCCATGCGATTTTCGGTGGTGGTTTGCTCGTTGTGGACGCCGTTCTTTTTGTCGTAATAGGCGCGCACGATGTCGCGGACGATAGGAGCGGAAGCTTCGCCGCCGTGTCCGCCGCCTTGAACTAGGACGGTAACTACGATTTCTGGGTCGCGGCGCGGGGCATAGCCTACGAACCAGGCGTTGTCTTTGAATTCTTTTTCCTTGCCCAGGCGGCTGCGGAGATCGTAGCCGATGATTTGCGCGGTGCCGGACTTTCCTGAGAATTCCACATTTTGAATGCGCGAACTGTAGCCGGTGCCGCCGGGCTCGTTCACCACGCCGTACATTCCGTCGGTGACTTTTTGCACGGTGTCATCCGAGACCGGGAAGTGCGTGATAATCGGATTCGGATAATTTTTCATCAGGTGCGGTTGAACGAAGGTCCCACCGTTGGCTACGCCGGCGATCATGCGGGCTAGTTGGACGGGCGTGGCGATTACTGCGCCCTGGCCGATGGCTACGGAAATGGTTTCGCCGGGATACCACTTGCGATGATAGACGCGTTGCACCCATTCCTCTGAAGGCATCAGGCCGGATTCTTCGCCCGGTAGATCGATGCCGGTTTTTTTGCCGAGGCCGAGGCCAGAGCCGTAGAAGGACAGCTTGTCGATTCCCAGGCGCATGCCTACCGTGTAGAAAAAGATGTCGCAGGATTGGATGATGGCTTTGTGAAAGTCCACTGTGCCGTGAGAGCCCTTGCCGTAAATCCAGCATTTGAATTGGCGGCCGTAGAAAGTGGCGTAGCCGGGGCAGAACACCGTCATATTTTCTGGGATGGCTTTGGATTCCAGCATGGCCGTGGCGGTGACGATTTTGAATACCGAGCCGGGCGCGAGCTGGGCTTGAATCGCGCGATCCAGCAGCGGGGTTTTTGGATCGGTGTTTAACGCGGCCCATACTTTGGGATTGATGCGCACGGCGAAATCGTTCGGATCTATTGTGGGATGGCTAACCAGCGCGAGAACTTCGCCGGTGCGCGGATTGAGTGCAATGGCGGCGCCTTCTTTTCCGGCGAGATCGTTTTCGGCTACGGCTTGCAGATCGTAATCGATGGTGGTTTGGATGGGCTTGCCGGGCACGGCTTCCACGTCGTCCAGCGTGCGGACCATTTTGCCTACGCTATTCACGATCACGCGGCGCATGCCGTCCGTGCCTTCCAGCGTTTCGTTGTACTGGCGCTCGAGTCCAGCTTTGCCGACGATATCGCCCGGCCGATAGTGCCCGTCGCTGGCTGCCAGTTGCTGCGGCGAAACTTCACCGACGTAGCCCGCGGCGCTGGCGAAGAAGCCGTTGTGGGGATAGCGGCGCCGCTGGACCATCATTAATTCGAGGACTGGCAAATCAGCGCGATGCGATTCCACGAAGGCGATGTCGGCTTGCGTGGCTTCGGGTTTGATCACCACCGGCTGAAATTTCGGCTCGAATTTTGCGTTGTCCAGCTGCTCTTTCAGATCGTCCGGCGAGATGTCGAGGCCCTCAAGAACCTGGGGAAGGCTTTTCTCGAGGAGCTTGGGATCATCGCGCAGCAGAAGGATGCTGAATGACGGATAACTATCCACCAGCACGCGGCCTTCGCGATCCAGCATGGTGCCGCGAGGGGCGATGATGGGAATCGAGCGGACGCGATTTTTTTCCGCGAGGTCGGCGAAATGCCCGGATTGGATTACTTGCAGCTTCCAGAAGCCGAAGAGCAGAATTACGGTCATGCCCACTGCGAGATAGGAAAGCAGCACTAACCGCCCGTGGGGCAGTTTCTGATCGTTAGCAAGCCAAGGTGCCAAACAAACTCCTGCGCGGCGGGCGACTCCCGGCCCCGGGGATTTCCGGGCGTCCGAACGGCTGGACGGCAAAAAATGAAGTAAAGGCGAAACTACCATCCGGGGTGGTGGCGTGCAAGCGGGGCTTGTTCATTCAGACAATGGGAGTACCAAGCGAGGCGGGCGTGTGCATGGCGACTCGCCGGAACGCTGCTTCGCTGGACCCATCGCTTCAGGGAGTCGGAGCGAGGAACCGGGCGATGATATACTCCGCGGCAATTATGAGTTGCCCCGCCTGCGGAAGCGAAGTCCCCGGCACAGCGCGCTTTTGCCCTTCGTGCGGCAACGCGGTGGATTTCGGCTCTACGCCGACGCTGGGACTAGAAGCCGCCCCGCCCGTGCATGGCGCGCCACTCGCCGCTCCACGCAAGCAAGTATCGTCTCACAGTGGGAGCAGCTCTTCTTTCTCCGGCTACGAAGCGCGATACGTTCCAGGAACTACGCTCGCCGAGAGGTACCGCATTGTTTCGCCGCTCGGCAAAGGCGGAATGGGCGAAGTCTATCGTGCGGAAGACCTAAGACTCGGGCAAGCGGTGGCGCTGAAATTTCTGCCGCGGTCGTTGGCACAGACGGAGGAGGCTCGCGAGCGCTTCACGCGCGAGGTTCGTCTGGCGAGGCAAGTTTCGCATCCGAACGTTTGCCGCGTGTTCGATATCGGCGAAATCAGCGAGGGCGGCGACGTCGGCAAAACCGTCACGCACACGTTCCTCACCATGGAATTTGTGGACGGCGAAGATCTCGCTTCGCTCATGCGCCGCATCGGCAGGTTGCCGCCGGACAAAGCCATCGAAATCGCGCGGCAATTGTGCGCAGGCCTGGCAGCCGCTCACGAACACGGCATCATTCATCGTGACCTGAAGCCCGCAAACATCATGCTGGACGGGCGCGGCCGCGTGCGCATCACGGATTTCGGCCTGGCCGGTCTGGCCGCTGACATCGAAGGCGCCGAAGCGCGCGCCGGCACTCCCGCCTATATGTCGCCCGAACAATTCGCGGGCGGAGAAGTGACGCCGAAAAGCGATCTATACTCGCTCGGCCTGGTGCTCTACGAGATTTTCACCGGGAAGCGCCCCTTCGACGCGTCCTCCGGCGAAGAGATGGCTCGCCAACGTGATAAGAGCGCGCCAACGCATCCCTCGCAGATCGTAAAAGACATTGACCCGCTCGTCGAACGCGTGATCTTGCGCTGCCTGGAAAAAAATCCGGCGAAGCGCCCCGCTTCGGCGCTACAAGTTGCGGCCGCACTTCCCGGGGGCGACCCGCTCGCCGCCGCGCTGGCCGCGGGCGAGACGCCCTCGCCCGAAATGGTCGCCGCCGCGGGAGACGAAGGTATGCTCGCCCCGCGCACGGCGTGGGGCTTTCTGGCCGGGATGCTGGCGGCGCTTTGCCTCGTTGTAGCTCTCGCGCCCAAGGCCACAGACCTGGGTTTGGCGCCTCTTCCAAAGAGCGCAGATGCCCTAACCGACAGTGCGCGGGAGCTTATCAGGCAATTCGGATACAGCGAGCAGCCGGCCGATAGCGACTCCGCGTTCTTCCGCGCCTACGATTTCCTCCGTTACCGCGCTGTGCATGATCCTTCTCCGCAGCGCGTCAGGGAACTCGCCAAGGCCGAACTGGGGCCCATGAACTTCTGGTATCGCCAGAGTCCGCGGCAAATGGTTCCGATGGACTCGAGCGGCGACGTTTCGCCAAATGATCCGGCAATCGATCGGCCGGGTATGGTCTCCGTAGAGCTCAACTCGTCGGGGAGACTGCTCAAGTTTCACGCTCTCCCACCGCGAGTGGAGGACTCGAAAGGTCCGTGGCCGGATCCGGATTGGGGAGCATTGTTTGCAGCAGCGAGCTTGGATATGAAGCGTTTCACACTTTCCGGGCCGAAACTACTTCCGCCGGTGGCTTTCGATGCGCGCGCCGAATGGGACGGCAGTTCAGTGCAGGATCCAGGGGTGCCGCTGCATGTGACGGCCGCGACCTACCATGGCAAGCCTGTCTATTTCGATGTGCTCGGGCCGTGGAATCGCCCTGAGGCCGCCGGACAGTACGCGCGTGTACTCACCAGTCTCATCGCCGGCGTGACCGTGGGCCTCCTGATCGTTTCCGTGCTGTTGGCGGGTGCCATCTTTGCGCGCAGAAACGTCCGCATGGGCCGCGGGGACCGCAAGGGGTCCTTCCGCGTTTCCGCGTTCGCGTTCTCGGCGGTCATGCTCATATGGATTCTGGAAGCGCATCACGTATCAGATCTCGGCGGCGAGTTTGAAATGTTCATCCGCTGCTTTAGTGCCGCCGTCGCGGCGGCAGTGTTCGTCTGGCTAAGCTACATGGCGCTCGAACCTTATGTCCGGCGGCGCTGGCCGGACGTGCTGATCTCCTGGACGCGACTGCTTTCCGGCAAGTTCTGGGATCCGCTGGTGGGCCGAGACGCCCTGGCGGGAGCACTGATGGGGACGGTAGCTGCGCTTTCCGGTTACGCGCTCGATGCCCTGCCGTACTGGTTCAATATCCCCGGTCTTACTCCCGTTAACTCTCTGCCCAATTCCCTGGGCGGGCCGAACCGCTTTTTGGCGCTTGGGCTTGGCCTTATCCTGCTGAATGTGTTCATCACGCTTGTAACGTTGTTCCTGCTTTTTCTTGCGCGCGTTTTCCTCCGCAAGCAGTGGTTGGCGGTCGGTCTCACCGCCTTAATTCTGACCATCTTAAATCTCGGGGGCACGGGTGAAAACTTCTGGGTAGCATTACCCTTCAGCATCCTTATAGTGGGGCTGTCGCTGATCGCGTTGATTCGTTTCGACCTCTTGGCACTTTTCGTCTTCAATGTGTACTGGACCCTGCTGTCCTTCTTCCCGGTCACCCTGGACTTCTCCCGCTGGTACATCGGCCGCTCCCTGGTTCTCCTGCTGACCCTGATTGGCGTCGCGGTTTACGGTTTCCGCGCGGCGCTCGCCGGCCGCTCCGCGCTTAACATCGCGGGGCTCGAGGACTGAGCTTCCGTTCGTGGGCGCGTCACATGTTGGGTTATTTTGCGGGCGCCAGGCCGGCAATCGACTTCGAACGGACGAATGGGCTTCGCGGAAACGCAGTCAGTGTCGTGCCTTGCTTTCGATGTGCGCGAGTCTGCCTCTTACCATTCTCTTGACCAACGCCGCGGGCAGAGGCTTGTCCGTGGGGAATTGGATGGTGCCTTTGGATATGACGAAGCCTTTGAGTTCTTTCTTAAACGCTTCGATCACCGCGGCTGTTGGAAAAAAGCTGCAGTGTTTTGAGAATGCGGCGTACCAAATTAAGATTTGCTGATGTTTGAACGCCGGGATGCCGTAGCTGATGACTTCGATGGAATCTGGCGGGGCGGCGGCGCGGATGGCGGCGCGGATTTTGTTCAGTGTGCTGCGGGCGGGTTCGGGGATCGTGTCGAGGTATTCCTCGACGGTTTTCGGAGCGTTTTTGCTTTTCGGCGCGCTACCGCGCTTGGCGGACTTCGCTTTTTTCATGCGGGCGATGCTATAGGAACTTCGGCGGAACCGCCATTGAAAGCGCGGGCTGCGCGGGCGAGGCTGTTGTAACATAGAGGTTCAGCCCAGTAGCACAGCCACTCCTGGCTGTGTAAGTTTGATTAGGGCTGGCCGTGTCAGCTGTGAGGACTCGGCGGGTAAGGCATGCGGCAGCGACTATGAGTGTTCGAAAGACAATTCGGCGGAAGGTTTTGGCGGCGCATCGGGCTGTCCGCGAGGCGCGCATGATCGCCAAGGGTCTGCTTTCTACGCGGCATCCTTTGCTGGCGCATATCATTCCGATCCGGCGCTGCAATTTGGCTTGTACTTACTGCAATGAGTTCGATGACTTCTCGAAGCCGGTGCCGACCGAGGAGATGTTCGCGCGGATTGACCGGCTGGGATCGTTTGGGACTTCGATTGTTACGATTAGCGGCGGAGAGCCGCTTTTGCATCCGGAATTGGATGCGATCATCGGACGAATTCGGAAGAACGGGATTCTGGCTGGCCTGATTACCAACGGTTATTTGCTGGTGCGGGAGCGCATCGAGCGGCTGAACCGGGCGGGGTTGGAATATTTGCAGATCAGCATTGATAACGTGATGCCAGATGATGTTTCGAAGAAGAGTTTGAAGGTGCTGGATCAAAAATTGGAATTGCTGGCGGAGCATGCGGAATTTCATGTGAACATTAATTCCGTGCTGGGCAGCGGCGTGAAGGATCCCGAGGATGCGCTGCGCGTGGCGCACCGGGCCGTGCAGTTGGGATTTACTTCGACTGTCGGGCTGATTCATGACGGCAATGGGCAATTGCAGCCGCTCGCCACTCGCGAGCGCGAAATTTTTGAAGAGATTATGTCGCTCGGGAAGCGGTCGTTTTCGCGCGTGAATCAATTTCAGCACAATATCGCTGCCGGGAAAGAGAATGATTGGCGTTGCCGCGCTGGCGCTCGCTACCTTTATATATGCGAGGACGGCCTGGTGCATTATTGCTCGCAGCAGCGCGGCTATCCCGGGATTCCTCTGGCCGAGTACAGTTCGGAGCGGCGGCGGCGCGAATTTTTGACCAAGAAGAGTTGTGCTCCTGGATGCACAGTATCGTGCGTGCATCAGGTGGCGGCTTTTGATAATTGGCGCGCGCCGCAGACGGTGGGGAGTGGGGATTCGGCGCGGCGGGATTCGCTGGTGCAGTTGACGTGAGGGGCGCGACGCGCCCGCGCCGTGTGTTGCCGTTTCTTCCGTAGGGTCCGCGCTTATGCCGGGCCGGGCAAGATAATAATTCAAGTCGCAAGTTGCGGCTCTCCACTCAGTCCATTACCCGGACGACTTTAGATGTTGCCGTTGCGTTTCTTCGTGCGCACCTCGCTCGCCAGCCTGGAATTTTCATTCAAGAGGATTTCGCGATAAAGTCAAATCATGAGCGGGACTGAATTGATTCTCGTGGTGATCATTTTGGCTGGGCTTGTGGGGGCCGCGGTGTGGTTTGGGGAGCGGCGGGCTGCTGCTGAGATGGCGGTTATGCGGCAGGAGATGCAGGCGAATGTGGCTTCGCAGACGCAGGGGGTTACTTCGCAAATTGGGCAGCTATCGCAATCGGTGATGCAGCAACTTGGGCAGGTGCGGTCGGAATTGCAGAAAGGCGTGGCGGATTCCGGGAAATTGGCTATGGACGCGCAGCGAGAGGTGGCTAATCGTTTGCAATCTTCCACCGATACTTTGCGGCAGCTCAGCCAGCAAGTGGGGGAAGTGCAGAAGATGGGCCAGGATCTTTCGCAGGCTACCTCGACGATGCAATCGATTTTGGGCGGGGCGAAATCGCGCGGGATTTTTGGCGAGGCTACGCTGGAAAAATTGCTCGAGGATGCCTTGCCGCGGGCTGCTTACGAAATGCAGTACCGCTTTAGCACCAACGAATGCGTGGATGCGGTGGTGCACATGGAAGACCGGATACTTTGCATCGATTCGAAATTTCCATTGGATGCTTACCGGCGGTTTTTGGAATCAGGGGAGGACCACCGGCGGGATTTCGCAATTGCGGTGCGCAAGCATGCGGACTCCATTTCCGAAAAATATATTTTGCCGGACGAGCATACTTTGGATTACGCGCTGATGTTTGTGCCTTCGGAGAGTGTTTATTACGAGATGTTGATGACCGAAGACGGCAAGGGCGGGCGCCTGGATGATTATTGCCGGAGCCGGCGCGTGCTGGCGGTTTCGCCGAATACTTGCTTTGCTTATCTTGGGGCAATTGCTTTGAGTCTGCGCGGAATGAAAGTGGAGGAAAATGCGCGGAAATTGATGGCTAATTTGGCCGGGTTGGAGAAACAGATGGATGTGTTTGTGGAGGTTTTTGAAAAATTGGGGACGCATTTGCATAATGCGGGGCAGAGTTATGATGCGGCGGAGATTAAATTGACGCGGGCGCGGGGAACTTTGGAGCAGATGTCCGATGGAAATTTGCCGGAGGGTTTGGGGGCCGGCGCGGAGAAATTGTTGGAGGCGAAGGATTCGGAATAGGTGCGTGAATATATCTCGGCATTTGAGGACTTGATTTTCAATAATTCCTCGCGATCCACTCGGTTTAACTTCCTTACTAATTTTACGTTTTGCGCCGCCCGAAATTGCGGTTGTTGTTTACATTTGTGGCTGTAACAGCCGGCAGGGACGCCGGCGGTACGTTTACTTTGGTTGCAGAGAGATTTTTGCGGCGCTTATCAGGAAGGCTACTTGTTCGGGCGTTGGGGTGCTTTGGAGATGATTTATTTCTTGGAGGATTCTTTTGGTGTCTGGTTTTTTTTCTTCGAGGCGGGTTAGCAACGGATCGAGGCGTTTGGTCCACGGGGCCGGGGCGATTTTCTGGGCTGCCAGGAGATATGCGTGGGCTGCTTCGGTGTCGACGGAGTTTGGATCTGCGGATGTCAGGCGCACGCTGAAAGAAAAATCGCCGGGGTGCATGGCGCGCACGCTAATTTGAGCGGAATTGTCCACGCCGCCTTTAGTGCGCACGTGTTCGGAATCGCCTCGAGCGAAGCGCAGCACCGCCGGCGTTAAATTTTCCACGACCATATCTTTTGGCTGATCGGTGCCGCGAACCCGCACAGTCAGCAGAGCTTTTGCTCCCGGCGCGAGATTTGCACCGCCGGCATCGAATTCGATCGCGAGCGCGGCGAGGATTGCCACGGCTTCAGATCCGTTCGCGGTGACGGAAAGCTGCGCGGTGCCGGGAGGCGCAGCGGGATCGAGAAGAAGTACGAGCGATATGGGCGAGGCGGCCAGCACCAAAACCTGTTGGTGGCCGAGTTGCACGGTGTTGCCGGCAGCGTCGCCGCGGAATCCCTCGCCGCGAATATCGAAGCGATCGTGAATCGACACTTGTGCCGGCGTCCAATCGATGATCGTTTTTTCCGATTTTGTAAATGGCAGGATCGCCGAAACGGCGGCGATTTCGTGGTGCCCGGCAACGCGCGCGATCAGCACCCCCGGAGTCGTGGGGGCATTGAAAAATGCGCGGCCGGTTGCATCGGTTTCGATCGGCGTGCCATCCGAGAGCGTAATGTTGGTCTTTGGAACCAGGCGGCCGAGTTTGTCGAGGACTGCGAGCGTCGCCGGTTGCGAGGCCACCAGCCTCGTCGGCAAAACGATTTGCGCGGGCTCAGGCGCTTGCGCGCGCGCGCACGGCGCGGCGAAAATCGCCGCCAGAAACACGGCGGCTGGTAGCAGCGCGCGGTTTAATTTAGGGATGCGGATCACTTGGCGGTTCGCTCGTACACTTTCGCTTCTAGAAATAGACGGAATAGTTCCGGGTCGAGTTCGTTTTCTCTCACGGACTCTTCGAGAATTTTTAGCGCGCGATCCACCGGCACGGCTGCTTTGTAGGGACGGTCGGCGGCATTCAGCGCGTCGAAGATATCGCAGATGGTCATCATTTTAGTAGGGAGCGGGATATCGGCTTCGTGCAGGCCGTCTGGGTAGCCTTTGCCATTTAATTTTTCATGATGGGCGCGGGCGATGCGGGGGATGCCGCGCAGCTCGCGCGTCCAGGGAATTTCTTCTAGGAATTTAAAAGTATAAGTTACGTGCGATTCGATTTGGCGGCGCTCGTCTTCATCGAGGCTGCCGCGGGGAATCGAGAGCATAATGACTTCATTCTCGCTCAGATAAGGATGCGCGGCACCTTTGGAATCGGTGAAAGTTTGCCGCGCGATTTTATTGATGCGATCGAGAACCGCGGAATGCAGAACGGTTGGTTCGTTAACCTCCAGAACGAATTTCAGATCGTCGTCAACTTCCTTTAGGCGATGAGCGAATTCTTTATCGAGGGCTGCTAGTTCGGAGGCAGTGGCTTCGCGGCCGCGCTCGAGAATTAGTTCGAGTTTCTTCAGCGCGGTGCCGGCTTCAATTCCTTTACTGATGAAATCGAAGCGGCTTTTTACCAGGTCGAGCTGCCAGGGATAAAGTTTTTTCGCTTTCACGAGCACGTCTTCGCGCACGCCTACCTTGCCGAAATCGTGAAGCAGCGCGGCGTAACGAATTTCTTTCATTTGCTCGCGAGCGAATCGCGTGGATTTGTATTTGCCGGTTTGCACGGCGTCCACGATTTCCGCGAGACCCAGCGTGAGCGACGAAACGCGGAACGAATGGCCGGAGGTGGCGGGATCGCGCTGTTCGATTGCGGTTACGGAGGCGCCGACGAAGCCTTCGAATAGGCG
>Ga0209655_10000453_pt1 | contig 15543 bp, 19 predicted proteins | sample BogFormECP03_OM2_FD_188236 | JGI IMG/M metagenome (GOLD analysis project Ga0209655, IMG submission 188236) | Bog forest soil microbial communities from Calvert Island, British Columbia, Canada - ECP03_OM2 (SPAdes) (version 2) | ecosystem: Environmental > Aquatic > Freshwater > Wetlands > Bog ...
ACATCGCTGGTTCCTCCGTTGCATCGTCCATCGGCACGAGACCGTTTAGAGCTTAGCGCACATCGCCGAGCTACAGAAACTTTCGGGCAAGTCCTCAAATCAAGCCATCAACGAAGAAAACCGAAAAACCTCACCTCTAAAGAGGTGAGTTACATTACAGCGCCGGCGCGGCTTTTTTTTGCTATCCTTCGCGGCGCAGCCTTTGGCTCACTAAAACTATGGCCAGGAGATCCTCGATGCCCGAAGAACCTCATGAACTTGCTGAGCGTGCGGAGCACGCCGAGCACGACTCGGCGCTTGCGCGCGTGACCGTTACCATGGCGATTTTGGCGGTGATTGTCGCCGCGGCATCATTGATGGGACATCGCTCGGCTACCGAGCAGCTGCTCGCGCAGACCAAGGCTACCGATCAGTGGGCTTACTATCAGGCTAAGGATATTCGCCGGCGCAGCTATGAACTTTTCATCGACGAGATTGGCGTTTTCTCCTTGCAGAATTCGCCGCAGGTCGAGGCGGTGAAGGCCAAGTACGAGAAAGAAATCGAGAAGTATAAAGATCAGCAGAACGACGCGCAGGTTGAGGCGAAAAAGACCGAGGACGAAGTGGCCATGCTCCAGAAGCGCGTGGACCGGTTTGACTTGGCTGAAGTTTTGCTGGAGGCTGCGCTGGTGATTTGTTCGATTACGCTCCTTACTCGCAAGCAGGTTTTTTGGGGCATTGGGGTGATCATGGGTGTTTGCGGCGTTGCCATTGCGATTGCCGGGTTGATGGTTCACTAATTTGCTTGGCGTGCGGCGGCATTTGAAACAGAACCTCAGCGGCTAAAGCCGTCGTGTTTAGTGACGGTAACGGCACGACTGAAGTCGTGTCCTGACAAGCCATAGGAATCAGGCAACACCCTGTAGTTCCGCTTTGCATCATCCTTTGCTGCTCCGTGTTGTGGTTTTGGCTGCGTCTTCGGAATGCTTTGCTACGTAGTCGGATATGTAGGTTGTGAAGACTTGGCCTAGCTTTTTTGTTATGGGGCCTGGGGCTGCGAATTTGTGGTTGGCGATTTCGCCTACGCCTAGCAGGCTGCGATTTGTGGAGGAGATGAAGACTTCTTCCGACGCGTAGAGATCTTCGGGCTTTAGCGTTTTTTCTTCTACCTTTACTCCTGCTTCCTTTCCGATTTCTAGAAGTACTGAACGCGTGATTCCTTCGAGGCACCCGGAATTTAGCGGCGGGGTTTGGACTTGGCCGTTTCTTACGGCGAAGAGATTTGCTGCGGTGCACTCGGCTACTTCGCCTCGCTCGTTTAGTAGGACTACCTCGTCGTAGCCGGCTTGTTGGGCTTCGTAGATATTCCAGACGTTGTTTAGCCAGGAGGTTACTTTGACGCCTGCTAGCGGGGAGGCGGCGTGGCGCCCTTGCTCGCGCACTGTGAGTCTGGCTGGCTCTTTGTGGGCTGGCAGGCCAGCGGAATAGATCACCAGGTCGGCTGGGGGGAATTTTTCTTCGCTGGACCAGAAGCCTGGCTGATTGTAGATGGCGTAGATTCTGGCGGCGCCTTCCTGGACTTTGTTGGCTTGCAGGACTTCGTAGAGTTGGCTGCGGACTTTTTCGGGGTCGAAGGGGAAGGGGCAGTGGGTGCGGGCGGCGTCTTTCTCGAGGCGCTTCCAGTGGCGTTCGTAGGCGAAGGGGACGCCGCCGGCTATGCGCATGGTGGTGAATAGGCCCCAGCCGCTTAGCAGGCCGGCTTGCCCTGGCGAGAGGCGCACCTGCTCGATGGGTAGCAGGCGGTCGTTGTGGAAGACGTGGCGATGAACCATCCGGGCCTCCTTGGGGGCGCGGATGAATTCTAGCGCAGAATGAGGGGTTCGTGGGTTGCGGCGTCGGATGAAACGAGGGGGTGTAAAAACACGCTCTAATTCCCGATTAGAAATGGGGTCGGGCTTTTGTTTTGTTGGAGTTAGAGGGAGTTCTAATCGTAGTGATTCCCGATTAGAAGTTATTAGGGGTGGGAATTGGGATGGGGCGGTAAGTTGTTGAAAATATGGGGCGTAGTTGATGAAATTCGGATTGGATCGGGATTTGGGGATCGGCGGAACTTTGATTGTATTTCGATTAGAAATCTTGGCTCTGTGGCGCAGGCTGGGAGTTTGGGAGTTGGTTCGGGGCTGAACTGCGGGAGGGCTAAAGCACCCTCCCCTACTGGGGGCTGCACTGGGCACTTGGTGCTACCTCTTACCGTTTATAGCATTTGATTAATAGTATGGCGATGGTACTTAGTGCGGTTTGCCGGGTTTGGCGGCGGACCGCGGTTTTGTTGTCGGGGATTTGCGACAGGGAAACGTCAAAAACGCCGGCAGGCTGCCTGCGCTACGCGGGGGAAAATGCAACGGCGACATCGAGGGAAAAGTCAAAAACGCCACGCGCAACGGTGGTGCGTGGGGCACCCGCACCCACATTCCACGGCTCGGAGATTTCTATCGGGTGGCTTCGGTTGGCTGCTTTATGTAGATGGAGTCCCACGTTATTTGCCAGGTTTTTTGGTTGTCGGTGGATTGTTCGGCCATTTGTCTTACTTTGTTTGGCGAGACGGTGTACCACGTCCATCTTGACGGTGGCAGATTCGGATCGTTCGTTACTAGGACCATTTTTTTATCTTCTAGATTGCCGGACATTGCTGGGAAGGCGCCTGCGTTGCCGGAATTGTCTAAATAGAGTTGATGCCATTTTTTGTCGCGGATGTCGTAATAGTTAAAGCTGGTGCCGGTTTGGGCGCCGCCTGTGGCGGTCCAGTGTTCGATGATTAGGCAGCCGTCTTGTTCTGCGGTTACTGCGTTGTGGCCTACTACGTTGCCTGCTGGATCTTGGACTTCCCAGCCGCCTAGCCAGAAATCGAATTGATGGTATTCGGGGGATTTGCACGGGGCTATGGCTTCGAGGATCGATTTGTAATCGGGGTCGTCTTTATAACGCGCGAATTCCGTGCTGCCCAGGATGAACGGGCGGGCGCGGCCTGCTTGATTGCCCGCAGCAATGTGTTTCAGAAGATTAATTGCTGCCTCGCGGTTGCCTTGTTCGGCGTAGGCTCGGGCTTCGTTGAGCTGGTTTACTAGTGGGCGGAAATTCAGAGCGGCCGCTTTTTCGAAGGCCTGAACGGATTCTGGGAATTTCTTTAGTTGAAGTAGCGACTCGCCTAGGTTTTGCCAGGCTGGGGCGTTGGTTGGATCGGTGGTGGTTAGTTGAGTGTAGGCTTGGGCGGCCTTTTGCCATTCGTTGTGGTTGAAGAGACCGTCTGCGGACGATTGGGTTGTGGATTGTTGGGCGGAGATTTTGGGGCTGGAGGCGAGTAGTGCTGCGGCCATGCAAATGTAGAGTGCTTTCTTCAAATTTGGCATGCTTGGTCTCCTGATTTTTTGTTAGATGGATTGGACTGGGGAACGTGAGCACAACCCCAAAACATGGCCGAAAGGCGGGAGGGCTAAAGCACCCTCCCCTACGAAGGCTAAAGCTTGTATACTCCCGGCCGCCCCGTGGATTTTTATTTTTACGAACGCCAAAGGAGAATACCTGTGTTCAAACATTTGGGTTTTGCGTTTACCCGGGGGTCTATCGGGCTTATTGCTTTGCTTTTTTTCTCTGCGGGAATTTCCTATGGGCAGACTCCGCCTATTCCGCCGCAGATTGGGTCTCCGAATACTGTCACTGCGGATCCGGCTGTGCCGCGGCCGCGGACGGCGCCTTGCGTGGTGCCTTTGTTCGTGGATTATGTTTTTGACAACTTCAATGCGCAGACTTACAGCTACGTGCCGCCTGCGAATTGTCCCGGGCCGTGGGCGAAGATTGTGTTTGAGGCGAATTTTAATGTTACGGCGGGGGTGCAGTTTGACCGGACGGCGGCGATTTATTTGGGGCACGCGAATATCTATTATGGGACTACCGCGGAGCCCGGGGGGAATTTCGGGCCTTCTTGGCATATCGAGCGCGACTTGACTGACTACAGCTCGCTCTTCACTTCCACGCAGACGGGCGAAGTGGATCTGGGGAATCTGGTGAATTCGACGTATACCGGAATTATTTATGGGTCCGCTACTGTGTCGCTTTATCCGCTGGCGGAGCGGCAGCACGCTCCCGATACGGCGGATGCGATTTTTCCGATGCCGGATGCGGATGGCGGGGCGGCTACGCTCAGCACCACTACCGATCAACTTACCGGAACTTTCACTTTGCCTACGAACGTGGAGAGGGCTTACCTCGACGTTTTGACGCAGAGCCAATCGAACGATGAGTTTTGGTACACCTGCGTGCCGAATGATGTAGCTGCGGAACTCGAGAGTTGCGGGAATACGGCGTTTCGCGAGGCCGAGATCAGCATTGATGGAACGCCGGCGGGAGTGGCGCCGGTTTATCCGTGGATCTTTACGGGAGGCGTGGATCCGTGGTTGTGGTTTCCTTTGCCGGGAGTGCAGACTTTGAATTTTGTGCCTTACCGCGTGGATCTCACGCCGTTTGCAGGGTTGCTCAGCAATGGGCAGCAGCATACGGTGGCGGTGAGCGTTTACAACGCGGACAGTTATTTCTTGGCCACGGCTTCACTGCTGGTTTATTTGGATCATGGATCTACGCAGGTTACTGGCGCGGTGACGAAGAACACGATCGGGGCCGGGCCGAATCCTGACGTGGTGGAAAATTTGACTACGAATTCGGATGGGAGCATTGACGGATCGGTTTCGGTTACTTCACCGCGCTCCTTCGAGGTGGCGGGCTACGTGAATACTTCGCACGGGAAAGTCAGCACGCAGGTTTTTCAGAATGTGGATTTCTCGAGCGTGCAGCAGTTCACCATCAATGGGACGCAGTACGTGCAGGACATCAACCAAAATACCAAAGTGAATTCGACCACGGTGACGCGCGTGGGGCCGGCGGTGTTTGCTTCGGTGGAGCAATTCAAGTATCCGCTGGTGTTTGACATTATTGTCACCTTCAATGCGGATGGGTCGGCGGATCAGGAGAGCATTGTGCATCAGGAATTTGACCGCGATGTGATTTCGCCTGGGTTTGTTTCGGCTACTTCGAACCATGTGGATAGCACCGATACTTTGGTGTTTGCGGCGGATGGGAGTTATTCGAATCAGGGGCAGGCTAGCGATCAGCATTACACCTCGTTTGATTCTACTGGCGTTCATTATGATTGTTCGTTGGCGGCGGCTAATAATGTGCTGACTTCGATTGGGCATGGGTGTTTGGCGCATTAATTGGTCGAGTCGCGAAACGGGGCCGAAATGCGGGAGGGCTAAAGCACCCTCCCCTACTAGTGCAAAAAATGGCCGAAATGCGGGAGGGCTTAAAGAAACTTAGTGAGAACGCAAGAAAGACGAACCTCAGCGGATAGAGAGGCCGCGGAAAAAGGACAAACCGTGTCCTCAGGGGCTAACGCCCAAAATGAAAATGCGGGCTTTATGTCGGAGCTAAAGCTCCGACCCCCTAAAAAGCACCTGTTATTCCGCGGCCTGTAAAGCCGTGAGGATTGCCAGCTTTACTTTTTGGTTGGGTATCGAGTGGCTGAGGCGGCGACTATGCCCGAATGGACGGCTACCGCGAAGTTTCGCGCGATTCGGGAGGAGTCTTTGAGGAAGGCGGGGGCGAAGCCTTGAGAGTGAGGGTTAACTTCGGCGAAGAGAGTGATTGACACGTTACGGGAGCAGGCTTAAATTACGTGTGGCCCTCCCGGAGGTGCGATGTGCGTTTGTTTGCTCGCGCATGCTTGATTGCTATGCTGATCGGGACGCTGGTGAATTTTCCTATTGCCGGCGCTGCTGACAAGCCCCTTGGAATGATTACGCAATCGTCGTCGGCGCGGTTGGATAGCGCGGCGGCGGCTGTGGGAGCGACCGTTTATCCCGGCGATACGATTGATACGGACTCGACTGGATCGATCCGGTTGCGAGCTGGGACGGCGCAGTATTATATGATGTCGGCTAGCAGCTCGCGTCTGCAGCAATCCTCGAATGGGATTAATGCGGAGTTGGTGCGCGGGACCGCGGGTTTTGCTTCTGGGACGAATGATATTGTGGAGTTGAGCGCGCTGGGTGCCACGGTGCGATCGCGTTCCGGCGAGGCGGTGCACGGGCGCGTTTCGATTGTCGGCGCGAATGAGTTGGTGGTGACTAGCTACCGCGGGCCTTTTGATATTTCGATAGATGGCGATTCGCACGAGATTGCTGATGGGCAGAGTGTGCAAGTGCAGATTGTGGACGCCCAGGATCAGGGCGGCGGATCTTCTAAAGGCGGGAACGGATCGGGGACTATTCCTGCGGTTCGGAACCGGAAGAAACTTCTTCTTGTTACGTTGTATGTGGCGGCTGCTGTTGGTGCGGGTGTTGGCGGGTACTTCATCTATCACGAATTGAATGAGAGTCCGCACCGGCCGAAGGAGCAGTAGGCGGATCGGATTTAGACCTCCTGAATAGTCTTGCCTGATTTTCCTGTGGGTTATTTTCCGTGGTGGTGTGGGAATTTTTGTTTTTTTGGGTTTGGGATGTGGGGCGGAACACCCAAGGCCAAAGCGGGCGGGTGGTGAACCCCCGCCCCTACTGGACTTTTAGCTCCACCGCTACGGTTTTTTTGTTGCCTTGCGCGTCTATGGCTGTGAGTGTGTAGTTGGTGGTTTTTGTGGGGCTGATGTCTAAGCAGCGGCTTGCTGAGGGCCACATTTCGGCTACTGGCGGGTCCAGCGATACGGTTTTTGCGTTGGAGACGCCGTAGCATAGTTGGGCGGATTCGCCGCGGCGGATGGCTCCCGGGCTGGCGTAGAAGCTTAGAATGTCGAAGCGATCACCGCCTAGCGACTCCACGGTCTGTTGGGCTTCTTGCTTTTCCTTGGCGCGGGCTTGGGCGGCGGCTTGGTCGGTTAGTTGTTTATTCTCTTGCCATCTTGAGAGCATGATCCAGCCGGAATAGACTATTGCTATTGCGAGTACTGGGGAGGAATAGAGCCAGAGTTTACGGGCTGGATTGGATTTGGGTTGTTCGTGGTCGCCGATCATATTCACTCTTAAGGAATTAGATGGTGTAGGAGGGTCGCGCGTTTCATTTTGGCACATGTCCCGAGAACGGACGGGTCGGCGTTTGCGATAGTCGCCGGGTCAGGATAACATCTGGCAATGGTATCAGGTTCCAGGAAGCCAGGAGAGCAGCTTCGGGATATACGGTTGCGCCTTGGGATCACTGTGCGGGAAGTGGCTGAGGAAAGCCAGAAAATCGCGGAGTCCGAGAGAAACCCGGAATTCGCGATCTCGAATCCGTGGCTTTCGCAGCTTGAGAATTCTAGTTCGGTCCCGAGCATCTTTAAACTCTACAGCCTGAGCAGCATCTACCGGTTTCGGTTCATCGATTTGCTGGGGCTGTTCGGCGTGAATTTGCAGAAGTTGCCGGAGCGGCAACTGGCGGCGAGCTCGCCGAATACCCATTTGGTGACCATCGAGGATCCCGATCCCGAAAAGACGGTTTCGTTTCCCATTCAATTTGACCGCGGATTTAATTTCGATAGCACGAATCTGCTTTCGCGGATGGTTGAGATCTGGGGAGACGTGCCGATCGCTTTGATCCAGCGGCTGGATATCCGCCATGGGAAATATGGCTATATCGGATTGCAGGATATGACCATGTATCCGCTGCTGCGGCCTGGATCGTTTGTGCAGATCGATACGGAGCTGCGCAAGTATCAGGCTTTGCCGTGGCGGACGGAATACGACCGGCCGATTTATTTTGTGGAATTGCGGGATGGGTATGCGTGCTCGTGGTGCGAGATTCAGGACCGCGAACTGCTGTTGATGCCGCATCCGTTGTCGCATTGCAAGATCCGGCGCTTCGTTTATGGCGCCGAGGCGGAGATTGTGGGACGGGTTACGGCAGTGGCGATGCGCCTCAATGATCCTGCGGGGAATGTTGATTCGCCCGCAGCACTTCCAAAGCGAACCTGACGTTTGAAATAAAGAGAGCTTGGCTGGTGGGATTGGTGCCTAGGGGCACTACTACGCGGAAAGGCTCGACTGCTTGCCAGGCCCGGAAGAAATCCTCGGGATTTTCGTGGGTGGAGCGCATGTAGAGTTCGAGTTCGCGCGCGAGATTCGCCAGACTGACAGTTACCAATTCCCGAAAAACTTCGCGGTGCGCCAGTTCGAGGGCTTTCGCGGATACCTCGGGGGAGAAGCGATCGGCCAGGCCGGAATGATAATAGCGGGCGGAGTTGTAATCGCGCGTGGAGGCCAGATAAATCAGGCGCGCGAAGTTTCCAGGAATCTTCGCGAGGGTGCGGCGGCGCAGATCGGCGTGGGCTTCCTCGACGCTGCTGATTCTGAGCGGGCTGATCATGGTGGCCACGACGAAATTGATCCTCAGCTAGGGGTGCGTAGGCCGGAGCCTTTGGTTAGATCGCCGGGGGCGGGTCGAGGGATGCTTTCGATCACTGCGCCTACTTGTTGGCCAAGATTGCCGACAGCGCCGGCGAGGCGGGCTAGATTATTCGGTCCTGCCAGGCGCAGCGCGCCGGCCAGAGTCAGGCACATGGACTGGTGCAGGAGGAATTCTGCGACGAGCTTGGATTCTAAGGTGATGTTCAGATCGGCGCTACTTCGTACGGCGCGAAAGTGGCGGGCCATTATCTGCTGAGTTTCGTCGAAGGCGCTCCTGGCCCACTGGAGAGCGATTTGGCGGCGATCGCGCTCGAAAGCGCGGCGCAGACGTTCAGAGGCGTGGGTGCGTATGAACACTAAATCCTCGGAGCCGAAAATTTGTGCGATGGTCTCGCGGGGACACTCGGCCCATCGATCGTCGCCGGAGAAGGATTCGGGGACGGCATCCTCGCGGTGATCGAGAGCCCCGGCGGTGCTGCGCCAAAACAGGATCAGCGCGGAAAGCAGACCAAGAGCCAGAAGAACTAGAGCGACTATGGCGGTGGCGTCACCCATTCTCAACGATCCTCAGTTTTGCCGAAATGCGGGCGGATGCGTTTGAATCGCTCGCGTGTTTTTTGCTCGACGGCGCCGTATGGCTGCGCAGCTCCGGAGGCCGCTGGAAGATGCGGTAACGACGAGTAAGACCATAGTGACACGGTCCAAATGCAAAGTACAATTAAGTAAAATGCCTGTTGCGAATAAGACCACACGTGCTGGAACTCGTTTCCCGGGGATGCCAAGATGGCGAGGTTGGCGAGGCTGGTGGCGATGAAGAGAGCGTATCCCATAACGATGCCGCGTAAGTTTCTCCCAAGTGGGATAGAATATGCAACTAGTAAAATTACTAAACCGAGCACCGCAAATGCCTGGACGGCGCGAAGATTGCGTTCGAGCACGGCCGTAGTGCGCGCCGGCCACCACAAGGGGCCTCGTAAAGACGCGGCCAGTGCTTTTCCGGCCGCAGCCACGAAGACCAGCGCGAGGACGTTGCGAGCCACACGCGCTGTCCCCGGATAGGGCGCGAGGCCCTTCCGGTAGATTTCGAAGAGTACACCACAACCTACTATTACCCCGACAAATTCGGTGTACCAATAGCATTCCATGTATCGTTGCGGCAACCAATGATAGACGGAAAACCTTGCGATCGACTGCAAGAGCACGAACAGAACGTAGGCGTAGAAGAGGGGAAATCTGGCGAAGAGGCGAGTATAGAAACCCCGGGCTAGCAGCAAGATTTCAAAGGACATAGTGGCGAACCACAATGCGTAGGTGGGCACTGGGTTGGACTCACCTTGGGACGCGGTACAGCGCCGGAATGCTAGCACGAATCGAGGGAAGGACGACGAAAATCCTCCCCTCAATCGTTAGCCATCACGGACTATACCAAAGGCGACATCTGCGAGAGTCCGGGCAGAGGCATGGGCTTGGGAACTGGATCTCCGCCGTCAGCGAGGAGCCGCAGGCCCGGCAAAGGCATGGGCTTGGGAACCGGATCGCCGCCGTCGGTAAGGAGATTCGCGCGGGTGGCCACGGGAGCGCCGTTCGTCAACCGGAAGGTCGGGCCCGGAAGAGGCATGGGCTTGGGAACCGGATCGCCCCCGTCGGTAAGGAGATTCGCAAGGGCCACAGGAGCGTCGTTCGTCAACCGGAAGGTCGGGCCCGGAAGAGGCATGGGTTTGGGAACCGGGTCGCCACCGTCGGCAAGTTTTGTTGCCGGTACTTGATGGCCGTTCGCGAACAAGGTTAGCGAGCGGGAAGTATCCCTCTGACTGGCGCTTAGCGGTTGGCTATGGGCGCCAATGTTGCCGCAAAATGCGGCCAGCCCTAAGGTCAAAAACAAAGACACAAGCTGCATCTGAAATTTCTTCATTGATTTTCCTCCAAGATTTAGTAGTCGGCACGGTCGAGCTGAGACGGGAAGCCCGCCGACTGTACGCGTTTAAGCTATTGGCGAAGGTGAGTGCAACCAGAATAAATACAGAGTTTGCTTCTAATCCCAAGCAGAAACCGGGGATGGGCGGGAGCAGGAGTCGAGGCCGTCAATGTCGCAGTCCCCGCCAGCGGATCCTCAACGCGGCGGTTGTGGCTGGAGCGCAAGTGTAGTGCATTGATGCAATTCCGGCGGCAGGGCGTGGTTTCCACGGTACCTCGTATTGTGAGTTCTGGTACCAGGCCTCGCTTTGGCTTTGCAGACTGATGAAATGCACGCGCGGTTTGGAGCGCGAATCGCGACGTTGTGACTGCATGCCGGATCGCTTCTTTTTTGGAGAGTTCCTTCCGTTGTTAAATAACTTAAAGATAATATAACCAACGATGGAACAATCAGACTCTCATTCCGGCCTGATTTTGTTTGCTTGGGAGAATGAGCAAAAAAGGCGTGATGTGGTGGTTCTGACGAGTCCGCGGGCATGCGGGGATTTGAATTTACGGGGAGGCTGCCAGAGGGCGCCTCAATTCCGTCGCAACCTCGTACTAAGGCGCGAGGGGTTTTATGGGTTAGTGTCCTCTGGTTGGTTGGCGCGCTGCATTCTGTCTAGTTGTGACTTTAATTTCGCCACTTCCTCGCGCAGCGTTTTTGTGACCACTCGTTCGTAGCCTGCTGCGGCGCGTACGGCCAACTTTTGCAGCATGTCGAGTTCGTCGTCGTCGAGGTCGTTTCCGGATTGGTGCGGGCCGAATAGGGCTACGGCTGTGGCTTCCGGGATTTCGCTTTCGACTGGGACGGACAGGCACGGGGCCTCGAGGCCGGCTGGTAATTCGGGGGCAGGCCAGTCGTCGTGTTTTATGCGAATTGGTTCGCCCGCTTCCAAGCAGCGCAATGCGGGGGCATCCGATTCCGGGCGCAGCTCTTTCTTCATGGAATCGTTCCAGCCTTTATCGCTGTGGGTGCGGCGGTAGGCGGATTGCTCTTCGCGGAAAATCGCGCCGGAGGAGAGGGACATCGCTTGGACCGCTGTTCCTATCAGCAGACGATCTATTTCGGCTAGGGATCCGGCGTGTTCGATCGCTTCACTGGCTTTCTTCAATTGCTCGCGGGCAGCGTGGAATCGGCGATTGAAGAGATGGTCGGCTACTTCCACGAACAGTTCGTGCAGGCGATGCAGCAGGTACAAGAAGCCTGGAGCCACCACCAAAATCAGGATCCAGGCTGGGAGCCGGAGATGTTCCTGAAGACCGGCGAGTTTTTCGTGGAGTTGAGCTATGGGGATGCCAACGGCGAGGCTTAGCGTGGCGAGGATTGTGCCGCGGCGCAGGGGGACGGAGACGCTTACTACGCGGCGTTGCCAGACGGCTTGCGAGGCTAAGTAGGTTAGGACTCCGCTTGGGAGATAGAGAAGACCGATTACTGCTTGCGGGATTGGGACGCCGAGTAGGTGGTTGATCAGGTCGGAGGATTGGCAGAGCTCGGCCAGGATGAAAGTTGGGAGGCCGATTGCGCAGCCCCAGATTACCCAGCGGATGCGTTGCTCTTCGAGCGGGGGCATTTTGCGGCGGCGCTCGAGGAGAATTAGCAAGGCGGCTGCATCCACGGCGAAGCCTGCGAGGAAGCTGATTTCGGCGATTCTCTCGGTGCGGAATCCGAATAAGTTGGAGAACGCTAGAAGATTGAGGATGGTGATGGCTCCGCCTGCCAGTGGGGCGGCCCATTGGGCTTTTTGCCATCGCGGTTCGATGCGGTCGTCGGGTAGGCGCAGGGTGAATATTAGAAGACCGGCGAACGCGGCCCCCTGGGCTAGCGATTCGGCTAATTCCTGGGCCAGGACTGCGAGCGGCCACCGTTGGATTAGGGCGTAGTAAGTTACGGTTTGGCCCGGATTGATCCAGATTATGTAGAGGAATAGGCCCCAGGTCATCCAGCCTGGACGCGTCCATACCAGCCAAAAACCTATGCAGATCACGACGATGCCGGCGATGGTGTCGGCGATTTGCACGACTCTCTCTACGAAGCCTAGGGACGCGGGGACGGACTGGAGGTCTATTTCTTTGGGTGGCCCGACGGATTTCGGGAGGATTCTTAGAGTGATTCGACGGCCGGTTAATGCGCCCTGAAGTCCGGATAGACCGCCTAGGATCGTTACTATGCTGGCGCATTGCGGGGTGTTCGGCGGGAGGCAGCGCATGGATTTTAGATCGATGCGGTCGCCGGGGACGATTCCGGCGATCGCGGCTGGGGATTCTGCCGGCGATTGGAACGGTGCGACTACGTCGGTAACCACGCCGTCGTTATTTACGGATAGGCCGAAAGAGCCGAGGGAATCGAAAACTCGCTGGAAGCCGGGAACAATCATTGCCAGCGCCCAGAGCGTCAACACCACCAGCAGCGACCGGTCGGCGCCGCTTTGGACCGCGGTGCGATCGCTCACTTGACTGACGAAAAATCCACGATATTTAGATCTAACGGCAATTCTTTTTGACGCTGGGTGGGATTGGTGCGTCCCTTTCTCCAGTTGCCTTCTACGCCTGTGGCTTCGGCGAATTCTTTTTCGGGGACTTGGCCTGCTAGAGAGAAGTAGTCGATGGCATACGGAATGCCGCTGGAGCAGAGGACTGAGGGGCTATCCATTAGATGGAAATGCAGATGCGGGGCCGAGGTGTTTCCGGTGTTGCCTAGCTTGGCTAGAGTTTGGCCGCGCTTCACTTGATCGCCTTTGGCGACGCGGACTGAGCCTTTTTCCAAATGGGCGTAGAAGGCATACACGCCGTCGCCCAGATCGATCATGATGTGATTGCCATCGACGTTTTCAATGGTGATCGTCTTGGGATCGGGCAATTGTCCGGGTATTTGGTCATCGAGGGTATTGAGCGTGTCGATGACTGTACCAGCGGCTACGGCGAGAATGTCGGCGCCGTAGGAGGTGTAATTGTGGACATCCGCAGGATCGCCGTGGACCAGACGGCCATCGGCATCGAGCTGCATCCAGTCGATGGCGAAGCGCTGCGCGATGTGGATGCCGCCGTTGCAGGTGAGGCTTGTGGAACGATGCACGCCGGTTACCTCGCAGCAGCCGTTGCCGGCTACCCAGCCTTTTCCTGAGAGAGGCGCGCCGATTTCCGGGATTTTTCGAGAGACGTCCAGAGGCGCGATTGTATAGGTCAGAGCGACTGGAGTCGCGGCGCTGTGGCTGGGCGAGCTTCCGCCGAGGAATGCGATGCGGTGGGAGAGGCGCACGGGCACGGCGGCGGTGGCGTCGAGGGTGAAATCGATCAGGAAGAGGCGCGTGCCGTTGAATTCGATTGTGGAATTCTGTGCCGCTGTGCTGCCTGTGGTTCGTAGATGCTTCAGAAGTTCTTCACCGTCGAAGCTCGCGAGAAGTTTTGATGAGTCGGAGGCGTCGAGCACCTCGATTTTTTTCAGCGTGGCTGCGGTTGCGTTCCCATTTGTGAGCACTAGTTCGTAAACGAAATGCAGACGGCCGTCTGTTCCTTGGAATGGGCGGACATTAGTCGTGAGCGCCGAGGCTACTAGTGGAGTGAAAACGTCGGACGTGGAATTCAGATCGGTTGGCAGCAGAACGAGAAGAACGAGCGCGGCCGCCAGAAGTGGCTTTTGCATGGGCGGCATTGTACGCCGGGATGGCGATTGGGCGAAGGAGTGGATACGGCTTGCGGGGACGTCGTGATCTTAGGATCGGACGGGGCGCTTAGCAGCCGACTTACACGGGTGGGTTTTGAATTGGAATTGCGGATTTATGCTCGTTGATTATGTACTTGCGGAGTACTTAAATAGTGCGTAGGATGCGCTCGCCGTCGCTCAAGTGCTGGCGACCTGGTCCCCCGTTCACCTTGATTCGGCGCTTGTGCGGAGTAGGGCGCCCCGCTAAGCATAGCGGACTATTACTCACAGGCGTAGGCGGCGGGGTGTGTGGCGGCGTGCGCAAGGTTTTGGAGGTTTGGCGTTCTATTCCGCGGGTTGGTGCCGGCGAGATTGAAAATTTTAGGAGGCAGCGATGCGTCCAGACATCGTTTACCGCAAAGCAGTAAAGGTTCTCATGGCAATCATGATCCTCGCGTTCATACCTGCAGCTCTTCACGCGCAGAAGAAAGGCAGTTCATCGGGAGGAGGTTCGAGCAAGCCCGCTCCTGCACCCGCGCAACATCCGGCGCAGAAACCGGCCACGCCCGGGGCGAGGCCTGCTGCACCCGGTGCGAAACCGGCGCCCGGCGCAAGACCGGCGACGCCTGGCGCGAGACCGGCTACTCCTGGTGCGAAACCGGCGACGCCTGGCGCGAGGCCTGCCGCCCCCGGTGCGAAACCGGCGACGCCCGCCGCGAAGCCCGCGGCTGTGCACAATCCGAATGGCACGACTACGATTAATCGTCCAAACGGGTCTTCGGTAACGCGCGATGCTAAAGGCAAGCCGACGAGCGTAACGACTCCCGGCGGCGCGAAGGCGAGTTTCAACTCGGCGGGGAAAGTCAGCTCGATTCACACCAGCGTGACGGATAAGAATCCGGCGCACTCGGGTGACATGAACATCAGCAAGGGCGCGCACAATCAGAGGACGGTGGTGACCACGCGGAAAGATGGCGCGCGGTTGGTGAGCACGGGAGGGCATCGCGGATTCGTCGAGCACGGGTTCAACCGGAATGGCCGGCCGTACATGCGGCGCACCTACGTAGCGAACGGCCGTGCCTCGGCGGTTGTGTACCGCGGTTATCCTTACCGCGGGGGCGTCTACTATGGCTACGTGCCGGGCTACTACTACGGGCCTGGATATTACGGATGGGCTTACGATCCGTGGGGCGGGCCTGCGCCGTACGCGTGGGGATGGGGCGGCGATCCGTGGTATGGCTACTATGGCGGATACTTTGCGGCTGAAGCGGCGTATCCGGGCGCGTCTTTGTGGTTGACGGATTACGTCATCTCGCAAAATTTGCAGGCCGCTTACGCGGCGCAGGCTGATGCCAATGGCGGCGTCGCGCCGCCCTCGAGTTCTGACGATCAATCCGGAAACGCAGGCGGCGGGGCCGCGCCGCAGACCGCCTCGGGGATTACGCCGGAGGTCAAGCAGCAGATCAGCGAAGAAGTGAAGGCGCAAATCGCCGCGGAGAAGGTAGCGGCGGCGCAACCGGCAGGCGGAGCGCAGACCGCGACTGG
>Ga0209655_10000457_pt1 | contig 15479 bp, 9 predicted proteins | sample BogFormECP03_OM2_FD_188236 | JGI IMG/M metagenome (GOLD analysis project Ga0209655, IMG submission 188236) | Bog forest soil microbial communities from Calvert Island, British Columbia, Canada - ECP03_OM2 (SPAdes) (version 2) | ecosystem: Environmental > Aquatic > Freshwater > Wetlands > Bog ...
CTGGTTACAACAAGGCATCAACGCGGAATCGGCCGCCGCAGCAGCCGCCAAACGAAACGTGGAAGTCACCCCACTCAGCATGTACAGCCACGGCGATGTAGCGTCAACAGGCCTGCAGCTAGGCTTCGCCGCAATTGACGCCAAAGAAATCCGCCGCGGCGTTCAAGACCTGGCGCTGGCGCTCGAGCAAACAAGGAAAGCTAGCAATCGCCACGCGCAGCAGAAATCACTTTGATTTCTGCTCAGCGATCCAGCGATTCGTCCGCGCCTCCAACAGATCCAGCGGCAAAGTCCCACCATTAATCATCTCATCGTGAAAAGTTCGTATGTCGAATTTCGCGCCCAATTCCGTCCGCGCACGCTCGCGCAGTTCGCGGAATTTCAGCTGCCCCAGCTTGTAACTAAGCGCCTGCGCCGGCCAGGCAATATACCGGTCCGTCTCCGACTGAATTGTCGGCTCGTCCACCGCGCCAGACTTGCGGAAAAATTCTACTACTTGCTCGCGCGACCATCCCTTCGAGTGAATTCCCGTGTCCACCACCAAGCGCACCGCGCGAAATAATTCCGACGACAGCCGGCCGTAATCAGACACCGGATCCTGATAAAATCCCACTTCCTTTCCCAGCTGCTCCGCGTATAAGGCCCATCCTTCGATGTAAGCGTTGAATCCCAACCCGTGCAGCCGGAATTTCGGCAACCCAGTCAGCTGCTGCTGCACTGAAAGCTGCAAATGATGCCCCGGAATTCCTTCGTGGTATGCGATCGCCTCGTCGCCCACCAGCGACCGGTTCGCAAAATCAGATGTCGCCACCACCACGCGCCCGGGACGCTTCCCGTCCGGAGTCCCTGTCACGTAATGCGTCGCCGAAGCCGCTTGAAAAGGCGGGATCGCTTCCACCGTCACCGGCGATTTCGGCAGCAGAGTGAAAAGCTCCGGCAGCTTCGGCTGCATCTCCGCGATGTAATGCCGAAAATCGTCGAGAATCTGTTCTGCGCTCGTCGGTTTATATTTCGGATTTGCCGCGATGGATGCGCGGAACGAAGCTAGGTCGGCGAATCCTTCCTTCTTCGCAATCGCCGTCATCTCGCCTTCGATGCGGTCGATTTCGCGCAGCCCCAGCTGATGTATTTCCTCCGGCGACATGTGCGTGGTCGTGCGCCCATAAATGTCGTTCTCGTAGCGCTTCTCGCCGTCCGGCAGCGAAGTCACTGCCAGCGTCGTCCGCCCCTGCGGCGCATATTCCGTGCGCACAAACGCGGCAAAGGTGCGATACGCCGGAATCACATCCTTATTGATCGCGTCCGCGATCTCCTGGGTCAGCCGCTTCTGCTCATCCGCCGAAATGTCCGTCGGATATTTTGTCGTCGGCAGGAGGAACGGGTCGGCTTCAATAATTCCTTCGCACTGCACCGGAATTTTCTCCAGCAGAAAACGGACCGGCATCAGCTTGTCGCGCATCCCCGCGCGCATCACGTCACTCGTCTCGTTCAACACGCGAGGAATTTGCCGCAGCCGCGCCACATAATCCTCATAGTGCTTCACCGAATCCAGCGGCACCGAGAGCGGCAAGTCCGCCAGGCTGGTGTGGATGCCGTTCATCTGGTTTATCGGCATCTCATATTCTTTCAAATTGAAATCCGCGATGCGCTGCTGCAGAACCCGCTCCATCACATCGTGCGAGAGCTGATCCTGATCCGGAAAACCAGCGGTGGGAACCTCTTCCAGCCTCGCCAAAAACGCCTCGTTGGTTTTGTGCCGCTCCGCGATCGCGTTTAGCGATTCATCGCCAAGCTTATCGTTGTAGCGATAATCACCGAAAGCCGTCGCGCGCTCAGGAAAATTGCGCAGGTCGGATTCGTACTGCTCCTCGAAGATCGCGTTCTGCGTTGCGATGCGGGACGCCACGCTGTCAGAGGGTTTCTGCGCGCGAAGCGAAGCAGCCACACACACGACGACGGCAACGCCCACAAACACTAAGCTTTTGTGTATTCGCATAGGCCACGGATTCTACCAGATTCAAAATTCCCCGCCAGAGAAAGCGCCGCCGCGCCTTGCCGGGAAATCTCGATCACGGCGTCACAGCCGCGCCACCACTCAATCCTGCCAGGGCCCGCTTGTAGTCCGGATCGTCCGGCGAAATCTCCACAGCCCTCGCATACGCAGCCCGCGCCTTCTCCCGCTCCCCTCGCTGCTGGTAAATCCATCCCATCTCAAAATAAGCGTCTGACTCCTTCGGATTCACCAGCACCGTCTGCTGAAACGCCGCCAGCGCATCGTCGAGCTTCCCCTGCTTCTCCAAAATTTTTCCCTGCACGTACAAATATTCCGGATGGTAGGGCGCTCGCGCCAGCGCCAGCGCAATCGCGTCACTCGCCTTCTCAATCTCCCCCGACGAATAATAAAGTTTTGCCAGTTGCGAATAAGCTGCCGGATAGGTCGCGTCCATCGCAATCGCCTGCTGCAGCGCAGCCAGCGATCCCGCGAAGTCGTTCTTCATCGCCAATTCGTCCGCCTGCTGCACCAGGTGCTTCGCCTGCGTCTGATTTTCCTTGGTAGTCCGATCGTTCTGCGATGATTTCTCGAATTTCTCCAAAGTCGCCGCGGCCTTTTCGTCCTCGCCGGCGCAGCGATACGCCCGCGACAACAAGAACAAAGTCTCGGAATCCGCTGCCCCCGCCGAAGCCCCGCTCGTCAACGGCTCCAGGGCCAGAACCGCTTGCCCGCAGCGCGATTTTAGTTCCTCCGCTGACGCTCCGGCCGGCGCACGCACCAAAATCTTTCCCAGCAGCGCGCGCCCCCGAGAATTCTGCGGCTGCAGCTCCACCACTTTCTCCGCGTCCGGCAGCGCCAAGCCGTCGCGGTTCTGGTCCGCATAAATCTCCGCACGCGTGTAAAGCGCCAGCGCATTTTTCGGGTCGCGCGCCAGCACCTTGGCAATCTGTTCCAACGCTGCGGCCACATCCGCCGCGCCGCCCTTCGCCCTGTACGCCACCGCCAGCCGGTTGCGAGTGTCCAAATTCGCCGGCTCAATTGCGAGCGCAGCTGTCAGATGCGCGATCGCCGCGTCGTATGTCTGCAACTCGATGTCCAAATCGCCCAACATCACAAGCGGCGCGGCGCTCCGAGGGTGCTCGCGCCGCGCCTGCTCCAAAATCTGCGTGGCCGCGTCAAAATTGTGCACCGCGCGAAACGCCTGCGCCAAACCAATCTGCGCATCCACATTTCTCGGCGCAATCCGCAGTGCTTCGCGATAATCCGCAATCGCCTCAGCGTATCGCCCGCCTGCAGCGGCGGTGCGTGCCTGTTCAATCGATGTCGCGGCCGCGACTGGCCCGGGCGTCTGCGCCAGACACACGCAACAATCCGCAGCGCAACCAAGACAGAGCGTCACGCCCATGAACAGCAGAGCGCCAAATTTCCGCGTTTTTCCAAATTGCACAAACATCCGCGAATTATAACATCCGCTATTGACGTCAATTCACGCGACCAGCGTTGGCACAACCACTCCACTTCCGAATCCACTGTTTTCCCTTGACTCACAACAACCAGAGAACTATAAGCTCCGTTGGTGCCACAGGTGTCCTGCGCCGGAACACAACCAAGGGAAACCAGCCTCCAAGAGTTTTCAGCCGCAAAAACACAAGGGGATCAATCATCACCATGGGCCTGAAGAGAATCTTTCCGAGCATTGCCGCCGTCGCGCTCGCCTGCGTGTTCACCAGCGCCGCAACCGCGCAAACCAAGCGCAAAGTTATCATTGACCAGGACGCGCGCGGCGCCGCCACGACCGACCAGCAATCCATCCTGATGTTTCTGCAATCGCCCAACGTCGAAACTCTCGGCATCACCGTCGTCAGCGGCGATATGTGGCGCGACGAAGAAGTTGCCCACACTCTGCGCATGCTCGAACTCACTGGCCACACCGACATCCCGGTTTATCCCGGCGCGGTCTACCCGCTGATCAATCGCATGGAAATGATCGAACGCTGGGAGAAACTCTACGGTACGGTACATTATCAAGGCGCATGGAACGGCCACCGTCCCGGCATGAATCTCGGCGACGGCCTGCGCGGAAAGTATCATTTGCCCTTCGAAGTTCCCGATCTCCCGGAAGGCAATCCCACGCTAAAAGCGCAAAGTGAAGACGCCGCGCATTTCATCATCCGCATGGTCCACAAATATCCGCACGAAGTCACCATCTACGCCGGCGGCCCCATGACGGACATCGCCCAGGCCATCAGCCTCGATCCGCAGGTTTCCGAGCTCGCGCAAGAACTCGTCGTCATGGGCGGCAGCATCGCCCCCATCGTTCCCAAAGACTGGATCGCCGCAAATCGGCGCGAATTTAATTTCTGGTGGGACCCCGAAGCCGTGCATATGGTCCTCACCGCGCCCTGGCACAAAATCACCCTCACCACCGTGGATATTTCCGTCAAAACTAAAATGACCAAGGAATTGATCGCCGAAATCGCCAAATCCCCCAGCCCTGCTTCGCAATATCTGGCAAAATATGCCGACGAAGAATTCATGTGGGACGAGCTCGCCGTCGCCGGGTGGCTCGACCCCACCGTCATCACCCAGCAAACGCAATACTTCATGGACATCGATATTTCACACACGGCAGGCTACGGCAACGTGCTGGTCTGGACCGACGGCGCGCAACCCGGCCTGGGCGAGCAGCTCGTCAACATCCCCGAAGAACTGAACAAAGAAAAATTCTACAAAATGTTCGTTGACCTGATGGCGCTGCCGCCCGCCGCGCATGCAGCCGCAAAGTAGCGAGACGCGAACCCATGTCAGACACCACAGCAAAAGTTGACGTCGTTGGAATCGGCAGCTGCACCGTGGATTATTTCGCCATCGTGCCGCGCCTGCTCGGCCCCGAGGAAAAAATCAACGCTACCCGCATGGAAATTCACGCCGGCGGCGTCACGGCGAATAACCTCACGCAGGTCGCCCGCCTCGGCGTCAGCACCGGCTGGCTCGGCCTGCTCGGCGATGATCAAAACGGCCTGCTCATCCAGAAAGCCTTCGCCGAAGATCACATGGATCTTTCTGGCATCGAAATCGTGAAAGGCGAACTCTCCTCGCTCACCTGGATTCCCGTGGACGCCGCCGGCGAACGCTGTATCTACATGTTCCCGAACGTCACCGGAAAAATTTCGGTGTACCAGGTGCTGCACCGCTTCGCGGCGCACATTCAAGCCGCCAAACATTTCCATACCGAGGCTTCGCAGCTCCCCATCGCTCCCGTAAAAGAAGCCATGCAAGTCGCGCACGACGCCAAAGTCCGCGTGATTTTCGATCTCGACGTCTCCCCGAGCTTTTTCGCTGAGTCCGAGCTCGGCACACAGGCCGAACTCTGCACCGCGCTACGCCTGGTAGACGTCCTGAAGCCCTGCAAAGCCGCTGCACGCGAATTAACCGGCGAAGGCGATTACGAAAAAGTCGCCACTGCTCTCTTGCGCATGGGCCCGTCGGTCGTCGCCATCACACTGGGCGCAGATGGCTGCCTGATCGCCACGCCCAAAGCAGTCGCCAAAGTTCCCGCCTTCAAAGTGGACGTAGTGGACACCACCGGCGCAGGCGACGCCTTCATGGGCGGCCTTTCCTACGCACTGCTGCAAGGCTGGGATCTCCAAAAAGTAGGCCTGTTCGCAAACGCCTGCGCCGCCCTCTGCTGCACGAAAATCGGTGCGCGCGCGATGGCGAAACTCGATGAAGTAATCACATTCATCAAACACCAAAGCCCGAAAGGTGCCGCCGCCTTTTAGCGTCATGGCGCAAGCGAACCATCACCGCTCGCCGTTGAAAGGACCTTAATGTTCACACCAACAACCTTCGGCACCGCCCTATTAATGATGTTCGTCACCGCCGCCTGCTGGGGCTCCTGGGCCAACACCTACAAAGGCGTAAAAAACTATCGCTTCGAACTTTTCTACTGGGACTACGCCATCGGAATTTTCCTCGCGGCTCTGGTGTACGCCCTAACCATGGGCTCGACAAACGACGGCCCCACCAGCTTCCTTAATAATGTCCGCTCCGCCGACCTCTCCAACATCGGCTGGGCGCTCCTCGCCGGAATAATCTTCAACCTCGCGAACCTCCTGCTCGTCGCCGCGATTGACATGGCCGGTCTGGCCATCGCCTTCCCCGTAGCCATCGGCATTGCGCTGGTCGTCGGCACCGTCCTCAGCTTCGTCCAACAGCAACGCGGCAACGTAATGATGCTCGGCGCCGGTGTCCTCTGCGCGGTCATCGCCGTCATCCTCGATGGCAAAGCCTACGGCGAACTCGGCACGAACAGAGAAGCCTCGCGCAAGAGCATCATCGTCTGCGTAATCTCCGGCGTTCTGATGGGCCTATGGGCGCCATTCTCTACCCGCGCGCTAACGCACGGAAATACCCTCGGCCCATACAGCATCACCGTCTTCCTCACTGGCGGCGCGCTGCTTTCCTGTCTCTGGTGGAATTTGTATTTCATGAAGAAGCCGCTGGTGGGCGAGCCTGTCGCATTCAGCGGCTTCTTCCGCGGCCCGGTGAATGGCCACGTCCTCGGCCTGCTCGGCGGCGCCATATGGACCACCGGCACAGTCTTCAATCTCGTCGCCGCCAGCTACACCGGCGTCGCCATCTCGTATTCCATTGGCCAATCCGCTCCCATGGTCGCCGCCCTTTGGGGCATTTTCGTCTGGAAAGAATTCGCCGGCGCCAACAAGCGTGCGCAAGCTTTTCTCGCGCTGATGTTCATCTTCTACTTCCTCGCGATTTTTCTGATCGCCCGCGCCAACACGGCGGGCTAGATCGGCGGCCGACGGAATCCACCAACCGCCGCCTCAATCTTCGCCGCCACCGCCAACACGGCCTCATCCTCCCAAGGCCGACCCACAATCTGCACTCCAATCGGCAAACCCTCCGGCGAACGCCCCACCGGCACCACCGCCGCCGGATTCCCCAGCAAATTAAACCACTGCGAATAACTCATCGCCTTTAAATATTCCACCTTGCGCCCCTGCACCATCCATTCCCGCTCCCCATGGCGAAACGCCGGGACAGCGCATGCCGGACAAATCAAAATCGGAAAACTTTCCATCTGCCGCAGCAATCTCTCGCGCAAAGCGTCGCGCCCCACCAGAGTGTTCAGCCACTCTCGCCCATCCATCGCCGGCTCCAACGCCACCCGTTCCCGCCAATCTCGGTACATCGGACTCAATTCCGCCTCGCGCCCCTCGACCGTCGAAGCGAAGGCCATCTGCACCGCACGCCCAAATAAATTCCACCAAAGCTGCCACACGCGATCCAGATTCTGCGGCCGCCAACCTTCCACTTGAAATCCCTGCGCGCGCAAAGCCTCCGCCGCGGCCCGCACCGCTGCAGCAGTTTCCGGAGTCACAGGAGTCACGCCGTCATCCTCAAAATAAGCCACGCGAAGTTTCAGAATTTCCTCGTCGCTCCACGCACGCAAAGGCACCGGCGCCGATGCCGGATCCCCGATGTCCGGCCCCGCCATCACCGCAAATAATCGCGCTACGTCCGCAACCGTCCGCGCCATCGGGCCCACCACGCCCAATTGCGAAAACGGCCCCGCCGACACCGGATAATGTCCTGTCGAAGGCACGCGGCCCGGCGTCGGCTTCAATGCGCAAATCCCCGAAAAATGCGCCGGCACGCGTATCGAACCGCCGCCGTCGCTGCCGACTCCTCCAGCCGAACATCCCGCCGCAATCGCCGCCGCTTCCCCGCCGCTCGATCCGCCAGGTGTCCGCTGCAAATCCCACGGGCTATTCGTCCGCCCGTAAAGCGCATTGTCCGTCTCATAAGCCATCAAAAATTCCGGCACATTCGTATTCCCCAGCAGAATCGCGCCAGCCCCGCGCAATCGCGTCACCAGCGTAGCATCCTCCGCAGGCACGTAACCCCGTCGCAAACGGCTCCCACACTCGCAAGGCCACCCAGCCACATCCACACAACTCTTCACCGAAATCGGCACGCCGTGCAGCAATCCAAGCGAATCAGAATGCGCACGCGACCCCGGCCCGACCGCAGCCTCCGCAATCGTCGCCTGTTCCCGCGCGCGCTCCACATCCACATACACAAACGCATTCAACTGCGGATCGCGCCGCGCGTTCAATTCCGCAATCCGCCCCAGATGCGCATCCACCAATTCCACGGGCGAAACCGCCCGCGCACGAACCTGCTCCGCCATCTCCACAGCGGAAAGGAAATTCAAATCATTCATTGTGAACGCACCGAAAAGCACGCCAACGCGCCCGCCAGTCTAGCACGCGCTCCACCGCAAGCCAGGGTCTTGACGATGCAGCAGCCATCCCGCCATTGCGGGATGTGCGCGTTTGACTTTGACGCGGTAGAATGTCCCACGCAATCAGAAAGGGAGAGTAATGATCCGCTTCACCCGCGCAACAATTTTCCTGGCGCTGTTCGCTTGCACCCTTATCGCAGCCAGCCAAGAGCAACAACCGCAACAACAAGACCAGCCGCAATCGCAGCAGCCGCAGCAAGCACCACATCACACCAACACCCACGCAAAGCCCGCGCCCGCGAAATCCGACGACGATTCCACCACGCAAGAACCCGCCGCAAACCCCCGCGCCGACGTAATCCGTGAAAACAATTTCGGCGTCTCGCTGATGAATCGCCAACAATTCGAAAAAGCCTTAGGCAAATTCCAGCGCGCCTGCATCCTCGACCCCCAAACCGACGTCGGCTGCCTCAATTCAGGTATCGCCTTCCTGAACATGCAGCGCTTCGACGAAGCCCGCGTGATCCTGCAAAAATCCGCCGAGCGCGACCCGCGCAATCCCTGGGCATGGTTCAATCTCGGCCTGATGGAAAAAGCCGGAGGCGACGCCGACGCCGCCATCGCCGATTTCCAGAAAGTTGCCGCGCTCGATCCCTACGACGCCGACACCCAATATTTTCTCGGCCTGATTTATTCCCAGCAGCAGCAATACGACAAAGCCATCGCCTCCTTCCAGCGCGCGCTCGTCCTGAATCCCTTTCAAGTCTCCGCCGAATTCGGCATGGCCCAAGCCCTGCAACGCAGCGGCAAAACCGCCGAGGCCAAGGTTCACTTCGACCGCTTCCAGCACATGACCTCGCAAAAACTCGGCAAGCCCGTAAGCTTCATCTATGGCGAACAAGGAAAATATTCCCTCGCAGAAATCCTGCAACCCGCGCCCGAGCCCGTGCCGCAAGCAATGCCGGTCCATTTCGTCAACGTGACCGCCGCTGCCAGCTTGCCGACGTCCGCCGCATCACGCATCGCAACCGCGCAAGCAAACACCACACTTGACACGACGACCGGCGCGACAGCATCCGGCAGCGTCACGATTGGCGCCCGAAAAACTCGCAGCGCCAAGCCTGCAGCGCAATCCACCGCCAGCTCCCTAGCCCAATTCCTAGGCAGCGGCGCCTGCATCATTGATTACAACGGCGACGGCAAGCCCGACATTTTCCTAGCAGACGCCGACGGCCGCGGCAATTCCGCCCTTTACAAAAATCTCGGCGCAGGAAAATTTGTAAACGTCACCCGCGAAGCCCACCTCGAAATCCATGGCCAGCAAATGGGCTGCGCCGTCGGCGACTACGATAACGATGGCAAGCCTGACCTCGCGGTAAGCACCAACGGAAAAATCATCCTCTTCCACAACGAAGGCAACGGCACGTTTAAAGACGTCACCCAAGATTCCGGCATAGACACCGAAGCCACCGAGGGCGCGCTCGCGCTAGGTCTCACGTTCATTGACTTCGATCACGATGGCGATCTCGATCTCTACGTCACCCGCTTCAACAATTTCCCGTTAGACAATACTGCCGCGCCGTTCGCCTTCCCCACAGATGCGGCCGCCCCCGGCAACGTCCTCTGGCGCAACAACGGCAACGGCACATTCACAAATTGGACAACAGAAACAGCCCTCGCAGGTACCGCGCCGTCCGTAGGTGCCCTCGCCACCGATATCAACAACGACCGCGCTATAGATTTCGTAGTAACCGGCTGGCAAAAGTCCCCCGTCGCCTATCTCAATCCGCGCGAAGGCGCCTTCCAAGCCACTACTCCCTGGAGCAGCGACATGCCCGCTCCCACTGCGGGAGTCGTCGCGCTCGATTTCAATAAAGACGGCTGGATGGACCTGGCCTTCACTCACTGGGGCGCGCCAGGCCTGAGCCTCTGGCGCAACAACAACGGGAAATCCTTCGAACGAGTGAATCTTCCCGACCTGGACTGGATGCGCGGCTGGGGCCTAGCGCCAATTGATTACGATGACGACGGCTGGATGGACCTGGTAGCAGTAGGCGAAGATTTCTCCGGCGCGGGCCACATCATCCTGCTTCGCAACGAAGGCGCCGCCGGTTTCCGCGACGTCACCGCCTCGACCGGCCTCGACAAAATCGTGCTAAAAAGTCCCCGCGCCATAATCGCCTTCGATTTTGACAACGACGGCGCGACCGATCTCCTGATCACTCAAAACAATCTCCCGCCGATTCTGCTGAAGAACGACGGCGGCAATCGCTACAACTGGATAAAAATCGCGCTGAAAGGCGAGAACGACAATAAGTCCGCCATCGGCACCAAAGTGGAAATGTACGCGGGCGCGTTGCAACAAAAATGGGAAATTCCCGGCGCCTCCGGCTATCTAGGACAAGGCCCCGCCCCAATCGTCGCCGGCCTGGGCGCCGAGCGCCAAGCCGACGTGATCCGCCTCCTCTGGCCCACCGGTGTTCTGCAAGACGAACTGGAAATCCCAGCCCACAAAGAAGAACTCGTCACCGAAATTGATCGCAAGGGCAGCTCCTGCCCCATCGTCTTCGTCTGGAACGGCCAAAAATTTGAATTTCTCGCCGACATGATCGGCCCAGGAATCGTAGGCCACTGGACCGGCCCCAACCAGCGCAACATTCCCAACCCCGCCGAATATTTCAAAGTCACCGGTTCGCTGGCCCAACCGCAGGAAGGCCGCCTGCGTTTCAAGTTGCTCGAACCAATGGAGGAGCTGGACTACCTCGATCAAGCCCGCCTGCTCGCGGTAGACCATCCGAATGACGTCGAGGTCTATCCCAACGAACATTTCGCCAGCGAACTCCCCTTCCCTCAATTCAAGGTAATCGCCAGCCGCGACGCGCATCTCCCCGCCGGCGCATGGGATGATCACAGCCGCGATCTCCTGCCGCTCCTCAGCGAGCAGGATCACAAATACGTCACGAATTTCCCGCTCGCTCCGTACGCAGGCTTCGCTGAAATGCACATGATCGAGCTCGACCTCGGCGATTGGGATCCCTCGCGCCCGCTCCGCCTGCTGATGGACGGTTTCACCGATTATTTCAGCGCCAGCTCAATGTACGCCGCCTGGCAAGCAGGCATCACGCCAGTCCCGCCCTATGTCGAAGTCCAAGACGGTTCCGGCCAATGGGTCAAAGTAATCGACGACATGGGCTTCCCCGCCGGTCTCTACCGCGCCATGGTCGCCGACCTCACCGGAAAAATTCCCCCGGGCGCGCGCTTCATCCGCATTTCCACAAATCTCCGCGTCTATTGGGATCGCATCCGCGTGGACAATTCACCCGAAGACACGGAATTCAAACTCACCGAAGTCCCGCTAGCCGAAGCCAAGCTGCAATTCCGCGGCTACCCCCGCATGGTCGAAGGCAATCCGAAAAACGATCTCTCCTACATTTACGAAGACGTCAGCGCCACGGGCCCCTACGCCCGTCAAATCGGAAATTACACTCGCTACGGCGACGTAACCGACCTGATGCAGAAAACCGACGACGAATACGTGATCTTTGGCTCCGGCGACGAAGTCTCGGTAGATTTCGATTCCACGCACCTGCCCGATCTTCCCAGCGGCTGGACCCGCGACTATTTCCTCTACGCCAACGGCTTCGCTAAAGACATGGACTTCTACGCCGCCCACGGCGACACAGTCGATCCATTGCCATTTCACACGACGACGCCGTACCCGTATCCGAACGGCGTAGCGTATCCAGAAGACAAGCAGCACTTGGACTACTTGCTGAACTACAACACCCGAGGCATAGCAGGCCCAGCCGGAGAAACCTTCCGCTTCGACTACCCGAAGCCTGAAAAATAATCCCAACCAATTTCCGGGTGTGTCGTCGTTCCTAGTTGACAGTTTCCGACGGCGCAGCAGATACTGCGACCTGCGCATGTAGGAAGCAACGGCACATCGCCGAAGGGCAATGCCCACCTACGATCCCATCGTGGAGGCCTACATGCCCAATCTAGAGAACCTGAAGAAGCAAGCCAAGCTCATCCTGCGCTGGCATCGCGAACGGCACTATCCCGTCGCCGCACAAATCCGCGGGCTTTTGCCTCGTTTCGCGAATTTGCCCGATTCCCAGATTCTTGCGACGAACTTTAAGCTCAGCGATGCGCAAGAAGTGGTCGCAAGACAGCACGGCTTCGATAGTTGGCAAGCCTTGAAAGCTGGACTTTCCGCCACGTCGCGAACGGAGAAATCGTCGCCATCTAAAGCGACAATCGTCTGTGCCGAGCCGCAGCTGTTCGTCACCGATATCAAGAGATCCTGCGAATTCTTTCAGCGCAAGTTAGGCTTTTCGCTCGTATTCGTTTACGGCGAGCCTCCCTATTACGCACAGGTAGCTCGCGACGCGGCGCACCTCAATCTAAGGCGTGTCGAGCGGCCAGTCATCGAGTCGACGGTCCGCGATCGTGAGGAATTCCTGTCGGTATCCATGACCGTCGCCACAGCGGACGAGATCAAGCTATTATTTCTCGAGTTTCAGTCCGCTGGTGTTGCCTTTACCCAGACACTGAAAAAGCAACCGTGGGGCGCCAAGAATTTCATCGTCAAAGATCCGGATGGAAATCCGCTGCTGTTTGCCGGGCCCGCAACCTAGCAGCCACCAAGCGGAAGTCTCGTTGGATGCGTGGTCGGCCATCCGGAAACTGACCCGCCACCGACCAGGCAGTCTGCTTGCTTGCCTCCGCATACCGTGATAATTTCACTACTTCCGAATCACCAGCAGTAGCTCACTCAAGTATGTCGTCGTCTAATTCAAACGCTCAAATCTCGAAATTAACCGGGCCTGCGCGACACGCCTCCGCATCCCCGCGCGAACCCGTCTTCTGGCGCGTCGAAGGCAGCCTGCTCAATCTCACCGCCGTCCGCCCCGTCGGCTTCTTCGCCTGGAATTCGCAAAGCTTCCTGCAACGTTGGACGCGCCGCGGCGCCATGGCCACGCTCGCCCTTGCGCGGCCGTTCCTCTACCTCACCAACCGCGTTTTCGCCACGCGCCTGCTCCACACCGTCCTCCGCGGAGTCAGCCGCGACCGCCTCGATCTCCTCGGCGAAGAATTCTTCGAATATTTTCTGAAGCCGCGCCTGAAGCAAGAAGGTATCGCCAAGCTGCGAGCAGCGACAGCCGCTGGCGGCGAAATCGTCCTGGTAAGCCAGGGTCTAGACCACATCATGCGCCCGCTCGCAAATCATCTCGGCATCGCGCGCATCATTTCCAATCGCCTCGATTTCCGCGAAGGCATGGCCACAGGACGCCTGCTTGACCCCGTAATCCGCCCCCGCGGCACCTTCGCTAGATTCACAGGGAGCCAACCCGACGGACGCGTCCCCCGCGAAAAATTGATCAGCATTCTCGGCTTCGAAAAAAATCCCCAAGCCCTCGACGAAGCCATCCGCCCAGCCGAACGCGCCGCGCCCAAAGTGTATGTCCCGGTGGTCCACTACGAATCGCGCAACGGCCATCAAGCCTTCTCTGTCCGCGCAGCGCTCCGTGGAAAAAATATTCTGCTGATCGGCGCCACCGGCTTCATCGGAAAAGTTTGGCTGGCGAATCTACTCACCGATCTCCCCGAAATCGGCCGCGTTTACTTGCTAGTCCGCCACAATCGCGCCAACACGTCGCTGCAACGTCTGCAGCGCGTGATCGAAGAATCTCCAGTCTTCGAAAAGCTAGCCGAACGCCATGACGACAAATTCGCGCAATTTCTGCAGGACCGCATCGAGGTGGTTGACGGAGACGTAAGCAAGCCCAACCTCGGCCTCAGCCCCCAAGATCAGCAAACGCTCTCCCGCACTCTCGACGTAATCGTCAACAGCTCCGGCCTCACCGATTTCAATCCCGACCTGCGAGACGCCCTTGCCGTGAACGTCCGCTCCACAGCCTACGTCCTCGATTTTCTAAAGGAATGTAGTCACGCCTCGCTCCTGCATCTTTCCACCTGCTACGTAGTAGGCGAGCGCGACGGCCGCGTCCTCGAAGAGCTGCCGCAAAACTACACTCCGCGCGGCGTCCCCGATTTCGATGCGGTAAAGGAATGGCAATCGCTGGAAAATCTAATCAAAGAAACAGAGACCCGCGCCGAATCCGAAGAGGTCACGACCGAACTGCGCAGTGCCGCGCAAAAGAAAGAACACGCCGCCAAAGATCTGCAAGGCCAAGCGCTAGAAAATCAAATCCGCAAGAATCGCGTCCGCTGGCTGCGCCAAACTCTTACCGACGCGGGTTCCCGTCGCGCCAACGAACTAGGCTGGCCCAACACCTATACCTTCACCAAAAGCATCTCCGAATCCCTGATCCACAATTTTCTCGACGCCAACCCGCAAGCCGCAATCGCCGTAGTCCGCCCCGCCATCGTCGAATCCTCACTCGAAAAACCGTTCCTGGGCTGGAACGAAGGCATCAACACCTCCGCCTCCCTCTCGTACCTGCTGGGCACATTTTTCCGCCAGCTACCAACAAACGAATCGAAATGTCTGGATCTGATCCCGGTAGATCTCGTCTGCCGCGGCATGACTCTGATCTCCGCCGCGCTAGTTACCGGCCGCCACCAGCGCGTCTATCAACTTGCCACCTCCGTAGCCAACGCCTGCAACATGCGCCGCTCGATCGAGCTCACCGGGCTAGGCCACCGAAAGTTTTATCGCGCGCACGCAGACATCCAGCAACGGATGCGCGCGCGCTTCGACGCCATCCCCGTTTCCAAAACGCGCTACAAAGCCATCTCCGCCCCAGCGCAAAAAGCCGTCGTCCAAGCCATCAATCGCGCCACGGAACCGTTCGCCTCCAAGCCTCCGCTCGCCCGCCAGGAACGCGAACTCGAAAAAGTGATCAAGCTCATCTCGCTCTTCGAACCCTTCATCCTTCATAACGATCACGTCTTCGAAGCCGCCAACGTAGAACGCCTCAGCGCCGCGCTCCCGCCCGACGAGCAAGCCGATTTCGGCTACGATTCCCGGGCTCTCGATTGGTGGGATTATTGGATCAACGTCCACATTCCCGCTCTGCGCAAGTGGTGTTATCCTCTCATCGAAGGACGCCAGCCGGAATCGCGTCCCCGGCGCTCGGTACCGCTCGCAACGCGAAGTGCCGCGGACGCGGCATCAGCAAGCTCGGGTCCGGCAACGGCATCCTGACACTCAATCACTGTGGCTATCCTCCTGACCGGTTCCACCGGATA
>Ga0209655_10000459_pt1 | contig 15388 bp, 16 predicted proteins | sample BogFormECP03_OM2_FD_188236 | JGI IMG/M metagenome (GOLD analysis project Ga0209655, IMG submission 188236) | Bog forest soil microbial communities from Calvert Island, British Columbia, Canada - ECP03_OM2 (SPAdes) (version 2) | ecosystem: Environmental > Aquatic > Freshwater > Wetlands > Bog ...
TACTACAATGGACACTGGCTAGTCCCGGCGCTGTCCGCAGGCGCTGATGCCTTGGAAGCGGTCCAGCATTCAAAATGGGCGTTTGACGAAGAAGTACCCCGCTGGCAGCATCTGGTCACTGAGTACCTTATCCCGGAGCGGGAACATCCAGCGATCAACATCACATCAATTGTGGGCCCTGATGGCCGGGAATTATCAGGCAACGTACAGCAGGTGCTGCGGATGATCGGAGCGATGCCGTGAGGTTGAAATCCGCAATAAGCGTCGCCACGTTCGCCGTATTCCTTGCGATGATCGTCGTGTTTATCGGCTATATCGCATCGCTGGGCATCCGTGTCAGCCCGCCAGCCAAACGTACGGCTCTCTCGCTGAATGTCGCCGATATCAATAATATTGTTGTCGATTCCAATGTGTTGCTACGCGGGGTCGGCGTTGGGAAGGTAACTCGCATCGATACTTCGGTCGCAGCTGCAACAATTCATTTCTATATCGACGGGCAATACCAAGTCCCCGTTGATAGCGATGTGCGGCTCGAGAACCTCTCCGCCCTCGGCGAATCCTATATCGAGTTCGAGCCGCGAAGTTCTGGTGGGCCCATATTCCGCGACGGCCAACGCATCGCAACGGCAGCGGTGAAACAGCCACCCTCGATATCCGAGCTTGGAGCCAGCGTTGTGCGTGTCCTCAACCAACTTGACCCCCACCAGCTCAGTCGTGTTGTTGGCGAGGCTGACACGGGGCTTCCGGACCCGGGTTTTGTGCTGCCCAACCTGGCGCATGCGAGCTTATTACTTCGTAACACGACCGCCGATTTCAAAGGTAAAGGGCGGGAACTCCTCGACAATTTCCAGGTGCTGCTGCAAAACGCCGGCTTTGTCGGGCCTGCACTCGCTAAAGGGGCCCCGACTCTCTACCCCCTGGGAACGACTATAGCTACTGGGTGGGATACCGGTTGGGTATCACCGCTAGAATCCAAGCCGTCCGATGTCTATATGCTTAATGCGTTGCTCCAGCGGATTCAGAAATTATTGGATGATCGTGGGGCCGATCTGAGAGTCTTGGGTGAAGCAACGTCGGCGAATGTCACGTTAATCGCGAACGCGCTGAAGAATCTCGACAGCAGCCAAATCCTGGCTAACCTGCTGGCGACGGTGCCCGCGAATGGCGCCGTCGATCTGCATGTGGCGATTCCGCAAGGGTAGGCTGCTGACAAATGTTTATGGTGCGTTCCGGTACCGAGGAAGGTCTCAGCATGGCTGGCAAGGAGGACAAGACGGAGATCTCGGACCCGGACGCGGCCGATCCCAAGCCCGGCGACGGGTCGGGAGCGGTCGACGTGCAGCAGAAGTCGGATATCGCGGAGTCAGACGGGACCGATCCCAAGGCTACCGATGAGGATGATGACGATGAGTCGGAAGCCGTCGAGGTGCGGCAGAGGACGACCAAAGCGAACGATCGCCGGATATCCGTGTCTGTCCGAACGCTGCTGGTGGCGACGCTGATCGTTGCTTTGCTGGCCTCGGTGGGGGTTATGACTTGGTTGTACTTAGGCGCGAAGGCAAAGCTCGACGAAGAAGGCCGTCAAGCTGCCAACAACAGCCACGCTGAGCGAATTGCTCTCGACTACGCGGTCGACGCTGCAAAAATAAATTTTCAGGACCTGGACACGTGGAAAAAGAGCCTAGTCAAAGGGACCACTCCCGAACTCAAGGAGAAGCTGAACAGCGCTTCGACATCGATGGAGCAGATCTTAGCGCCGTTGCAGTGGAATTCGACGGCAGTTCCGCTCGTTGCTAAGGTGCGGTCGAATTCGAATGGCATCTACGTCGTTGACACTTTTGTGGGCGTTGAGACAAAGACAATGCAGGCTCCAGATGGTCTCCAATCCACCGCCACCTACAGCGTTACCATTGATAAAAACCACGATTGGCAGATCAGCGATGTTGGTGGAATCGGCGCGGTCGTCGGCCAAAAGTAGGAAATTATGCAACTCGTGAAGCGTGTGGCCTTGAGCATCACAGCAACCGCTGCCTTAGCGATATCCTTCGCGCCCACATCGGCGGCAGATCCAACGGCGCATCTCAAAGCTGAAATAGACGCTGCGCGAAGCGAATCGGGATGCCCACCCCTGCAATTAGACCCCGTTCTCAATGGGGTGAGCCTGCGCGTAGCCCATGAAATGGACGACTACGTTAGGCATAGCTCAAGCTTCTTGCCCACCGGCGGGGAGGGGCCCCCGGTTGTGGAAGCGAGTGGGGGCGTGTTGCGGGTTATGCGTGAAGCAGGGTACAGCACAGCAAAGGCGAAATTGCTTGAAGGCTATGGCGATTACCGTACAGGCGGCACCGGCGACAACGAGGCCAAAGCAATCAAGGGGACGGTACTGCAAGGCTTGGGCTTTGAAGTGCTTCCCGATTGCACGTATACAAAATACGGTATCAGTGCAATAAACGATGACAGTAGCCAGGGTTGGCCGTCGACGCCGCCGAGAACTTACGCCGTGACCGCCGTAGTCATGGCAGGCGATCGACAGGTGCCTCAACGATAATCGACGTTTGCCGGCCAGACGATCCCGCTACCTAATCCCGCCGATCCCCGAAACCGAGCCCTGGGCAGCAGGACTCGCCACCGCCATTAATCGCGTCCGCGCCGGCCCACCCATGGATTCAGGTCTAGATCTGCAGCGGCGGAAGGCTAGCACGCGACACGAACGTGAAAAGACAATCGGCTTCCGCGCTCATAAACTCACTTGTGTCGAAGAAAAAGATCACCGCGTCGTCCGTGATGGCGAAGTTCTGGTAGTGGGCCGGGTCCCGCCCGACTGTTGGGGACAAGTGGAAATGCCTCTCGGGTTGCTGCCTGGCCAGGTCCTCCGCCACGACCGGGTAGATCGAGTCGATTGGGTTGGGGCCGGGCGCAAACAAGTTCGCGAACGTCACAGGCCGGTTCTGGTCGTAGTCGAAGGTGAAGGATTTGTACCTGCTGCCCGGGGTGCCTTCGTCGAACCGGAATTCCTTAAGGACCAGGCTCTGGGTTCCGTGCCACGGCTGCGTGTACTCGGGAATAGTGCGCGTCGGCTGCCCGGAGCGGAAGGTCTGCGAGTTGACGATCATCTGGTACGGCAGGTTCCGCGCGCCCGGCGCCTGCGCCGCGTTGATCACGTGGTCGCGCTTCAAAGTGAGGTAGTCGACGACCGGCTGGGGGTCGGGATAGTCGATCCCGAAGCGCATGTCGATGGTGTAAGCGGGCGTGTCAGCTTGCACGAAGCAGAGGTTGCCCGACTGGACGTTACCGCCGAGCTGCCCGCATGTGGACTGCGCGCCAGCAACGGCCACAACGGGACCGGCTAGTGCGCCGATAAGAGCTGAAGCAGCCAGAGCAAGGACTCGCATCTTATAAATCTAGCTACCGCCAAGGGTCATGTAAACAGGCTTTCCGACTTTACAACACCTGCTCAATTTTCGACCGGAATGAACTGTAGGAGCTCCGACCGGCCGCGCCAAACGATCATCTCGGTTCGGCCGACTGCTGTTTGCCTGAGCGGATTTCGCTGTCTTTCGGAGCCGTAGTGCGCATCGATCCAGCACTGACCATAATCAATGGGCTAAATCTGGGTTGTATTTTATCGATGTATACAACCCATACCGCTTAGGGACCGAGTGCCGGCAGCGCCACCGCGGTTAGAAGACGTTCTCTTGCAGAACCAATTCCGCTGCACAACAGAGGCCCGGCCATGCCTTCGCCACCCGTGACACGCCCGCTCGCCAGCGTGGGATCGCCGGTATGAGGGAAGTGGAGCCTGTGGTGAGAACTTTTTAATCTAAAAGGTACGTAGAGAACGTTCGGGCCGTGGGTGTCGATGGCGTCCCGGGAACCCCTGTGCTGATTGCGAAGTCGGCGAGACCAGGCCTGATTGTGATTCATAATTCCGACCTTCTCACTTCATTGGTTTGTCAGCTCGGACGCAACGGCGTGTTGTAAGCTGTCTAACGTCGGACACGGAACTTGAGTTCCGTCTTGGTTCAGTGGCCCCGATGATCGATTTCTGCGCCGGGGTCCAACACGGCGCAGATCACGCGCGGTGTGGTGGCAACGACAGGTGGACCGACGGTGTGAGTCTGCTGCGGGGAGTGAGCGGACAGAGCGTCGACGCGAATTTCGTACGACAGGTTATTGACACGTTAGTCCTACCCGCGCTGCGGCTGTGAGCGCGAACACCAACACACGACTGACCCGAACATCGCTATCCGGCCTACGCTAGCGGGATGCTCACCTAAGTCGTATGTCAACCGTGACGAAAACGATTTCCCGCGGACTTCGGCGCCGCTTGGCGGACCGATCCCGATCTTTGCCGATGAGGTAACGAATCGACTACGTGCGCATTTTTGACAGTCAACGCAGCCTCTTGACAGAGGCCACTACTGTAACGAATAGTACGAAACTGTCTAGTACGAACTCGTCTTAGTTTGGTGCAGCAGACCCGATTAAGACGGCCACGTGGTCGCTTCCGCCACACTAATATCGACTAAGTGGCTACTGTCAGTTTTCGTGAGGGGCTCACCATGGCGAAGGCTTACCACGACCACTGGTTACTTGGCTGCCTGGTGTTCGCTTGGGCCGCGGGGGCGGCCCTACTAGGCAGCCCAGTCGCCAGGGCCGTTCCTTATCCCCTTCCGCCTGGTTACCTCAGCTCCTATGACCAGGGGTATAACACGATGACGCCCGAGGTTGGCACGAAATATTTTTTCCCCCTTACCGCCGATTTGTCGCCGAGCTGTCACGAGGAGCTAAGAATTGCGCAGTCCAAGAACGCACCCGAAAATGCAGACGGCTTCGTTGCGGGCTGTATAGATGCGGCCCGGCATGCGATGGGGATTTACTACCCCTGCGATCGCTGGGGAGACGATCCGGTATGCCCGCGGCGGCCATGAACACCGAGCACTGGGACGTACTCGCCCAGCTCCCCACGGCCTGGCCCGACTAGACGAGTAATCCCGGTCGGCTCGGGAGAAGGAAAGAAGATGAAGACTAAGGCAGCCCGGCTCCTACTACTCGTGGGTGCGGCAATGGCGGTCGCAACCCCAGCTTTGGCAGGAGCGGATCCCGCTTACGTGGGCGTAGCCGTCGGATACCAGGTCAGTGGCACTCCGCAGGGCTTACCGTACGTCAGTTCGACGGCCGAGGGAGCGCAGCAAGGAGCGATGCAGAATTGCCTAGCACGCCTCTCTGCGTGTGCACCTGCGGGAACTAGCCGGCAGTGCATTGGAATTGCTACCGGGGTTGGCACCCAATGGGATTCAGCAGAGGGCCCGGATAAGGCTACTGCCGAGACCAACGCGCGGGCCAAGTTGGCCAAGGTGGCGGCCGGTCTCCCCCTCCCCGATACGTTAGGAGACGGACCGGTCACGACGGCCGCGTGTTCATGGGATTAATGGCTTCAGCCGAGAGCATGCCGCCCATTACGCCGCCTCGCCGAGGGTCATCCATGATCTACCAACGGAATTCGGCGTTGTGCGGGCGTAGCAGCACGGCCCCGACGGTGGCGTCCCGGTAGTCTTGCTGCACTGCTTCTTGCTTTTGCCGCGGCTGGATCTGTACACGCAGTCGCCTCCGCGTTGGTGATGAGAGACCTGCTCATCGGGCTGTGGGCTTGGTATAACTGCGAGGCGGTAGACGGATGGCACCGTCAATGCGGATAGTCTCGCCGTTCATGTAGGAGTTGGTGAGCACTGCCACCACCATTTCGGCATATTCGGCGGCGTAGCCGAGCCGCGGCGGATACACGACGCTTTGGCCCAGCTCCTGCTTCTTGGTCTCGGCGACCTCTCCGGTGCCGTAGATGGGCGTGTCGAACAGCCCCGGCGCGAGGGTGTTGACGCGCACCCCGATCGCGGCCAGATCTCGGGCCAGCGGCAGGGTGAGCGCGACGATCCCGCCCTTAGACGCCGCGTAGGCGGCCTGGCCGATCTGGCCATCGAAGGCTGCCACCGATGCGGTGTTGACGATGGCGCCACGCTCGCCGGTTTCGGTGGGGACCAGCGCTGCCATCGCCGCGCCGGCCAGGCGTACACAATTGAACGTTCCTACCAGGTTCGTTCGCAACACCCGCTCGAACACCGCCAAGTCGAAGGGTCGCCCCTCAGCATTGACGGTGCGCTGTGCCCGGCTGATTCCTGCGCAGTTAACCAGCACCCGCAGCGGTCCGAGCTCCGAAGCGATGCCGACGGCGGTACTGACCTCACCCTCATCAGCGACGTCAGCGACTGCCGCGACCCCGCCCAACTCGGCGGCCAATTCCTTAGCGCGCTGCTCCTGCAGATCCACCAGCACCACGGTTGCTCCACGGGCCGCGAGAGCTCGTGCAGTAGCCTCTCCCAATCCCGACGCGCCACCGGTGACTATTGCCACGGCACTCTGCACATCCATCTGCTCAGGCCCTTCCCAGTGCTGCGACATATACGGTAACGAACCGCACCTCGGCCAATTTACTACGACGTTGTATCATATTATCTGATGCTATCCGCCTTCGGACGATGCCACATCACCCAGTGAACAGTTGACCGCCATTTTTCGTAGGCCATGGCCGAGACCAAGGAATGTCGGATGTCGCAAACGCCATCTAGGGCCGCTGATTCCGCGCACTTTCGCAACGTGCTAGGTCAGCTTCCCACAGGCGTCGTGGTGATTACGGCGGCCGCCGACGACGGTGCGGCCGCAGGGATGACGGTCAGCTCGTTCACCTCCGTGTCGCTCGACCCACCCCTAGTGGCCTTCATGCCCAAGGTCAGTTCCAGCGCTTGGCGCAAGATCGCAGACAGTGGCTCTTTCTGCGTCAACGTGCTTACCCACGCCCAGGAGCATTTCTGCCGGGCAATGGCGGCAAGCAGCGAGGATAAGTTCTCCGGAATCAACTGGGATCCAGCACCTTCAGGGTCGCCGGTGCTCGAGCAGGTGGCAGCATGGATCGATTGCGATATCGAATCGGTCTTCGAGGTTGGCGATCATTACATCGTCATCGGCCGTGTGCGCGACCTCGACGTCGCCGAGTCCACTCCGCCGCTGATCTTTTACCAGGGCGGCTATGGAAGCTTTTCCCCGAGTACGCTCGCCGCCAACGACGCCGACCTTATCGAGCAGCTCGCCGTAGTTGATGTCGCCCGCGCGCACATGGATGAACTGTCGACGAAACTTGAGGTGGAGTGTTTGGCCATCGCCCGTGTCGATACGGAAGTCGTGGTCATAGCCAGCTCTGGTGCACCGCGGAAGGGGAGGCGGCTTACCCGGGTTGGCACCCGGGTGCCCTATTGCCCGCCGGGCGGCTACGTCTTTGCGGCGTGGTCGGACGACGTGAGCGTCGACGCATGGCTCGGGCGGTACGCGCACGCGGGCCATCCCCGCGATCTGCGCGAGCACCGGCGTAGGTTGGCGCTTATTCGGCAAAGAGGCTTCTCACTCGGCCTGGGTGGTTCCGCCCACGCCGACTTCGGTTCAGCTGTAAGAAGTTTAGGGCGCGCACCCAGCAATGATCCTATGGGAATGATGCGGCTGCTCAGCCAGCTGGCCGATGACTACGAACCTGACGACCTCACCGTGGCGGCGAGTCATCGTATCCGCACGATGACGGCGCCAATCTTCGGCGCAGACGGCAATGTCGTGCTAGCACTGGTGCTCTACGGGCTGCGTGACACCACGACTCCAGCGCAGATGGCCCAGCTGACCCAGGCCCTCCTGCGGGCCACGGGCACAGTCACTTCGGCCATCGGTGGTGCGGCACCCAAAACGCCTGTGGCGCCGTGATGGCTTGAGCCCGAATATCCTGGGTTCATAACAATTGTCTAGTCACGAGGGTGGTCATGCTCGACGGTGCCTATACCGAGAGCTTTACGTTGGACGCCTCATTCCGCGCCCTGCGGCGCTAATCGCCTTCGCACCATCGTATCCGGCAAACGCGGCCTGCTCGAGGGCGATGCCGCCTACAGGCTCGGTGCTTTCTCCGACGAACCACAGTCCCGCGATCGTCGGGGAACGTCGCGGCAACTTCGGCCCGACATAACAATGGTTGAGCCAGTCATCACGGCGGTGGATGAGCCTGCGGCGTGTGATGGCGGACTTCCATCCGGGAAATTCATCTTCACAGAGATCGTCGAGATTATCGACCAACGCAGTGGACGCCCCTGAGGCACCTCCCCACCAATGCAGGCAGAGCTGACGTTCATCGGGACTGTTCCAGGGGGTCCCGACATTGAGCGGAATGAACCACACATTGGACCCGCTGGACGGATCGTGAATGAGCAGCTGATCGGTCACGTCGACGACGGGGCGGGTGAGTAGCGTGGCGATCATCATCAATTCGTGCTTAAAGATGGGCTCGTTGCGCAGCGGCTCGGACAACTCACCAGGTAGCTCCGCGAAGAAAGACGGGATCCTGCGATTGCCGACCGCCAGCGCGACTTCAGAAGCTGTCGCGGTGCGCCCGTCAGCCAGTCGTACGCCCTGTACCGCTCCTGTTTCGACGAGCACCCGCTGAACCTTAGTCCCGCGCCACAACATACCTCCGTGGTCCTCGACGTAGTCAGTCAGCGGTAAGACCAGGCCGCGCTGAATGTCTGGCTCGATCACCGAACTCACGCCCTCACCGGCAAAATGCATCCGAATATGGGCGAAAGCCCCAAACACCGAAAGCTTTTGGCCGATGCCGGTAACCGGGACGCCAGCCGCCGTCGCGGCCAGCACCTCTACTGCCAATCGTGACGGCTGGTCAGCCTTCTGATCATCGAGCCAGGCTTCGAGCTTGACATTATGCATCTGGCAGAGCTGATCCCAGGGAATCAGCAGCCCGGCGGACAGGACGCGTTGAATTTCGCCGTAGTCGAGGACTTCTCGCGGAACATCGATGAGGAGAAGCACCAAGTCACACAGCGCAGTGGCCGACAGCATGAACGGCAACCGGGCGCGCCGGCCACTGCCACGCGCGGTAACTGAGACCGGCGGGGCACCATGCACCCGCACCCGCAGGTTCAGTTCGCGCACCACTCTGGCCCAATGACCCCCGCCACCGCCCATGTGCCACACCGGCCGCTGAATGCAGGCCAAGTGACCGTCCAGCGGCAGACTTCGCACATTATGACCCGGGTTGACGGTCTCGGAGATGAGCAGCACGTGGGCGCCCCGCGCGGTCAGGGTCGCTGCGCAAACGGCGCCGGCGATTCCGGCGCCGACGACGATCACATCGTAGTGTGCGGCCTCGGAGTCGTGCAGATCCATATCAGCTTCCCGTGCGGGGTTGCGCGAGGTCGTTTCGGCCTCCGACAGGCAAGCGCGCAGCCGCCGCGATTGTGCGCCGCGCCGCTCTTTGCGCACTCACGGTGCCATCTTCTGGCCGCTTGTTTGTCGCGGCCAGTTGGCACAGCCAGCCGATCTCTCTCGCGGAGAGCGATACTGAGCTGCCCGTGGAGCTTAATGACGGTGTGCATGGGACGTACGGACCATGGCCACTAGCCAGTGTTTGTCTTTCGTCGATCGCTGGCACTGCCGACTCCTCGTTGGCAAGCTAACCGCACGATACCGGCCAGACGCAGGCACTCTAGGGTCAACTCAATACTGATTTAATATAATATTAGGCCATCATATTGTTCGGCCTGAGGCCTGGCCCGGCCCAAGCCCTTCAGTGCGCCTCGTCAATGCAAAGAAAACAGATCGAGCGCTCAGTTCGGAGTGCGCCTCCCTTCGGCTCCGGCGCCGGTAGCAAAAGGGCGCAGCATTCCACGGCTCCCGGATCGCTTTGGCCACCTTGAGATCTTGCACCTGCGGTCGCTGGTCGACATCAACCTGGACCTGCAATGGCCATCAGGCAGATCACCTGGCAGACCAATGCACCGATCTGTATTCGTCGAGGTGATCGAGCACTGCCCTCACCCCCGCTGATGCCCCAACGGGTAGTGCTTGGTCACGATCCGCATCGTCTCACAGGACGAATCAGCAGCGCGCACAAGACGTTTCAGATCAATCTGGTTCTGATGCCGGCGAGGTCTCGACGTCAATCGCTCGCTCCGGACATGCTTCCGCGCCGCGGAGAACTTGTAACTCCTGGTCGGATGAAACCTTCAAGCCGTCGACAGCGCAGTAGCCAAGGTCGTCCAGCTCGTAGATCTCGGCCGCCACAGAATTGCACTGCGCATGCCCCGTGCATCTCGACGTATCGACATGGATGATCACTGCCGCGCCTGCCTTCCTCTTGTCTGCCGTAGCTACGCACCGCTGCCATTTTGAGTCACGCCCGAAGGCCTCGAAGGCAGCCAAATTTGCGGTTGGCCTTGCAACACGTCCCGCCCGGCCACCCACCACGGTCGAGTCTTTGTGCGGCCCAGTGAATGCCGGGCAGCAATGAGCTCGGTCCTGGACGTTGTTTGCGGGATGGACATCAAGCTTTTCTCTCAGCATCGTAATTTATCAACCTAATACAGGATACTCAGTCAGTGCTTAGCAAGCATTCAAACCATCAAGCCAGACAAGGGAACCAGGTCCGGTGCGGCTTGAGGCGCGGTCGAGTGAAGACGTCGAAACAGGCGCGGCGTCGCGGCGGGCTCGATGATTGCTGCAGGTTATGTACTGGCATCTCGAAGTGCTGACAGATAACGGCACGTTCAACATCCGGCCCACTGCGGCGGACGTTTTTGCGAGAACGCGGTTGCGCCCTCACGGGCATCGGCCGAGCCAAATACCATATCGCGCAGCGGGACCTGGATGTCCCACATCTCGTCTTCAGTGCGGCCCGGCCGGGCCCGTAGCAGCTGCAGCGCAGCCGCGACCGACAGCGGAGCATTAGCTGCTACCGCCTCGGCCAACGAAGTCGCCGTTGCTAGCGCGCTGCCGGGGTCGGTGAGCCGGGCAATGACGCCACACTCGGCGAGCCGCTCGGCCGACAGCACGGCCCCGGTTAGCGCCATCTCGGTGGCCAGCGCGCTCGGCAACCGGAACAACCCACCGCCGGAAGCGAGAAGCCCATGGCGGGCCTCCGGCAGCCCCACCTTGGCGCCGCGCGCGGCCACCACCAGGTCACACATCAGTGCCAGCTCCAACCCGCCGGCCATTGCAAACCCCTCCACGGCGGCGACCAGTGGCTTGGCGGCACGCTTACGCAGCAAATCTCGCAGGCCGTCCGGCGGTCCAGAAGCGGCGAACGCCTTCAAATCGATTCCTGCGCAGAACCCCTCGCCGGCACCATGCAGCACGCCCACCCGCAGCCCATCATCGTCGGCCAACTCGCCAATCGCCGCGTGGAGCGCACGTGTCATCCCCGAGGTCAGCGCATTTCGCGCCCAAGGGCGGTTTAGCGTCATGACCAAAATCGGCCCCTGGCGCGTCACTAGCAGCTCCGCGCCGCAGTTGTCGCCCTCGGGACCCAGCAGATGATCAGTCATCCAGCCACCTCGACTATGCCATTTTACTAACTAGTATCATATGATATGAAATCATCCGCTGAAAGGTCGGTGCTGCAATGGGGGAGCCGGCACTGGGGCCGCACGGATGACGTTTTCCCAAATCGAATACCGCGTCGAGGACCGGGTTGCGCACATCTCGCTGGCGCGGCCGGAAGTAGCGAACGCGCTCAGCATGCGCATGCGGCTGGAGTTGGTAGCCGCACTGCGCCGCGCCGAGTCAGATGATTCGGTCAGCGTCATCGCGCTCGACGGGCAGGGGGCATCGTTTTGCTCGGGCTACGACCTCAGTCAGCCGTACGGTTCGGCCGCCGACCGGGAGGCACGTCCAGGATGGCTCGGCGATCGGTCGTTGCGAGCCTGGACCGACCAATTCGCGCGCGGCTGTCTCGATGACTGGCTGGTGGCCTGGGAGTTACTGAAGCCGGTAGTGGCTGTAGTGCACGGCAACTGTTTGGGCGGGGGAACGGAATTGATGTCTTTTGCCGACATCGCCTTCGCTGCCGACGACGCCCGGCTCGGCTATCCGCCAATGCGGGCCATGTCGACTCCAGACGTTCCCATCTTCGCCTGGAAGATGACGATGGCACGCGCGAAATACCTTCAGCTGACCGGCAACTCGATTACCGGCGAAACCGCCGCCGACGGGGGCTGGGTTGTCAGAAGCTTCCCCCCTGATGTGCTGGTAGAGAAGGCCTGGAATGAGATCGCCGCGCTCTCACACGTCGACTCAAGTCTGCTAGCGGCCAATAAACACCAAATTAACCAGGCCTACGAGATCATGGGCCTGCGCACCCATTTGGCCAGCGCCTGGATGTGGCATTACCTGTCGTCGAAGGCGCGGCCCAACCATGCCGAGTTCTTTGAACGGGCCGGAGATGGCGGCATCAAAAAGGCGCTCGAATGGATGAACGGGACATTCACTCAGCGGGGGCTGAGGTAGCGGTGCGCGTCGACGCACGGCTAGGCGCTTACGACCCCCAAGGTGTGATCGCGGAAGCCAGACAATGTGAGGACGCGGGCTACGCCGGGTACTTGTCGGCCGAGGCGGCGCACGATCCGTTGCTGCCGTTGGCGGTGGCCGCTACCCACACCCGCCGCATTCAGCTGGGGACGGCTATTGCCGTGGCACTTGCCCGCAGCCCCATGCAGATGGCCTACGCCGCTCATGAGCTACAGGCCTACTCGGGCGGACGCTTCATCCTAGGGCTGGGTAGCCAGGTCAAGGCGCATATCCAGCACCGGTACTCCATGCCGTGGAGCCGGCCGGCGGCACGGATGCGCGAATACATTATGGCCGTAAAGGCGATATGGGCTAATTGGGATGCCGCTGAGCCGTTGGATTTTCGCGGCGAGTTTTACCACCACACGCTGATGACACCGTTTTTCTGTCCTCCACCCAACCCCACGCCACCTCCGATCTATCTCGCCGCGGTCGGTGAGCAGATGACGCGGGTCGCGGGTGAAGTCGCCGATGGTGTGCTCACCCATGGTCTCAACACGGAGCGGTACCTGCGCGAGGTGACATTGCCTGCTTTGGATGCTGGACTGCGCCGGGCAGGCCGTCAACGCGACGAAGTCGTGGTGTCGTATTTGGGGTTCATCGCCACCGGACGCGACGACCAGGAGTTCGCCGTGGCCACCCGGCGGGTGCGCGAGCGAATTGGCTTTTACGCAAGCACTCCGGCGTACCGCGGCATCATGGACCTGCACGGATGGAGTGACCTACAGCAGGAGCTGGTTACGCTCGTGCGCAGCGACCACCAAGACAAGTGGGAGCGCATCGGCGAGTGCATCAGCGATGAGGTGCTAAACACCTTTGCCGTCGTGGCCGAGCCGCGCGCGGTGGCCAACGAGATCTGGCGCCGGTTCGGTGGGCTTGTCGACCGGTTCTCGTTCTACACGCCCTATGACACCGACTTTGACATGTGGACCCCCATTGTCGCCGAGCTGCAGCAACACTCGGCGCCGGCGGTCGCCACTCTCTGACCCAGCTTTTATCAGGCTACGAGATCACGCGGGGCGTACGGCCCTAGAGCCGCCGCTGGGAAACCGCGAGTTCCTTGAGCGCGCCGAGGAAGAGCTCGTCCATGCGCGGGCTGAGTTCCGCCAGAGTTTCGGCGCTCGCGTGGCTCGCTGCACCGAAGACCCGATGGAGGGAGTCGGGAGGAGTAGATGCACCGATACACAGTGAGAGGCAGGCGATGCTGTCGGAGCGGACCTCTTCGAGCGCTCGGTGCGTGTCGGCCTCCGCATAGCGGGATTCATAGCCATCGTCGTAGGGGAACCCGTCGGACAGGACGAGAAGGAGCCGGTTCGGCGTGCCGGCTTCGGTCTTGAGCACCTCCCCCGCGTGCCGGATCGCAGCGCCCATCCGTGTGTAGCCGGCGGGTTCGAGTTGGTTGAGCCTGGCACGGCCGCCGGCGCCGAAGCGCTGACCGAACGACTTGAGATTGATCATGTGAACCGCTGCACGACCTCGCGAACGGAAGCCGTAGACCGCGACTCGGTCGCCGAGTTCCTCAAGCGTCGCCGCAAGTGTCGCCGCGGCCCGACGCTGGTGCTCGTGCACGGAGAGTCCAGCCGGATCGGTCTCGGTCGACGAGCCCGATGCGTCGAGGAGGATGAGCACACCGAGGCTCCGCGCCAGCTTCCGTCGCTCCAGATAGACGTTCGCGTTCGGCGAGGTTCCGGCGCGCACGGCGACGGCGAAGTCGATAAGCGCGTCGACGTCGATGTCGTCACCGTCGGGTTGGCGACGGATCACCTTGGGGGCGAGCCCCAGGCGAGCGAGCCGTCGGCGCAGCACCTCGTCGTGCACAACCTCACCGGTCGATATGTCGGGCGCCGATCCGAGCGGGAAGTCGAGCACCCGGCACCACTCCGGCCGGTACTCGTTCTTGGTGACATTCCACTCCGGGTAGAGCGCACCGCCCACGCCGCCGGCCGGACCGGGCCTGTCCTCATCGAAATGCCGCAACGGCACCGGCAGTGGGCGAGCGTTGGGCCCGACAGCGCCGACTCGGCGCAGCGATCCAACGGCAAGCTCTTCCCCCGCGGCGCCCTTGCCCGGCGAGCGCGACATCCCCAGCACCTTCGACAGGAAGTCGTTGAGCGCCTTGGCGTTTGACAACGTGTTGGTGAAGAGCTTAGGGATCTTGCTCTCCTCACCGAGCTCCTCGCCGTCGTCAGTCTCCGGTGTTTCGGTGAGCCGGAGCGCGAGACGCAGGTCCTTCTCCGTCGGGGCGCCGCCCGGTCCGTCCACCGACGCCTTCAGGAGCATCGACGGACGGATCGCACCGAACCACTCCGGCGGATCCGGCACAGCACGTCGGCCGCACGCGACCTCGAGTGAAGCAGCGGCGCTGACGGTCGACGGGACGCCGGCCGCGGTGGCCAGCTTCGCGGCGAGCGGCACCGACTCGGCGAGCTCGGCCAGCGCTCGACGGCCCTCGAGAGCCAGGTACCGACGCGCCGTCTTGGGCCGACCCCGCAGCGCGCGCACCACCGAGGGATCGAAGCTGCCCGCACCCCAGAGGGCGGCCTGGCACACGACCGCGCGCCGTTGCTCCTCCAAAGAGCGACCGGCTGGGACGTACACGGCCTGGCCGTCCGAGTACGCCGAGGAACGAGATGACGCCTCGCCGATCTCGAGCGGACGGCCGGCGAGAAACGTTGCGAGCAGCCGGAACCGACCGAGTTCCTCCGGACGTCCTGCGTTCATGACTCGGGCAGGACGGCGTCGATCAGCTCTCCGAGGCCCCGCTTCGTGTCGGGGTCGTCGGAGAGAATCTCGACGATGCCGGAACGAACCGCGCTGCGCATTGTCAATCCTTCGGCGAACAGTCCACCAGCCAGGATCAGCGCGCGGGTCGAGGCCACCTCTCGGAGCGCAGCGCGCTCGATGTTGCGAATCGCATGCCCGATCTTGACCAAAGTCTGGGCGGCGG
>Ga0209655_10000461_pt1 | contig 15373 bp, 9 predicted proteins | sample BogFormECP03_OM2_FD_188236 | JGI IMG/M metagenome (GOLD analysis project Ga0209655, IMG submission 188236) | Bog forest soil microbial communities from Calvert Island, British Columbia, Canada - ECP03_OM2 (SPAdes) (version 2) | ecosystem: Environmental > Aquatic > Freshwater > Wetlands > Bog ...
GTGTCCGCGCATGCTGCTTACATAGCAGAACTGCTCAACAAATGCTGCACTCATTTCGCCTACAAACTCGATTTTTTCCGCGACCTGTAAAGCCGCTCGTGCTCGGCGAGGCTAATGTCGTGGCTGAAGCCACGACCTACAAACATTCGCGAATTCTCACGCTGGGCCCATGCTTATGCGTGGCGCGGAGCGGTTTCTGCTTGCGATTCGGCTACGATCGCCAGTGAGGCTTCCAAAACGTTCAACCCTTCGTCGAATTGTTCGGTGGTGACGACCAGCGGCACCAATACGCGCAGCACGTTGCCGTAAGTTCCGGCGGACAACAGGATCAGCCCGCGTTCGCGGCAGTGACGCAGCACCTGCTCGGTTTCTTCCTTGGCTGGCTCGCGCTGGTCCGCGGAACGGACGAGTTCCAACGCGCGCATCGCGCCTAATCCGCGCACATCGCCAATCAACGGCCAGCGCTTCTTCCATTCTCTGGCGCGTGATTCGAACCGCGCGCCGAGTTGTTCGGCACGTGCGGCGAGATTTTCACGTTCGAGGATTTCGATAGCCGCCAGCGCTGCGGCGCACGCTAGCGGATTTCCGCCGTATGTGCCGCCGAGACCGCCTACTCCGGGCGCGTCCATGATTTCAGCGCGCCCGGTAACCGCAGCGAGCGGCATGCCGGCGGCGATGGACTTTGCGCTCACCAGGATGTCGGGAGTAATGCCGTAGCGTTCTGAGGCAAACATCGCGCCGGTGCGGCCAAATCCAGTTTGCACTTCGTCGGCAATGAACAGAATTTCGTGGCGCTTGCAGATTTCCTGCAGCACAGAGAAATATTCCGGAGGCGGAGCGACGAAGCCGCCTTCACCGAGCACCGGCTCGATTACCACGGCGGCGACTGCTTCGGAGGCGACGATGCGTTTAAAAGCGTCTTCCAAATAGTGCGCGCAGAAAACGTTGCAATTCGGATACTGCAGAGAATACGAGCAGCGGTAGCAATAAGCGTAGGGAATGCGATAAATGTCCGCGGCAAAAGGCTCGAAACCCGCTTTATACGGATGCGTCTTGCTGGTCAACGACATCGTCAGCATGGTGCGGCCGTGGAAAGCATCCTCGAAACAGATGATGGCGGGACGATGCGTGTACGCGCGCGCAATTTTCACGGCGTTTTCGATGGCTTCGGCGCCGCTATTCAGCAGGATTGTTTTCTTGGCGAATTTGCCGGGCACCAGCGCATTCAACTTCTCCGCCAGCGCTATATATTTTTCGTAGGGGGCGACGCTGAAGCAGGTGTGGACGAAAGAGTCCAGCTGTTCGCGAACAGCGGCGACGACGCCTGGCGCGCGGTGGCCGACATTCTGCACACCGATGCCGCCCGCGAAATCGAGGAAGCGATTGCCGTCCACGTCCTCCAGGATTGCGCCTTCCGCGCGCGCCGCAAAGATCGGCGTGGCGTGGCCCACACCGCGCGGCACAGCGCCTTGACGGCGGCGCATCAGCTCTTGAGATTTGGGGCCCGGTATCGCAGATCGCAGTTGGATCGTGGGCATGTCAGTACCATCCGATAGGTTGTTCGTTCAAATTGATGTGCACTTGCTTAGTCTCGAGATATTCTTCGATGCCCCAGGGGCCGAGTTCGCGGCCGAAACCGGATTGTTTGTATCCGCCCCAGGGAGCTTCGACGTATGTGGGCTGCATGTGATTGACCCAGACAATTCCGGCGCGCAAAGCTTTCACGACGCGAAATGCTTTGAAGATATCGCGCGACCAGACGGCAGCGGCGAGGCCATACGGAGTATCGTTCGCGATTTTTATGGCGTCGGCTTCGTTCATGAATGGAATCACCGTCGCCACCGGGCCGAAGATTTCTTCGCGCGCTATGCGTGCAGAATTATCCACATCGTAGAAAATGGTGGGCTCGACGTAGTAGCCATGCTTCATGGACGACGGGCGGCCGCCTCCGGCTGCGAGCTTCGCTTCCTTCTTGCCGATTTCCTGATAGGCGCTGACGCGGTCGAATTGTTCTTTGCTGACCAGCGGGCCCATTTTGGTTTCGCGCTCGAGCGGCGGGCCCAGACGAATTTTCTTGGCCTTGGCACTCATGGCCTCGACAAACTTTGAATAGATTGGCTTTTCCACCAAGATTCGGCTGCCTGCGGAGCAGACTTCGCCCTGATTGATGAAGACACCGAACAGCGCGCCGTCAATCGCGGCTTCGAAATCGGCGTCCGCGAAAAATATGTTTGGCGATTTGCCGCCGAGCTCCAGCGTGACGCGCTTCAAAGTATCTGCGGCCATCTTCACGATGGCTTTGCCCACCGCGCCGCTGCCTGTAAACGCGACTTTGTTTACGTCGGGATGTCTTACCAGCGGGGCGCCAGCACGTTCTCCGAATCCGGTGATGATGTTCACCACTCCCGGTGGCAAGCCGGCGTCGGTGAGGTATCCTGCAAATTCCAGGGCCGTGAGCGGAGTCTGTTCGGCTGGTTTCAGAATGCAGGTGCAGCCTGCGGCGATGGCTGGAGCGAGCTTCCACGCAGCCATCAGCAGCGGATAATTCCAGGGTATGATTTGCGCGGCGACGCCGATGGGTTCGCGCAGCGAGAGACTCAGCGCGTTATCCGGCACGGGATTTACGTGGCCCAGAACCTTGGTGGCCATTCCGCCGTAATATTCGAAGCAGGTGGCGGCGTCGGCGATGTCGTATTCGGCCTCAACGATCGGCTTGCCAGAATTGCGACATTCGAGGTCCGCGAGATCGGCTGCCTCCTTGCGAATGCGCTCGGCCAGGCGAAATAAAATGCGTCCGCGATCCTGCGCGGTGGTTTGGGGCCAGGCGCCGGAATTAAAGGCGGCTTTCGCAGCGGCTACAGCGCGGTCCACATCTTTTTCATCGGCTTCGGGAACTTCCGCGATGATTGCCTCGGTGGAAGGATTGTACACAGGGAAAACGGCGCCGCTGTGCGCTTCGACAAATTCCCCGTTGATGTACATCTTGTATTTGCGCGCGCCCGCTTTTGATTTCGCGTTCTTTGCCGCGATCGCCTTAGCCTTGCTTGCCACGGAGCCTCCCTACAAACGCCGTTCCAAATTAGATGCTGCTCGCAGCCGCCAGTGCCTCAACAAACTCAGCGTTGATATAAGGTTTATCCCGCTTCAGCGAGCATCCCCTCGTGCCGGAACGTCCACTTCGGCAATCGCCGCCACACTCGCCACACGCCGCGTATTGAACACAAAAAAGAATGCACCGAGTCCCAGCAATCCCACGCAGCCCGCCGCCATTTTCAATTCAAAAATCCACACGGACTGATCGGAGGGCGGCAAAAAAGCCACGCCCATTCCGATTGCGGTCGTGACGAAACCGGATATGCCGGCCGCCCACAAGGTGCCCCGCCCGTAATGGCCGCGCGGCATATTGCGATGTGCCGCGACGGAAATAATCGCTCCATACATATAAAGAAATGGTACGAGCTGGAGAACCACCGCCAGCGACAACAAAAGCTTGTACGCCTGGTCCACCGACGATCCGACGAAACTCATCAACAAGAAAAGCGTGGTCACCACGCCCTGCACGATCAAGGCGACGTAAGGCGTGTCGTACTTTGTATGAATCTTGCCGAGCCCGCTGGGCAAATAACTATCGAGACCCGCGACAAAAGGAATACGCGCCGAGCCCGACAGCCACGCCGACGTGGTTCCCGCGATAGCGAACGTCAGCACCAGCGCCACGATCGGAACCAGCCAGAGAACCGACATTCGGCCCGCCATGCTTTGCACCGCCTGCAAAAGCCCTTGCACCGCGCCGATTTCTTTTTGCGGAACGGCCAACAGCAAGCTGAGCGTCGCGGCAACGTACAATATTCCAGACAAGATGCCGCCCCAGAAAACCGCGCTGGGCACGTTACGCTTGGGGTCTTCGATTTCATCGCCCATGACCGAAGCGAGTTCCAGCCCCACCAGCCCAAAACAAATAAAACCAAACGAATTGATCAGATGCCAATCCTTGCCGCGCACGCTGAAATCCGCGGCATGCAACATTCCGCCATGCGTTCGCAAGACGCCCAGCGCCAGCCCCACCAGCACCACGCTGGTAATCGCGGTGCCGATTCCGCCGAGGTTATTGATCCACTTCCCCACGCTGAGCCCGCGAATATTCAGCCAAATCATCACCCACAGCAGAACGACGGACATCACTGCCACGTACACTTTGTCCGAACCCAGCATCTGCGTGCGCGCGCCGCCGGCGTAGCCGGAAATTCCCACGACGATCACCAGCAGCGTGGGAATATAGAAAATGTTGTTCGTCCAGTAGCACCATCCGGAAATGAAACCGTGAAAATCGCCGAAGAATTTCTTGGTCCACAGGTAAATCCCGCCTTCCTGCGGATAGCGATTCGACAGCTCCACTACCGCCATCCCCTGCGGCCAGAAGAAAAACAATAACGCCAGCATCCACAGCCAAATCGTCACCGGCCCGTCAGCCGCAATCACCGGCACCACATTCAGATTGGCGACCGCGACGACGAAGAGCGCGACCAGGTCCCAACGGCCAAGTGAACGCTTCAGATGAACCGTTTCAGCTGCGGCTGCGACTGGATCGGCCAAAAGGACTCCTCGTCAAACTGACGAATTCGCGCGCGACACATTCGGGCGGCGCACAGCTCGTGCGTAGCGTGTTGCGTGCCGCGGAGACGCCCGAACGCCTTCGCAGGCGACGAATGCACAACTCAGTGGCCGGCGGTGGCCGCAACGTGCGGCTCTTTCTGCGCTTTGGCCAAAGCCGGCGCGACTTCGGCGAACGTCGCGATGTGCCGGTCAATGTCGGCTTCGGTGTGCGCGACGGAAATAGTCCACTGCTCGTCCCACCAATAGGGCTGAGCCATCACGCCGCGGTTCACCATGGCGAACCAGTAGTGGCGCCACAATTCGCTGTCCGCATTCAGCCAATCGCGATAATTGCGGATGGGCTTGTCGAAGAACATCAGCGCGCCGTTGGAGCCCGCGCCGATGACGTAAGCGTTCAAGCCGGACTTGCTGATTTCCTTGTTGTAGCCATCGAGCAATTTCTTGTTGAGCCGCGTGACGTGGGTGTAGGCGTCTTTTGTCAACACCTCGCGAAAAGTAGCAATGCCCGCGGCCATGGCGACGGGATTGGTGTTGTACGTGCCGCCGTGAAAAACTTTGTGGTCGGAAATCTGGCCCATCACCTGGCGCGTGGAAGCAAACGCCGCGAGCGAAAATCCCCCGCCGATGGATTTCGCGAGGCAAACGATGTCCGGCTGGACGCCGAAATACTCGCACGCGCCGCCGTAAGCCAGCTTCGCGCCGGTTTTCACTTCGTCGAAAATCAGCAGCGCGGCGTTCTTTTTTGTGATCTCACGCAGCGCCTGGTGATAGCCCTCTTCGGGCATCAGGATTCCCACGTTCATCATAATCGGCTCAACGATCACCGCCGCGATTTCGCCGGGATATTTGGCGAAGAGGCGCTCGACCCCGCCGATGTCATTGAATTGCGCGACCAAAGTATTCTGCACCGTGGCTTTGGGAATTCCGGAGCCGCCTGGAACTGAGGTGGGAAATTTCGGGTCGCCAATCTCGCTGGCCTTGGGTTTCAGCGACACCAGAACTGAATCATGCAGGCCGTGATAGCCGCCTTCCATTTTGATAATGCGGTCGCGGCCGGTAGCGGCGCGAGCGAGGCGCACCGAGTGCATGGTACATTCCGTGCCGCTATTGCTGAAGCGCACCATTTCCATCGGAAAGCGCTTGCAAATTTCCTCCGCGAGTTCCCATTCCAGATCGTGCGGCATGCCAAACATCGTGCCGGTGCCGAGCTTCGCTTGCACAGCTTTGACCACCGCGGGATGGCAATGCCCGGCCATCAACGCACCGAAGCAAAGATTGAAATCGAGATATTCGTTGCCGTCGATGTCATGAATGTGTCCGCCATTTCCATCGCGGACAAAAATCGGATAGGGATCGTAGGCGCGATAATTGCTGGCAACGCCCAATGGCAAGCGGCCTTCCGCTCTGGTATGCGCCGCTTTCGAACGCGGCGTGCGCTTTTCGTAAGTGTTGATTTCCTGTTGCAGCCCTTCGTGCATAACCGCCTCCAAATGCTGGTACTGTGGCCGACGCACGGCCCTGAGATTTGCCTCTACTGAACTAAGCTTTTACGTTCCAACGGCGAAAAGTGAATCCGCGCTTCTTGAGTTCGCCAAAAAACGATTTCGGCGGCACCACATTTTCCGGCGCCTGCACGCCGATGCCGGGAATTTCGCCGCGGCCGTGCAGCACGGCGGCGATGGCGGCGGGGAAGCCGGTATCGCGGGCCACCGCGGAAAATTGCGGCCGCGCGGTGTGATCCGCAAACATTTCCATGGCCGCGCCTACGCGCCGCTTTCCGTTGCGGCCCGTCACCACTACCCGCAATGCTTCCACATCCAGCGGCGTCTTCGGCGGCGCTTTTTTCTGCAGCAACGCCAGGAGCACCGCCCGGGGTGCCACCTGCGTGCCATTCACGGCGATCGGCTCGCGCTCGGTGAATCCCGCGTCCACCAGTGACCTCACCAGGCCCACCAGCTTTGGGTCGTAATTGATCTTAAAGAATACCTCGCGCACGCCTTTCTTGCGAAAGCTCTCAGCCAGCGTGCCCAGCTCGGAATGAATGGAATGGCGCAACACGATTTTTCCGATGGGCGCGGGAAATGTTTCGGTCTCCGGCTCGGAGAGCATCTCTTTTTCGACGTAGCGGCCGCCGACGAAATGAATGGGCGGCATGGTCAGCTCGTCCAAAATCGTGGCAATCGAAAACGAATAGGCGATGGGACTGTCGTAGCGCTGCTCGTCGGCGCCCGCGTTGTACACTTTGATCGCGTCCACGCGGTCGAGCGGATCGGCCAGCGCGCGCGCCATCACATTGGTGATTCCCGGAGCGCCGCCCATGCCGGGAATGGCCAGCTTTCCGATGCGCCGAAAATCGCGATCGAGCGCGAATTGCTTACGCGTCATGTGATACAAGCCGCCCAGGTCCATATAATTCACGCGAGCGGCGAGCGCCGCGCGCATCACGTCCAGATTCCAATTGTATTGCGTGCAATTCACGACCACGTCGCAGCCGTGCAGCAATTTCGCCAGGTGGCGCGTGTCGCGGACGTCGGCGAACGCACCGCGACTGATTCCGCGCCCAAATTTCCGCGCCACATCTTGCGCGCGCCCGCCATCGAAATCCGCCACGACGATGCTCTTCACTTCGCGCGCTCCGCTCAAGTCGTAAACCACTGCACGCCCCATCAACCCCGCCCCTAGTACGACGATCTTCATATCTGGCCCAGTCCCCTTCTTCGCATACGCGTGCAAGTCAACTTCCCTAGCGCGATTACCATACTTCGTTTAGTGCACTTCGCGCGGCGTTCGACCGTCGCAGCGCGGCAATTCGTCTCTACGCGACAAAGCGAGGGGTCCGCCCGGACGGACTCCCTCGCTCACGTTGTCCACCCTATCGTCTAGAAAAAGAACTTCAGGGCGAACTGCATAACGCGCGGCCCTTCGCGCACGTTCAGGACCTGGCCAAACGTGGAATCGCCAAAATTCCCGTCCGGATTGGCGTATTGCGTGTGGTTCCAGGCGTTGTAGAACTCCGCGCGAAATTCCGTGTTCCAGCGGTCGTTGATCGGCGTTTTCTTGGTAATCACCATGTCCGTATTGCTCAAAGGCGAACCGCAGCACAAAGCGTGAGGCACGTTCCCGAATGTGCCGGGATTTGGATCGGTGATGTTGCCGGTAAGAAAGTATTGACCACCATTCGCCTTTGGACTCACGAATTGGATTTTGCCGGTGGCCTGGGGCGTATTTGCGTCCTCGAAGAAGTAGCTGCTTTGCAATTCATCGTCATAAGGATCCCAAATACGAATTGGGAATCCGCTTTGCCAGGTGATAATCGCCGAAGCGCCCCAGCCGTCCAGCGCTTTGCCCTTGAAGCCTTCGAACTTCGGCACCGGAATGTCCCACACCGGACTGAACACGAAGCGATTCTTTGCATCCAGAAGAGACAGGCCACGTGTCGCATCGTAATTGAGCGGGTTGAGTTCGTTCTCAAACGACGCTCCGGGGTCAATGGCTTTGCTGAAGGTGTAGGAAAACTGGAACAGCAAGCCGTGCGAATAGTTCTTTTCCAGCGATACCTGCAGAGCGTTGTAAACGGAATTGGCGATGGTATCTTCCGCGAAAATGTTGCTGAACACCGGAACGCCGTCCGCCGGACATCCGACGCCGCCCGCACTCAAAGGCTGGCATTGCGGAGACGAGTACGGGCGGAGACCGACCAGGGTTACACCATTCGGGCCGACGGTGGAACCGGCGGGCAGACAGTTCCCTCCGCTGCCGGCGTTGTAAGGCAGGACTAAGCCAGTGCACGTAGTGGGGGGCACGGGAAAGGGCTGCTGTGGAGCCGTATAGGCTGGAATCACGGTACCCGGCACAACGTAATAGCTTAAGTCAGAGCTAAAGGTACTGCAGGCTGCCGAAGATCCGCCAGGGGCGGAAAGCACGTTACTTGCATTCGCGGCGGCAATCGCCGCTAGCTCCAAGCAGGAGTTCAAGTTTCCGTAATCCAGGTCGTGCGACGCGAGTAGATGGTGAGATTGCGTTCCCACATAGCCGATGCGGAAGAGCAAGTCCTTGGTGATCTGACGTTCGATGGTGAGGTTGTACTGCTCCGAGTACTGCGATTTCAGATGCGGCTGGAACTCTCCGAAAAGCAGCGCCGGCCGGAAGGACGACCAATCCACGCAACCTGCAGGGCCGCCCGGGTCATAGGCGCACGGGGTTGACGGCGTCTGCTGGATTACCCCTTGAAACGGATTTGGCGCATTTCCGCCGGCTTGATACTCGAAGGGAAGATTGAACAGCGTGTCGGAAAGCGCGGCGCTGCCACCGAATGGAGGCTCCGCGCTGAATTGCTCCAGAACCAATTGTTCGATCGGATTGTAGAAAATTCCGAAGCCGGCGCGGATGCTCAGCTGCCCCGGACCTCCGGCAATCTTCCCCAGGAAACCGTCGCTCCAGGACGGCGCCCAGGCGATGCCGATGCGCGGAGCGAAAGCTTTGTAATAGGTGGAGGTGAGACCGCGCGGCACGCCCTTGTCTCCGGGGAAAACAAGCCCGGTGGGAAACACGGCATTGGCCGGCCCCGTCGGGCTGCAATCCGCGCTGCCATAATCGGCAATCAGTGCGGCGCTGCTGCTGTTGTTCGGATTCAGGACGCAAGGATATTGCGTTGTAATCTGGCCGGGCCGAAACGTTTGCAGACGGTTGCCGGTATCGTAAAACGGCGTGTTGAGTTCCCACCGCAGACCATAGTTCAAAGTCAGATTCGGCTTCAACTTGAAACTATCCTGTACGAAAAGAGCTACCGACGTGTTGCGGTCGTTTTCGCCCTGGGCCGCGCCCTGTGAGTAAGTCGTTGGGATGCCCAGGAAATAATTCGGGTATGCCGGAAAGTTCGTGTCCGATGAGATCTCGTTGTCAGGGCCGCTGTTCGCGAAACTGTATAAGCCGTTGATGTTGTAGTAGAGGAACTGGTTGAACTGAGAGCGCCTGATCTCGCCGCCGAACTTAATCGTATGGGGTCCGGTCGTCTTGGTGAAGTTATCCGTCCACTGGTAGGTATTGCCCGCCTGCGGAAGCTCTCCTTCGGAGTTGTTGCCGATGGCAAATCCGCCGCTCACACCGATGAATGGAACGCCCTCGCGACCGGGCAGGTCGGTGGTGATACCGCCGGAGGGATTGGCAGGGTCTGCGAAGCAATTCGCAGCAGGAACCGCCGTCCCGCAGGAAGCATGAACACTGGACAAGATGTTTACGGGATGATTCAGTTGCCCCTGGCCTTCTCGGTAGTAATTGAAGCGAAACTCATTGACCGAGGTTGAACCTATAGTCCACGTGTGCGAGAGGTTTACCTGCTGGTTGCGGGTCGCGGTGATCGCGCCAAAACCCGGGACGGTCGAACCGGCAGCCTGGAAATTCGAATAAGCGTTGGTCAAGCCGTCGTTGTTGAAGTAGTAGTACGCCGAGAATTGCTGATTGCTAGTGATCTTCTGGTCGAGCCGGATGGTGAATTGATCCGCAGTTTCGTGGTTGTTCGCTATGGGGAATATTTGTCCGGTCCCGAAAGGGGCCACATAGTTGTTGTACAGAGCGACAGCCGTTGGATCGTAACACTGCGTCGGAATCACGTTGTTCGGAAAGATGGCACCCCAGGAAGTACCGGGAGTGAGCGGCGAGCCTCCAGCCGTCGCAATCGCCGCGGAACAACCCGGGCGTGCTTGCAAAACATTGGCAAAGTTTTGGTCGGTCAACATGCCGCCAAATGGCTGCGCTGGCACCGCTGCCTGGGCTTCCGCGAAATTCCCACCTAGCTCCGCCGCGGTAGGCAGCGTAACGTTACCTGAGGCGGAAGTAACACCCTGGACCAGCCGCAAGCCCTCGTAGGAACCGAAAATGAAAGTCTTGTCCTTCTTAATCGGGCCGCCAATCGTGCCGCCGAATTGATTCTGAATGTAGGCGGGATTGATAGGTGGTTCTGAACCCGTGGGATTGGGCAGCGCCGTATTGAGCACATTGTTGCGAATAAACTCGTAGAAATCGCCGTGCACGGAGTTGGTGCCGGACTTGGTCACCACGTTGACGACCGAGCCGGAATTGCGACCATACTCCGCGTCAAACGTATTGGTGATGACGCGAAACTCCTCGATGGCGTCCGGCGAAGGCTGCACGCCCGGTGAGTTTACGAAAATATCGTTGGAGTCGCCCCCGTTGACCATGTAATTGTTCGAGCGCCCGCGGCCGCCGTTCACGGAAACGACGCCGGGGTTGTCGCTGCCATAAAAAAGATCCGCGCCCAACTGCGATTGCACACCCGGTTGCAGTTGCAGGAGTTGAAAAGCGTTGCGCGTGCTCAGCGGCAGTTCGCGGATGGATTGTTCGGTCATCGTGCCGCCGAGTTGCGTGCTGGTGGTTTCCACCTGCACGGTGTTGGCCTCGACGGTAATCGTGTCGTTGGTTCTGCCTACCTGCAGCGTGATGGTGATGAAGTTCACGTGGCCGATGGATACCACCACGCTCTTGGCGACGAATTTCTTGAAGCCCTGGGCGTCCGCCGCCACGTCGTAAGTTCCGACCGCCAATTCGGGAATGTCGAACGCGCCATCTTTATCGGAGACCACAGATCTTTGCGCAGACGTCCCAGCAATCGTCGCGGTGATCGTTGCGCCTGGCACCACGGCGCCGGAGGGATCGTTCACTATTCCGCGAATCGAGCCGTTGGTCTGGCCCCACGCCGCGCCGCAACCGAACAGCCCCACCAATGCCAATAGGTACACCCCTAACCGGCCCGTCGTCTTCATCGCCGCTCCTTTGAAAAAAACTGGCGCCACCCCCACCCCAAATGCGCCTCACATTGAGTTTTTCGGTTGCAGCTTGAGAAAAAACCTTACTATAATTCGCGAACGTTAGAAGAAGGTCAGGCGGTTGTCAAGGGGAAACTGGTTTGGCGAGAGCTCGGACTCGGAAGCGCCCGGTGAAAACTGCGCGCACGCACGAATTCTTGCGCATCAGCGATGTGGCGCGCAGCGTCGGCGTGTCGCCGTCCATCTTGCGCACGTGGGAAAATCTTGGGCTGGTGACGCCGCGACGAAGTCGCAGCCATTATCGCCTCTACACGCAGGCGGACGTGCGCATTCTGAAACGCGCGCAATACTTACGGCGCGTGCGTGGTCTGAACGCGCCGGCCATCGTACATTTGCTGAAGCGCGAAGGCGTGTTGCCTGCTGCGGGCTCGCGGCCCAAGGCTGATCCGATCGGGCCGCGTCTGCGCCGCATGCGTTTGCGCAATGGATATTCACTTTCGAAAGTGGCGCGTGCCGCGGGCGTGTCGGTGGGATTTCTCAGCGCTTTGGAACGCGCGCAGATGACCGCATCGGTCGCTACATTGCGGCGAATCGCGCGCTTTTATCGCATGAATATTCTCGCGCTCTTCGATCCATCAAACGCGAATCCCGGGCGCGTGCGGCCCGCGGATCGCAAAGTGCTCGATGCCGGCCCGGGCGTGCGCATGGAACTGCTGGCGTGGGGGAATACGCTGATGGAGCCGCATCTGTTCCGCATCGCACCTGCGTCCGGCAGCGGCGAATCGTACGCGCACGACGGCGAGGAATTTCTGTACATACTGAAAGGTGCGCTGGAAATTTCTCTGGCCGATGGCGAGCGGCAACTTTTGCACGAAGGCGATAGTTTTTATTTTGAGAGCAACAATGCGCATCGCTGGAAGAATCCGGGGAAGACGGAAACGCTGGTTCTGTGGATCAATACGCCTCCGACATTTTAATTTGGGCGTGCGGCGTTGGCGGATGCAAAAAACGGTGGCAACTCATTTAAAGATTGAATCGTGGCGGCGGGTTTGATTGAGGCGATTTGAGCCCGCCCGCGGGAGCGCACCTGTGAGCGACAGACGATGGGCCAGAGGAATATTTTCACTCGGCGTGCTTGCGGTGGTTGTTACTTTGGGCGCTGGTGGTTGCGCGAAGAAGACGCCAGCACTGAGCTTGCTGGTCTGGGAGGGGTACGCCGATCCTTCTTACCTGCGCGCGTTCGAGGAATCGCATCACTGCAAAATCAGCGCTTCGTACATGGGCTCGAGCGACGAGCTGGTCGCCAAACTGCGCGGTGGCAGCGCCAGCAATTACGACGTGATTTCGCCATCCAGCGACGTCGCGACGATGATCGCTTCCTCCGGACTCGCGGCGCCACTCGATCTTTCCAAGTTGCCGGCGTATCCGCAGCTGTCCGAGCGCCTGCGCAGCATGCCGCTGGTCCATGTGAACGGCAACGTGTACGGTGTGCCGTTTACGTGGGGCCCGAATCCCCTACTCTACGACACAACATATTTTCCGAAGCCGCCCGATAGCTGGGCGGTGCTGTGGGACCCGAAGCTCAAAGGAAAAATCTCCGCGTGGGACGAACTTTCTACCATGTACATGGCCGCGCAGGTATTGGGGTACGACAAGCCCGATCCGAATCACATTTACAATCTGAGCGACACGGAGCTCGACAACGTGCGCAAGAAATTGATCGAGCTGAAACCGAATATACGGAAGTTCTGGTCCACGGGCGGGGAGCTGACGAATCTATTTGAAAATCACGAAATCGTGGCTGCGATGGGTTGGCCACTCACCACGAACCAACTGCGCCAGGCGGGATTCCCCATCGCCGAAACCATCCCGAAGGAAAACACCACGGGATGGATTGACCACCTGATGATCACGGCCGCGAGCGAGAACAAAGAACTCGCCAGCGACTTTTTGGAATACATGATCGAAGCGAAAACGCAAAAAATGGTGACGGACGTCACCGGATACGATCCTGCCAATCCGCACGCCGCGGAATTAATGACCGACGAGCAGCGAAAATCGCTGCACCTGGACAATGTGGACGAATACATGACGCGGATTTATTTCTGGCAGAACGTGCCGCGCCGCGACAAGTACAACGAAATCTGGAACGAAATAAAGGCGGCGCAGTGACCGAAGCGGCTGCACACTCGGATGTGTCCGCCAGTGCGGCGGCTGTTGCGACGCCGATCCTTTCCATTCGCCAGATCATTAAAAGATTCGCGCTGCGGCCGGTGTTGCGCGGAATCACGCTGGATGTCGCGAGCGGAGAATTTCTTACCATCCTGGGCGAGAGTGGTTCGGGCAAGACCACTTTGCTGCGGCTGATCGCCGGCTTTGAGGATCTCGACAGTGGCGAGATTTGGATGGGCGCCGAGCGACTGGATCGCATTCCCGCACACCGCCGCCAGGTGAACACCGTTTTCCAGAGCTACGCGATCTTTCCGCACCTTTCGGTGTTCGAAAATGTGGCGTACGGCTTGCGTGCGAAATTTACGCCAAAATCTGAAATCCCCGAGCGTGTTACGAAGGCCTTGGCAATGGTAAAGATGGGCGAATTCGCGCAAGCAGCACCGGCAAAACTGAGCGGTGGCCAACAGCAACGCGTGGCACTTGCGCGCGCACTGGTGAATCGCCCGCGCGTGCTGCTGCTGGATGAGCCACTTTCGGCGCTGGACGCCAATCTGCGCCGCCAGATGCAGGTGGAGTTGAAGTCGCTGCAGCGCGAAGTCGGCATCACGTTCATTTTTGTGACGCACGACCAGGAAGAAGCCATGGCGCTTTCCGATCGCGTCGCTCTGCTGCGCGCCGGACTTCTCGAACAAGTTGCCCCGCCGCGCGAAATCTACGGCGAGCCTGCAACGGCCTACGCAGCGCAATTCATCGGTCAGACCAACTTGCTGCGTGCGGACGTGCGCGATGGAATCGCCAGCGCGGGATCGATTACCTGGCACACGTTCGGCGCCGCTGGAACCGCAACCTATTCGCTGCGGCCGGAATGTATTCGCCTGGTCCCGGAATCGGCCAGCGTGCCATCTGCGGATGTAACCGCCGCGCGTTTCCGCGGGTGCATCCGCAACCAATCGTTCGGCGGCGCGATGGATCTGATCGAAATTGACTGTGGCGCAAATCACACCGTTCGCGCGCGCATCGCCAGTCCCGGCATCCTCACCGGAGAGCGCGAATTCGAGTTCACCGCGAACGACGCCGTCCGCGTGCGCGAAGGAGAGGCGGGCTAACCATGTATTCGCGCGCGTACAAAACCGCGGTGACGATTCCGCCGCTCCTATGGGTCACGGTATTTCTTCTGGTGCCGTACGCGATTCTGTTTTGTTACAGCTTCTGGTCCGTTTCTGCCGCGCAAACGATCGTGCACAACTGGAATTTGCAGAATTATCTGCAGCTGGCGCGCAATCCGATCTACATGCAGGTTTTGTTTCGTTCGATGCGCATCGCAGCTTCCGTCACCGTGCTCGCGCTGCTGCTGGGTTATCCGCTGGCTTACTATTTGTCGTTCCACGCGGCGAAACGCAAGGATCTGCTTTATCAGCTAGTGATCATCCCGCTGTGGGCGAGCTACCTGGTGCGCGGCTACGCGTGGAAGACGATTCTGGGCAGCGACGGCGTACTGAATGGCTTTCTGCAATATCTGCATATCACCCACCGGCCGGTGGAATTTTTTCTGTACAGCCCATTCGCGGTAATCATTACTTTGACGCACATCTATACGCCTTTTACGCTATTGCCGATTTACGCGGCGCTCGAACATATTCCGCGCAATCTGGTGGAGGCTTCGCACGACCTGGGCTCTTCGCCGTGGTCCACGTTTCGCCGCGTGATTCTGCCGCTTTCGCTTCCCGGTGTGCTCGCTGGCGCTACATTCGCTTTCGTTCTGACGCTTGGAGATTTTTTGGCGCCGCTGCTGGTCGGCGGGCCCA
>Ga0209655_10000462_pt1 | contig 15323 bp, 8 predicted proteins | sample BogFormECP03_OM2_FD_188236 | JGI IMG/M metagenome (GOLD analysis project Ga0209655, IMG submission 188236) | Bog forest soil microbial communities from Calvert Island, British Columbia, Canada - ECP03_OM2 (SPAdes) (version 2) | ecosystem: Environmental > Aquatic > Freshwater > Wetlands > Bog ...
TCCTCGATACGTGTTAGAATCGAAAGGAAGGCGAAATGCGGGGCGGGGGCTGCTAGAGGTAACAGTACGGCAAAAATGAGAAATACATTAGAATCGGGCCTGTCGAGTGGAATTCTGGTTCGAGCTAGCAGTATGCAAAGGAAGGACATACAGAACCACGAGTTCGGCATCTAAATTGGTATAGGTTATAGCGAAGAACATGCAGACGCAGACGAATTCAAGTGTCGCTATCTTGGATGATTCGCGGTTCGGGGCCTCCCGGACTTCCGGAATACTTCTCCGTTGTGACGGCCTTCGAAAGAGCTTCCGCTCCGGCACGCAGGAAATCACTCCGATTGACGGGCTTGATTTTTCGATCGAAAGCGGCGAGACAGTTTCAATCGTAGGCCCTTCAGGAACGGGAAAGAGTACGTTGCTCCACATGCTTGCCGCGCTGGACACTCCAACGAGCGGTACAGTATACTTCGGCGGGAATTCGCTCCAGTCTTTTTCAGAGGCGGAGCTGGCAGAGTATCGCAATCGCGCCGTCGGTTTGGTCTGGCAGCGTCATCACCTTTTGCCGGATTTCACGGCTGCGGAAAACGTAGCGATGCCTCTACTTGTTCGGGGCGTAGGGTTGGGGCAAGCGCTTCGAACTGCGGGTGAGTGGCTTACAGAGGTGGGGTTGGCCAGTCGAACCGAACAGCGGGCCGGAGAGCTTTCCGGAGGGGAGCAGCAGCGCGTGGCAATTGCGCGGGCACTGGTGAACGGCCCAGCATTGCTACTCGCCGACGAACCTACCGGAGATTTGGATGAGCGGAGCGCGGATAATATTTTTGAACTGATGCAGCGTCTTCACGGATCTCACCATCTAACTTCTATTCTGGCGACACACAATGTATCGTTAGCCCGGCGAACTGACCGCGTTCTTGTTTTGGAGCATGGAAAGTTGAGGCCGGCTGGAGATTTACTGTCAGGTTCCGCAACCGCCGTGGCAGTGCCTATGGGCCCCGACCAAGACCCCGGGAGAGTGCAGGTGACTCGTGTTTGAACGCTATACAGAGAAAGCTCGGCGCGTGATATTTTTTGCGCGGTACGAGGCGAGCCAGTACGGCAGCCCTTACATCGAGACGGAGCACCTGCTGCTAGGGCTTCTGCGCGAGGATAAGGCCCTGGCGAACCGGTTTCTGCGCACACACGGCTCGATCGAGTCCATCCGGAAGGAAATAGAAGCGCGCATCACCGTGCGCGAGCGCATTTCCACTTCGGTGGAAGTACCGCTTAGCCAGGAGTGCAAGCGGATTCTTAATTTCGCCGCCGAGGAAGCGGAAAGATTAGGGCACAAACATGTAGGCACCGAGCATCTGCTTTTGGGAGTGCTGCGCGAGGAGAAATCCTTTGGCGCGGAAATTTTGCTGGAGCGTGGATTGCGGCTTTCGGCTGTGCGCGAAGAACTGACGCGCAGCGCAGGAGAGAAAGTGCCAGTGAACCGGCCCAAAGAAGCTTCGTTATTAGCGGAGTTCAGCCGCGACTTGACGCAGGCGGCGATGGAAGGACAACTCGACCCGCTGGTGGGGCGAGACAAGGAACTGGAGCGGGCGATTCAGATCCTCTGCCGGCGCACGAAGAACAACCCTGTTTTAATCGGCGAGCCGGGGGTAGGAAAGACCGCCATCGTCGAAGGGCTGGCGCAGAGAATTTCCGATGGAGACGTGCCGCCATTTCTTGCCGACAAGCGCATTCTTTCGCTGGATCTCTCTTTGATCGTGGCCGGAACGAAATATCGCGGGCAATTTGAAGAGCGGCTGAAGACGATCATGAAGGAATTGATGGAAAGCCAGAACGCCATCGTGTTTATCGATGAATTGCACACGCTGGTGGGCGCGGGTTCGGCGGAAGGTTCACTCGACGCAGCCAACATTCTGAAACCGGCCCTTAGCCGAGGCGAGATTCAGTGTATCGGCGCGACTACTCCTGGGGAATATCGGAAGTCGGTGGAGAAAGACCGGTCGCTCGAGCGACGGTTCCAGTCCGTGAAGGTTTCCGCGCCCAATGAAGAGGAAGCAATTCGCGTGCTGCAGGGCGTTCGCGACCGTTACGAGAAATTTCATGCCGTCAGCTACACGGACGAAGCCATTCACTATGCGGTTTATCTGTCCAACCGGTATATCCCCGACCGCTTTCTGCCCGACAAGGCCATCGATCTTCTGGACGAGGCGGGCTCGCGGGTGAAGCTGCGCCAAGCCATGCTTCCCGACGAGGTTTCCGAGGTACAGAAGCGCGTGAAATTCATCACGCACCGGATGGAAACGGCTATTGCCAATCACGAATTCGAAAAGGCGAGGTTTTATTCCGAAGAAGAACGAAAAGAAAAAGAGCATCTGCGGACGTTGCGGGAAAAACTGAAGATTGACGATTCTTCCACCGGCATCGTTACGCGCGAAGATATCGAAGAAGTTGTCGCGCGCTGGACCGGAATCCAGGTTTCGGCAATCAAGGAAGACGAACAGCAGAAACTGTTGCGCATCGAAGAAGAATTGCATCGCCGCGTCATCAGCCAGGACAAAGCCATTACGGCGCTCGCTCGCGCGATTCGGCGGAGCCGTGCGGGCCTGAAAGCGCCCGGGCGTCCGGTGGGCTGCTTCTTGTTCCTCGGACCGACCGGCGTGGGCAAAACCGAAGTGGCACGAAGGCTGGCGGAATTTTTGTTCGGCAGCGAGAAGTCGCTGGTTCGCTTTGATATGTCCGAGTACATGGAGAAGCATTCCGTGTCGAAGTTGATCGGCGCACCTCCAGGATATGTGGGATATGAGGAAGGCGGGCAGCTGACCGAGCGCGTACGCCGCACTCCGTACTCCGTAATTCTGCTGGATGAGATTGAAAAAGCGCATCCGGACGTGTACAACATCTTGCTGCAAGTTTTCGAAGACGGACAACTCACCGACGGCCTCGGAAATACGGTGGATTTCCGCAACACGATCATCATCCTCACTTCGAACCTGGGAGCGCGGCAACTGCAAAAGCAGAGCGGCCTGGGATTCGCATCGAAGGAAATCGAATCGGTGGCGAAGAGCCAGGACGACATGGTGATGAGCGAGGTAAAGCGGGTGTTCAATCCCGAGTTCCTCAATCGTCTCGATGAAGTGATCCTGTTCAACTCGCTAGCGGACGACGATCTGTTGCGCATCATTGATTTGCTGGTGGGCCAGATCAACGAGACGCTGGTGCATCGCCAGGTGCAGATTGCACTGACACCGGAAGCGCGCCAGTGGATTCTGGAGAAAACCTGCAGCGATAGAAATTACGGCGCGCGGCCGCTCCGGCGCGCGTTACAGAAATACGTCGAAGACCCATTGTCGGAAGCTTTGATTCAGGGCGGATTGCAACGGCCGGCTACGCTGGAGATTTTTCTCTCCACGGAAGGGCTTTCGTTCCGACCCGCAGTTGAAGCAACCCCAGTGGCCCACTAGAGAATCCTACGCGCAAGCCGGACGGGAGCGGTTCCGGCGGGGGAGCACATAATCTTGGGCGGGAATCTGCGGCCTTGACTAGGGCCGCGAGCACGAAAAATTTTGTCCGCCTGTTTCGACTCCGCGTGGTTGTGTGCTTGTGCATAATTTCCTATGGGCATCCTGTTTGGGCTCAACAAGGGCAGGGACCCGCAGGCCCGCAGTACGTAATCCAGCGCATCGAATTCATCGGCAATCGTCGAATTCAACAGGATACGTTGCGCGCGCGAATTTTTTCGCGTGCGGGCGATCCGTATAGCGAGGAAGCGGTTCGGCGCGATTTTCAGGCCCTTTGGAACACGCAATTTTTCGAGGATGTGCGACTCGAGGTCGAAGACAGCCCCGACCAGCCCGACGGCAAAATCGTGGTTTTCTATTTGAAAGAGCGGCCGATCATCCGCAGGATTGAGTACAAGGGGAACAAGTCAATTTCGGAATCCGATATTCTCGATGCGTTCAAGGATAAGAAGGTCGGTCTTTCGGTGGAAGGCCAGTTTGATCCTACAAAAATCAAGCACGCAGAAGTTGTAATCAAAGAACTGCTGGCCGAGCACGGGCGGCAGTTCGCGACCGTCAAGCCGACCTACGAGCGGATTGCGGCGACCAACGCGGTGAAGCTGGTCTTCAATATCGACGAAGGCCCCAAAGTTAAGGTGGGCCAGATCAAGTTCACGGGGAACAAAGTTTTTTCGGACGCAAAGCTTTTGCGCGCTATGCGCCACGACCGTCCCTATTCGATTCCGCTCTATATAACGAACATCGCGGTTTTGAACAAGACTTACGACCGGCAAAAACTCGACGAAGACCTGGAAGTGGGAATCCGCGGTTTGTATCGCGATCACGGGTATTTCAAGGCGACGGTGGGCGATCCGGTTCTGAACACGGTCGACGAAGACCGGCCCGGCGTCAAGGGGCCCTGGCCCGTGCTTGGATCCAAGCACGGCAAGCGGGTGGACATAACGATTCCGATCGAAGAAGGGGCGCAGTACCGCATGGGCAGCCTGAAATTCCGCAGCAGCGACCCGGAAGTGGGACTAGTGTTCAAGTCCGAGGTACTGGCGCGCGTGTTCCCCATAAAAGAGGGGGAGATTTTTTCGGCCGACAAAGTTCGCAAGGCGCTCGATAATTACAAAAAGCTTTACGGCGAATACGGCTACATTGATTTCGTGGCTACTCCGTTCACGGAATTTGATGAGCCCAAGAAGCTCGTCGAGTTGACCATGGAGTTCGATCAGCAGAAGCAATTTTTCGTGCGCCGGATTGAGTTTTCCGGGAACACGACCACCCGCGATAAAGTGATTCGGCGGGAAATTCTGCTGGATGAGGGACAGGTCTACAACAATCGTCTGTGGGAATTGAGCATACTGCGGCTCAACCAACTGGGCTACTTCGACGTGATCAAGCCGGAAAACGCAGAGCTGAAGCGGAATGTGAAAGCGGGGACCGTCGATATCAGGCTGAAGGTGCACGAAAAAGGAAAACAATCCATCAGCTTTTCGGGAGGCGTCAGCGGAATTGCCGGCACCTTTGTGAGCGCTTCTTACCAGACCAATAATTTCCTGGGGCTTGGTGAAACGCTTACGTTGTCGGCGCAATTGGGCAGTTTCCAGAAGGGTTACACTTTCGGATTCACCGAACCATTTCTGTTTGACCGGCCCATCACTTCCGGCTTCACTATTTTCGCCAGCAAAATTTCCTTTAACCAGGAAAAACAATTTGGCGCTCTGCTGGGCCAGAACGTGGCGCTGAATCCGGCGCTGCAACAAAACTACGACACGAACACCAAGGGTTTCACCGCGTTCTTGAGCGAGCCGCTGCGAAGGTTCTCGTTCGCGCGCGTGGGCCTCACTTATGGATTTTCCACAACGGATATCACCACCTTCAGCCAGTCGGCGCAGTTGCTGTTCGATAGCATCCAATTCACCAGCTTGGCCGGGCCGTCCGCGCTGAATGGGATTCACTCGAGCAAAATCACGCCGACGATCAGTTACAGCACGGTGAACAACCCGCAAAACCCTACTCATGGGAGAAGCTTCTATTACGGTTTGACGTTCGAGGGAGGGCCAATTGGGGGCAACGTCAACACAGTAAGCAATACATTTTCGACGAGCTATTTTCATGCCGTCAATAAGCGGCGCAATGTGGTTGCGGTGAAATACCAGACGGCTTTGATCACGGGCTACGGCGGTAAAGACATTCCCCCGTTCAACCGCTTTTATCTGGGTGGCGAACAGGATGTGCGAGGTTTTAACTTCTACACCATCTCGCCTTTCGTAGCGATCCCTTTTGCCACCAGCACAAGCGTCGTTTATTTCGACCCGAGAAGGCTTGGCCCAACCGGAGCACCCACGCAGCAAGTGCTTACCGTGCCGCTTTTGGAATTCATTCCCACACGTCCGGGTGGAGATTATCAGAACGTCCTGAACCTGGAATATCGCATCCCCATCGCGGGGCCGGTGACGTTGGTAATGTTCAACGACCTTGGGGTGAATGGAATCATACGGCAATCGCAATTGTCATTGGATCCTGCCGCGGTGGCCTTGTTCCAGGAACAATATCCAAATCCTGACTTCCCGAACGTACACGTGACGAACAATCTGCCCATCATTCACGGCACGAATTTCCATCCGCGCACTTCGGCGGGATTGGAACTTCAGGTTATTCTGCCGATCGTCAACGCGCCATTTCGCGTTTATTACGCATACAATTATTTTCGGTTGACGGGATTAATCGACGCGCCGCTGGGCGCCTATTCTTTGAGCGATGCGGTGAAGGATACTTTGCCGCCCGGAGTGCTCCAGACGCAGATCGCTCCGCAACTAAAAACAATTCTCGGCACACAACAGCAGCAGATCCCAGCAGGGCTGGTTGAGCCAAAACAAACTTTCAGATTCACCGTGGGGAAGACTTTTTAATATGAACAATGAGTCTTCAGAGATCGCTGCACGGCGCCGGAGAAAGTCAATTCATGCGCACAGAGACAGTCATGCGATATGGGATGGAGGAGTGAGGATGCGAGTTTGGAAAATGGGGGCGGCAATCGTTCTAGCGGCTGGATTGGTTGGATGCGGAGGAAACTCCACGCCAGTTGGGGTAACTTTGTTTCCGCTGGGGACAGCTACCTCGCCCTTTTCGGTAATTATCAGCGTCCCACCTGGACAATCGCCCGGTCAGGTACAGTTCACGTCGACCGTAACCGGTACTTCCACATCCACGGTGAACTGGTTCGTTTGCCTTCCGCCTCCGAGTCTTACGGTGAAAAATCCGATACCGCTGAATTGCGGACAACTGACCGGCTTTGGGACGATAAGCACCACGGGACTGTACATCGCGCCCCCTACGCCGCCGACGCCAAACATCTTCGTAGTTGCAGCGCAAAGCACAGTGAACACGAACATTTATGGAATCAGCTTTGTGGAGGTAGGCTCGGGCATACGCGTTTCGATAGCGCCCACCAGTGCCACCATCGCTCCGGGCGAAAGCTTTTTATTCACGCCGATCGTTAGCGGCACCACAAATACGGTGGTGACGTGGAGCGTAACGGGCAACAATACGACGGTTGTCGGCGGCAACTCGACCCTCGGGTTTATCTGCCCGAATCCAGCGGCGCCCCAGCCGTGCCCTGCGGGGACTTACCTTGCTCCATTGACCTCACCCGGCACCGTAATCATCACCGCAACATCGGCCGCCGACACTTCGGTATCTGCGACGGCGTCAGTTACTGTGTCAACCTCTACGAGTCAAACCACAATTTCTTCTATCATGCCGGCGGTGGCGCAAGAGGGCTCGGTGCAGCAAGACATCTATCTGAATGGGACGAATTTCTCGTCCAACAGCAAAGTTCTGGCAAACGGCGTGGCCGTCCCCACGATATTCCTGAGCGCCACGCTTCTTCGCGCCACCATACCAGCGGCCCAATTAATCTCGCCGGTGGCGTGCACGCCGCAAACCGTCTCACCACAAATTCCTATATTAGTGCAAAGCCAGAACGGGGATCTTTCGCTGCCTCAGAATTTGACCATCAACCCGTCGCGTCCGGCGCTGGTGGCTTCGTCGCCTGATAGCACCGTGGCAAGCGCTGCGAATGTCGGTGTAACTCTTACCGGCGGATACTTCTCGCCCTGTACGTTGGCATTCTTTAACGCCCAGTCGGAGACCGTAAGCGCAGGCGGAAGCACACGGGTGCTGCAGCTTACAATTTCGGATACGGATTTTGGTCCGCCTGGGCTTTATCCGATTGTGGTGAGAAACACGGACGTGGTTGCGCCTAATCCCCCGATTTCTGCAGTGAATCTGTCCATTGAGCCAACGTCGTTTCCGACTGCGCCCAGCACCTCCATCGGCGTTGGAGCTAGCCCGTCGGCAATCGCGATAGATCCTGTGCTGGATGTGGCGGTGGTTGCAAATACTGGCGCCGGCACGGTGAGCATCATCAATCTGGCTACAAATGCGGTTGTTCCGGTAACGGTGGGGCCGAATCCGACGGGGGTTGCCATCGATGATCAGTTGGCGCATCACCTCGCGGTGGTGGTGAACAACGGGAGCGGTAGCGGAGGCAATAGCGTTACTGCAATTGACCTAACCACGCTCGCGACATCCACTCTAGATTTTCCCGATACGGCCGTTCCGCCAAACACGGTGGCGTTGCCATTCTCAATCGGAATTAACTCGTCCACGCACCGGGCGATCGTGACACAGCAATCGACAAACCTCGCAACCATACTTGACCTCTCCACCGGAGCGCCTACGGTCGTGCAGCAAATTGGCGGAGCCTTAACTTCCTACAGCACCGGAGCCAGTCCATCCGTGACCATTGACCCGCGATTGAACTGGGCAATTGTGACGCCTGGAGGAGGAGGATCGGTCAACATCGTGGATCTAGGGCGCGGTCCCGGCGCAATTCCAGGAGATGCGGTTGGCCGGCCTCCGGCAATAATCGGGAGTCTCTCGGTGGCCACTTCAACCCAAGGGATAGGCATCAACACGCAGACGCATCAGGCGCTGCTTACTGATCCAAACGGCGCGAGCGTTTCTGATCCGACCGGCGGACGGCTCACTACCTACAGCCTGCTGGACAACACGGTCGCTAGCATCCCCATCCTCCAAAATGGCAACCCGTTTAGTGAGGCAGGGTTTGTGGCCGCGGCTGTAAATCCGCTGTCGAATGTGGGCATCGCCGTTAACACGCTCGCCGGAACAGCATCCGTAGTGGACATGGAAAACAGCAATGTTCTACAGACCGTGATAGGCCTGAGTTCTCCGCAGGCTGTGGCGATTGACGCGGTGACGAATCAGGCCTTCATCGTGAACCAGGGAAGCAACAGCGTTTCGGTTGTTTCGCTCGGAACTGCGGGGCAATTCCGTTCGTTGCAGATCGTGGAGTCCAGTCCGGCGATGGGATTTGTGACGAATCCGACGAGCGCGGTGACGCTGACTATTAACGGCTTTGGATTTTCCGGGTCTGCGCAAGTAGTCGTGGACGGAACAGCGCTGCCTGCCGGCGACGTCACGGTGATAAGCAACAGGCAGATTCTCGCTACCATCCCTGCAAGCATGCTGACGAACGCGCGTAACTTCATCGTGTACGTGCAAAGTGGCGGGCAATGGTCGAATACCGCCGAGCTTGCGCTGATTCAACCTGTTCCGGTGGGTAATTCGCCCGTGGGAGTTGCCATCGACCAGGATCTCGATCAGGCCGTGGTGACGAATAATGCTGATAACACCGTATCAATTTTGAATTTGCTGACGGGTGCGCCAATTTTGTCAGGCTCTACTGTTTCGGTGGGATCCAACCCAGAGGGAGTCTCCGTGATCGCGCGGCTAGGGTTGGCGGTGGTGGCGAATAATGGAAGTAACAGCGTTACGGTTGTGGACGAGGCGGGGGTGGATGGAGTTTTCACGCCTCCGACTACCTTGCCGCTTTGCGGACCCTGTTTTGCGCCAGCGGGCGTCGGGATCAATTCCGACACGGCCACCGCGGGTATTGCTAACACAGATCCAGGCAGCGCCACAACGCAAGGCAGCGGTAGCGTCGCGTTTTTGTTACTGCCGGCTACCGGCACGAGTGGGACTTTAGGACTGACTCTCACGGTGGACCAGTTCCCGGTGGCGATCGCGATGGCTCCCGTGCTGTTGTCTCCACCTATACCGGGGGTCATCACCACACTGAACTACGCGGCCGTAGCTACAGATTCGTCATCGAGCAGCGTTGATATTCTGAACGTCAGTTCCGCTTCAATTGTTAGCCGGGTTTCTCCTTTCCAATTGCCCACGGGGGTTGTGTTCGATCCGGTAAACCAGGATTTCCTGGTGGCGGACAGCGTTATCAACAATGTGTTGGTCATCGATCCCAACACCTTTATTCCTATTTCATTTAGAGTGGGAATTGGGCCGACATCACTGGATTACAACTATCAGACCAGCACGTTGGTGACGAACAACGCGGTGAGCAATACAATCTCGATAGTGGGTTATGTATGCCCGCCAAACGCGGGGGGGCTGCCTAGCTGTGCGGGTCCGCGAGTGCGCGACGTGGTGGGCGTAGGCGGCTTGTTGCAGCCCTCGACGGTTGTGGTTGGACCCAACTCAATCGCAATCGACCGGAAGATGAATTTGGGAGTGCTCGTGGATCAGAGCAATAATCGCGTATTGCTCGTTCCGCTGCCCCATTAATGCGAGCAGCAGATCAAGTTGAGTCCTAGGGTGAAGGCCAACCTCTACGGGCGCTGCGGCATCCCAAGGTGGAAGGGCGCTCGTAGGAAATCCGATTGACCTATTTCCGCGGCGACGGCTATAATCTCTGATTTGTGTCTAGCGAAATATTCGAACAAGGAGTGAGAATGAAGATTCGATTTGGAATTCCGGCCATGGCTGCACTGTTGATGTTGCCCGCAGTCTGGGCGCAATCGAACGGCGCAGCAGCGGCGAAAGTGGGAGTGATCAGCGTGTCAGCGGCGATTCAGAGCACGGCGGAGGGCAAACAGGCTGCGGCCGAGTTGCAATCGCAGTTTGCGCCGCGGCAGACAGAACTCGATAACTTGCGCAAGCAGATCGAGGATTTGCAGACGCGCCTGCGCACTACGTCGAATACCCTGAGCGACGAAGAGAAGGCACGTCTTGCGCGCGAGGGCGATCAGTTGACGCGTACCTACCAGCGCAAGCAGCAGGAATCGCAGGATGATTACACCGAGGCTGAGCGTGAAGTGGTGGACCGTATTGGCCGCAAAATGATCGACGTCCTCGACAAATATTCGAAGGACAACGGCTATAGCCTAATCTTGGATACTTCGGCGCAGAACACGCCAGTGATCTTCGCTGCGAACACCATTGACGTGACGCAGGACATCATCAAGCTTTTCGACCAAAGCTACCCGGTGAAGAATGCGGCAGCCGCAAGGCCCACGACACCGAGGCCGACAACGCCGAAGCCGGCGCCTGCGCAACAGCAACCCGCTCCTAAATAGCTACCATATATTTGCAGCAAAGGGCCTCGCCGGGACGAACGGCGGGGCCTTTTTTTTCTCGTCATTTCTCAATGCCGGCGAGGAAGGCGCGGGCGCGGTCGAATGATGGCGGCCTTGCGTTTTCGAAGCGGAGAAATTATACTGGACTGCTTCCAGAAAGGTCGCATGTCCCAGTGGGCGCGAGCCCACTTTTTTGTTGGGCGCGAGAATGGCGTCTGCGCCGGAGTGACTGTGGGAGCCGGCTGGAGATGGCGGCCGAATCGTACCGGAACCGAAGATTAGGGGCCCTTAGTAGGCCCGTTGAATCGCATGCAACTGGAAAAGATCCGTGAGGCGGCGGAGCGGGTAGCGGGCTCGCTGGGCCTCGAAATTTTCGATGTGGAATGGAAGATCGGCAAGCAGCGGCTTCTGCGGGTCTATATTGACCGTTTGCCTGGCCCCCAGAACCCGGAGGGTCTCGGTGTCACCCATAAGGATTGCGAACGGGTGAGCGAACAGCTCAGCGTCATTATAGATGTGGAGGATTTGGTTCCTGGTCCGGCCTACGTTCTGGAGGTTAGCTCTCCCGGACTGGATCGGAAATTGATCAAGCCGGCAGATTACGAGCGATTTGTTGGCCGGCTCGCGCGGATTTGGGTAACTGAAGTGATCGAGAATCAGAATTATTTCGAGGGACGTTTGGCCGGTTACGCGGATGGGATCGTGAAGCTCAGTGTAAAGGGTGACGAACTGGCGGTGGCTTTCGCGAATATTAAGAAGGCAAATTTAGTTGTTGAGCTATAGGCGATTGCGCGGCGGCGTTACGGCGCGAAAATTTCCTTTGAGACATGGAACCAAATATCTTGGAACTGATGTTCGGGAGAAACTCAAATGGCGAGTCTGCTGTACCAGACAATCGAGCAGATCAGCCGGGAGAAACACATTGAACCCGAGATCATTGTCGCGGCCATTGAGGACGCGATGGTGGTCGCGGCGCGGAAATATTATCGTACTGAGGAAGATATCCGCTCGAAGTTCAATCCAGAATCCGGCCAGGTAGATGTGTTTTCCGTGCACACCGTGGTAGAGGAAGTTACCGACCCGTTGCGCGAAATCTCGCTGGGAGATGCCAAAAAGCGCCAGCCTGAAATCGAGGTGGGCGGCGAAGTGATCGAGACGAAACCGACGGACGTCCTGGGAAGGATCGCGGCGCAGACGGCCAAGCAGGTGATTTTGCAGAAAGTGCGCGAAGCCGAGCGCGACACGATTTACAACGAATTTCACACGCGCGTCGGCGAGCTGATCAATAGCGTTGTGAAGCGCATGGAAGGTCCGGACATCGTCGTGGATTTGGGGCGCACAGAAGCGCGGCTCCCGAAGCGCGAGCAATCACGTTTGGAAGCTTACAACGTCGGCGACCGGCTGCGCGTGACGATTCGCGCGGTGGAACGCGCAGCGAAAGGGCCGCAAGTAGTGGTGTCGCGCGCTGATCCCGCCCTGGTGCAGCGGCTTTTCGAAATGGAAGTGCCGGAAATCTATGACGGCACGGTGCAAATCCGGGCGGTTGCCCGCGAAGCCGGCGAGCGCACGAAGATTGCGGTGGAAAGCCGCGACAAGGACGTGGACCCGGTCGGCGCTTGCGTGGGCATGAAGGGAATGCGCGTGCAGTCCATTATCCGGGAACTGCGCGGCGAGAAGATCGACATTATTCCGTACAACGAAGAGACTATCGCATTCGCGCAAAAGGCGTTGAGTCCGGCTAAAGTTACTCGCGTGCAGGTGGTAGATCCGGAAGAAAAAAGACTGGAAGTGATCGTCGAGGACACGCAACTTTCGCTGGCTATCGGCAAGAAGGGCCAGAACGTGCGGCTCGCCAGCAAATTGATCGGCTGGAACATCGACATCAAGAGCGAAGAAGAGAAGCGCCGGGAGATCGAAGCGCAGATGGCCGCGCTTACCGCTCCCGGAACGCCGCTCACTGAATTGGCGGGAGTGGGTCCGAAGACGATCGAGAAACTCGAGTCTGCAGGAATCACTTCTATCGAGAAGCTGGCGGACATGACGCCGGAACAGCTGGTCGAAATTCCGGGCATCGGCGAGAAGATGGTGGAGAAGATTCACCAGTCCGTAGCGGCTTACTTCGAAATGCTGGAAACGCAGGCGGCAGCCGGACCCGTGGAGCAAGTTGAAGCAGCCGAAGCGGCGCCGGAGGGAGCAGTTGCGGTGCAAGACATTCCCGAGACGGGCGAAGCAGCTGAAAAGGCCGAAGTAGGCGGGGAACTGGAATCATCGGAAGCTCCTGATACCGGCGAAGCTCCGGAAGCGACCGAGGGAACAAGTGTGCGCGACGAGGATCCGTTAGATTCGCCGGGGACGGCGGACACCAGAGAACTTCCTAGTGAAGAAACACCGCGTGGTTCTGTTGAAAGCAGCGAAACAGAAGATGGCGCAGAGAAGTAGATTTCAGCGAAGATTGTAGCGAAAGAGGCTGATGGCAGATCCTAATCAAGTCCGAATCAATGAGCTGGCCAGGGAACTCGAGATCAAGGCAAAGGTCCTGATCGAGTACTTGCCAGAAGTCGGCGTTACCGAGAAGAAGACGCACTCGAGCTCGATCGACAATTCCCACGCCGAGCTCGTGCGGAAGCATTTCCTGGGCTTGGCCGCGCAGGAAGCTGCGGCTGAAGCCGAGAAGGTGAAGGCTGCAGCGACGAAATCGAAGCCGTCGCGCCCAGCCGCTCCTGCACAACCGGCTGCCCCGATTGCGGCAGCTGCGGCACCCGCTGCGCGTCCAACGCCTGCTCCGGCCGGAGCCGCGCAAGCACGTCCAGCTAGCGGCACCGCACCCGCTACTGCGCCTGCTGGAACTCATCCGACCGCGAAAGCAACGCCAACAGCGGTAAAACCAGGCGTTGCCCCGGCGGCCGCATCGACTTCGCCTGCAACTCGCGCCGCCAAGCCTGGCATTGCTGCTACACCAGGATCTCAATCTACTGTTCCGGCACGGCCTGTAGCTCCCGGCGCAACTGCCGGGCAGGGTGGTGCGCCCGCTCACCGTCCCTCCGCCGCATCCGGTGGATACAGACAAACTGGCGCGCCAACAACAGGTCAAAGATATCCGGCGAGCTCTGGAGCTCCGACAGGCGCGAGCCAAGGTCGGCCGTCGCAAGGATATCGCCCCTCTGCTCCGGGGCAGGCTCGGCCCGGAAGTGCTCCGGGACAAGGTCGCCCCGGCGCTCCTCGGCCAGGAGGCGGAGCGCCATCACGCTTTCCGCAACGCCCCGGCAGCAGCCGCCCGGGACAAGATCCTGTAGGGGGCCAAAGACCGGGGGCGGGTATCCCCAAGGCTGAACCAGGCAAGCCGCTATATGCTCGCAAGCCGCCCGCGCGTGGGCGTCCCCTGATTGAAAAGCGCTATGCTGAAGGGGAGCGCAAACTTCATCCTGTGCGTCCTCGTGCAGGCGCAGGCCCCGGACGGGCTACACAGATTGAACAGGCCCCGCCGGTTAAGCGCGAACCCCGCGCCGTTACAGTCACGGAAGGAATTACGGTTCGCGAACTGGCCGAGAAGCTGGATATTCGCGCCAAGGAATTATTGAAGACGCTGCTCGACCGAGGTGTTTTCGCCAGCATCAACCAGGCGCTCGACGTGCCGACCGCGACGAACTTGGCCGAAGCATTCAACGGAATCGTTCAAGTGGTCACGTTTGAAGAGCAGGTGGTTCAGGAAGAAAAGATCAAGGAAGAACGCACGGGTAACGAAGTGCCGCGCGCACCTGTAGTCACCGTGATGGGCCACGTGGACCACGGCAAGACGAGCTTGCTGGATGTGATTCGCGAGGCCGACGTAGCCGGCGGGGAAGCAGGTGGAATTACGCAGCATATCGGCGCGTACGAAGCGCACGTGCAAGGCAAGCGCATCGTGTTCATCGATACTCCGGGTCACGAAGCTTTCACTCGCATGCGCGCGCGCGGCGCGAAAGTGACGGACATCGTCGTCCTGGTAGTAGGCGCGGACGACGGCATCATGCCGCAGACCGAAGAAGCGATTTCGCACGCTCGTGCGGCCTCAGTTCCGATGGTGGTCGCGATCAACAAGATCGACAAGCAGGACGCTCAGCCGGAACGTGTGAAGCGTCAGCTTTCAGACAAAGGATTGATGCCCGAAGAATGGGGCGGCGACACGGTGATGGTGGAAGTGTCGGCCAAAATGAAGACGAACATTCCGAAGCTGCTCGAAATGATTCTCCTGGTGGGCGACCTTCGCGAGTTGAAGGCTGATCCCGACGTGCCCGCGAGCGGCACCGTGCTGGAATCGCGCGTGGACAAGGGCCGCGGCCCGGTGGCAACGATGCTGGTGCAGAACGGCACTTTGCACGTGGGAGATGTGTTC
>Ga0209655_10000463_pt1 | contig 15312 bp, 14 predicted proteins | sample BogFormECP03_OM2_FD_188236 | JGI IMG/M metagenome (GOLD analysis project Ga0209655, IMG submission 188236) | Bog forest soil microbial communities from Calvert Island, British Columbia, Canada - ECP03_OM2 (SPAdes) (version 2) | ecosystem: Environmental > Aquatic > Freshwater > Wetlands > Bog ...
GAGGAACACGTTTCGGAGATTGGCTCTCCCGACCAGGTTGGCCAGCAGGCTGAACATATAGTAGCCGTCGCCGAATCGCATCCCGTTCGCGCGGCGGTGTTCTCTCGGCTGAGTGGGCTATATGAGGTAGTGCTGGGAGCTACTTTCATACCCTTCCTGTTGTTTTTTATGCTCGCAGCGAAGCGCCAGGTGTGGCATGCGACCATGCAGTTGTTTCCGGCCACCGAACGCACCTTAGTTAAAGAAACGCTAACAGATATCTCTCTGGTTCTTCGCAGCTATGTGGTTGGGACGGCAATGGTGGGAGTCATTCTAGTTGTTTTGAGTTGGATTTTTTTCTTCTTGATTGGACTTGAGTTTCCGTTCCTCACCGCGCTTATTTCCGGTACGTGCAATCTGATCCCATATCTCGGCGTGGTCCTTTCCTGGATGCCGCCTTTATTGATCGGCCTGAAACAATTTCACACTGTTACACCTTTCATCGGGATTTTCGCCGTGCTCACTTTCTTGCATCTCGTGGCCGCAAATTTGTTAGTCCCCGCGCTGGTGGGCTCCATGGTCCGGCTCAATGCTCTAGCGCTAACCGTGTCACTTCTGTTCTGGGGATTTTTGTGGGGCGCGATGGGCTTGATTCTCGCGATTCCTATTACGGCCGTGATCAAAGTGATCTGCGACCATAAAGAAAGCTGGCAGCCGGTTGGCCGCTGGCTCAGCGCGTAATTTCAACAGCCTCCGTAACAGTCATAGCTCCTTGCCCCGCAGTTCGTGTATGAACGCGACCAACTCCGTGATGGCTCTCGCACCAGGCGGTTCTTGAAACATCCGGATCGCCGCAATTCCGGTGGCGCCCGCACGAATGCAAGCCGCAGCATTTTCTTCGCTCACACCCCCGATTGCTACCACCGGCATCGCCACCGCGCGGCAAACTTCGGCTAATGTCTGTATGCCTTGGGGCGCGCCAAAAGGCAACTTCGAAGGCGTTTCGAAGACCGGGCCGAACAAGGTATAGTCAGCTTTCGCATTTTCCGCTTCGCGGGCCTCTTCGATGCTGTGGCAGGAAACTCCAATTACGAATCCATTTGGTGCGTTTCCTGCACGGCACCAACGCACCACTTCGTGGGCTCGTGCGGATTCGCGTCCTAGATGCACGCCATGTGCACCGGCCGCGAGCGCAACATCCAAGCGGTCGTTAATAATTATTCGCGGCGCGCGTTCGGTTTTCTTCCTGTGAGTAGCCGCCAGACCTACAGCAACGCGCCCGATTTCTAGAAGTTGTCCGCCCTGCAAATCCTTCTCGCGGACCTGTATCCAATCGACGCCGGCGGCGAGGGCTGCTTGAATATTTTGCAATATTGCCGATGTGAGAGCGGCTTCGTTCCTATCGCCTGTCAAAGACTTCCGGTCGGTGACGTAGCAAACGATCGGTTTATTAGCGGGTTTCAACGATGGCAGTCCGGCGGCGAAACGCTTCAAGCGCAAACAGCACATTCATCAGACCAAGCCCCGATATCGCTCCACGCAGAAAGGAATTTTTCACAAAAAGCGCCAGCGCGGGGTACTGGTAAAGGAAATAATTCATATCCCATACCTCGGACCATGGAACCAAAATCAGCGCCAACCCCAATTCGAGCCAAAGCAGCAGGAGTACAACACGGAGAACCCGGTTCATCATCAGGGTAAGGATTATGGGAGATTATTCCGGCGGTCGCAACATCTACTCCGGGTCATCAGTCGGCCGGACTCCCTCACCATCGCTCGCTATGTCGCAAACAATCAAGAGGAGAGTACAATTGACCCGATTCGAGGCCTGCAGGGAATTCCTGGGCAGAACGCACGCACATCAGGCAAACCAAGATTAAGGAGAGCATCTCATGGCGACAATCACGGCAAAAGACGGAACGCAGATTTATTACAAGGATTGGGGAAAGGGACAGCCCATAGTCTTCAGCCACGGCTGGCCCCTGACTGCAGACGACTGGGACGGGCAAATGCTGTACTTCGGTCAACTCGGGTATCGCGTGATCGCCCACGACCGCCGCGGGCATGGCCGCTCCGGCCAAACCTGGGATGGAAACGAGATGGATACATACGCAGACGATCTCGCTGGCCTGTTTGAGAAGCTCGATCTGAAGGACGCAATTATGGTCGGGCACTCCACCGGTGGCGGTGAAGTCGCGCGCTACCTGGGCCGCCATGGCTCCAAGCGTGTCGCGAAGGCCGTACTCATAAGCGCGGTTCCACCGCTGATGCTCAAGACCGACAAGAACCCGGAAGGGGCCCCCATATCGGTCTTCGATGACCTGCGGGCACAACTCGCAGCCAACCGGCCGCAGTTCTACAGGGACATCACTCTGCCGTTTTACGGTTACAACCGTCCGGGCGCCAAGATCTCAGAAGGCATCCGTGAGCACTGGTGGCTGCAGGGAATGGTGGGAGGCATGAAGGCCCACTACGACTGCATCAAGGCCTTCTCGGAAACCGACTTTACTGAGGACCTGAAAAAAATCGAAATCCCCGTGCTGGTGATGCATGGTGACGACGATCAAATCGTGCCTATCGCCGCCGCAGGTCTCAAGTCTGCGAAAATACTGAAGAACGCAACGCTAAAAGTGTACAAGGGCTTTCCGCATGGCATGCCCGCGACCAACGCGGACCAGATCAACGCGGATTTGCTTACCTTTTTCAAAGGCGCCGCGACTACTGCCTCAGCGTAACGGCACCGACGGCCCGGCCTCTCGCTTTTTGCGCGAAGACCGGGCCTCGCGGATCTTACAGCTACTGGCGAAGAATTCATCGGAATGAAGTGCGACGTATCTGGTGTGCTCGCTGGCGGCAAACCTCCATCGCGAGCAAGACATCCTCGCGACGCGGGCCGACAGCATCGAGGTAAGCATTATGGGAAGGTGGTTTCTGCAGATGTATAACCGAAAGAGAATTCACGCCATCACCTTCGGCTGGGCGGTGGCTCTAGCCGCCATATTGTTATTTTCGCTTCAGGGTCCAGCGACCGGGAGCAAGGTCCCTGGCGACGGAGGTGTTGCGGTCGGAGCGCAATACGATTCGACGCATGTATATGTTGCTCCTGGCGATTTGGACGCGTTCGTCGACAGCTTCGCCGCTACGTTCGGCGGCCAGCCGTCCAAGCGGTCCGTAACAAACGTTCTGCCTGTGCCAAGTAGCACAGAGTTTCAATATTTATGGACTCCGGTCGGCACGCTATCGATCTTCGCGTTCCAAACCCCAATCCCGTTTCCATTCGGAGAGGAGCGGACGGGATATCTGGTGACCGACATGGACCAGGCACTCAAGTCCGCTCGAGCCGCTGGTGCCGAAGTCATCGTGGAACCGTTCAAGGACCCCATCGGAATCGATGCCGTCATCCAGTGGCCCGGGGGCTTGAAGATGCAATTGTATTGGCACTTCACTCCACCCAAATACGCGCCGCTTGCGATGATTCCCGACAATCGGGTCTACGTGTCTGGCGATCAAGCCGACAATTTCGTCAACGGCTTCGTACGCTTCAGCCACGGCAAGGTGGTGGCGGATGACAAGCGCGCGGACGGAGGCGAAATCGGGCGCCTGGGAGAGACTTATCGTCGTATACGCATCGAGTCGCTGTTTGGAAATATGCAGGTGATGGTAACTGACGGCCATTTGCCGTATCCGTTCGGCCGCGAAATAACCGGATACCGAGTGCAGGATCTCAGCGCAACGTTGCAAAAAGCCAAAGCCGCCGGTGCGAAGATATTATCTCCGCCTTACTCAACGGACGACCGAACTACGGCGATCGTCCAATTCCAGGGTGGCTACATCGCTGAAGTACACAGCCTGACCGCGCACTAGGGTCCGTACAAGAAATTGAGCGATTCGTCCGACTATTCTGAAAGGTAAGAGTACTTAGCGTTTCTGTAGCGTGGAGATGCGGTCGGCAACGTCGCGGTATTCGATGTTTGCGGCATAGACTTGACGGAAGCAATCGAGCGCCGCCGACGAATCTCCGCCGGCTTCCAGCGCCAAGCCAAGATCGTAACGCAGCGCGAGAATCGTCTCGTGTTCTAGGCCCGGAACTTCCAGTGCACGCTGGTACCACAGCGCGGCGATATTCGGCTCGCCCTTGTCCATGAACGAAAGCCCCAGCATCGTCGAACAGTTCATGGTGTAGCGGAAGGGTTTGCCCTTCTGCACTGCTTTCGCCACTTTCTGGAACTCGCCGATAGCCTCGTCGAGCAACCCCATTTCGCGGTAGGCGATGCCCAGGTTGTAGTGTGTTTCCAAGTCTTCGTCTTCCTCGCCAAGTTCGCCGAGTTCGCTGCGGAATTCCTGAAAAACCTCCGCTAGTTCATTCAAACTTTCGGTCGTTATCTCAGGCATGGGGGCGGAGGATGTCTTGGAACTTCCGTTCTCTGAAATTGCAGCGGCGGGCACCGAACTCGCTGCGAAGATTGGGGCCGGTTCGTCGATATCTTCAGTAGCGGGGACAAAGGCGCGGTCGCTCGCAGGCGCTTCTAGCTCTTCCACTTCGGCGGCTAGTTCGTTAAGAAAATCCTCCGTGGTTGCCGGGCCCGCATGGCTATCGACCACACTGGGTTCCGGGGTCAGCTCCAATTCAAATTCGCCATTGGCTGGAGCAACAGGTTCGGCAGGGAGAGCCTCAGCTGCCGGCTCCTCGATGATTTCGATCACGGGGGTCTCGGATGTTTCCATGCTGCTCTCGTTGATTTCAAACGAATCTGGCTGCACGGCAAAGTCGTCAGTCGACGCCGGCACCGCTTCCGGCTCAATCTCCAGCGCGATCGGGGCTTCGGCTTCTAGCTCGGCGGGCTCGGGCTGGACAGCTACCTGTTCAATGATTGGTTCGGCCTCAGATTCCTCTATGACGAAAATTGGGTCAGGTTCGGGCTCAGGCTGTGAGGCGACCTCTATCTCAGCCTCAGCCGGGGCGGCTACGCTTTCCGTCTCCGCTGCAGCAGGAGCCACTTCCAGCGCGGTTTTCTCAGTATCGACGACATCTTGCGAAATGGCTTCCCATTCGTCGGATAGATCCAGCTCTTCCCCGGCCGTCACGGGCTTTTCTGCGACCGGTTGGGCCGGCGATGCATCAACGGATGTCGCGGGCTCTTCAATGGGCACAGGGGCAACAGCAAATTCTTCAACAACCGGCTCCAGGGGAGCAGCGGTCAGCGGTATGCCGAATTCGGCGGCGATATCGGCGGCGCTCATCTCGGCAGTTTTGTCTGCCTGTACGGCTGTCTCGGGCGCGGTCTCCGCGGTCGCTAACGACTGGGCTTCCGGCATCACCGGCGCAGCCATAGGCGGAGCAGCCTGCAGCTCTTCCGTCGATACTCCCGCCGCCTTCTGGAATCTTTGCCGCAGTTCCGCGAAACGATCGGCATTCACCTGGTCATTGCGCTCGCGATGAATTTGCTCCAACTGCCCAGCCAATTCAGCCGTGCGCCTTTCGTTGCCGGCGCCTAGATAAAGGTCCAGCAGCCTCTCCAGCGTGGGAGTATGGCGCGGCGCTCGTTGCAAGACGTTTTCGAGGAGATGCGTGGCCTTCTGAGTCAAACCGTAGCTCGAAAAGAGATCGACATCCGTCAAAGCCTGCGCGATGTACCGTTGTGTTTCTTCATCGAGCGGCTCTTCAATAACCGAAACCACCGCCACGGAAGCCTGCGGAATCCGATGCTCGGCTTTTTCCTCTTCGCTTTCAGGCGGCAATACTTCGGGTGCCGGACCCGGTGAGCCACCCGCGCGCTCGCGAAGTTGATTCAGACGAGCAACCACGCGTTCGTCGTCCTTGTTTCGCTCGACGAGCTCTTGCAACAGCGCTTCCGCGCGCGGAAAGTCTCCCGCGGCGGCATAGATGTCGGAGAGCTGGCCAAGCGCAGCGTTTAAGCGGAAGGGATCGCTGGTAGTTCGGGAAAAATCGACGAGCATTTCCAGCGGTTCGGCATTTCCAGGCAGGCGCTCGCTCGCAGTTGTCAATGACTTCACGAACTTGTCCTGCTCGCCCGCTTCGATCATGGCGCCACGCAGCTCACGCAATAGAGGAAGCGCGGCATTCGGTTGTGCGCTCTCGATGAGCGTCTCGGCTACCTTGTAAAGCGGCCCAAAATGCGCATGTCCCCGGGCCAGCACTTGACGTCCACGCTCCGCGGCTTTCTGGATCTGTCCCAACTGCAACTCATAGTCCAACAACATGTTGGTGACATCGCCGCCCGCGTTCGCTTCCGGATGGGATTCCAGGATTGGAATTGCCTGCGCAGTCTTATTATTTGCGTTCAGCGTCTTCGCTTTCAGAAGCAGGGCGGAGGCGTTGGTGGGATCGACCTCAACGGCGCGCTCAATCAGTTTTTCGGCCTCGTCATTCTCGCCCCGATCGAATAACCTTTGCGCGTAATTCAGATAAGTTTGAGCCGCCTCTTTCTTCAGGCCCATGACGTTGTAAAGTTCAGCCAGCCGCATTTGCACGCGCAAATTTTCCGGCTCAACCTCCAACAAGCGATGCAGCACTTCCACGGCTTTCGGCGCTCGATTGGCTTTCAGGTGTGCTTCCGCGATTTGCAAAAACAGCGGACGAGCCTCGCTCAAGATGCCCTGCTGAACGTAAAGATCGGCGAGGCGTTCGAGAGGGGGAAGCTCGTTGGGAGCTAATTTGCCGATTTTCTTGTAGATTGCGATGGCTTTGCTGTTGAAGCCATCATCCAGATAAACTTGTGCGAGCCGCTCAAAATATTCAATGGCATGACCCAGGTCGGCTTGGCGGGCGTACAAATCGCCCACGGTCATTAAGGTTGCTTGGTCCTTCGGGTCGTGACGCAGAATTTGCTGGTATTCGGCGATGGCCTGGGCAACTTTGCCCTGATTGAGGAACTTCAGCGCATTTTCCAGCGCTTTGCTTTTGTTGAAGGCCATGGGTAGTTTTCGCCAGCCTCGCCTTCACCTAAGGCGGGGCGGCGTGGTTGGGCCACACTTGTGGCTCAGGCCAGAAGGTTAGCATGCGCGAAAAACAAGGAGCAATGAACCGGGCGAAGCATGGTGCCATAGGCGATAACAGTGCCTCTTAAGCGCCTAGGCTGGATGTACTGGCATGGGGCGAACACCTGGGTAGGTTTCGGGCTGGAAAAGCCGTGGAGCGGCTGGGGTCTACGACTCCGAGAGCGTTGTGCTGCTTGTCTGGCTGGCCAGGGCGTCTGTGGCGGGCGTAAGCGGTAACATGTCCTGTTTCGCACCGACCGCCCAACATCCCGCCTCCCGTACGGGCGAATACGAAAAGCGATGCAGTGGTGAAGGCCCGTGGCGCTGGAGGGCCTCTAAATGATCCGGCGTGCCGTAGCCTTTGTTCTGCGCCAGGCCATATTGGGGATAGAGCTGATCGTATTCCTGCATGCGTTGATCGCGTTCCACCTTGGCCAGGATGGACGCTGCCGCAATCGAGACCGAACGCGCATCGCCGTGGATCAACGCTTTCTGTTCGATGGGCAAATCAATCTCAATGGCATCCAGTAAGAGGTAATCCGGAAGGGGAAAGAGCTGCGACACGGCAGCCATCATAGCCTGGCGGCTCGCCTGATAGATATTCCATGCATCGATTCGGCTGGCTTCTATTTCCGCTACTGCCCAAGCCAAAGCGTGTTCTCGAATGCGCGGCGCTAGTTCTTGACGCCGGTCAGGAGTGAGCTTCTTGGAATCATCAAGACCGACGATTCGGCGGCGGGGATTCAAAATGACGGCTGCAGCTACCACGGGACCAAACAGCGACCCGCGTCCCGCTTCGTCCAATCCGGCGATGCGCTGCCATCCGTGCTGGCGCGCGTCGCGCTCGTACCGCGTACAGCAGAGTCTGCCCATCGGCTACGGATTTTAGCACACGCCGAACCCGCAGTTTTCCACAAACCGTGAATGTTGCGCCCGTTGAGTGAGCCGAAAACAAAAAAGCCCGCCCCGATTTCTCGGAGCGGGCGAAATCAAAACGGTGCGGTTATTCTGCGGCTGTCGCTGTGGTTGCGGCCACTTTCTCAAACGTCTCAACGCGCTTGATGCGGGCGGCTTTGCCTTTGCGCTGGCGGAGATAATTCAGCTTGGCGCGACGAACTCGGCCTTGGCGCACAACGTCAATCGAGCTAATCATCGGCGAGTGCACGGGGAAAATGCGCTCCACGCCGATGCCGAAGCTCACGCGGCGCACGGTAAAAGACTCGCCCAGCAACTCACCACGGCGGCTCATCACCACGCCTTCAAACGGCTGGATGCGTTCCTTGGCTTCCTCGCCTTCCTTCAACCGGACATTCACCCGGACTGTGTCACCCGGACGAAACACGGGATGATCCTTGCGGAGTTGGGACTGCTGTACTTTAGAAATTATCGGTTTCATGACTCATTTTCCGGGCAGACCCGCTCAGGTGGGGCCAGCACACTACGCACAATTTGCCATTATATCGAAACCCCCGCCCGCTGCCTATACGGAAATTAGGTCCGGGAGCGATTCGCTTGACCGGCATCAGGGCTTTACATTAGGCGCCGGATCCAGCAAATCGGGACGGTTGCGCCGCGTTTTTTCGAGCGCGCGGGCGCGGCGCCAACGGAGAATTTCCGCGTGGTTTCCGCCTAGCAACACTTCTGGGACATCCCAACCGCGAAAGGAAGGCGGGCGTGTGTAGTGAGGATAGTCGAGAATTCCGCGAGCCATGCTTCGCGACCCGAGCTCCGCGGTTCTCGAGTCGTTGACGTTGGCTGGTCGGAGCGCTGGGCCATGAGCTGCGTTTTCCAGCTCGTCCCCGCTCGCACTGAAGGATTCGTTCACGGTGGAATCTTCGTTGCCTAGGGCGCCGGGAATCAGGCGCGTGACCGCATCGAGAACCATTGCGGCGGGCAGTTCGCCGCCGGAGAGCACGAAATCGCCGATGGAGATTTCTTGCGTGGCAAGATGTTCCGCGACGCGCTCGTCCACCCCTTCATATCGCCCGCAAATCAGAACGATTCGTTCGAGCTTTGCAAAACGGCGCGCCATTTCTTGTGTGAAGAGTTTCCCTGCGGCGGAAAGCAACACAATAGCGGCGTGGGCAGGCGGCGCACCAGAACAATCTTTACCCAGCAGCGACTCCACCGCTTCGAACAGCGGCTCAGGCTTCATCACCATACCCTCGCCGCCGCCAAACGGGCGGTCGTCCACCGTGCGATGGCGATCATGCGTGAAATCGCGCAAATCGTGAGTGTGCACGTCGATGAGTTTGGCCTCACGCGCGCGCCGCACGATCCCGTAATCGAGCGGCCCGGCGAAAAACTCCGGAAAGATTGTGATGATGTCAAAACGCATCGCTGTTTATGCTTTCCCTATGGAGCTCCCTGGGAAGATTGTCGCCCATCGACCCTGTTTTTCCTCAATAATTTGGAGGTGCAGACAGAAGAAAACTGGATGATTCAGTTCAAATCGCGAAGGCCTTCGGGTAGAACCACTTCGATGCGGCGCGCTTTCAAGTCCACAGTCTCGCAAATTTCCTGTGCCAGTGGAATCAGCAGTTCTCCGCGCACTGAATCCACCACCAGGATCGGATTCCTGGCAGCTCCCTCGCCCGTAAATTGCACGTCGCGAACGCGGCCGACCACTGCGCCATTTTTTTCGCACACGTCGCAGCCAATCAAATCCGTGACGTAATAACTAGCGTCAGGCAGCGGAGTGCGTTCGGCCAGCGGAATTTGCACTTCTAGACCCACCAGTTTTTCAGCGTCAGAAATAGAGTCGGAATTCTCGAAGAGGAAAATGGCTTGGCCGCCGCGACTGTGCGAAAGCCAACACTTGCGAATAGCCACTTTTCTTGCCGTTGCGGTCTTTTCGTTCCACAGCTCCGCAGATTTTAAGCGCGTAAGGCGCTCGGGGAAATCAGTGAGGATTTCGGCGGCTACTTCTCCGCGGCGACCGTGAGGGCGCAGAATGCGCGCTACCGTCGCGCGATCGGCCCTCGGTGATTGCTGCGTAGTCACTACTCGAGAATTTCCAGCGTAAAGCGCTTTTTCAATTTCATTCCCGCGGCGCCGAGCAGAGTGCGGATGGATTTGGCGGTGCGTCCCTGCCGACCGATCACCTTCCCCAGATCGTCGGGATGGACGCGCAATTCCAGCACGGTGACTTGTTCACCTTCTACGGCGTTCACGGCAACATTTTCCGGATGATCGACAAGAGCTTTGGCAATCTCTTCAACAAGAGCCTTCATCGCGACCTCCACAGCATGTGAGCTCAGCAGAGAAATTCGCTGCAGCATGTACGAGCGGTAGATCTACTGTGGGGTAAGACGCCTTAGGCAGGTTTCCGGTTTCTTAGAAAACTGCGTACCGTGTCGCTGGGCTGTGCGCCCTTGCTGAGCCAATAACTAACGCGGTCGTGGTCCAGCGTGACGGCAGCGGGCTTCTTGAGCGGGTCGTAGGTGCCCACAATCTCGACAAACCGTCCATTTCGCGGGCGGGTCTTTTCCGTCACGATCACACGATAAAACGGGCGCTTCTTCTTCCCAATCCGAGCCAGCCGAATCATTAACACAGCGAAAATCCTCCTATGCCGAACTGGACCATTATAGCGAAGGCGGCTGCTTTCACCAATCGGTATCTCGGGAGGGCCGCAGGGGTCATCGCAGGAGCCATAGGGGCAAGGCGGCTTGAGCGCAGTGCTCGATCATTTGTTGGTCGCGCTCCGAGAATGCGTTGGCATGATCGCTTTCGACGTCCACCGTTCCAATCACGCGATCGCCTCCGGGAGCTAGAACCGGAACGATGATTTCGGACAGAGTGGTTCCAAACGCGGTGAGGTATCGCGGGTCGGTTCGGACGTCGCCTACAATTACAGCTTTCTTTTGTTGAATTGCAGAGCCCGTGAGTCCTTTGCTCGCTGGAAACTCGGGGTATTCAGGAGCGCTGGGGCCGCTCCAGCCTATGACGGAGACGAGGTCCGGATGAACGTCGTAAACGCCGACCCAGCGATAATCGCCGAGTTTTCGGATCAGTTCGGCAAGGCGTTTCGCCTGCGCGACGCGGTCGCCGCCGCTCATTGCCAGGGAGCGAATCTCGTTGAGCGTGTTGTTGATGACTATCGGCACATTCGTTCCTATTTCAGGCCGGCGAACTTGCCAATGCCGCGCATTCTTGTTCTTGCATAGGTGCCGTACTGCTTCATCATTTTGCGCATGTCGGAGTATTGCTTCAGCACCTGATTCACTTCCTGGACGGAGGTGCCGCTGCCGAGGGCGATGCGTTTGCGGCGCTTGCCGTCAATCAGATTGGAGTTCGCGCGCTCCTTGGCTGTCATGGAATCGATGATGGCCTCTACGGAGCCGAGGCGCTTCTCGTCAATCTCTGTGTTTTTCGGCAGGTTGGCGAAGGGGCCTACTTTTGGCAGCATGCCCAGGATTGATTCGATAGAGCCCATTTTGCGGATTTGGCGCAACTGGTCGCGGAAATCTTCGAGCGTGAAGTCGTCTTCGCGCAACTTGCGTTCAAGCTCGCGCGCCTTTTTCTCGTCAACATTTTTTTCGACTTTTTCGATCAGGCCGAGGACGTCGCCCATACCCAGAATGCGGGACACGACGCGATCGGGGAGAAAGGGTTCCAACGCATCATATTTTTCGCCGACGCCGACGAACTTTACGGGGGCGCCAGTCACTTTGCGGATGGAAAGTGCCGCGCCGCCGCGCGCGTCTCCGTCCATTTTCGTAAGCACAACGCCGGTGATGCCCAACCGCTTGTGGAATTCACCGGCGGAACGTACTGCGTCCTGACCGATCATCGCGTCAGCGACGAAGAGCAGTTCGGACGGATTTAGTTCGCGCTTCAGCTCGGAAAGCTCGTTCATCAAGTCATCGTCGATATGCAAACGGCCTGCGGTGTCAACCAAGACCACGTCGCAAGCGGAGAGCTTTGCTTCGCGCAACGCGCCGCGAACAATTTCGAGCGGCTTGTCGGTTCCGGTTCCGGGCCAGAGCGGCGTTCCCGTCGCTTTGGCGACCTGGGCGAGCTGTTCGCGTGCCGCAGGGCGATAGACGTCAGTGGAGACAACCAGCGGACGGTGGCCATGTTCTGCGAGCCACTTGCCCATTTTTCCAGTGGACGTGGTTTTGCCGGAGCCTTGGAGGCCGACGATCAGCCAGACAGAAGGAGGCTTCGAACTGTATTGCGGCTTTGCTTCGCGGCCGAGCAGTTCGCCCAATTCGTCGCGAACAATTTTTACTACTTGCTGATCGGGCGAAAGTTGCAGCAGAACTTCGGAGCCTAGCGCCTTTTCGCGAACGTGCTTGATGAATTCGTCCGCTACGCCGACGTTGACGTCGCCTTCGAGTAAGGCTTCGCGAATTTCCACCAGGCCTGCATCGAGATGCTCTTCGGTGAGTTTGCCCTGGCCGCGCAGGCTCTTGAACGCGCGCTGGAGCTTGTCTGTGAGCGTTTCAAACATGGAGGTTCTTGGGCACCTGTGAAGTAATTCGTTTCAGAAGATCTATAGATAAATTCGAATGCGGCAGCTCAAATGGATGGGGCATTCGGGACGCGGCCGGGCGGATCGCATTGCACGAGTCGCTTACGTCTCCGTCTTGCGTCATAATTTCTTCAATCTTAATCACAAAAAACACTAGCACACTGCTGTACAAGAAATCTAGGGGATGGATGCTGTGGACGCGGCAAGATTTAAGCGGACGCAGTGGCCGCGGGCGTCCTGGTACTTAAGTATCTTAAAGATCAATGTGCCACGTAACCTACGCAGCGACTCTCCAGGGCATGAAAAGGCGCGCTCGGCCGCGACTAATCCATTACCCTGGGGTTGATTCTGGGGGCGAGCGTGTTCCGATGCGGCAGGCATCGGTTCCGAGGTCCCTGTCGGAGGGTCTCTCGGCCAGTCCTCTGCTCCGCCCATGAGCCGGGGAGCAGGTCAATCGGGACGCAAACATTTTTAGAGGGCAAGGCTAGCCCGACCGAGAGTATTCTTGCTACGTTCCCCATCAGGCCCAGTTCAAATCGAGAGGGGTTGGAATGCCGAGCATTAGGGGCCATTTCGAAGACCTATTTGGCGCTCTGCCGGAGAGGCCGGATCGTCGAGCCTACGAGCGGAGCAACTCGGCTCTGCTGACATACGTAGAGCTGGGCGATGGAAATGGCGGCATCGCTTTGAACGTCAGCGAGGGCGGGCTGGCTATCACGGCGGCCGGATTGCTGACGTCTGATTACTTTCCGAGCATACGGTTCCAATTGCCGAAGTCCGATGTATGGATAGAAACAAGCGGGCAAGTAGCATGGGCGAGCGATTCGAAGAAAGGCGCGGGGATCCAGTTTGTCGATGTCGCGGATAGCGACCGCGAGAAAATACGCGAGTGGATCGCGACCAAAGATTCTTCTAACCGCCCAGTACAAGGAAGGAGCGAAACCGTTCGTGGAAGAGATATAGAGTTTCTGGGAATTCGAAGCGCAAGCAAGCTTCCCATGAAGCTGGAAGTTCTTAGCGAAGCTGACGAAGCTAAATTTGCGGGCATGTTTCCGTCAGAAAAAACCCTGCCCAGCGCGCATCATGAGCGCGAGGGCCTGACGCCAGAGGCTGATCCGCAGATGGCGGAACAGAATTCGCGAAACGTTCTGAGATTTTTGGGACGAAACTTGGAACGTGACGAACGCGCGGACGCGCCGGTGACCGCGCAACCTGGCGACGACCAGGGGACGCAGCCTGAGACGGTTGCAGCGCTGCCGGATGACGGTCAGTCGGTCGAGGAAGAAACGCGTCAACCTTCCAATTTCCCTGAAGAAAATTCACTCGTAGTTCCGCCCGTTGGTGATTCTTGCGAAGGGCAAGATCTACGTGCGGATGATCGCGCGCTCACGCAAGCAGGAAATGAGATATCCGAGCTGAAGCGCGATCATTCTGTCGAAAACAAATCCCTCACGCCTCCCGATTTTCTCGAGGAAACCCCGCTTATCGCAGCTGAGACTGGTGAATCTTCCGAGGTTGAAGAGGGAGCCGCCGGCGAGAAGGAACAGGAACCGCCCGCTTACGTTTTCTCGCGAGAAGCGGATCTGATCCAACAACTTGAATTACACAGAAGAAATCGAGCGGCCAATCTCGTGTTGGACCGAGAGCGCGAGGTCGTGGTTGAACGTCGAAGTGGATGGCCTCTCGCGGTACTGATACTTCTGATCGGGATAGCCTGCTTTGCGGTTGGAATCGGCGTGGGGAACGGATTCTTCGACAGGTTGCTTGGTCGCAATCAAGAGTTGGAACAAAGCAGCGGCGCGGCGCCGCCGACGGCTAGTTTGCCCGCATCCACTGCCGGGGAAAACGACTTCGCCGGTGCGAGTGCTGTTGCAAGCAACGCGCAGAAACCAACAGAGGTTGTGCCGGGCAATTCCACGGCTACTCCACCGAACAATGCGGCGGACAGGGCAGCTAGTGATTCTCCCGCCGGTTCCGAGGGCAGGCCGCCGGTGCAGGTTGCTCCCACACGAGCGGCGAGCGCGAACAGTGGAGATGGCCGGAATTTGGCACAGAAGGACACAAGTATTTCGAGTGATGCCCCCGGCAATTCTTCGGGCAATTCGCTTGCCAGCGATGCTACAGCGGCAAGTGTGGCAAACGACCCGCGCGTGACGCCTGGAACGACGGCAATTTCCCCGGCTGGGGCTGCGGCCTCGCAGCCGTTTAGCGAGACCCAGAGCCCAATACTTGTAACCGCGCCGGATGAAAAGAGCGGTCCATTTAGACTGACGTTGGCGGAACAGGCGGTAAGCGCGTCACCGACGCTGGCGATCAGTGCGCAACGTTTCGTGTCGGTGCCGGCGCAGCCGGGTTCCGCGTCTGGTCATCGCCCGGAGAGATTGCAAGTGGGAGTATTGATATTTCACGTCGATCCTCAGGAGCCATCGGGCGGAAACCAAAAGGAAATTGCTGGGATCGTGAAAGTGAGAGCTACGATCGGAAAGAGCGGAGACGTTGTTGATGTGAAGCCGATCAGCGGTCCGGCGGCGCTGATTCCGGCGGTGGTGCAAGCTGTTCGCGAATGGCGGTACACGGTGACGCTCTTGGACGGTCAGCCGCTGGGCGCAGAGGAAGACGTAGTTGTCGCATTTCGGCCGAAAAGCTAAGGATAGTCCCAGCACGCTTAGCCCCTCAAGTCAGGGGTCATGGGCTCAGCCGAACCAATGTTCCGAGTTTCGCTTTCCCGCCATTCGACGCGAATTGTTGACCGCACAGCGCGGGTCTAATACACTAATTGTTTCGCCAGGGTGAGGGATTTGCTTCCGATGCGCTGCGTGCCGGAAAAGCGGTGACTGCGGCGTCCAACCGGCTCA
>Ga0209655_10000466_pt1 | contig 15286 bp, 20 predicted proteins | sample BogFormECP03_OM2_FD_188236 | JGI IMG/M metagenome (GOLD analysis project Ga0209655, IMG submission 188236) | Bog forest soil microbial communities from Calvert Island, British Columbia, Canada - ECP03_OM2 (SPAdes) (version 2) | ecosystem: Environmental > Aquatic > Freshwater > Wetlands > Bog ...
TGATTCCCACGACCAGCCACGTCGCGGTCGGCGCGGCGGTCCTGGCAACGAGCCTGACGCTGACGCTGCGCGCATATCGCATTCTCGGCGTGCCGCATCGCGGCTACGCGATCGAATCGCCCGCGAGTTCGCGCGTCCTCAAACGGCAGGTGACCGCGTGAGCGCCAAAGTGGCGATCGCTGAATCCGCACTCACGCTGCCGCGCGGCCGCGTAAGCGACTATTTCGAGCTGACCAAGCCGCGCGTCGTGCTGATGGTGCTGGTCACGACGCTCGCCGGTTTCTATCTCGGCGGACGCACGGGATTCGATGTGACGCTCGCGCTGAATCTGTTGGCCGGCACGGCGTTGGCGGCAGGCGGCACGCTCGCGCTCAATCAGTACGTCGAGCGCGACACCGACGCGATGATGGATCGCACGCGGCATCGTCCGCTGCCGGAAATGCGGATGCGCCCGGCCGAAGCGCTGGCGTTCGGCGTAATCGCGACGGCAGGCGGCCTCGCGTACCTGGTGCTCGCGACCAACATTCTCTGCGCCGCGGTGACGGCCGCGATCACGCTCATTTATCTCGGCGCGTACACGCCGCTGAAGCGCTACACCTGGATGTGCAACCTCGTGGGTGCGATTCCTGGTGCGCTGCCTCCGGTTGCGGGATGGGCGGCGGCGCGCGGCGGCCTCAGTTGGGAGCCAGCGGTGCTGTTCGCGATCATGTTCTTGTGGCAATTGCCGCATACGTTTGCGGTCGCGCGACTGTACCGGACTGACTATGCGCGCGCCGGCATCCATTTGCTTCCGCAGGACAATTCGCGCGGCGGGAACGCTTCGAATCCAATTGTAATTGCGGGAAGCCTCGGACTGATCGCCGTTGGAATCATTCCCACGCTGCTTGGCTTCACCGGAATCGCGTACGCCGTGATCGCGTCGGCGCTTGGCGTGTGGATCCTGGCGTTTGGAGTTTCGATGGTTCGTGCGCCCGGCAATTCGAAGGCGGCACGTCGGCTGCTGCTCGCATCGATAGTGTATCTGCCGATCGTGTTGTTAGTACTGGTGCTGGATCGGATGTGAGTAATCGAATGGCTACCTTGGTTACGCGTGAAGAGCGCAAAGATCAAAACTGGCGGACGCTGAAGGTACTGATCGGCGTGATGGTGTTGTTGGTAACAATCTCGGTCGTGACGATCATAGTGAAACATTGATATGGCGCCGAGCGTGACAGCATCGACCGCGAAAGTTCGCCCGTTCGTGGCGCCGATTCGCCGCGGCCGAAGCTCCGACTCGGGCTCGGGCGGCGACCAGGTCGAGCGTCCGTTCATCAGCAGCGCGATGCTTGCGGTGATGATGATCATCGCGTCCGAGATGATGCTGTTCAGCGGGCTTATCGGATCGTTCCTCGTCTACCGGATGGCGTCGGCGTTCTGGCCGCCGCCCGGGCTGCCGCGCCTGCCGATTGCAGTCACGTGGGTGAACACTTTCATCCTGCTCTCGAGCGCCGGCACGATGACGCTGGCAATCCGCGCGGTGCATCGCAGCCGCCAGCGCCTGCTGCGCCGCTATCTGATCGCGACGCTCGCGCTGGGAGTGACGTTCCTTGCGGTGCAAGGGAGCGAATGGGTTCGGTTGGTCGCGCACGGCCTGAAGCTGACGGGCAGCATGTACGGCAGCACTTTTTATTTGCTGATCGGATGTCACGGCGCGCACGTGACGGCGGGCGTCATCTGGCTGGCAATCGTGGTGTGGGCTGCGATGAGCGGCCGCTACAATGCGCGCAACGCCCATGCGATTGAGTTGTGCGCCGTGTACTGGTACTTCGTTTGCGCGGTCTGGCCGCTGCTGTTCGGGCTCGTATATCTGATGTAGTTTGGCGTGAGGACGAACGCGATGATCAAAAGTACAAAGCTCAAAGCCGCAGCCATGACGATGGCTGGTGCGATCGTCGCGGCGGCTCCGCGGCTGGCGAACGCGTGCGCGACGTGCGGGCTGTCGGACGGCGACAGTGCGTTCCATGCGTACAAGGCCAGCGTATTGTTCATGCTGGCGACGCCGTACTTCTCGTTCGCCGCAATCGGCGGAATTACTTACTACGTCTATCGGCGATCGCAGCGTCAGAATCACGAATCGAGTTCACCAACGATCGAGAAGCGTTGATTAGCCACTGAGTAATCAATCGAATGAACACTGACTATAGCTGTTTGCCAAAAAGAGAGAGGTCGCGATGAGCGAGGCCGCTGCAGTAGAGACCCACGAACACGGCGCGATGCAGGCCGATCAGCTCGAACCGTCGCTTACGCCGGGCAGTCTCGGCAAGCTCGGGATGTGGTCGTTCCTGGCCGGCGATGCGATGACGTTCGGCGCAGCGATCGCCGCGTACGGCGCGTTGCGTATCGGCAATCCCAACTGGCCGTCGCCGGCAGCCTTTCTCGGCATCACCACCACGGCAATCATGACGTTTGTCCTGATCTGCTCGAGCGTCACGATGGTCGAGGCGCTCGGCTCGATTCAGACCGGCAGGATGGCGCGCTACCGCAATTTCATGGCGTTGACGGTTCTCGGCGGGCTGGTCTTCCTTGGGATGCAGGCGTTCGAGTGGCATCACCTGCTCGGCGAAAAAGGGATGTCGATCAAGGTCGATCTGTTCGACGCGACGTTCTTCATTCTCACCGGCTTTCACGGCTGTCACGTTTTCGGCGGCGTCGTGTACAACAGCGTGCTGCTGATTCGCGGCATGACCGGCAAGCTGACGCAGGCGAAGGCGAACCTGGTCGAGGTCGCGGGACTGTACTGGCATTTCGTCGACCTGGTGTGGATCCTGATCTTCACGTTCATTTATCTGATTTAATGGAACCACTTTTTCCAACGCCAACGGGCGGGAGATGAGATTCAATCCATGACGACGCAAGCTGCGATTTCAGGGCACGAAGTCGAACATAGCGGACCGAACTACATTGCGGTCTTCATTTACCTGTCGGTGCTGACCGCGATCGAGCTGGGCGTGTACGCGATGGGACTGCCGCAAGTCGCCAAGGTCGGTCTGCTGATCGCGCTGGCGTGGGCGAAAGCGGTGCTGGTCGCGATGTACTTCATGCATCTGGCGATGGAGAAACGGGCGCTGGCAGTTATTGCGATCATCCCGGTGATACTCGTCACGTTCCTGTGCTTCATGCTGCTGCCGGATCTCACGACGCGCATGTGGACCAAGTTCGACCATCCGCGCCCGGTGACGAATCCGGCCGAGATGGGTGCGAACCCGGTTGCGCCGCCGCCCATGCAAACGCCGTAGCAGCGGCGCGTGGCCACCTGATTGGATGCTTACCATTCGCTCGCGCCGCTCAACGCGTTTCTCAACGGATGCGCGACCGTCCTGCTGCTGGCGGGATTCATCTTCATCAAGAACGGGTGGGTGCGAGCGCATCGCGCGTGCATGCTCAGCGCGATGGGGTTTTCGGCCGTCTTTCTGACGTCGTATCTCGTCTATCACTACAACGTCGGCAACGTGCGCTTCAGCGGCCAGGGATGGGTGCGGTCGCTGTATTTCTCGATCCTGATTCCGCACGTAATCCTCGCCGGCGTCATCGTGCCGCTCGCGCTCACGACCATCTGGTTCGCGCTGAAGGGCAACTTTCGGCGTCACCGTCGAATCGCGCGATGGACCTGGCCGCTGTGGATGTACGTGTCGGTGACGGGCGTGATCGTTTACCTGATGCTGTACAAGATGTACACGCCGATCTACCCACCGCCGGCGACGGCGTTCGCGATGTCCGCGGCGCGCTGAAAAAGAGAGGCGGTCCGCTCGACGCGAAACGCCTCAGTCTCTTCCGGCGCGGATGAAGCGATGGAACCGGTCCACTTTCGTGGACCAGCTTGAGCCAAGACCAAGCAAACGCCGCGACCGCTTGTACTAAGGGTGCCGTTTGACTATTGGCATCCTCATCTGAGGTGGGAAAACGGAAATTCCGGATCAGGAGGATTTCGCAATGCGATTGCCCAGATCACGGTTCCTGCGCACGATTCTCGCGATTTTCACTTTGGCTATCGTGAACTTGACCACTTACAGTCAAGCGTTCAGCGCGGCCGCCACCTTCGTGACCTTTGATGTACCGGCCGCTGGCGCAGACTCATACCAAGGTACTTCTCCCTCCAGCATAAACCTCGAAGGAGAGATCACCGGATCGTACGTTGACGCAAGCTCGCTGGCTCACGGCTTCCTCCGTAGCCCCTTCGGCTTCGTCACCACCTTTGATGCCCCAGGTGAGGTCAACGGCACCTATCCCTCAAGCATCAATCTGGAGGGCGCGGTCACGGGGAACTACTATGACATAAACTTCGTGGGTCACGGCTTCCTTCGGTCTAGCAACGGCACCATCACGACGTTTGATGCCCCAGGCGCCGTGGCCGGCATGATCGGCACCTTTCCCTCCAGCATCAATCTGGAAGGAACGATCACAGGAAATTACTATGATACAAACTTCGTGAGTCACGGTTTCGTCCGGTCTAGCAACGGTACCATCACCACGTTCGACGCCCCAGGCGCCGGCACAACAACCTCACCCCAAGGCACCACGCCCGAAGCGCTCAACCCAGAGGGGGTTATTGCGGGAATCGCCACTGACTCGAGCAACTTCAGCAACGGTTTCCTGCGCGATAGCCACGGTTCTTTCACCACGTTTGATGCTCCGGGCTCTTTAAGCGCTTTCTTCTTATTATCTCCCGTCTTTTTCAGCGTACCCGACTTAGCCATCAACCTGGAGGGGGTGACTACCGGAGCCTATTTTCAAACCATTTCGGGAAATCCCTTCGGAGGCAATTACAATGTTTTTGTGCGGGCCGCTGATGGCACCCTCACCACATTCTATGCAGCGGACTATCCCCCTTGCTGTATATGGTCGTTCCCCACTGGCATTAACCAGGCCGGAACGATCGCGGGAGTCTTCAACGACGGTAATAACATCAATCATGGCTTCGTGCGGGTCGCCGACGGTAAGGTGACTACGTTCGATGTTCCGGGCGCTGGCACAGGCGCTTTACAAGGTACGGTGCCTCTAGGAATCGCGGCGTTGGACGTAATCATGGGATTTTATACTGACGCAAACAATGTCAATCACGGGTTCCTCCGCATCCCGAGATATTAATTGCTGGCTATAACAGATCGGCGTAGGCCATCACGCCGATATTAACTAACAACGTTCTCAATGCTTAGGTATGCCCTCGGTGTTCCGCCGAGTCGCATAAGAAGATACGCCTAGGTTGGTAGTACAATTTAAGTTGAAAGAATCACATCGCTATCGATCACTCGAGAGCTGGAAATCCCCCCTTAGTTGATACCAATTGGCTCTAGGCCTTGGCGCTCGGCCGGCTTGATACTGCCTGATGCCATCGTGTCAGGTTCTTCTGACTCTCCTGGATCTTGATAGCAGTCGTGCGGCCGAAATCAATTCCGATAAGCGCAGTGATATCCGCAATCGTGTAGCGCGGGCCCGCGATGAATTCGCGATCGGCCAGCACCGTGTCGAGCCATTCGAGGCGTTTGAGCGCCGCGCTCTTCGCGATCTCGCCGTATTCCTTGACCTGCGGGATGCGGCCCTTGAAGAAATCGCTGGTGTTGCGGAACGACGCCGCCGTCATCGACAGGATTTCGAATTCCATGCGGCGATTCCACATCTCGACCAGCGCCTTGTCCTTGGCGTCAACGCCCATCAGCGGCGGCTCGGGCTTGATCGTTTCGAAGTAGCGGCAAATCGCAACCGACTCGGCGATATGGGTGCCGTCGTCGAGTTCGAGCACCGGTATCCCGCCCATCGGATTGATCTTCAGGAATTCGGGCTTGCGATTTTCGGCAGTGGCTATGTTGACCTGCACGAAGGGAACGTTGGTGATGCCTTTTTCCGCGAGGAAGACGCGCACGCGGCGTGGATTGGGAGCTCCGAGGGAGTCGTATATTTTCATAGTGGTTGCAATTTAAAACTGTGCGGCGCTGCCGTCAACCCGCGCGGCTCATGCCTGCGCGCTCGGACGGCTCGACACTGATTTATGCCATCGCGCGAGATTCTTGAGCGCCGGATCCGCCGAGACGCCGGCTGCTTGCGCGGCGAAGTCGACCCCAACGAGCGCGGTGATATCCGCGATGGTGAAGCGATCGCCCGCGATGAACGGCTTGTTGCCGATTTGCGCGTCGAGCCATTGCAGTTGTTGCTTGACGATCTCGCGCTGCGTTTCACCGTATTCGGGGAACTGCTTGATGCGCGCCTTGAACAACTCGTTGGTATGCTGGAACGCACGCGCGGCAACGGCAAACAGGTTCAACTCCATTCGCCGGTTCCACATTTCGATGAACGCCTGCTCGCGATTGTCCTTGCCCATCAGGTTAGGCTCGGGATGCAGGCCCTCGAGATAGCGGCAGATCGCGACCGACTCGGCGAGATGGGTGCCATCGTCGAGCTCGATGAAGGGCAGGCCGCCCGCGGGATTCTTGGCGAGCATCTCAGGCGTGCGGTTCTTGCCGGTGAAAATGTCGACCTCCTCGGTCGGGATCTTGAGTCCCTTTTCCGCTACGAAAATTCTGAGGCGTCGAGGGTTGGGAGCGAGAGATGAATTGTAGATTTTCATAGTGGTTGCGATTTAAAACCTGTCGCGCGTTCGCGTCAACCTCAATTCAGACGCTCGCGATTGTAGGCGAGATAGATTGCGGTGCCGACCGAACCGATTAGCGCGATCGCGAGATAGATCACGATGAACGGAATCGGCCGCGGCCCCGGCGCTTGCTGGTACCAGAAGAGCACCAGGTTGTAGGGGACGTAGAATGCGTAGACGATCGCGAGCGGCAGCGTCCACGCGCGCAGGTTCCAGAGGCCGTAGGCGTAGGTGAGAAAGACGATGCCGAAGAGCGGGCCGAGGATTAGGTTGTGGGCGATGCCGTGGAACTTGTGGCCGAAGACGACCAGGCCGCCGACGGTCGGATCGTGGGCGAATTGAAGCGCCTTGGTGAAATCGGAAAGCGCAAGCAGCACGAACAGCAGCGTGATGACGGTGAGGAACCATCCGCGTCGAGCGGTTTGAGTTGCCATGCGCGGGAAGCTAGTCGCGCGCGGAATTGGATTCAAGCATCAAAACGAAACGGCCGGAGCGTCGATGCTCCGGCCGTTGTGCGATCGCTTAGAGAGAGTCGGTCAGCCTTTCAGAAAATTTCGGACGGCGCTGACGAGTGCTTCCTGCTGTTCGTACATCACCATGTGGCCGGCGTTTTTGATCAGCTCGAGTTTGCTGTTCTTGATGCGGCTGGTGAATTCTTTTGCGTAGACCGGCGGGATCAGCTTGTCGTCGTCGCCCCACAGCAGCAGCGTCGGCGCGTGAATCCGGTAGGCGCGCTTTTTCAGGCCGCGGTCAGGAATCGGCCACAGGAATTTGCTGGCGGTGGCGAGGCGTTTGACCCGCTCGACGTACATCGTTTCCAGCGCTTTGAAGTCCGACGGTATCGCGGTCATCAGCTGCGCGGCCGGCGAGTTGGGATCGTGGAACAGCAGCGGCGCGATCTCGGTGAGCTGCGCGGCGAAGAGATCGGGAATCGGAGTTTCGTCGATCCAGAAACCGGCCGGCGCTATCAGCACGAGCTTCTTCGCGCGATGAATGTCGAACGCCGCGACTTCAGCCGCGAGCATCCCGCCCATCGAATGGCCAACGATGTTGGCGGTCGGGATGCCGAGTTCATCCATCAGCTCGTGATAGAAGAGCACCGCGTCGGCGATGTCGTCGATGTATTCGTTGCCGGTCGAGTCACCGTAGCCGGGAAATTGCGGCGCGTAGACTTTGAAGTGCTTGCCGAGGTCCTCGAGGAACGGCTCGACCGGCATCAGGCCTCCCGCGCCGTGCATGAACAGCAGCGGCTCGCCGCCGCTGCCGTAGGTATGCATCTCGAGCGAGAATTTTCCGTTTAGAAGTTTCTGAGTCGTAATCATTTCGAGCTCCGCACTTCCGCCGACGCCGACGCGGATGCGCGCACCGTGCCGTTGGTTTCGGTCTTCTGGAAATGGACGTTGGCCGGCTTGGCAAAGTCGGCTTGCGGCAGATCGCGCTTGGGCGACCAGCGGTCTTCGAAGTTGCTCCACAGGTCGCGCATGTGCGGCATGACTTCGGTCGCGAACAGGCTGGTGCTCTTGCGCACCAGTTCCGGCGGCATCGAGCCGATCTGCTGCAGCAGCATCAGATGTCCGCAGTTGAGCGACTTCATCGCCTCGCGCAGACGCTCGCGCACCGTCTTGGGCGAGCCCGCGATCACGTAGCCCTGCTCGATGAAGTCCTTCCACTTGAGGCCTTCGCGGCGCATCGCGGCCTGCTCGCCGACCTGACCGAGGATACCGGCCTTGATCGTCTTGACCGTGCGATAGCCCGGCGCGTCGGCGAAGCCGTTATAAACGTGCAGGCATCGGTTGTAGAAGTAGTCCATGTGCGCGGCGTAGTCCTTCTCGGCCTGCTCGTCGGTTTCCGAAACGGCGACGACCTGCGCGAAGCCGAGGCTGAACGGATTCAGCTCCTTGCCCTTCTTCGCCATCACTTCCCAGTAGCCGTCGGCGACCTTCTTGCCCGCGATGTACCCGAAGTAGGACAGGAAGCTGTACTGGTAATTGTGGTCGGCGCAGAAGTCGTAGGTCTCGACCGATCCGCCGCCCGGAATCCAGATCGGCGGATGCGGCTGCTGCAGCGGCTTCGGCCACGTGTTCACGTAGCGCAGCTTGGTGTATTTGCCGTTGAACGAGAACACGTCCTTCGCTTCCCACGCCTTGATGATAAGTTCGTGCGCTTCGTAGTACTTCTCGCGAATCGTCGCGGGCACTTCGCCATAGCAGAAGTTGGTGTCCATCGAGGTGCCGACCGGAAAGCCCGCGATCAGCCGGCCGCCGGAGATCACGTCGAGCATCGCGAACTCCTCGGCGACGCGAATCGGCGGATTGTACAGCGCGATCGAGTTGCCGAGCACGACCAGGTTGGCGTTGCGCGTACGCCGCGTGAGCGCTGCCGCCATGATATTCGGCGACGGCATCAGGCCGTACGCGTTCTGATGATGCTCGTTGACGCCCAGCCCGTCGAAGCCCACCGAGTCCGCATACTCGATCTGATCGAGATAGTCGTTGTACAGGCGATGGCCGACTTTCGGATCGTACAGGTCGCGCGGGATGTCGACCCACACGCTGTGGTACTTCTCCTTGAAGTCCTCGGGCAGGAACCGATACGGCATCAGATGGAACCAGGTGAATTTCATAACGCTTCTCCTTTACGATCTTTGATCGCGGCACTCCCGTCGCGCTCACGCGGGCGTAGGGATGGCCACCTCGTCCGGTTTTGAGTCTTTGCCAATCCGCGCGCGGGAACTACGAACCGCGCTAACTAATCTCTGTTTTGCGGAACGTGCCGTCCCGCGATTGCGATGCGCAGTCAGCTGCGACGCCGCGAGATGCGACTCGAGCGCTTCGTCGAGAAAATGCTCCGGGTTGAGTCCGGTGACGTCGCGGAAGAAATTGCCGTCACCCATCAGCATGAAGGCGCCGTTCATGCTCGCCCACATCACCGCGGCAGTCTTCTTCGGCCCCATCGAGTTGGCGATCACGCCGCCTTCGAACGCGCGCCTCACAGTGCCTTCCCACAGCCCGAAGATTTCGTGGCTCAACTCGATCACGCGCTGAAAGTTGCGCAACTCAGCCGGCCGCTTGAGACGTTTGTGAAGCTGCGCGTACACGACCGAATGCTGCGACAAAAACAGCTCCCGCGATTCCCGCAGATAGTCCAGGTACGCGGAAGCGATCGCCTTGAGCTCGTCGAGCGGCTCAAGGCCACGCGCAAAAATTTCCAGATAGCGCGCACGCAGCTGCGCACCGCGCTCGGCAACAAGATTCAGGTACAGATCATCGCGCGACGAGTAGTAGAGGTAGATAGTCCCGACCGCAACTTCGGCCTCGCGCGCAACCATCTCGATAGTAGCGCCCTCGAGCCCGTGCTTGGCGAAAACCCTGGCAGCCGCCGCGAGGATAGCCTGCCCCCGCGCATGCCGTTCCCGCCGATGCCGTTCCTGAACGCTCATCGGCAGCCGAGAAATCCTCGCAATGAATGAAGATTCATATTCTGAAGTCATGCTCATAGCGCGATCCGGTGAAAGTTGTCAAACCGTTGCTGCCTCCCTCCCTGCAAGGAGACCTATGCGTAACCTGCTCGAGGTTCTGTCTCCTCTCCCGGCAAGGGAGAGGATGAAGGTGAAGGTCCTTGTCCAGCGCGCATTTCCGCGCGCGAATCAAGATTCTGTCCCTTTTTTTTGTGTCATTCTGAGCGCAGCGAAGAACTCCGGATCTTTCTCGGCGCAAACTACTGCACCCTCAACCATGGATCGACCGCCGCAAACGCCGGTTGCTCCAAGGTTGAGTGCGTCGGCAAATCCGGGATTCTTCGCTTCGCTCTAGAATGACACGAAAATCTTGCATCCCGTATCGTGCACGATGCTGGGCAACCGTTCTGTCTCCTCTCCCTGCAAGCGAGAGGATGAAGGTGAGGGTCCTTGTCAGCGCGCATTTCCCGCGCGCGATTCACGGATTCTGCTTCTGCTCCGATCGTCCGAGTTCAGGGATGAACTGTTCATCCTGCCCGCGTCACACCCAGCGTGTTACCACTGCTATATGGACAACAATCAAGCTGCCCTTCCAGCGCCCGCGTCGCCTGCAGCCGCACCATCCGCGCTTTCGCCTCGTCAACTCGCAGCGCGCCGCGCCAACGCCAAAAAATCCACCGGCCCGCGCACGCCCGAAGGCAAGTCCCGCGCGCGTCTCAACGCGCTCAAGCACGGTTTCTTTGCCCGCGACGTCGTGAATCCCGAACTCGACGGCCCGGTTCGCGCCGGGGAATTCACTTCGATCCTCGATGCGTTGCTCGAAGAATTCCAACCTGAATCCGCCCGCGAACGCATCCTCATCGACGAGGTCGCCGCGTCATGCTGGCGAATCCGCCGTTTGCTGCGCTACGAATGCCGCGAATCCTGGGTCGACGAGGACGAATACCGCCGCAGGGCCAATACCGAGACTCCCAGCGATTCCATCTTCGCCTCGATGGGTTACGATCACCATGGCGATCGTCTACGCACCGCCCGCAAGCTCGAGCGCAGCGGACTCGACGCCCTTATCCTGCCGAGCGATTCCGATGTGGATAAAATCGTCCGCTTCGAACGCACCGTAAAGCGCAATCTGTACCGCGCGCTCGACGCGCTCGAACGCATGCGAGCCGCACGTAACTCTCCGGATTCCAGCGCGGATACGACTCGGCGTCGGGCGACGCCCGTTTCTCGAAAAAAAATATTACGGAACGAACCTAAGCTTTGAGCGGGCCGCCGCTCCGCCCGCCGACGCCGCTTGGCCCGAGTTCCCTGGCTCCGGCGCCATCGTGCTAATCCTGACCAGCCGTGATATAAGCGCAATCCGAGGAGGGTAGGAACATGGATGCGAAGGCACGAACTACTCTGGCGGTGGCGGGTTTGATCGTTGCGGGAGCGATGTTTGCGCCCGGCCGCGCGCGAGCGATCGAAGTCAAAAAGGACCTTTATACCAGCAGCGGTTCATCCGGTCCGAGTGCGCCCGGTCCCGCCAGGGAAAATCCCATTCCCAAGGCGATGGCCCAGCAGCTCAGTGACACGATCGCCAGCGAATCCGACAGCTACGTTAGCGACGAGAGCGAAAAGAAGGCGTCGGGCAAGACCTACGTCGATCTCGAGCACGCGAAGTTTCTTTACGTGCCGACCATGAAGGCAGGGCACTGGAACGTGGTCGCGAAGCTGCAGGCAGCCGAATTCACGCCGAACAAAAGCGGCGAGGGCAGGGGCAGGGCGACCGGCAAGCAGAAGATATTGCTGTTCAACTACCGCCTCGACGGCAGCAAATGGACCGAGGTCGAACCGCCAAAATGGGAAGATGTCGATGTCAACGGCGAAGCCGTCGCCACGCACTGAGATTGAGTGAGGACTAAAATCCAGGACGATCTCAAGGCCGCGATGAAGAGCGGCGACAAGCTGCGCATGATGGCGTTGCGCGGCGTGCTGTCGGAGATCTCGCGGCTCGAGAAAGACGTTCGCCGCGAGCCCAACGACGCGGAGATACTGCAGATAATCAAGCGCGAGCGCGCCAAGCGTGAAGAATCGCTCGAGTTCGCGCGCAAGGCCGCGCGCCAGGACCTGATCGATCAGAACGAGACCGAGGCCAAAGTGCTCGACTCCTATCTGCCCGCGACCGCGTCAGCCGACGAAGTGCGCGCGGAAATTGCAGCGGCGATCGCGGCCGGCGCATCGCAGATCGGGCCCGTGATGAAGGCGCTGCGCGACAAGTTCGGCGCCGGCCTCGACGGCAAGATGGCAAGCGAACTCACCAAGGAAGCGCTCGCGAAGAAGTAGGGTGCGTTACTCTACAACAATCTTCGGAACAGGCCGGGATAGGTAACAACCAACGCATTGCCGTCGACTTCGATATCCCGCGTGAAGTCGCTGTCGAGCGATTCGTATCGGTAGCGCTTGCGCGGCTCAAGGCAGGTGTAGCGCTGCGGGTCGGTGGTGATGGTGAGCGCAGGCGCGACGATATAGACCGTCACGATATCGGCAGACGCACCCTTGCGCAGCTTGAGCCTGCGAATAGGCAATGTATTGGTGAACGGCGTCACGGACAGATCGATATCGATCGCGCCGTGAAGTTTCCGCAGAGGTTTGCCGGAAGCGTCGGACCAGTTGCCCTTGCCGTCGCCTGCGATCTCAACCTTGCGAGCGTCGCCGACGATGCCAACCTCGGCCTTCCTGACGCGCCACGATTTGTCGCATCGAATCCGATAGCGCAGCGCGAAGTCAGAGCCCCCGGCCGACGCGACTACCACCGACTCGGCGACGATCCCGCGCGGGCCCTCGCGCAGAACGAGATGCTCGAGGCCGCGGCCGTCCCAATCCTGCCATCGCGCAACGACCACACCGCTCACGATCGAGCCGCCGCGTCAGGTGCCCGCGATGTCGGCGAACGGATTGCTGCCGAACGACCCCGCCATGATTCCGCCGTCGATCGCCAGCGCGTGGCCGGTGATGAACGAGGCGTCGTCCGAGGCGAGGAACGTCACCGCCTTCGCAATCTCGATCGGCTGGCCCATGCGGCCGAGCGGATGCATCGCGTCGAGCATCTTGCGCGCGCCTTCGAGGTCGCCGAACGTGCGCGCCACGAGCGGAGTATCGATCACGCCGGGGCAAATGCAGTTGACGCGCACACCGAAGGGCCCGAACTCGATCGCGGCGTTGCGCGTGAGGCCGACGACACCGTGCTTGGCCGCGTTGTAAGCCGAGAGTCCGGGGCTGCCGATCAGACCGGCCACGCTCGCCGTGTTGATGATCGCGCCGCGCTTCTGCTCGACCATCACTTTGCCGCCGAACTTCAGTCCCCAGAACACCCCGTCGAGATCGATCCGAATCGTATTGCGATAATCCTCTTCGGTGGTCGCCAGCAGCGGCGCGCTGATGCCGATGCCGGCGTTGTTGAACATCACGTCGAGCCGCCCGAACTTGTCGCAGGCGAGCTTGACGAGAGCTTCGACCTGCTTCGCCTCACGCACGTCGGTGGCCTGGAAGGTGCCGCCGATTGCTGACGCAACTTTCGCTCCGGCGCTGTCCGCCAGGTCGCCGATGACGACCCGGGCGCCCTCGGCCGCGAATTGCTCGGCCGTCGCCTTGCCGATTCCCGACGCGCCGCCGGTGACGATCGCGACGCGGTCCGCGAGTTTTCCCTGTGCCATGATTGAAGCTCCTCCGTCAGCGAAATCCGCCATGCGGCGTGGTTCCCTATCGCACAGTTTTCCGTCGCGGCGCCAGTCCGGGAATGCGGTTGACGCCCAAACCCTTTTCCCTGTAGCACTTGGACGTAATCCCCGAGTCCAGGCCCCGAGGTAAAACGACATGGCGATTGATTTCACGATGCCCCCGCACGTGATCGAAGTACGCAACAAGGTCCGCGCTTTCATCAAGGAAGAGATCGAGCCGGCCGAAGCCGGGATGCAGAAGAACGGCAACTGGCGCGAGGGAATAATCGAGCTGCGCAAGAAAGCGCGCCAGCGTGGCCTGTGGCTGCCGCACATGCCGAAAGAATTCGGCGGACTCGGCCTCGACGCGATGGCGATAGCGATGATCTCGGCGGAATGCGGGCGCAACCGCATCGCGGCCTTCATCCTCAACGTGCAGGCGCCCGACGAAGGCAACATGCACACGATGTTGCATTTCGCGACGCCCGCGCAGAAGGAAAAGTATCTGCGCCCGTTGTGCGACGGCAAGATCAGGTCGTGCTTCGCGATGACGGAGCCGGAAGCAGCGGGCTCGGATCCGACGCAGATCAAAACGTCCGGCGTGAAGCAGGGCGACAACTGGGTGCTCAACGGCCACAAGTGGTTCATCTCGGGCGCGCACGGCGCCAAATTCGCAATCGTGATCGCCAAGACCGATCCCGAGGCCGACCCGCCGCAGGCGCGCAACTCCGCGTTCATCGTCGACTTGCCCAATCCCGGCTTCAAAATCGTGCGCGACATCGACACGATGGCGGGCAAGGGAAATCACTGCGAAATAATGCTCGAAAACTGCGTTGTCTCGGCCGACAGCATGCTCGGCCCGCGCGGGCAGGGGCATACGCTCGGCCAGGTGCGGCTCGGACCGGCGCGCCTGGCGCATTGCATGCGCTGGATCGGCAGCTCGGAAGTTGCGCTCGAGATGCTGGTCAAGCGCGCGATGGAGCGGCAGGTGCAGGGCGGCCTGCTGGTCGACAAGCAGGCCATTCAGTTCATGATGAGCGAGTCGGCGATGGAGCTGTACACGGCGAAGCTGATGGTGCTGCACGCGGCGTACCTGATTGAGAACAAGCTGCCGTTTCGGCAGGAAGTCTCGATGGCCAAGCATCACGTGGCGAACATGCTGTGGAAGATCACCGACCGCGCGATCCAGGTCCACGGCGCGCTCGGCTACTCGACCGACACGCCGCTCGAGTCAATGCTGCGGCATGCGCGATCGGCGCGGCTGGTCGACGGCGCCGACGAAGTGCACATGACGCAAATAGCGCGGCACGTGATCGAAGCATTCAAGCGCGACGGCTCGACCCGCGGAGCAACCGGCGCGGGCCTGCTGTAAGAATCGCAAGGGGGTCCTCATGCCGAGCGGTAAAATCGAACCGTTCCGCGTCGCGGTGTCTGACGAAGTCCTCGCCGACTTGCGCGCGCGGCTCGATCACGCGCGTTTTCCCGACGAGGTGCCCGAGACCGGCTGGG
>Ga0209655_10000467_pt1 | contig 15232 bp, 17 predicted proteins | sample BogFormECP03_OM2_FD_188236 | JGI IMG/M metagenome (GOLD analysis project Ga0209655, IMG submission 188236) | Bog forest soil microbial communities from Calvert Island, British Columbia, Canada - ECP03_OM2 (SPAdes) (version 2) | ecosystem: Environmental > Aquatic > Freshwater > Wetlands > Bog ...
AATTTCATGAAAATTCTCCACGCCTAGGCGCCATGGCGTGCAGCGCCACTATCGAGCGGATCGACCCCCTTCACGTTTAGGAACGCGAGAGAGTTCTCGGAGATCGAACAAACTCTGCTAGCCGCCGCGGCAGCAGTTCGTACCATTCCGGGAGCAGCATACGGCCCGCGCAGATAAAATGTGACCTGAAGGAGGCGGCACGCGGTAAGGAGACCAGCGAAATTCAGCGCCAGGCGCAGTTCCGTCGAGAAGCTCAGCCGCGCATGCAACCGCGCATGTCCTCGATGAAAACGCATCAATTCGAAGACCGCGGCGCGCACTCGGCGCACCCAGCCTAAAGCAACTTTTTTGCGATCCGCAAGGAAGAGAGATTGAACGTCGGGAGGCGCCGCCGAGAGAACGTATTCCAGATCCTCTCTCGCAAAGATTCTCTCCACCAAATCGTTCGGCAATAGACCGTACTGCAAGGAATCCAATGTCTGCCTCGCTTCCCGGAACTTTTGCGCGCTACCTTCCGCCGACGGCTTCGCGCGACGAGCAAAGAAATAGAGCGATACGACGAGAACCAAACCGACGAGCAATGAGAGTATGAGCTGAATCATCGGTCGGGCGTCCTATCCAAGTGTTCTTGTATTGAACCCAGAGCCTGCCGGGTGCGCCCAGCCAGCCGTCGATAGTCGACGTCCGTTGGTTCGGGCGGCGAAGCCGGAGCCGGCTCGTAAGACCACAGCGCAACGGTCCAGATCAAGAGAGCCGCGGTATAGGAGAGGGGTACAACGATTCTCCAGACCGTGCTACGCTCAATGTCGATGAAGAGCCCTAGTGTCAGCGAAATGATGCTCGCACCGGCGTAAACTCCAAATCCTAAAATCAATCCCTTCATGTTTTTGCCGATTTCGATGCCGTAGTAACCCGTCAGGAAGACAATTGACAGCAGCGGAATTGCCTGTGCTATCCGCAGATCCCTCTCCAACTCAGCCGGATTGGCGACGGGCTTCCAATGGGGCAAAAAAACCACATGTACGGCAAAAGCCAGAAAGATCGCTCCGAACGTTGTAATCGCAACCCACCGCGTAAAACGCTTAAGGCTGACGTGCCGGGCGAATACGTGCCCGGGTATCTCGACTATGACTCCACAGCCCAGAGCCAGTGTGACCAAATCCAAGGGCCAATAAAGTCGCCCATAAACCGGCTTGCTCACCGTGTGGTATGCGATCTGTAGAAACACAGATGTGACCAATACGGTTAGGAGATAGGTATAAAATATCGAATACTTCGCGAAATTCTTACACTGCATCGCCCGGACCAAGATTACGGCTTCAATCAGTAGGCCCACATACGCGACGACTTGTGAAAGAACCTCCATCCGACTGCGCTGATCCTAACACAAAAGCCCTGGAGGAGAAGCCGAAACTTCTCCTCCAGCTAATTGAGCCTTTAGGTACTCTTGGGCGGAAATGGAATCGGAGGGGGTACCGGTGCTGACCCATCAAAACTCTGCACCCCCCGTGTGACAATTGAAGCATGAGAAGCTGGAACCACTGCTAGCGCCATCACGAACAGGAACAGCCAAGCGATCTGTTTTTTCATGAACTTTTCCTCCGATGAATTGGTCTCGGGCTTCGCGACCACGGCCAAAGTAATCGAGGAGATCGTTTTTCAGAGCGCGCGCAGGAATTTGCTCAGGATACGAAGCACGGCGGATTTACAACGAAGTGTCGGCGAGGCGCTTACTTCGAACGATGCCGCCAACTCATTCATCTTGCGGCGTAGCATTTCCGGTACGAGCAGTTGGCATCTCGCTTCTGGCATTTTACGGTTTGGTAAAGTAACGGTTACCCGGAAGGAAACGCGGCGGAACATACGCATAGAATTCCCTGCCGGAAGTCTGCTATTAGTCTAATTAGGCGATCACGGATACAAATTAGATGACCACCACCAACGAGACTGCGATAGCTCCGACTCCGGCCGGCGTCGAACTGCCGCCCGAGTTTATCCGGAAGAACTTGAGCCACCTGGAGCGCCGCGAACAGTGGCTCTGGTCAACTGCCGTTGCGGTGATATTGCTACTGACGCTCGGCGTTGCGTCGTTCGCCTTTCCCGCTCTGCTCAGTCGCGAGCAAAGCACATACTCGTTTTATCTGAACCAGTCCGTGCGCGCGCTCGTTGGCCTGGTCTTACTTTTCAGCGTGTATGTTGTTTACCAGCGAAATTTAATTTCCAAGCTGCGCAGCGAACTCACCGGCCAGATGAATTCGCTCGCCAAAGTAGAAAGTCTGGCGTCCGAGGTGTATAAACTCGCCGCCCTCGATCAATTGACCGGCATCTACAATCGCCGCTCAGGTGAACAGCGTCTGGCCCAGGAAATCAGCCGCGCCGAACGGCACGGACGTCCTCTAACCATCCTGCTGATGGATATTGACGCGCTAAAGCAAGTGAATGACAAGTACGGACACGCGGCCGGCGACACCGCATTAAAAGGATTTGCGGACCGCTTGCAACGCGCGATTCGCGGTTCGGATCTCGCCGTCCGCCTAGGCGGCGATGAATTCATGGCACTGCTGCCTGAATGTCGCGTTGAAGAAGTACGCCATGTGCTGGGGCGCATCGAAGGTTTCGAGTTCGTCTGCAATGACGAGAAGATACAGCTCCGATTCTCGCGTGGCTGGACGGATTACAAACCAGGCGAATCACCTCAGGAATTGCTGCACCGCGCCGATCAGCTGCTTTACGCCGACAAGCGCGCCGGGAAGAGATCGGAACGTGCGGTGCAACCCGCTCAGGTTTCGGAATCCGTCCTATAAGCCGAAACCGAGATCACAAATACAAAGTATCCGAACAACTCTCTGCGGTTCTGAACTCGAAACTCACCTCTCATATTCCCTTTTCACGCGCGAACGGAATGTTCCTGTCAGGAACATTCCTCTGAAAAAGCTCTTGCGCCCTCAGGGAGTAACTCGTAAGATACGCCCCAGTTATAGGAAGGTAACCATGCCAAAAGAAAAGCCGAAAGTGAATATCGGGGAAGTGATTCGGTCCTATCGTAGTGACCGCGGGCTATCGCAGGGTGATATCGAGCGCCGCACGGGGCTGTTGCGCTGCTACCTTTCGCGGGTGGAAAACGGGCACACCGTTCCCTCGCTCGAAACGCTCGCGAAAATAGCGGAAGCGATGGAAATTTCCCTGGCCGATTTTTTCCCGGGCAGCGATACGGCGCAAGACCGCGAGACTCGCAAAATGTTAGGTGAGCTATCGGAAGAGGAGATCCGTTTCCTGGCCGATATCAAGAAATACTCCACTACACTTTCAGAAGACGACAAAAAGCTCGTGTTGGCCATGATCCGCAAGATGGCTACGATCATTCCGCCCGTTCGAAGCACTAAGTCGAATGGAGCGGTTGCGCGCCGCCCGGAGTACTAGCTTCCGAGTTGGCAGCCACCGGTCCCGCACCATTCCGGCGCAAGGGCGACTCCCGGGCGCCGCTTTCGGTATCCTTATCGCCACCGCGCTTACGCGGCAACGGGCCACGTTGCTATCGACACAACGCACGCACAACGACGCGTGCTACCCAACCGCCCTTCTCTTCGCTACAATAGATATGGGATGACACAGAAACGCCACAAGACCGTCGGTGTCAAAGTCGGCAAAATCCAGGTGGGCGGAGGTGCGCCCGTGGTCGTGCAGTCCATGACGAACACGGACACCGTTGACATCGCCTCCACCACGCAGCAGTGCTTCGAGCTGGCGCAGGCAGGCTCCGAGCTGGTCCGCATCACCGTAAATATCCCGGAGGCCGCTGCGGCAGTCCCGGAAATCAAAAAGCGCCTGCTCGACGCGGGCTGCGACGTCCCCTTAATCGGTGACTTTCATTACAACGGCCACGTGCTCCTGAAGAAATACCCCGATTGCGCCGCCGCTCTGGACAAATACCGCATCAACCCCGGCAACGTGGGCCACGGCCAGCGCCGCGATGAACAGTTCTCCACTATCTGCAATGTGGCGCGCGACCACAACAAGCCCGTGCGCATCGGCGTGAATGGCGGCTCGCTGAATCAGGAACTCGTGATGCGCAAGATGCAGGAGAATACCGACCGCGACCTCGGCAAGTCCTCAGAGGAGATCATCAACGAGTGCATGGTCTTGTCCGCTCTCCAATCCACGGAGTTGGCTCTCGAATGCGGCTTGCGCAAGGACCAAATTATTATTTCCTGCAAGGTTTCGCGGCCGCATGACTTGGTGGAAATTTATCGCGACCTCGCGCGGAAGACCGACCAGCCTTTGCACCTCGGCTTGACGGAAGCGGGTATGGGCGCGAAAGGTCTCGTATGGTCCGCGGCTTCGATGGGAATACTGCTCGGCGAAGGCATTGGCGATACCGTCCGCATCTCGTTGACGCCACGTCCCGGCGGCGATCGTCGCGAGGAAGTGTATGCCGCCTGCGAACTCCTGCAATCCCTCGGGCTGCGGACTTTCGCGCCCAGCGTCACCGCCTGTCCCGGCTGTGGCCGCACCACCAGCACCACGTTCCAGGAACTGGCTGAAAGCATCCAGGGTTACATTCGCGACAAAATGCCGGAGTGGAAGCGCTACTACGAAGGCGTGGAGGAATTGAAGCTGGCAATTATGGGCTGCATCGTGAACGGTCCAGGCGAATCGAAAGCCGCCAACATCGGAATCAGCTTGCCCGGTACAGGCGAGTCTCCGCGCTGCCCCGTTTACATCGACGGCCAGCACTTCACGACGCTGGAAGGAAATTACGACGAACTGTCGGCGGCCTTTCAGACTCTGCTCGACGACTACGTCGAGACAAAATATCACAAGCGCGAAACACCGCTCCCCGCCACCACGACGCCCTTCGCTCCCGAACCTCCAAAGCCGTCCCTGCGCGTTCTCGCCTAGCTCTAACTTCTCAACCACATTTTCGTTCCGTCTTGCCAGTGAGCATTGCGCTGGATAGACTGACTCCGTTTCCGGCACTCGTTATCGAAAGCTGCGCTAGCTTCTCTCACCGTCTTCATGGAAGAAAAATCACAACCCACGCCGAACAGCGCCGCACGCGGCTGGCGAGCCGGCTTCTGGGGCCTGATAGCCACGCAGTTTCAAACGGCGTTCAACGACAACGCCGTCAAATTCCTCGTCATTTACATTATCGTGGCGATGAATTTTCCGAATCAGTTTCGCGACCGCCTGATCCTCGTAGTCGGCGCGCTGTTCGCTCTGCCGTTTATTTTTTTCTCCATGACCGGCGGATACTTTGCGGACCGCTATAGCAAGCGCAGCGTAACCATCGGCACGAAATTCCTCGAACTCGGCGTGATGACTTTCACCATAGCCGGCCTATATCTTCAAAACCTGCCGATGGAGTGCGCTTCTGTTTTCCTTATCAGCATGGAAGCGGCTCTTTTCGGCCCCTCGAAGTACGGTTTGCTTCCTGAGCTGCTTCCCGAGAATCGGCTCTCCTGGGGCAATGGCATCATCGAACTGGGGACTTTCGTAGCCAGCATCTCAGCCACGATGGCTGCCGGAATTATGGCCGAGCGATACCGCGGCCGCGAAGCCGTCGCGGGATTCCTGCTTCTCGGTTTCACTTGTCTAGGACTGCTCACAAGCTTCGGAATTTCGCGCGTGCCTGCCGCCGACCCGCGCAGAAAATTCCGCTGGAATCCGCTCGGTGAACTCGGCTCGCAAATGAAGACGATTTACGCCGACGGCGTGCTCTTCTGGTCTGTGATGGGCAACACTTACCTCTGGTTTCTTGCGGCCCTTTTGCAATTCACTATCGTCGTATATGGCCACGATGTCCTGCATATCGACGACACGCGCACCAGTTATCTGCAAGCCGCTGTGGGCATCGGCATCGGGCTCGGTAGCTTGGCCGCAGGCTATCTTTCCCGCGGCAAGATCGAAATGGGACTGATTCCCATCGGCGCGCTGGGGATGACTATCTTTGGAGCCTTGCTTTACTTTAGCCAGCCGGCTGAAGCGCTCGCGGGCTGGCTGAGTGCTGTAGCGTTCCATCAGGGAAGTTCGATGGCCACAAAATTCGGCACCTCTATGGTGGCCGCTGTCCGTATGCGGATTCCAGACCTGGGTCTGCTCGGATTTTTCGGCGGATTCTTCGCCGTGCCGCTGAACGCCATGATCCAGCACCGGCCGCGCCCGGAACAAAAGGGCGGAGTAATAGCTGTGGCAAATTTGCTCTCATTCGTCGGCGTGTTCCTCGCCGCCGGGGCCTACTATCTCTTCTCCGATGGCTTCCACCAAACCCCTGCCGGAGTTTTTCTCGACGGCGCCATCCTCACGCTGGTTACCACGACCGTCTCGGTTTATTTGCTGCGCAATTCCCTACTCAATTTCGTTCGCAAATCTCCGTAATGACACTAGGAATAGCGCCGTTCGATACTTCTCAATTCCCTTTCGCTTGCGCATTACAACCGTTCGCTCGCAAATTTTCCCCGTTCAAGCGTTTTCGGTTGCGGCAAAGCTGTTCCTGCGTGAAAATGTCACCATCGGGAGAGAATCCGGTATGTTGAAGCACGACCCCAATTCGGCAAATCAAGCTACGGACGCGGAAGTACGTCGCGGCGTGGGGTCCGGTTTCGTCCCAGCCTCAGCGTAACTTCCTGAATCCTAGCCTCTGAAATCGGAATAAGGACAACGGCGGCTATTCGTCCGCTTCCGTCCCTTCCATGTTCGAGTTTGCTTCCGGAATCGCTCCCGTGTTTGTGTGTCTTTTGATTCGTCTCGCGCTTGCCGGCCTACGGGCTCGGCACGCCGGGAAAGGAGGACCAAAATTGATCAAGCCGAGTTTTCCGCGGCTGCGTCGGGCAGGATTGTTCGAAGCGCGCGTTCCGTCGCTAGTGGACGTGCCACCGTCGCCGCGCAAAAGTCTCTGCATGGCGTGCGCGTACTCGCACGTCGTGCGGGGTTACGAACCGTGCGAAGTTCTGATCGTTTGCGGCTATTCATTTCCGCCGCGAGAGGTCCGCTTCCCGGTTCGCGAATGCACTGACTACAAGCCGAAGCGCAAATGCAACGGCGTGGAAATCGCAAGCGAGGGAGCGGTGAGTTTCCCGCCCCTCGGTAACTAGGCAGCAGATTTCCACGCCGCCGCTGCCATCGCCCAAAGCTCCGCTTGCATCTGGAGCACAGGGCGCGCGACGGCAAGGAAGGTGGGCAATCGCCTTAAGACACAAACCACAACCCGGCGAGGCCGCAGCGCGTTTTCTGGAACACTGCGTCCTCTGGCCGGCTAATTCCCCTCAACTGCTGCTCAAACTGTAAACCAGCAGCGCGAGCACAATCAGCGTGACCCCGACGTACATCCAATCCTTCTCCAAAGCGAAACCGATCACCGAAAATGCCACGCGCGCCACGGGTGTAGCGATCAATAGCAGCAGTCCCAGTTGAATTAATCCGCGCGCATCCAGATCTATGGCCTCGTGAATAATTTCCCGCGGATATCGCAGGCCGCCGGGCTCCCCGTGAAACACTTTGTAATCCGGCCTCGCAGCACCGGACTGAGTCAAATAGTGGATTCCCCCTGCGAGCACCCAGGCAGCCGCGAAGATTACGCCGAAGCGCAGCAGTCTTCCCATCATCACTTCGAAACGCTTGTCGCCCCACGCTTGGCTTTGTGCCATGGTCTAAAAAGATCCTTTCACGCCCTTAAAAATCATTTGGAATGCCAGCGCCGCGATCACCAAGCTGAAAACCAACCTCAACGTTCGTACTCTCGCGCCTGGCAAAATTCTAGCGCCGATCAGCGCACCCGTCAGCACGCCCAGCATTACGGGCATCGCTATTCCAGGGTCTATGTATCCGCGATGGAGATAAATTCCCGCGCTGGCCGCCGCAGTGACTCCGATCATAAAATTGCTCGTCGTGGTGGACACCTTGAACGGAATGCGCATGGCCTGATCCATGGCCAACACCTTCACCGCACCTGAGCCAATTCCCAGCAGCCCCGATATCACGCCCGCTACATACATCAGGCCAAAGCCCGTGGGAACATGGCGAACGCGGTAAGACTTCTCTCCTCCGTCCGTCGGGTAGCTTCCGTCAAATTTCAGAAGTGTGGCATAACGGTCCGGCGGTTCGTCAGTAAGCAAATCTTTCGGCGGCTTATTTGCAGAGTAAGCGGAATACAAGAGGACCACTCCGAAAATAATCGCAATCGCTCTGGTGGGAGTGCTCGCGGCGAGGTACGCGCCCGTTATCGCGCCAATGGTGGTGGCGATTTCCAAAAACATCCCGACGCGCATGTTCGAGAAGCCTTCCTTCAGATACGCGGCGGCGGCTCCAGAGGATGTCGCGATTACTGAAACGAGCGAAGCTCCGATGGCGTAGCGAATGTCCACACCAAACGCCAGTGTGAGCAGCGGAACGATCACGACTCCGCCGCCGAGGCCAGTCAGCGCGCCGATCATCCCGGCCACCAGCGACCCAATCGCAATCAAAATTGTAAATTCGAAGGTGCTCACGAAATAGCTTCGGTTAACGGTCTAATGGCTGCTCGTCACGTGACGACGCTATCTAAAACACCGAAAGTTTCACGTGCAGGAACTTTTTCGGGTCCTTTCGGAAATCGTTGACCATCAGACGCAGGTCGCTCGTCAGCCCGGTCATGTTGTCGTACAGCTTCGGATCGTTGAAGAGCTTCCCCGCGGTGCCTTCGTTCGAGTTCAATTTCGCCGAGAGGTCCCTGACGTTGGCGGATGCGTCTCGCAAATTGTTGTAAAGCGCGTCATCGTGCAGCGCTTTGCCGAGCGTGCCCTTGCCCGCGCGCACGTCGTCCAACACTCCGTTCCCCTTGTCCATGAAAGCTTTTGCGCTGTCGTACATGGCGGGATCGTAAACCAGCCTGCCGATAGTGCCCTTCTGTTGTTGCACGGCCACCACCACATCGTCGACGTGTCCCAGCGCCGCGCTGGCCTTATTGTAAAACTCGTCCGAAGATGCAAGTTTGCCGATAGTTCCCTGCCCTTGCTGAATCGAGGCCGTCATGGCGTCCAACCGCGCCGCCGTAGCGTCTAGATGCTTATAAAACGAAGGATCGTTCATAAACAATCCCAGCGTTCCTTGCCCGTTCTGCACCTTATCGACAATTCCGCGCAGATCTTCCGAGAGCACCCCCAGGTTTTCCATCAGCTCCGCGCCGCGTTCCACCAAGGCTTTCATAGCCGTTTCTTCTTTACCTGGAATGATGCCGTTGTTCGGAATCACCGTTCCGGTTAGCCCGCGCGATATCGTCACGTATCTGTTGCCCAATAATCCTTCGGTAGCCAGGCTTGCCTTCGAATCGGTGCGAATCGAATCCTGGAATTTTTTGTCAATGCGCAGAACCAGCTCAATATTGTGCATGGCGTCCGGTGGGTGCGGCGTCAAGCGCATCGTTTCCACGTTGCCGACCTCCAAGCCATCCAGGCGCACCGGCGCGCCGGTGGTCAAACTTTCTACCTCGGGCAAGTAGGTTTCGACCCGGTATTTCGGGCCCAGTATGCCCGCGCCGGTAACGTAGAAAATCGCCACGGCCATAATGAACAAGCCGGCAAGCACGAACAATCCCACTCGAAGTTCCGCCCACGTCAATTGTTTGCGTTGCGCCATCGCCTTACCTCCTCAGAGATCTTCTTTGAAATGCTATTCCGCTGAAGCCAGAAATTCTTTCAGGTACTGGTCCGACGAGTGCAGCAACTCATCCGCCGCACCTTCGAAATAAATCTTCCCGCCGCGAAGCACCAGGACGTTCGTCGGAGGAACCGCGGGACTCTCTGGGCCGGACGCCTGCGCATCTTGCTTGCCCAATCCCGCCTTGCCGCCGGCGGAAATCTGCGGCGGGCGAGCGGCATCTTTCTTATCGCGCACGATCTCTCCCGTGTTTTTGTCGAAACGAAAGTTCGCTAGACCGAAAGCATCCTGGACACGCTGGGTAGCGAGAAGCGAGGTTACGCCTTGCGAATCGCGCCCGCGCAGGATTAGCGTGATGATGGTCTGGCAAGTCACCGGGTCGAGGCCGGCAGTCGGCGAGTCGTAAAAAACGAGCGGCGGCCGGTCCACCAGTGCGCGCGCGATCGAAACACGCCGCCTCATGCCGCCCGAAAGCTCCCCGGGATACTTCTCGATGGAGGGCTCCATTTCAACAAAGCGCAACACCTCCCGCACGCGCGTTTCGATTTCGGATTCTTCAACTTTCTCTTCATCCAAGCGAAAGGAGACATTCTCGGCAACCGTCATCGAATCGAAGAGCGCGCCTTCTTGAAATACAAATCCGATGTGTCGCCGGAAGTTCAGCAATTCTTTTTCCGGCATTTCGCCGATGTTTTGCCCCATCACCGTGACGTGCCCGGCATCGGGCCGAATAAGCCCCGCCGCCAGTTTCATAAGCAGAGTCTTGCCGGAGCCGCCTTCACCGAGCAGGATTTTTGTCTCTCCCGGCCACACGTCGAAGGAAACGCCGCGCAGTACCTCGCCTTCCGCAAAACCGAGGTGAATATCCTGAAAGGAGACGAGCGGTGCGCCGGGGACGGGTTCGCTGAATTGGTCAACTGGAGCGGCAAGCCGACCTACGGGCGTCATGCCGGGATTATAGATGCAAAACGCGATTTTTTAGTGTCGGCCTGTATGGAAACATTTCGGAGTGCGCACGCGGGCACTACTTGTTAAACGCCCATAGCAGAACGCGGGTGATGAATGTATCCACCACCAGCAAAATAACGGACGAAACTACGACAGCGGAAGTTGTCGCACGACCCACTCCTTGTGTGCCGCCTTTCACGCGGAGTCCCATGAAGCATGCGACCGTCGAAATGATGAAGGCGAAAACGAAAGGCTTCAGAAGCCCTTGCACCAAGTCACCAAAATCCAAAGCGTGGATGGCGCGGGTCCAGAATTGCACGGGACCCAGCCGCAAAGTGAAATAGGCCACCAAAAATCCACCAACCAAGCCTACGAAATCTGAGACGGCGGTGAGTAGCGGCAGCATCAACACCGTGGCGACCACGCGCGGGGTCATCAGCTTTCGAATTGGGTCGGTGCCCAATGCGCGCATGGCATCCACTTGCTCGGTTACCACCATCGAACCGATTTCGGAAGCGATCCCTGACGCGTTTCGTCCCGCCACCAGGAGCGCCGTGATCGCCGGCCCCAGTTCGCGCACTAGCGCCAGTGCAACCGCATCGCCGGTGAGCGCTGTTTCTCCAAACCGCTCGAATTGCGAAGCGGTTTGCAACACCAGCACGCCGCCGATAAAAAATCCGGTCAGCACGATGATCGGGAGCGAACCGACGCCGATGATGTCCATCTGCTCCAGCGTGTCGGTCCAGTAGTGCGGCGGAGTAAAAACGTTTGCCAGGGACTGGAACGACAGTTTCGCGTAGTCCTGCACCACCAGGACTTGGCGCTTAACGCCTTCAACGAGGGCCGAGGCTACGGGCTCAAGTGTTTCTTTCTCTTCGGGCATCGTGTGGGGCATCGTGTGGGACTTCGGCGCCTCGTGCCTACCGAAGTCCTCGGAAGCCTAACGTCGGAGGCGTGCGCCGTCAAGCAAACATCCACGCGCGTTTTTATCCTTACCATTCCTCAACAAGGACGGCGCGCGCGATAGGTGCATGATGAGTGGCTTTACGAGCGTCAGTGCGTTCGGTAGAATCTTCCGTCACGCTGGCGACTCTTCACTGGCCGGATGACTGGAGACAATGCTGCGATTTGTTACAGCCGGAGAGTCTCACGGGCAAGCGCTGCTGGCGTGGATCTCCGGACTGCCCGCCGGCCTGCCAATCGATCAGGAATTTATTCAACGCGAGTTGCACCGGCGCCAGCTCGGTTACGGGCGCGGAGCGCGGCAGCGGATCGAAAAGGACCAGGCGGAGATTTTCGCAGGCGTGCGTCACGGGAAAACAATCGGAGCGCCCATCGCGTTGCGAATCGAAAATCGGGACTGGAAGAATTGGGAGAAAGCGCTTCCGGTGGAAGACACGGAAGGCGCGGAGGACTTGCAGCGCACTCTCACCGCGCCGCGCCCGGGGCACGCGGATTTGGCGGGCGCCCTGAAATTCAATTTTCACGATGCACGGTACGTGCTCGAACGCGCTTCGGCTCGAGAGACGGCTGCGCGCGTAGCTGCCGGGGCGTTTGCGAAATTGCTTTTGCGCGAGTTTGGCGCGGCGGTTCTGAGTCACACGATTGGCGTGGGCCACATTCGCCTGGAACGCGCGGCAACCTGGCAAGAAATCTCAGCGGCGAGCGACAATTTGGATTCGCCTCTCCGCTGTGTGGATGGTGCCACTGAATCCCGCATGAAAGCGGAAGTAGATCGCGTGTTGAAAGAAGGCGATTCGGTTGGCGGAGTTTTTGAAGTCGTCGCGCGAGGAATTCCGCCTGGGCTGGGAAGCCACGCGCAATGGGACGAAAAACTCGACGCGAAGCTCGCGCGCGCCGTGATGTCCATTCAGGCCGTCAAAGCGGTCGAAATCGGCACCGGGATCGAAAATGCGGGCAGCTATGGCTCGGAAGTGCAGGACGAAATAAGCTACGATAGAGGCAGCAAGAGATTCGGCCGCTCTTCCAATCGCGCCGGGGGAATCGAAGGCGGGATCTCCAATGGCGGCGACATCATAGTGCGCGGATACTTGAAGCCGATTTCAACTTTGCGGCGTCCATTGCAGACGGCGGATCTGAAAACAAAAGAGACGGTGAAAGCCGCTTACGAGCGTTCGGATGTGTGCGTAGTTCCCGCCGCCGGCGTGATCGGCGAATCCATGGTCTCGCTGGAATTGGCCAGAGCGTTCCTGGACAAATTCGGCGGGGATTCGATGCAGGAGACTCGCCGCAATTTCGACGGATATCAGAAACAGCTCGACGACTTTTAGTCGCGCTTCAGAGGTTTTGTCGCCGGTAAGAAACAGGCACGAAGGACAGATGCAGCGAAGATGATTCATCCAATCGTTAAATACGGGGACCCGGTGCTTGAAACGCCGACCAAGCGCGTCGAGAAGTTCGACGCCGATTTTCAGAAGCTCGTCGACGACATGTTCGAGTCCATGTATGCGGCGAACGGTGTGGGCCTGGCAGCGCCTCAAATCGGCTTGAGCTTGCGCGTCACCGTAATCGACGTGAGCAACGGCAAGAATGCGGAGGCCAAACTCGTCTGCGCGAATCCGGAAATCATTCACGCCGAAGGGGAGCAGCGCGAAGAAGAAGGATGCCTCTCCGTGCCGGGGTTTCGCGCGCACGTTGCTCGGCCGCAGTACGTGACCGTACGCGCGCACGACGCTGCGGGCAAAGAATTCGAAATGCGCGGCGAAGGATTGCTTGCGCGCGCGTTTTGCCACGAAATCGATCACCTCAATGGCGTTCTCTTCATCACTCACTTGAGCATGCTGAAGCGCGACATGATCAAGCGCAAGATTCGCAAGTTGAAAAAAGCCGGCGAGTGGTAGGGCGCCCGTGTCGCTGAGAATTATCCTTTGCGGCACTCCCGAGTTTGCGGTGCCGTCTCTGCGCCATCTGCTCGCCCAATCTGACATTCAAGTCGCGGGCGTTGTAACGCAGCCGGACCGGCCACGCGGCCGAGGACACGCCACATCCAGCTCGCCGGTAAAGGAAGCGGCGGTTGCCGCTCGCCTTCCCGTATATCAGCCCGAAAAAATTAAATCGGACGAAGCGTTCGAGTATTTCAACCGAACCGCGCCGGATGCGGTCGTAATCATCGCTTATGGCCAAATCATTCCGCAGCGGCTCATCGACATCCCGCGCCTCGGCTGGATCAATCTGCACGGCTCCCTGCTCCCGAAATATCGCGGCGCGGCACCCATCCACCGGGCAATTATCAATGGCGAAACGCGTACAGGCCTTACCACGATGCGGATTGACGCCGGACTCGATACCGGCCCCACGCTGCTGAAGTTCGAAACCGGGATCGGGCCGGACGAAACGGCGCCGCAACTGTACGCGCGATTATCCGCGGCGGGCGCGCCGCTGGTGGTCGAGACTTTGCGCGCACTCGATCGCGGCACAATCTCTCCCACATTTCAGGATAATTCGCAGGCCAGTTTTGCGCCGCCGCTGAAAAAAGAAGAAGGACGGATCGATTGGACTCTGCCGGCGCAGCAAATCTACAACCGGATTCGCGGGTTGCAACCGTGGCCCGGCGCTTTCACTTCGTTTCGCGGAAAGAATTGCGCCATCTGGGGCCGTGCAGCCTCAAAACCAAACCCGCTAGCCAGTTTCGCGGCGTTTCCCGCAGCTGCGACTCACGCGCCCGGTGAGATTTTCGCAGCCGGTGGTAACGTCTCCGTCGCCTGCGGCGAAAGCACCGCACTCCAGCTGGAATTCGTGCAGCTTGAGGGCCGCAAGCGCATCACCGCCCTGGAATTCGCAAACGGCGCGCGCCTCGCGCGAAACGACGGATTTACGAGTTAGGCCTCGACGTGCGGCACGATCGCGACCTCCCATTGAGCCACTGTTTATTGCTGCCTAAGCTGACTGACTTGTGATATAGAATGCGCCGCATGAAGAGCGACTCCGGTCTTCTGGAATTCATTGAGGCTGCCAAGAATCAGGGCGCGTCGGATGATTCACTTGTCGGCCTTTTGAAGGGACAGGGCTGGCCAACGGACGCGATTTACGACGCTCTCGCCACTCACTATCAAAAGTTAACCGGGTTGACGATCCCTGTGCGTCGGCGCCGCTCGGCGGCCGCCGCCAAAGACGCCTTCTATTATCTGCTGTCGTTCTCAACTCTCGCGACCTGGACTATTGGGCTGGGCTCGCTCATGTTCACGCTCATCGAAAAGTGGATTTCCGACCCGCTAGCGCAAAATGGTTCCTTCCCCTCTAGCAACTACGCTCTTGCGTCCTCCATGGCGTCGATTGCGGTGGCTTTCCCGATCTATCTGTTTGTACTGCGACTCATCATTCGCGACGTACGCAATGATCCCGAAAAGTTAGAGTCGCCTGTTCGGAAATGGCTCACATATATTGCTTTGCTGATCGCTGCAGCCGTGATGATCGGGGATCTGGTCACGGTGCTCGAATACTTCCTGCGCGGCGAACTTACATCGAGGTTTATCGTCAAGGCCGCGACCGTGATTGTAATTTCCGGGGGCGTTTTCTGGTATTACTTGGGCGAATTGAGAGCGCCGGCACTTCAGCGCGAGATACGCTCGAATAGAAATGCTGTGGCCGCTGCGGGCGCGAGCTTGGCGGTCATTCTTGCTTTTACGTTTGGATT
>Ga0209655_10000468_pt1 | contig 15214 bp, 9 predicted proteins | sample BogFormECP03_OM2_FD_188236 | JGI IMG/M metagenome (GOLD analysis project Ga0209655, IMG submission 188236) | Bog forest soil microbial communities from Calvert Island, British Columbia, Canada - ECP03_OM2 (SPAdes) (version 2) | ecosystem: Environmental > Aquatic > Freshwater > Wetlands > Bog ...
CGCCCCAATCCGTTTCCAAAATCTATTTATGACAACGTCGCCTACGGCCTGCGCATCAATGGCTACAAAGGCCGCCTCGACGACCTCGTCGAGCACAGCCTGCGCCGCGCCGCTCTCTGGGACGAAGTGAAGGATTATCTCAAAAAATCCGCCTTCGCCCTTTCCGGCGGGCAGCAGCAGCGCCTCTGCATTGCCCGCGCCCTTGCCGTGGATCCCGAGGTGCTCCTCCTCGATGAGCCCTGCTCCGCTCTCGATCCCGTCACCACCGCGAAAATCGAAGAGTTGATGTTCCAACTCAAGGACAGCTGCACCATGGCCATCGTCACCCACAACATGCAGCAAGCCGCCCGCGCCAGCGACTTCACCGCCTTCATGCTCGACGGCCACCTGATCGAGCACAGCGAAACCTCCAAACTTTTCACCACGCCCACCGACCCGCGCACAGAAGCCTACATCACCGGCCGGTTCGGTTAAGCACCAGCAGTTCTAGGCGCGCGAGCTTTTGACTTTGCATTACGCCGTTGCCTTTGCTTTTGTAGCGGCCGGTTCAGTTTCATCGAACCGGGCAGCCGTTGGTGTTGGTTGGCATTGCCGTCGCGGTAATCGGCGTTTTTCGTCAGGGCACGGCTTCAGCCGTGCCGCACCAGCCGTAGATTTGCAGCGGCTTTAGCCGCTGAGGCCCAATGAAAGCCAGGGATTGGCACACAGTCTAGTTTCACCGTGCCGTGCAGCACACGAACCGAGGAACCATGGAACGACATTTCGATCACGATCTCGAAGAACTAAAACAGCGCCTCCTCTGGATGGGCAGTCTCGCCGAACGCGCCGTCCATCAGGCCGTCCACGCCGTCCTGGACGCCGAAGAACATCTCGCCGAAGTCGTCCTCTCCGAAGAAGACGCCATCAACGAAATGCAAATCGAAATTGACGAGCGCGTCCAGCGCCTCCTTGCCACCCAGCAGCCGATGGCCGCGGATCTGCGCTTCCTCCTCGCCGTCTCCCGCATCAACGGCGACCTCGAACGCATCGGCGATCAGGCCGTAAATATCGCGCAGTCCGCCACGCGCATCCTGCGTCACCCGCAGGTCAAGCCTTACGTGGACCTGCCCCGAATGAGCGAACTGGCCGAAGCCATGGTCCGCGACAGCCTCAACGCCCTGGTCCGCGGCGATCAGGACCTCGCCCAAAGCGTCCTCCGCCGCGACGATCAGGTGGACCGCCTGCGCGACCAGCTCTTCCGCGAGTTGCTCACCTACATGATGGAAGACAGCGCCCAGGTCTTCGCCGCCTTCGAGCTGATCCTCGTAGCCAAAAATCTGGAACGCATCGGCGACCACGCCACCAACATCGCCGAAGACGTAATCTATTTCGTAGCCGGCCGCGACGTCCGCCACCCGGCCCTCGATCGCCGGTAGCGTAGGCAATCTTGCCTGTGCTCTTAGGTTTCCAGACGATGCGACAAGCATCGTCATCCTGAACCCGCGACAGCGGGTGAAGGATCTCTCATTGCTTTAGGTTTTCTCTGCGCCCGGCGTCCACCCCGACGCAGTCGGGGCGTCTCTGCGGTTCACGCCTCGTTCTTTCTCAGATTTTCCTCCGCCTTTCCTCTGTGTTCTCTGTGTAAAATCTTTTGACTTCCTCTCCGTGCACACCTCCGCGCTCGCTGCAAGAAAGCAGCCGTCTCCCTAAACCTCAATAAAACCGGAATTCACAACAGGAAGGTTTTCCAAAAAAATTTAAATCCGCGTCAAAGCCGTAGCCTCATCCTCAGCCAAATCCAAAATCGTATCCAATCGCACCATCTTCAAAAGCATCATCACCCGCTTATTCGCCGCAAAATAAGTAGCCTTCCCGCCCGCCCTCTTCAACGTCGTGAACGCCCGCACCAAAGCCCCAATCCCCGAACTATCCAATTCCGTCACGCCCGCTAAATTTACCGCCACGTGCAGCGATCCAGCCTCAATCAACTGCTGCACCTGATTTCGAAAAGCTTCTTCGGCGTCGCCCAGTTTCAGCGCCCCATCCAGGTCCAAAATCGTCGCGTGCCCCGCTTTGCGAATCCCAATATTCACGATGCCCCTCGTGCAGCCCAGCAAAGCTAACCGAATTGCGCCCGCCAATCAAGGGGACACCACAAACTCACCCGCATTTCCTGGGAACGCCAATCTCCCGATTGGCGTTCCTCCGCCTCGCCCATTTTTTTGAATTTGTAGCGGCCGGTTCGGGTTCATCGAACCGGGCATGCCGTTGCCTAAGGTTTTCTCTGCGTACTCTGCGTCTCTGCGGTAAATCTTCCTGCCGTCTCAGATTTACCTCCGCCTTTTCTCTGTGTCCTCTGTGTTAAATCTTTTGCCTTTTTCGAACCCGCCACCCCTACTCCGCCCGCAAAGCATCCACCGGATCCACCGTCGCCGCCCGCCGCGCAGGCAAATAACAAGCCAGATAAGCCGTTACCACCACTCCCAAAGTCACCGCCCCATAAGTCACCGGATCCACCGGGCTAACCTTAAATAGCAGCGACGACATCAATCGCATCATCGCAAACGCCGTCCCCAGCCCGCACAGAATCCCCACTCCCGTCAGCCACAATCCCTGCCGCACAAACATCCCTACCAACGCCTTCCGCTGCGCTCCCAGCGCCATGCGAATTCCAATCTCCCGCGTCCGCTGCGATACCGAATACGCAATCACTCCGTAAATCCCCACAATCCCCAGCAGCAACGCCATCCCTCCCGCAACTCCCAGCATCACCAAAGTAAAAGAAGTCCGCGCCATGGACATCGTATAGAAATGCCCCAGCGTGTACACATTCGCCAGTGGGATATTCGGATCCACCGACCACACCGTCTCCCGCACCTCATTCAGAAAAGCTTGCGAGCCCGCGCGCGGGCTGCGTATCGCAAACGCGATCCCCCGCCGCAGCTCCTCTTTCTGCCCCTCGAACCGGTCCATCATCACCGGCCAATAAACCGACGTCCCCGCCGGCTTCTCCACTCCGTTTTCGTGCACATCCCCCACCACGCCCACAATCTCCCGCCAGTCGTCGTTGGTGGCCACGCGAATTCGCTTGCCCAACGCATTCCGCGCGTCGTGCCAATATTCCTTCGCGAAGTTTTCAGAAATCATCGCCACCGGAATTTTCTGGTAAGTGTCTTCCCAAGTGATATCGCGTCCCGCAATCAGCGGTGTCCCCATCGTCGCCAGAAATCCCGGCGACACAAATTTAAATCGTCGGATCGGCGGCAGCTGTCCTTCCGCGTACGCATGATCCTCCGCAAATAAAATGTCGTTCGATCCGCGCCCATCCATCGGAATGTCACTCGAAAAACTCACCGACGAAACTCCCGGAATCGCCCCGAGCTTCCCCAGAATTTCCTGGTCCATGCGCACCAACCGCTCGCGGTCGCTATCCGGAATCTCTTTTTCCGGCACGTAAAATCGGAACGTCTGCACCGCGTCCGGCCCCGTGAATCCCGGCGGCACATGCATCAACGCTCGGAACGTCCGAATCATCAACCCCGAACAGATTAACAGCACCAGCGCCAGCGCCACCTGCACCACCACCAGCACATTGCGCGCGCGATGTTGCTGCCGGCTCTGGCTCGCCGCCCGTCCGCCCTCGCGCAACCCCGTGTTCAAATGCGCCCCGGCATACTTGAAAATCGGAATCGATCCGAACAGCAAGCTGGAAAACATCGCAATCGCAAACGTAAACAGCAGCACCGGCAAATCAATCCCGATCTCATGCACGCGTGGCAATCCCGTCGGCGCCATCGCCACCAGCACCTGCAGCGCCCCGTATGCCAGCGCCAATCCCAGCAAACTCCCCAGCACTCCCAGTATCACACTCTCGAACATCAACTCCATCGCGATCCGTCGCCACCCCGCTCCCAACGCCGCGCGTATCGCCAGCTCCTGCCGCCGTCCGTCCACGCGCACCATCAGCAAATTCGCCACGTTCGCGCAGGCGATCAGCAACACCATCGCGATGGATCCCATCAAAACCCACAAAACCTTTCCGATATCTCCCACCACGTCCTGCTTCAACGGCCGCAAGTTCGGCGCAATCTGCGCCTTCTCAAACAACTTCACGCTGAATCCGTCTGGCGCCGGAAAAGTACGATTCACGATCAGCAGCATCCGCGCCACGTCTGCGCTCGCTTGTGCCATCGTCACTCCCGGTTTCAAGCGCGCCATCGCCTGGTAACTGAAGTTTCCCAGTTTCATCTTGCTGCGGTCCCACTTGAACGGCACCACCAGCGCCGCATCCTCATAATCCAAAAAGTGAAATCCCTGCGGCAACACTCCAATAATTTCCCGCGGCTTTCCGTCCACCGTAATGGATTTTCCAATCACCGAAGTCGCCCCGCCAAATTTCTGCCGCCAGTATCCGTACGAAAGCAGCACTGTATCCGGCGTCCCCGGCGAATCATCTTCCCGCGTGAACAATCTCCCCAGCGCCGGTCTCACCCCCAGCATCGGCAAAGTCCCATCCGTCACATCGAGGCCCCGCACCTGCTCCGGTTCTCCCGCCCCCGTCACGCTCAGCGAGTCGCCGTCGTACGCCCCGATGTCCTCGAACGTGGTGTTCTGCTCGCGATCAATAAAATAATTAGACGGCGACATATTCAGGTCCGTAATCCCTATGCCCGGCGCCGTGTGCCACACCCCAATCAATTGCTCCGGGTGCGGATAAGGCAAAGGTTTCAGCAGCACTCCCTCCAGCACGCTGAAAATCACTGTGTTCGCCCCCACGCCCACCGCCAATGTGATCAGTGTGATAATCGTAAACAGCGGCGCCCGCCCCAACCGCCGAAAAACCTGCCTCAGTTGATCGCTGAACATTCCCATCTCGAAAACCTCCCCACTCGCGCACACCGTTCGCAATTGGGACAACTCCACACCCATATCCCACGCGATTTGCCGTGCAGTAGTTGGTACGATGTCAACCAGCGAAATGTTTCATCACCACGCGCGCGCCGAGATTTTGACTTTGTAGCGGCGGTCTTTAGACCGCCATCGCAGCCTCGCGCACCATTTTCACGCGTCAGCCACGGTAGGGGCGCTGCTTGTGAATCGCCCTACAGGGCGATTCATCCTGAGAGCCCGCAGTGCGGGATCGAAGGGCTGCGCCCCAGCTTGCCACGATGTCAGCCGCATCGGCTCCTCGTAGTTGACGTCGCCTTTCTCTGCGCACTCTGCACATCGTGGCATAGGCAATCTTGCCTGTGCTCCTGGGTTTTCTGACCATGCGATGAGCATCGTCATCCTGCGTGCCCTGAGTGATTTTGCGAAGGGAGTTCGGCGCCTTTGCTTCAAGCCGGCCCCGGCACAGGCGGGGATCTCTCCAGCTCTCTCTGTGTTCTCCGGTTTTCTCTGTGTTCTCCGTGTTAAATCTTTTGTCTTTCTCTGCGCACTCTGCGTCTCAGCGCTACTCCCCAGCCCTCGCTTCCCGTTGCACCCGACCCATAACGCCCCGCACTTCCTTGACGTCCACCAACCCGATTTGCTAGGCTGCGCCCATTCACTTCGGTCGTCGGCGTGGGTGACGCCCTCCGCCAGCAAGTGAATGTCCCCCTTCCCCTGGGAGAACCATGGAAACATTTTCCGCGCTCTTTGAACTTGCGAGCGTGTCTCTGGCGTGCCGCGACCAGGATACCCTCCTGAAGACTTTCGCCGCGCGTGTCGGCGCCACTCTGGGCGCTCGCGCCGTATTCGTCTGGACCAACGGCGCTTCCTCCAAAGGCCCCGAAGGCCTGGTCTGCCGCACGCGCTGGAATGAAGCCGGCGAACGTTTCGCGCCTGAAGGTGACTCCGTCAGCGAAGGCCTGCTCACAGAAGTTTACCAATCCTCCGAAACGCGCCGCGTCAGCAGCAAAGAAATCGCCGCCGAAGATTTCGAACATCTCGACGAACCCAGCCGCGCTCGCGTCAAATCCGCCATCGTCGTCTCACTCCCCGGCGCCCAGCGCGCCGAAGGCGTCGTCGAGGTTCTCAATAAACGCGCCGGCGAATTCACCGCCGAAGACGCCCACTTTCTCGAAGAGGCCAGTCGCCTCGCCGGTTCCGCACTCACCAATCTCGAAGCCATCGAAAGCGAACGCCAATCGCAGCTGTACACTTTGGAACGCCTCACCGCTCTCTACGATCTCGGCCGCACTTTCACTTCCACTCTCGAACTCGGCGTTCTCCTTCCCGTCGTCGCCGGGAAAATTCGCGACATCATGGGCGCCGGCGCCTGCCTCGTCTGGCTCGCCGACCCCGGCTCCCAGGATCTCTACCTCGCAAAAAAAATCGGCGAAGATCCCACCGTCGAAGACGAAGCCCGCGTGCCCCTCACCGAAGGCCTCCTCGGCGAAATCGCCCAGTCCGCCAATCCAAAATTGGTCGAAATTCCTGCGGAAGAGCCGGGCCTCGCAGAACGTATCGCTGCCAGCGAAGATTTCGAAATCGTCTCCTGGATGGGCGCCCCGCTCCGCAAGGAAAACGACGTCCTCGGCGTCGTCGAACTCGTCAACAAAGCCGACGGCACTCCCTTCAACGAAGACGACCTCTTTTTCCTCTCCTCTATCAGCGAACAGGCCGCCGTCGCGCTGCACAACGCCAATCTCCTCGACGCCGAGCGCAAGGTCCACGCCCTCGACGCTCTCCTGAAAATTTCCCAGGAAATCACTTCCACTCTCGACCTCGACCATGTGCTCTCTACGGTGGTCCAGCAGGCCGCTTCCGTGGTTCCCTTCGATCGCTGCGTCATCGGTTTCTTCGATCGTGGCCGCTTCGTTCTCGGCGCCCTCTCCGGCGAAGCTGAAGTCCCCAAGACGCGCGAGATGAGCGATCTCCGCACGCGCCTCGAGTGGGTCGCGGACCAGGAAGGCGCCGTCTCAGCCGACCTCTACGACGACGGTTGGCACGTCCAGCCCCCAGAAGCCCACGCCCAAATCGTCTCCTTCCTCGAAGAGCGCAAGGAAAACGGCTTTTACGCCCTGCCGCTCCGCGACGATCAAGGCGTGCTCGGCGTGCTGGCCCTCCTCAGCAGCGATGCCGACTTTCTCACCGACAACAGTAAAGAAACCGTTGCCATCCTCGCCAACCAGACCACCGTCGCCATTCGCAACGCCCAGCTCTACCAGCAAGTCCCCCTCGCCAATCTCCTCCAACCTTTCTCGCAAAGAAAAAAGAAATTCCTCGCCGCCATGCCGCGCACCCGCTGGGAACTTTACGCCCGTCGCGCCGCAATCGCCGTCGCCTTTCTGGTAATAGTCCCCTGGCCCTTGCGCGTTGGCACTGATGCCACCGTGGTCCCCGCAGAACGTCGCATGGTCAGCGCGCTCGATGGCGGAGTAGTCCAGCATGTCTTCGTCCACGAAGGCGATGTTGTGCAGGCCGGGCAAGTGCTGGCTCAGCTTGATGACGGCGTAGATCGCGTACAGCTCGCGCAAGCCGAAGCCGCCCTCGCCCAAGCCCGCCGCGAACTCGCCGAAGCCGAATTCCGCAACGATCCCTCCGCCGCCGGCCAAGCCAAAATCCGCGCGGACCTGCACGATGCCGAAGTGCAGCTCGAACAGCAGCGCGTCGCTGCTTCCCAATTGCGCTCGCCTATTGCCGGAATCGTCGTCACCGCCAAAATCGAGGAAAAAACCGGAACCATGGTCAAGCCGGGAGATAGTTTCGCCGAAATTGTCGGCCAGGATCGCATCGCTGCGGAAATGAGCGTCCCCGAAACCGACCTCGAGCTCGTGCACCCAGGTAACAAAGTCGCCCTCAAGCTCAACGCTTTTCCCACCGCCACCTTCGAGGGCTCCGTTGAACGCATGGGCGCACAAACCCAGGCCGTCGCCGGCGATCAATATTTCATCGTCCGTGCCATCTTCAATAATCCTCGCGGCCTCGCTCGCGACGGCATGGTCGGTCGCGCCAGAATTCACTCGGTCGGTGGCTGGTTCCAAAGCGGATGGTATCCGATCGGTTACACCCTGCTTCGTTCGCCGTTTCGCTGGCTCTGGGAAAAAGTTTGGAGCTTTCTGCCATGAACGCCCCCCTCATGCCGGCTCCAGCCCACCGCATGCCCAAAGGATTGATCATGAACAGACGTACCAATTTGTTTTTCATCACCGCTTTCGCGCTCGCCGCCGCCGGTTGCGATAATTCTTCCGTCGCCTCCAGCCCCAATCCCGCGGCGCCGCCCGCCGTCAGCGCTCCGGCCAACGCTCCCGCGAAATCCGCCACAGCCGGCGACATCCTCAGCGTCCTCACCGTCGAACATCAAGTGGACATCACTTCCCAGCGCGACGGCCTCGTCATGTCGCTGAGCCACGACGAAGGCAGCGCCGTGAAGGCCGGCGATGTCCTCGGCCAGATTGACGACCGCAGCCTGCAAATGGAGCTCATTAAAGCCAACTCCGATCTGCAGGTCGCGGATAACAACAGAAAATACAAAGAAGCCGAGCTGAAAGCCAAGAGCGCCGCGCTTCGCCGCCAGCAACAGTTGCGCGCCCTCGGTCTTTCCAGCGATGCGGACCTGGAAACCGCCGAATTCGAAGCCAAGGCCGCCGAGTACGATCTCCACGGATACGAAGCCCTCGTCGAAAGCGGTCACGCAGAAATCAATCGCCTGAAACTGGAAATGGATCAGACCCGCATCCACGCTCCCTTCGCCGGAGTCGTCGTCCGCCGCTACATCCGCGAAGGCCAGGCCATTTCCAAGGGCGACAAATGCTTTCGCGTCAGCCAACTCTCTCCGCTGCAAGTCCAGTTTCAGGTCCCGGAATCCTCAGCGCGCCGCCCCGCCCTCGGCACTCCCGTCGAGCTTTCCCTCGTCGAAGGCTCCGGCCGCGCTCTCACCGCTCGCGTCACAAAAGTCAGTCCCACCATTGACGCCGCCAGCGACAGTTACGACGTCCTGGCCCAATTAACGGGCTCAGGAATTTCCGACCTCCGCCCCGGCATGGCCGTCAAAGTCCTCTGGCCCGGCCCAGCATCCCGCGCGAACTCCACTCCCTCCGCGCCGCCAACAGCGCACCCAGCTCCGCCATCAAATCTAAACGCACCCCCGCACCCATGACGCCGCCATCAGCCGTTGCCGTCGCCTTCGATTTTGAATTTGCCTTCGTAGCGGCGGTCTTCAGACCGCCAGCTTTTGATTTTGTTTTTGAATTGGTGGGGGCACGGCACGCCGTGCCCGCTGCTGATCCGGCAGCCCATTTAACCGTAGCAATGCCGGCTTGGCGGTCGTCGCACAAACTGTTTTGACGTAACTATTTTTCATCACCCAGCTCGGAGTATCCCGAATGCGCTTTGGCCCCACCAGCCTGCAAGTCTCCAGCGTCCTGGCCAAAGGCCTGCGCCGCCCCAAACTCCGCACCGACCTGCGCATCAGCGAACAAACGGTCTCCGGCGAAACCAGTTATGTCGTCAAAAATTTCGAAACCAATTCCTACAATCGCTACGGCGCCACAGAATACGGCGTCCTCGAACTCTGCGACGGCACCCGCACCGCCGCGGAAATCTCCGACACCCTCACCGAACTCCATCCCGACTCTCCACTCAGCGAAGCCGAAGTCCTGGAATTCCTGGACAGCATCGAGCCCGCCCTGTGGGAGCGCTCCGTCGGTGAAAAAAATCTCGCCGTCCTCGAACGCATCCGCGACGAGCGCAAAGGCCGCGTCGAGCAATCCAGCGTCCTCTATATGTCCTTCAAAGCCTGGGACCCGGACAAAACCCTCGCCAAGATGGATCCCTACCTCAGCTGGATGTTCACGTCAGGTTTCGTCGTTTTCTCCATCGGCATTTTTATCGTCGCCTGCTATCTACTCGCCTCCGATTGGACGCGCGTGCAGCAGGACACCTCCGCCCTCTACAATTTCTCCGACAAAAGCGCCTACGACATCTGGATGTTCTGGATTCTTCTCATGATTCTCGGCGGCATCCACGAGCTAGGCCACGGCCTCACCTGCAAGCATTTCGGCGGCGACGTCCACCAGATGGGATTCCTGCTCATCTATTTCACACCGGCTTTCTACACGGACACCACTGACATCCTCCTCTTCACCCGCGGCTCCCAGCGCCAGTGGGTAATCTTCGCCGGCATCTGGATCGAGCTGGTCTTATGCGGCCTCTCCGGCGTGGTCTGGTATTTCTCTCCCGTCGGCTCGGTGACCAACGACATTGCCTATAAAATGATGCTTCTCAGCGGCATTCAGGGCGCCCTGGTAAACCTGAATCCTCTGATTAAGGCCGACGGCTATTACGCCCTCTCTCAATTCCTCAATATTGATAATCTCCGCGAGGAATCCTTTGCGTTCCTCCGCGCCTGGGCCCAGAAATATTTGCTCCGCCACGATATTGACTTGCCCCCGGCCAGCAAGCGCCAGCGCCGCATCTTTTTTCTCTTCGGCGTGTCTGCGATTATTTACAGCACCACCCTGCTTGTCTTCGTGATCCTGTTCGCCAAAAATGTGCTGGTCAGCAAGTTGGGTGATGAGTGGGGGTACCTGGGCACTCTCGTCATCATCTATTTCTCTGCAAGGAAGGGAATTCAGCAGGCCCTGCCCACCGTGCGCGCCTGGCTGCGCCAGAAGAGAGAGGATTATATGGCCTGGAAAATGTCTCGCACCCAGCAAGCCGGAGCGCTGGGCTTGGCGCTCCTGCTTCTGATTCCCCCGGTGTCTTCATCCGTCTCCAGCGGTCTCGTGCTCGAGCCCGGAGCGTCCGCCCGCGTCCGCGCCGAAGTCCCAGGTCAGGTCAAGACTGTCTACGTCAAGGCAGGAGACACCGTAAAGATGGGCCAACTGCTCGCAGTGCTTCAGAATCCCGAAATCGCCGCCGACGCGGATTCGCTTCGCCACCAACTGGCCCTCGCCAGCAGCCAACTCCGCAATGGCCAGGACCGCTCCGATTTCGATTCAGCCGCAAACGCCGTCCGCGACCGCTCCCGCCTCCAGCAGGAACTCGCAGTCGCCGAGAAACGCGCCGCATCCTTGGAAATTCGCGCCCCCATTGACGGCGTCGTTGCCACCAGCGATCTCGATCAGAAGCCGGGCTCGTTTCTCGCGGCGGGCGACGAATTCGTCCGCATCGTGGATCGCTCCACCATGAAGGCACGCATACTAGTTCGCGATTGGGATCTGCAGGACGTTCAACAAGGTGCCGTGGTCCGGGTCAAGGTCGTCCCGTTCCCCTATCGCACCTACTCCGGTAAAGTCGGCCGGATCTATCCCGCCTCCGCCGCCGATCGCCCGGTAACTCAAACCGAAGATCTCCAGCGTCTGGGCCAGCAGCTCACTAATTATTTTGCTGTGGATATGGAATTCGCGAATCCGGATGGCACGTTAACGGAAGGTATGACTGGCACCGCGAAGGTTTCCGGCAAGCGCGCTTCCCTCGCCTGGCAAGCCTCGCGCGCCATGTGGCGTTGGGCCCACAGCCAAGCCTGGTGAAGGGTCGGAGCCGTTGAATTTGTAGCGGCGGTCTTTAGACCGCCATCCTTTGCAGTTGCTTCGGAATCTTTGTATGTCGTGGCTTTAGCCACGACATAATCCACCAAAGATCCGTGCGGCTTTAGTTTAATCCTGAGGCCCCGATGGAATCGGGGCCGAAGGGCCGCTGAAGTACGGGTTTTATGCTCGGCAGGCAAATCTTTGAGCCTGAAGCCCCGCCTATCCACAGCGGCCCAATAATCTTCGCCAGGCTTCCAGCTCGCTCCGGATTTCCCCCCAAAAAAAGAAAGGGCCGCCGTTCCTGGGACGGCGGCCCTTAGGGGGTGTTGCTACGTCAATCTCCGCTTAGGCTAGGAGCCTAATCGAAGAATCTCTCGATGCTGCTAGAACTTGATTAAGGGCTTCACGGCCGGCAAATCGGCACGCTTCATCAGCGGTTTCACAGGCGCTGTCTTCTTGCCCTTCACTGGCTTCGATTTCTTTTCCATGTGAATCTCCCTCTATGTATCGATCATTCCGTGTGCTTCTGCTACGTCTCGAAAAGGGCCGTTGCCTCTGCGGCAGCGGCCCGCTTGCCATTCGAGATGCTTCTCTCAAGCCGCGTCGTGTCTTTCGGCGCGCTCCTGACTACCGAGTCTTGATTGGTTGGTAACCGACGACCAACGGCTTCGTTGCTTCCAGCTTCTTCGACTTCTTCAAGGTTTTCTTGGCCATTTTGTTTCCCCCTCGCTTGATTTGCCCTGTTGGGCATCTGCCCATGTATATGCAAAGCAATCGCCAAACTCGAGCGCCGGTTCGCCAATCCGCAAGCTATTCAATTGGTGAGACTTCCCGCCGCACCCAAGCCCCAGCCATCCCGCGGCAGACCTCGAGAGCGTTGAATTAATCATCGCCTGTTGAGAATTTCAACACCGGGAAGGTCAGTTCTATTACCTCACTGCGTTCACGAAGGGGACAAAGCAGAAACGGGATGTTCTTGCAGGGAGCGAACTGCCGCGAACACAAGAATGGGCCGCTGCCGTTCCGGCAGTGGCCCAACTTGCCAATATAGAACGCTTTTGCCGCAGCACCCGCCATTCAGGGGCGCGCTGCGCGCCATCGGACTCGGGCCTACTTCTTGCCGAACGGTTTGCCTAACGGCATCAACAGCGGCTTGGTCGCCTGGAGCTTCTTCGACTTCTTCAACTTCTTCTTGGCCATTTTGTTCTCCCTCGCTTAATTTGCCCCCAAGGGCATCGCAGACCTTATATGCAAAGCAGCAGCCAAAGTCCATACGCATTTTTCGCGTCGGGAAACCCCGTTTTCATTAGCTTTTCTGCAAGCCTGCTGCTCCGGCCTCGCGATTCCCGCCGCGCCATCCGTTGAATTCCTCATCCACTGTTGAGAATTTCAACGCGAATCAGCCGCCGCATCCGCCGTCGCCGCATTTCCATCGCGCGCGCAGCCAACATCCTCAACTCCACAAGTACCGCAGCGTCCCGCGGCACCGCGGCGCGCCGCAATGGCAGGGCACCCGCTTCAGCTTGATCGGATAACGGTAACTCCACGTCAGCTCTTCGCCGGCACGGACCTTCCGCCGGCTGTACAAGTACAAGTGCCTGCCAATACGCCGCGCCACCAGATTAGGGGCGCACGAATGGTTCATAAACTCGGCGCCGCTGCCGCCCCGCCTGGCATCCACATACAATTTGGAATTAATCCACGCGATGTAAATGTCTTCCGGAGCGCCTATCTTCGCCGCCTGCTCGAAATTCAGGTGTCTGCCGGTGTATTCAATCACCCGCCGCTTCGCTGGAATATCCTCCAGCGCGAACACCCCATAACGATGCAGCGCCGACCGTCCGATCTGCATACGAAAGCGCGCGAATTTCGCATCGATCCGCCGCTTCGGCCCGCCCGGCACTTTCATCCGCAACGCTCCATCACAGATCGTACTTCCGGCACAAATAATTCAGCCGGTTGCGATCCACTCCCAGCAGTTTCGCGGCATCCGCTTTCACGTGCTTGGCCTGTTCCAGGGCCTCGTGCACCCAGCGCTTTTCAAATGCTTCCATTTCCTTATCGAGTTTGATCCCCGCGGCCGGCAACTGGAATCGGTTGCGATAGTCGCGCCCCCCAGTCTGCGTCATCTCGGCCGGCAAGTCCTTCGCCGTGATGTTGTCGCCGTCCGTCATGATCACCAGCCGCTGGATGGCATTCTCCAGTTCGCGCACGTTTCCCGGCCACGCATAACGCTTCAGCGCCGCCAGCGCATCATCCGCGATGTGCTTCGCCGGAAATCCGTTCGCCGCGGAATAAACGCTCACGAAATAATCCGCCAGCACCGGAATATCCTCCACGCGTTCGCGCAAGGCCGGCACGAAAATCGGCACCACGTGGATCCGGTAATAAAGGTCCTCGCGGAAGCGCCCCTGCCGCACCATCTCCTCCAAATCCTCGTTCGTCGCGCTCACCAGCCGAAAATCCACCTTGATGTTTTTCTTCCCGCCCAGCCGCGTCAGCGACCGATCCTCCAGCACCCGCAGCAATTTGCTCTGCAGCAATGGCGTCAGCGTCGCAATCTCATCCAGAAAAAGCGTCCCCTGGTGCGCCAGCTCGATCCGCCCTTCCTTCGTCGCCACCGCTCCGGTAAACGCCCCGCGCTCGTATCCAAAAAGCTCCGCCTCCATCAACCCTTCCGGCAGCGCCGCGCAATTCACGCTCACAAATGCCCGGCTGCGCCGCGGGCTCTGCTCGTGCAGCGCCTTCGCCACCAACTCCTTGCCCACGCCGCTCTCGCCGCGGATGATCACATTCGTCGTCGCGCGCGCCATGCGCTTGATCGAATCAAACACGTGCCGCATCGCGTCCGTCGCGCCTATCAAATCTCCCAGCGAATTCTTCCTGCTGATTTCCTCGCGCAGGATGCGGTTCTCGCGCTGGATGTGCAGCTTCTCGATCGACCGTTCCAGCAGCAAACGCAGCACGTCCGTATCAATCGGCTGAATGAAATAATCGTAGCAGCCGGCGTCAATCACTTTCAGCGCCGTCGTCTTCGTCTGGTCCGTGCTCAGCACGATCACCAGCGTATCAATGTCCCCCACCGCGAGGCGGCTCAGCAATTCCGTGCACTCGCGCAATCCGCCCGATTCCATCGGCAATGCCAGCAGCAGCACGTCCAACCCGGCTTCCTGCAACAGCTTGTAAGCCGCCGGATAATCGTCGCCCTCCACCACCTCAAATGTGGAACGCAAAGCCGCAACAATGCTCCCACGCATCCGCGCGTCATCATCCACCACTGCAATTTTTGGTTTTAAGGCCGCAGGCGTGATAACCAATCTCCAAGGGGAATAGCGCGGTTCAGCGTCCACCCAACCCAAACCGCCATCCCAGTGGCCGCGATTCTAGGTGTCGCCCGCCCCCATGTCAACGCCGCCCCGCAAATCCAACCCATCCCATAAATCATTACCCGCGTTCCGTGCCCCGCGACCCGCGATCCGCGCGCGGTGGCATCGGCCTGCCTGCCGTAGGCAGGCAATCTTGCCTGTGCGCCGTAGCCGTGCGTAGCGCCAAGACAAGCATCCTGAAAAGCTCGGCGAACCGAATTTCCATCAGCGTTGAGAATACGCCGGACACAAGTGCGCCCAGGACGGCGTTACAATGGATGACCATGGATCTTCGTAACGCATCAACCCGAACTCATTGCCTATCGCCCGCGCGAGCCAAAGTGCCAGCCCACGCGGCAATTGACGCGCCCCTTGGCCCCACCGCATACGCCCGGACGTTTCCCGAGTTGCCGT
>Ga0209655_10000470_pt1 | contig 15173 bp, 18 predicted proteins | sample BogFormECP03_OM2_FD_188236 | JGI IMG/M metagenome (GOLD analysis project Ga0209655, IMG submission 188236) | Bog forest soil microbial communities from Calvert Island, British Columbia, Canada - ECP03_OM2 (SPAdes) (version 2) | ecosystem: Environmental > Aquatic > Freshwater > Wetlands > Bog ...
AGCAGGCATGTTGACGCCCTCCATTTTCTGTTGCCCTCCGGCCCTACTGCTTTCCGCTCGCGATTTCATTGTCATCTCCTCTGCGCGTTGCGGAATCAGTGAGCGTCTTCCGAGTCGATCGCATAGTCCATCGACCAACTCACGACCACGGGGTTTTCGACTGAGCCGGTTTCAGAGTTGAAGGCCTGGATCGACAGCGTGTCGCCCGGCAGGAAATCCAGTGACGCAGAGCCGCCCGAAGTCCCAGTTGAACAGATCGAGTTGTTAACTGGCGGCGGACCGATATCGTTCTCGATCTGGCAGAACGGATTCGTCGTAGTGGTGCAGTCTGCTTCGTTGCAGATGACGAAGGTGTACTCGGCCCCTACTGCACCCGAGGAGTCCGGCGAGATCGAAACCCACATATTGAACGCGGTGCCGCCAGGAGTCGGAACTTCGACGCTGGTCTGCGGATTAGCATTGGGCTGCGGAGGGAAGGTCGAGACGCCCTTGCCCGCTGCGCCGTTTCCGGGTCCGAAGTAGAGCGGCATCGTCGGCAGCCCCATGTCTCCCGTAGTCCCGTCCAGAGTAATTGCCGCGGCGTTGGCGATCGTCCCGCCGAGTGCACCGCCGCTCAGGATCTCAACGTTGTCGCCCGGAGGAAATGACACTCCGGTCTCACCTGTCACGCCCCTGGCTCCCGACGCTCCAGTCGGACCGGCGAAACCTACGTTCCCAGTCGGACCGGAAGGACCTGTGATACCTTGCGCTCCCTCAGGACCGGTAAAGCCCACCGGGCCCATCGGACCCGTCGGTCCCACCGGACCCACAAGGCCCTGCGTCCCAGTGAACCCGGCCAAGCCAACCGGGCCGGCCGGGCCAGTGGCGCCTTGAATTCCCGTTGGACCTGTCGGTCCCGGGATGTTCCAGGTCAATTGAAAGTCGCGCTTCGGGCATTTGATGTTTACCCCGTCGACTTTGCCGGCCGTGCCCACGCAGACCGAGATAGGCCCGGTGTCGGGCACCGACTGCTGGGCGTTGGCCGCCGGCGAGATACTCGCTATTAACATCGCAGCCGCCGATGCTCCGACGAGCCAGCGCCACGCGTTCTTAAAAGATTGAGGCATTCTCGTCCCCTCCCTGACTGTTACCATTCGCGTGCTCAGCATATTCGTGCTCCCTAAATCGGGTCTCACGGCCCAACCGGCTCGACTACGTCACCGCCGGTCTGATGCAGGACCACCATCCACGACACATCGGTAGGAGCCGCCCCATCGTCCGCGGTGCCCTCCAGCGCGATGGTGTCACCCGGGTTGTAGTGCTGGTAGTCGGTCAAATCGTTGCACTCGGTCAGGGTGGGGAGATCGATCGTGCAGGTGACGTTGGAATTGCACTGGTTATTGATGCAGAGCTGGAAGGTGTAGTGGTGGCCCGGACCCGGCACGTTCTTGGTCTGTACCCAGAGCTGAGTCACGGTCGAAGCGTCAATTGGCACCGCTTCGCTCTCGAGGATCGTGTCGGAGCCGTTGCCGGGACCATAGTAAATCGTGCTGGCTCCAATGCCGCCAGTACCCGACAGGATTCCTGCGAAACCAGGTCCAAAGAGCAGTTCGACGTTGGTGCCCAAGTCACCGCCGCCGAGCGTGTAGAACTGGACTCCGTTAGTACCGGCTTCACCATCGTATCCCGTTGGTCCGGTTACGCCCGTCGGTCCAGTCGGTCCGGTCGCTCCCTGGAGTCCTTGCGCACCCAGTTCTCCTGCCGGTCCCTCAGGTCCAGTCGCTCCGGTGGCGCCCACCAGTCCGATCGCGCCTGCCGGTCCTGCCGGACCCTGCGGCCCAGTTTCACCCCTGGGTCCTGTCGGTCCTGCCGGTCCCTGCATGCCCGCTGGGCCCTGCTGGCCACGCGACCCCGTCACCCCATCGACGTTCCAGGTGATCGCCCGGTTCGGTGGAGAGCAGACGCCGTCGACATTGACTATTTTCCGAGTATGCGGCGCGTAACAGAGTGTAACTAACTGCGCTCGGCCAGTTCCCGGCGCAGCGGCGAGAAACAGCGCCCCCATCGCAACGCCGAGCATCACGCGTCGCGCATGCCTGAGTAATACGTGCATTACCGTCCCTCCCTAGTACTCGCGCCAGAAAACGGCTTCTGGCCTGCCTCGTCCAAATCAGGGAACCCCAGCAATCGCGGTCCCCCCCGGGACACTTTGCCGGACCATTCATCGCAGAAAACCACCTCATGAGTCAAGATGAACATATTTAACCCTCCCGTTAGTACCCGCCGCATCCTTCACTCTCATGTTGCTTAGACATCTATTGAGAATCTGCGTGAAGTCTGCAAATGATCTGAGACTCGAAAACAGCAACCGCCTCTCCCAGAATGAATATTTCACCGAACTGAACGTCCGCGCTTTTTCAACATTTGCGGTCGGCGACGACACCGTACATGGAATCCTCTCATCGTTTGCCGAATCATCCGCGGTCATCGTAAACTAAGATCATCAACAACATGCCGGTCGCATACATTCCACGCACACGCGATCTTTACAGCGATTTCATCCCGTACCGATGGGTCGAAAACGATTTCGCGCCGTTCACACCGCTAACCAAACCGGTGGCTGAATGCAGAATTGCGATGCTCAGCTCGGGCGGAATCATGTACCGCGATCAGCCGCGCTTCCATCACGAGGACGCGTCGTATCGCCGCATCCCGATTGACGCAATGCCTGACGAACTGAGCGTGTGGCACTTCGGTTATCCGACGCGCGACGCCGAGCGCGACGTCAATTGCGTCTTTCCGCTCGCACGAATGCGCGAACTCGCGGCGGCCGGCGTGATTGGCGCGCTGGTCGATCCCGCGTTCAGCTTCATGGGCGGAATATATTCGGCGCGCAAAGTTCGCGACGAGCTCGCTCCGCAAATTGTTGACGAGCTTAAACGCGCGCACGCCGACGCCTTCTTCCTCGTCCCGGCATGACCCGTCTGCCATCAGTCCGTTGGACTGATCGCGCGCGCGGTGGAAGAAGCGGGAATCCCCACGCTCTCAATGACTTCCGCCATCGATATCACGCAGTCGGTCAAGCCGCCGCGCGCGGTGTTCGTCAATTTCCCGCTTGGCCATCAGACAGGGCCGCCCGACCAGCCCGACTTGCAGCGCCGAATCGTCAGCGATGCGATGCGCGCGTTCGATGCCATCACTGCGCCCGGCACAATCGTCGAGCTGCCCTACGTGTGGGATGCGAACGATCGATCGTGGGAAGACGTCGACTACACCAAGGGATGGATGCCGGCGCGGCCATCGCGCGACGTTGCCGACCGGCTCGAAGCCGAGCGCCAGGCAAAATTCCGCCGCCGTTAGATCGTGATTTCGCATCTCGCGCTTTTTCACTTGCGCGAGTAGCTTCATGCGAGCGGCCGGCGCCGCGACAACCTACGGGGAGGTGCGATAAATGTTCGCAGGTCATGCGCTCCAGATAGTGATACTGCTCGCGTTGATCGAATACTTGGTACTCGGCGTGATGGTCGGGCGCGCGCGCGGGACTTACGGCGTTGAGGCGCCGGCTACGACCGGCAATCCCGACTTCGAGCGCATCTATCGCGTGCACGTCAACACGCTCGAGGCTCTGATCGTCTTCCTCCCGGCGGTCTGGATCTTCTCAATGGTCGTGCACTATAAGACCGCCGTCATACTGGGATTGTTGTTCCTGATAGCGCGCATCATTTACGCGCGCGGCTACATGAGCGCCGCATCCAAGCGGGGCACCGGTGCCGCGCTGAGCGCGCTGATCAATGCGATCCTCGTGCTGGGCAGCCTGATCGCGATCGGAATCAGAATGATCTAGCGGCGACGGACCCGCCCGTGTTCTCCGCTGTCGCGGCTTTACACTCTGACCCCGACGCCGGTAACATCACCTCGTTCTCGATTCCATTTTCAATTCATCATCAATCAAGGAGAATTCTCTCATGGCGGAAGAACGCAAAGGCGCGGTTACGATGCGCGGGAACCCGATGACGCTGGTCGGCCCCGAAATCAAGGTCGGACAGAAGGCGCCGAACTTCAACGTGGTCGGCAAGGGGATGGCGCCGGCGACGCTCGATCAGTTCAAGGGCAAAGTCAAAATCATCACGACCATACCGTCGATCGACACCCCCGTCTGCGACGCCGAGACGCGCCGCTTCAACGTCGAGGCAGCCAACCTGCCGGGCGACGTGCAGATTCTGTCGATCTCGATGGACCTGCCGTTTGCGCAGGCGCGATGGTGTGGCGCCGCGGGCGTCGACAAGGTCGCGACTTTCAGCGACTGGCGCAGCGCGAGCTTCGGCACCAGCTACGGCACGCTGATCAAGGAACTGCACCTGCTCGCGCGATGCGTCTTCGTCGTCGACAAGAACGACAACGTCACCTACGTCGAGTACGTCAAAGAAATAGCCGAGCAGCCGAATTTCGAAGCGGCGCTGGCCGCTGCGAAAAAAGCCGCCGCCTGATTCTTGCGCGCGGGCGGATGCGTCCCAATCGCGTCCGCCCGTGACACACCTTGCTGCTTCATGCCGACCTCGACACCCAATCGCCACGCCTTCGCCGACGCACTCAAGCGCGGGCTGTACGAGGCGATCTTTCGACGCCGCGACATCCGCGAGTTCATTTCCGATCCGATTCCCGACGAGGTGATGGCGCGGGTGCTGGTCGCCGCCCATCATGCCGCCAGCGTCGGCTTCACGCAGCCGTGGGATTTCATCCTCGTGCGCAGCGTCGAGCAGCGCCGCCGCGTGAGAGAAGTATTCGAAGCCGAGCGCCAGAAGAACGCCGCCCAGTTCAGCGGCGAGCGCCGCGAAAAATATCTCTCGCTCAAACTCGAAGGCATCCTCGAAGCACCGCTCAATCTAATCGTCACCTGCAAGCCCGATCGCTTCGGCCCCGCCGTGCTCGGCAAGACCAGCATCCGCGACGTCGAGATCTACTCGGCCTGCCTCGCGGTCGAAAACATGTGGCTGACGGCACGCGCCGAGGGCGTGGGAATGGGATGGGTCAGTATCCTGCGCAACGACGCGCTCGCCGAAATCTTCGGCATCCCCGCCGACGTCATACCCATCGCCTATCTATGCGTCGGCTATGTCCGCGAATTTCCCGACCGGCCCATCCTGGCCAGCAAGGATTGGGCGCAGCGCCTGCCGCCACGCTCGTTGATTCACTTCGACTCGTGGAACGACGCCGAAGACCGAACCAAGCCGGCCGCCGAATCGCTGCTGAAGAAGATCGACGACCATTCCATTTGGATGTCGATCTTCCCCGAGGACTCTCCCGACAAACCCCCATCGCGCGAATAGTTCGTTTCAGGGGGCGCGGCCTACGCGCAAAGCATCTTCTTCATGTACCAGTGCGTGTGGCCCTGCGGATGATCTTCCAGCGTGCCGAAGACGCTGTAGCCCAGCTTCTCGTACAGCGGGCGCGCCTGGAAACTGAAAGTGTCGAGATAGGCATGGACGCATCGACGCTCGAGCGCGAGATTCTCGATCGCCGTCATTAGTTTCGTCGCGTAGCCCTTTCCACGAATCGCCGTATCGACCCACACGTCAGAAACGTAGAGCCACAGACCCCAGGTGTTGCCGAGCGCGCCGCCCAGGATCTCGCCTTCGCCACTTTTCAAAAAGACATTGGCGCCTCGCCAGATCTGCTCCGGCCGCCCAATCGCCGCACTGGCGTGGGTCTGGATACCGCGCGTGATGAGTCCCTGCACCTCAGCGGAAGCATACGGAGACATCGCGAGCGTCGCGCGATCGCGCGGATCGCGGCGCAGCGCATCGATCCCGCTCAGCGGCCGCTTCGCCATGTGGAACCTGCGATGACCCTCCACCGGATGACCGTCGAGTTCGCAAAACACCCGGTATCCGAGCTTCTCGTACAACGGCCGCGCCTCGTAGCTCGCGGTCTGCAGCGCGCCCGCGACGCATCGCTTCGCGATTGCATACCGCTCGGCCGCCGCCATCAGCTCGATCGCGTATCCGCGCCCGCGGCACCTCCTGTCGACCCACAACGATCGCACGTGCAACCATCCGCCGGCGATATTCCCCAACAGCCCGCCCACAACCGCGCCGCCGTCGTCTTTGACGACGAATCCCACCGGATACAACTCGACGATCCCGGTCGCCGCGATATTGTAATTGCGCAACCCGCGCTCGACGACCTCAACCCAGGCCTTGGGCGGCTCGGGCTCAACGACAATGCTGATTTCGCTCATCGGGTTTCTCTCGAGAATATGACCGCATTCAGCCTGACGACAGTGCTCACGACATGCTAAATCATCACGCGGCATGTCTTTACTCAAACAAACTATTGCTTCGATTCTTCCGGTCGACAACGAGGCGGCGTGGGCTGCCGATGCGCGGCTGGATTCCCTGACCAAGCCTCCCGGCAGCCTCGGTCGCCTCGAGGAACTCGTGCGGCGGTACGCCGCTATCCGCCACGACGAAGCGGTCAAGCCCGGACGCGGCGCTATCGCAGTTTTCGTCGCCGATCATGGCGTCGCCGCGGAAGGCGTCAGCGCATTTCCGCAGGCGGTCACGGCCGAGATGCTTCGCAACATTGCCGCCGGCGGCGCTGCGATCAGCGTGCTGGCGCGACGCTTCGGCTATGCGCTCAAGGTCGTCGACGTGGGCGTCAAGGTCGACACCAGCGGCAAACCATTGGCGGGCGTGACCTATCGGCGCGTCGGCGCCGGTACGCGCAGCTTCCTCGACGGCCCGGCTATGACGCCCGATGAAACGGCGCGAGCGCTAGAGATCGGAATCGAGATTGCGCGCGAGCTGGCCGACAGCGGCGCGACTCTAATCGGCATCGGCGAGATGGGCATCGCGAACAGCACGCCCGCCGCCGCAATCCTGTGCGCGCTAACCGGCATCGCGCCGGAATCGATGGTCGGGCGGGGCACCGGACTCGACGACGCGGGCGTGCGCCGCAAGACCGAAGTGGTCATGCGCGCGCTCGAGATTCATCGCGCGGCGCTCGCGTCGGGAGAGTCGCTACTCGCCGCGCTCGGCGGTTTCGAAATCGCCGCGATGGCGGGCGTATGCATCGGAGGAGCCGCATCGAAAGTCCCGGTCGTCGTCGACGGCTTTATCGCGACGGCGGCAGCGGCGGCCGCGGAGAAGATTCATCCGGGCCTGTTCGATCATCTTTTCTTCAGCCATCGCTCGGCCGAGGGTGGGCACGCGCTTGCGCTCGAACATTTCAAGCTGCGCCCGATTCTCGATCTCGATTTGCGTCTCGGCGAAGGCACCGGCGCCGCGCTGGCGATGAACCTGATCGAGTCCGCGCTCGACCTGCTCAACAACATGGCGACCTTCGAGAGCGCCGACGTCTCCGGCAAACTGCAATGAGCGACGACGCAAAGCCGGCGAGCGGCTTGTTCGCAGAACTGCAACTCGCGTTCAGCTTCCTCACCATCCTGCCGGTGATCGATGAGCGTCCCGCATCCGAGGATACCGTCGCCGCATCGTTCCAATGGTTCCCGCTGGTCGGTTTCATTCTGGGCGCGGCGCTGGTTGGCGAGGACTGGCTGCTCGCTCACGTCTTCGCGCAGGTGATTCGCTCGGTTTTGATCGTCCTGTCGCTGACGGCGATCACCGGCGCCGTTCATCTCGACGGACTGGCCGACACGGCAGACGCATTCGGCGCAGGACGCGACCGCGAGCGCGCGCTCGACATTCTGCGCGACAGCCGCGTCGGCACGTTCGGCGCGAGCGCAATTTTCTTCGACCTGACGCTCAAGATCCTCGCACTGTCGACCCTCGCGGGTAATCGCCGAGTCGCAGCGCTGCTGGTTGCGCCGATGCTCGCGCGCTGGGCGATGCTCTTCCTCGTCGCAACAGGATTGCCGTACCTGCGCTCCTCCGGCGCAGGATCGACGCTGCTCGCCAGCGGCGGCGGAAAAGGCGGATGGCCTGCGCGTATCGTCACAGTTTTCACGTTCCTCATTGCGATTTTGTTCGGCGGCCTTGTAGCGCTGGCGGTATCGGCCCTAATCGTGTTCGCGATGCGCGCGTTCTACCGCCGATGGCTGGGCGGAGTGACGGGAGATTTGATCGGCGCGTGCGGCGAGCTGGTCGAGATTGCCGTGTTGGTCACGATGGCGTCGTGACGATTACTTCACCTTGAGCGGATAGCCGGCGACCATCAGGAGTACATGATCGGCGACGGCGCCGACCTTCTGGTTGGTCCATCCGAGTAGGTCGCGGAAGCGGCGCGACTCCGCGTGATCGGTCGGCACGATTCCCGAGCCGACTTCATCGGTCACGACGATGCTCGCGAACGGCGCCTGCTTCAGCGCGAACGCCAGCTTGTCGGTCTCCGCCAGAACGGGGGCGTCGTCGGTCCCGTGCCGATACATCAGGTTGGAGATCCACAACGTCAGGCAATCGAGCACGACCAGGTCGGCGCGAGCGGCGAGCTTCGTGAGCGCGGCGACCACCTGGATAGGCTCTTCGACCGTCTCGAAATCAGCGGGGCGCGTCGTGCGATGAAACTCGATGCGCGCCGTCATTTCGTCGTCGAGCGCCTCTCCCGTCGCAACGAAGAATTTGCGTTGATAGGGCAGCGCGAGCTTGAGCGCATGCGCGCTCTTGCCGCTGCGAGCGCCGCCGGTGATTAAGGTGATGGTGCCCATTGGCGCGGGGCGGCCGCTATCAGGATTGGGGGATTGGCTTGGCTTCCGGTGCGGCAGCTTTGGCTGCTATCGCCGCGGCTTTCGCTTCGGCCTTTTCAGTGGCGGCTTTTTGGCGGAGCTGCAGCAGCATCGCGCGCAGCTTGCCGGGATTTACCGGCTTCTTGAACAGCGCGCCTTCGAGGCCGCGCAGGCGCGAGCGCTTCAGGATGTGATCCTTGTCGTAGTAGTAGGCGGTCATGAGGATGACCGGCAACCGCGGCATGTCTTCCTTGACCTTGAGGTAGAAGTCGTAGCCGTCCATCTCGGGCATCACGACGTCGGAGATAACCGCGTCGAGCTTGACGTTGCGCAGGATGCCGAATGCGGCCGACGGCCGCGTCGCGCAATGCACGACACATCGCTCGGCGCGCAGCAGATCGGCCATCGAATTGACCACGGCTGTGTCGTCGTCGAGCACCAGCACCGCCATCCCCTCGAGCGGCGACTTTTGTTCGGTGTGGGGAGCGTCATGCGGGCGCGTGTGGACCTTGGTATCCCCGCGCGGCGCCAGATCGGCCATGCGCTTGCCCGCGAGGTAGTCGCGCGTCTCGTACTCGCCCTTGCGGGTCATCTCGTCGAGGCGGCGGACGATAGCCTGCACGCGCTCGATTGAATCGCGAATGGAGTCGAGGCGTTCGTTCTCGACCACCTTTTCGGACTCGGAAAGGTGAGCATCAAGGGATTGGGAGAGCAGCTCGATATTGTTGGTGATCGATTCGAGCGGATTGTTGATCTCATGCGCGAGGCTGACGGCGATTTCGCCGGCGGTCGCGAGCTGCTGGTTATGGCGCATGCGTCGAATATCGCGGGCGAAGCCGATCGAGCCGATCTCATTGCCGTCGTCGTCGTAGATGAGCGAGCCAGTGATCATGACCGGGATGAGCTCGCCGTTCTTGTTGCGGAAGTTGGTCTCGAAGCTGGCGATTTTGCCCTTGTCGGCCGACTCGCGCATCGCCTTCATGACGAGGCGCGCGTCGTCGAGCGACGCATAGATGCGCGTGCAGTTTTCGCCGATGATTTCCTCGGAGCTGTAGCCGAGACTGGTGCGCGCGCCGTCGTTGTAATAGTTCACGGTGCCGCTTTTATCGACGGCGATTATGATGTCCGGCGAGCTCTCGATGAGACGCTGGAAGTATTTTTTATCGAGCGACAACATGGTTGTTAATTGATCCTGATTTGTTCAATCGAGCCTGATTATTTCGCGGCGCGGAGCCGGAACTTCGGGATCGACACATCTTCGTTGAGTTTTTCGAAAGTAACTTCCACCGGCATCCCGCAGCGGATGTCGTGCGGCTTGACGCCGAGCAGGTTCGAGATGAACTTGCAGCCCTCTTCGAGCTCGACAACGACCACCGCGTACGGCACCTCTTTCGCGAAGCCCGGGTGATAGAGCTGATGCATGATATTGAAGCTGAAGACTTCGCCGCGGCCGCTGACCGGGACCCATCGCGAGGCCGTCGAGTTGCACTTGGAGCACAGGTCGTGGGCGGGGAAGCGCAAGGTCCTGCAGTTGTCGCACTTCTGGACCATCAGGCGTCCGGCGCGCGCGCCGTCGAAGAACTCGCGCATGTCGGGGGTGATTGCCGGGATTGGTTTGCTGATTTCAGGCATCGCAGTTGGGCTTATATATAAGTTAGACGGGCTGGGGCTCAAAACGATTGAAACGACACTATATCACAGCACAGGCAGTGACAGCGTAGCTCGCGGCTAATGTTAAGGTTGTGACCCCAGCACGAGGGTTGAATGAGTCGCTAGGATACCCCCGTTGCCGGAAACGAGTCCAACGTCGTGTTTAGGCACCTGACGCCGGCCTCCGTCGCCGCGCATCTGCACGATTGCCTCCGCCACCGGGGTCATCCCCCACATATAAAAGGAGCTGAGCTGACCGCCGCCGGTGTTTACGGGGAGCGCGCCGCCGGGGCCGACAGCGCCGCTGGCGACAAACGGCCCGCCCTCGCCCTTTTTGCAGAAGCCGTAGTCCTCGAGCGTGACCAGCACGGTGAAGGTATAGCAGTCGTAGAGTTCGCAGAAGTTCACGTCGGAGAGCTTGATATCCGCCATCTTGAAGGCGGTCTCCTTGGCGATTGGTGCGCCCGACGTGAGGGTCTCGAGCGGATCGCCACCCGGATGACCTTGCCCCATGCCCAGAATGTAGACGGGCGGGCGCTTCAGGCTCTTCGCACGCTCGGCGGAGGTCACTATCACGCAAAGGCCGCCGTTGGAGACCAGGCAGCAGTCGTAGAGATGGAACGGCTCAACCACCCATCGCGACGCGTGGTAGTCGGCCAGCGTCATCGGGGTGTCGTGGAACTGGGCGACAGGGTTCAGGTTGGCCCAATCGCGCTCGGAGACGGCGACGGCGCCGAGCTGATCGCTGGTGGTGCCATACTTGTACATGTGGCGCTGGGCTACGAACGCATACTGAGCGTTGACGCCGTACTGGCCGTAGTACGCGTTGAGGCCCTGGGCAAAGCCGTAGGACGCGGCCGAGCCGGCGTCGCCGCGCTTGTTGGGGGAAGGCGGCCGCAGCGGGGCGTCGGCGAATACGCAGGCGACGACTTCTGCCATGCCGGCGTCGATCGCTTGCGCGGCGTGCATGACCATCGCGGCTGCGGTCGCGCCGCCGAGGTTCATCGTCGCGGTCAGGCGCAGGTCGCGGAGACCCATCGCGTTCTGTACCGACGTCGACGCCATCGGGTTGTTGAACCAGGTGATCCCCGGATTGACGAGCAAGCCGTCGAGGTCGGAGCGCTGCAGGCCGGCGTCCTCGAGGGCGAGATTGACGGCTTCGGCGGCGAAGCCGATCGGTCCGGGATGATCGAAGTTTTTACCCATCCGGGTCTGTCCGAGCCCGGCGATTGCACATTTTGCTCTTAAAGACATAGCGCCTATTTTCTTACGCTCTTTTGCGGGAGGCATCCAGCGGCGCGGAATCGATGCTCGCGCGGTCGTTTTGTGTAAAAGTTGCAGCCATGCGATGTCCCTGGGCGCGCAATGAATTGGCGATTCGCTACCACGACGAGGAGTGGGGCGTGCCGGTGCATGACGATCGGCTGTGGTTCGAGTTCATCACCCTCGAGGGGGCGCAGGCCGGGCTGAGCTGGGACACTATATTGCGCAAGCGCGAGGCCTATCGGAGCGCATTCAAGGGATTCGAGCCGGCGCGCGTGGCGAAGTTCGGCGATCGCGACGTCGCGAGACTGCTGGCGAATGAGGGAATCGTTCGCAATCGCCTGAAGATCAATTCCACCATCGGCAACGCGAAGGCGTTTCTCGCAGTGCAGAAAGAGTTCGGCAGTTTCGACGAGTATGTCTGGCGATTCGTTGGCGGACGGCCGCGAGTCAACCAGTGGCGCGCGCTCGAGCAGGTGCCGGCGCGCACGGTCGAGTCGGACGCGATGAGCAAGGAAATGATCGGACGCGGCTTCAAGTTCGTCGGATCGACCATCTGCTACGCGATGATGCAGGCGACCGGGATGGTGAACGATCACCTGGTCGATTGCGCGAGGTACAAAGCGGTGACGCGATCGGCCAAGCGATGAAGCGAGGCTGACGCGTAGGACTTGCCGCGTTTGATCAGCACTAGGTGGCGGTTGCCGTGGTCGGAGATGAGGACCGGCTCGAAGTCGAGGGCCTCGCTTTGGTGCTTCTTCCAGACCTGGGCGGGCATGACGACGAAGCCGGGTGGCGCGTCGCCGAGACGGCCCTGCAAAACGGGAGCGTCGCGATCGAGATAAAACAGCAGCGGCGCGACTTCTTCCTGAAATCCGTACAAGAAGAGCGGGTCGGCGGGCGCGACGACGCGGGCGATTTCTTCGGCGGCGGGTCGAAAGGAATCATCGGCGCATGAGCGCACTTCTGCGCGCGGTATATAGATGAAGTTGAAAACGACGAGGGCGGCGCATAACGCGGCGAACGTCCAGGTCGCGGCGCGGCGCCATGCAGGTGGCGGCACGGTGACAATCCACCATGCGAGAATGACCGCGGAGGCCGGCCATACTGGCAGCAAGTATGCGCGGCGCTTGTAGGCGGCGATGCTGAAGAAGATGACGGTGGCGAAGTAGAAGATCGCGAAGAGGCGGACGGCGGACCGGCCTTTCTCGGGCGTGTAAATAGAATCCTGGTTTTGCGAAGTAGCTAATGAAGTGCGTAATGCGTAGACGGCGGCGACGGGGATGAGCAGGCTCAGCGGGGCGGAGTTAAAGAGGACTGGTTTCAAGAGGTACCACGGCGCCATCGCGCCCAGCGAGCCGAAGAAGCGGCCAACGTTTTCGCTATCGAGCTGGCGATCGAGGAAGGCCAAGCGTCCGCCGAAGTAGCAGGCGAGATACCAGCTCGACGCGATCGCGGCGCCAAGGATGATCGCGCCGGGATCGAGCATCGTGAGGATTTGGCGGCTGCGTCGCTCGACGATCATGAAGATGAGGATCGAAGCGCCCGGGAGAATTGCGCCGACCGGCCCCTTGGCGAGTACCCCGAGGCCGAGCGCGGCCGCCATCAGGTAGAGGGCGGGCAGCTTGGACTCGAAGCGCGCGGCGGGACCGGATGAGGCGGGGTCGCGCGGCAACCACCACAGAAAAGCGAACAGCGCGAGGGACTCGAAGAAGCACAGCGTCATGTCGACGCGGCCGAAGCGGCCCTGGCTGACGTACTGGTAGGACGCGGCGAGGGCGAGCCCGGCGAGAATCGCGGCGTCGAGGCCGAGGACTTCGTACGCGATGAGCATCGTGAGGACGGCGCCGGCGATCGCATACAGTGCGGACGGCAGGCGCAGGTTGGCGGCGGTCACCTTGCGGATACCTGCGAGGCGATCGATCGCGACCGCCGTCCAGTGAAAGAGCGGCGGCTTGTACATCGGGATGTTGCCATTCTCGACCGGGAACAGGAGTTGCCCATGCTCGACCATCTGCTGGACGAACACGCCTTCGACGGCCTCGTTGCCGGTGCACACGTCGCCCGCGCCGAGTCGATGGAGGGTCAGGACTGCGATGACCAGCGCGATGGCGACGAAGGCGGCGGCCGGTGGAATTCTGGCGGGCATCTAATACTCAGTCATGGCAATACTCAGTCGATGTACAATAGTCAGTCATCAGCCGAGATGTGCGCGTAAAATACTGAGGCTGGCGATCCTTGAGGGATCGTAGCCGCGCCATTTGGCCGCGGGGACGTCGCTGGCACGGGCGCGTTCGAAGCCAAGGCGGGAGAAGAGGCTGGCGACGCGATCGTCGCTGGTGCAGGCGAACAGGTACTTCAGGCGGCGCGCGCGAGCTTCCTTGAGAATCTCGCGGACCAGCACGGCGGCGACGCCCTCGCCCTGGAAGCGCGTCAGCGTGTACATCGCGGTGATTTCGCCGGCGCGGTCACGGCGATAAGGCTCGGTGAGCAGCGAACAGATTCCGGCCAGATGCTCGTCGCCGATTCGGTAACCCCAGCACGAGGGCAGGATTTGCGCGATCTGCTCGGGAGTGCGGGGCAGCAGATGGCCTTCGGTCTGACCGCGGACAATCAGCGCTTCGACCTCCTCGAAGTCGTCGATCGAGACGGGGCGGACGAAGCCGTATTGCATCTCGGTGAAGAGCGTCCCGGCGCCGATGAAACTGAATAGCTCCTCATACACGTCGCCGGGCGCGACCAGGTTGACGGAGCCGACGCCGTCTTCGAGCGCGTCGAGGGCGGCGCGCACAATCAGCCTGCGCACGCGCGAGCGGATGGTGCGCAGCGTGCGGCGGATGCGGTGTTCCTCGACGAACGAGAGCGTGTTGCCGTCCTTGTCGATCAAACCGCCGCGCCGATCGAGCATCAGCAGCTTGAACACGCGCAGGCGGCTGGCGAGCTCGCGCGCGAAGACGGTCAGATCGTCGGCGTCGTCGCGGCTCATCGAGGCGACGACGATCGATCCGGCACGCAGCCGCTCCCAGATTTCAGCAACGGCGGAATCGGGAGGATAGGGACGCGAACGAAGTCCCTCGGACGGATTGAAGACCGGCGGCGGTTCCTTGGGCGCGAGGCGGCCAAGACGGCGCATCAGCTTCGGGAGCGCGCTCGGCGAGACGATAACGACGCATCGGGTCTGATTGCGGCGCAATTCGCGCAGCGTGAGGACGAGAGAATCGAATTCGGAAATGCGCTGTCCGGCCGGCGGGATCAGCGCGAACAGCAGGCTCTTGCCGTAGAATTCCTCGAGATAGAAAGTCTTCTCATGAAAAACTGGCGCGCCGCGGCGCGGTTTGCCGGTGAAGTCAGCGAGGCTGATAGCTCCGAAGTCGCTCACTGGCAGAGGGTGCGATGAATCGCAGTCGCGAGGTTGTTCAATTCGGCTACGCGGGCTGGGACTTGGCCGGCGATATCCCGGCGACGTCGGGCGGACAGGCGGGCGGCATCGGGCGCGACGCCGCTATTTCGGCGAGCGAGGTATCGGAGAAAACCTCGAGCAACACGCGCTGGCCCTTCTCCCACACGCGATACATCCTGCAGGTCGGCTGCAGCGCGCACG
>Ga0209655_10000471_pt1 | contig 15169 bp, 15 predicted proteins | sample BogFormECP03_OM2_FD_188236 | JGI IMG/M metagenome (GOLD analysis project Ga0209655, IMG submission 188236) | Bog forest soil microbial communities from Calvert Island, British Columbia, Canada - ECP03_OM2 (SPAdes) (version 2) | ecosystem: Environmental > Aquatic > Freshwater > Wetlands > Bog ...
GAGCCGCAGAAAAACGATCGCCTTCTTCGTCGTGCTGGGCTGCTCCCTGGTGGCCCTGGCCATCGCCCTCACCGTTGGCTGGACCATTCTCAACTGGCGGGAAGGCGTCCTGCTATTTTTCGGCGTGATCTTTTTCGCCGCGATCATCGCCGGGATGATTCTGAACACCATCTTCCTGGTGCGCGAAATTCGCCGCAACGAACAGCATGATGGCTTCATCAATGCGGTCACGCACGAACTGAAAACGCCCATCACCTCGATCCGCCTGTACCTGGAAACCATGCAGCGCCGCGAAGTGGACGAGCCCCAGCGCCAGCAATTCTACAATCTGATGTTGCTCGATACCGATCGCCTGCTAGGAACTGTCGAGCAGGTGCTCAAAGCTGGCGAGGCGAGTTACCGCCGCGGCAAGCGCCATCATGTCGAACTCGATTTCACCGAACTCGTCCGCGAATCCATCGAACTCGCGCGCGTCCGCCATCACCTCGCGCCCGGCGTCCTGCATTTCGATCCCGTCTCAGCGAATGCCGCGCCCGTCTTGCTGCGCGGCGATCCCGCCGAATTGCGCACCGCCGTCTCCAACCTGCTCGATAACGCCGTCAAGTATTCCCGAGACTTGGTGGACGTCTCCCTGCGCATCGAAACTCTCGACGATGAAAATATCGCGCTGCGAGTCACCGATCGCGGCATCGGCATTCCCACGCCCGAGCTGAAACGTATCTTCAAGCGCTTCTATCGCGTTCCCGGCCGCCCCAGTTTCCAGGTGAAGGGCACCGGCCTCGGCTTGTTCATCGTGCGCGCCGTCGCTCGCGCCCACGGCGGAAAAGTTTACGCCGTCAGCGAAGGCGAGGGCCGCGGCTCAACCATCTCGCTGGAATTGCCCAGGAACATCGCATGAGCCGTGTGCTTGTGGTCGAAGACGAGGCGCACCTGGCCAAAGGCTTGCGTTTCAACCTCGAAGCCGAAGGCCACTCCGTCGAAGTTTCCGGCGACGGCGAATCCGCGCTGGAGCGCCTGGTCGCAATGAACGAAGAATTCGACGTTGTCGTGCTGGACGTCATGCTTCCGGGCAAAGACGGTTTCGCCGTCGTCTCCACCTTGCGCAAAGCCCACAACTACGTTCCGGTGCTGATCCTCACCGCGCGCGGCCGCCCCGAAGATGTGCTGCAAGGATTTGCATCTGGCGCCGATGATTACCTTCCCAAACCCTTTCAGTTGCCGATATTTCTCGCCCGGCTGCAAGGCCTGCTGCGCCGCAGCCAGTGGCTCGTCGCAGAAAAGACCGCGACAAAAGGCCGCGCAACCAACGGCAAGGAAACCTCCGCAAATTCCGGCGCCGCCACGAACTCCGCGCCCGATGCCGAAGTTTTTTCCTTCGACGGCAAGACCATTGATTTCGGCACGCTGGAACTACGCGTCAACGACACCACCATCCAGCTCACTCTGATGGAAGCCAAGCTCCTGCGGCACCTGATTCGCAGCAAAGGCCGCACCGTCTCTCGTAAATCCATCCTCGAAGACGTCTGGGGCCTGCACGAAGACACCGATACTCGCGCCATAGACAACTTCATCGTCCGCCTCCGCCGCTACATCGAAAAAGATCCCTCCAAGCCCAAGCATCTACTAACCGTCCGCGGCGTCGGCTACCGTTTCCTCGCATGAGCAGTGATCGACGCTTCCGCAATTTAGAGTTTCCATTTTCAATTTCGCGCAGACCAGGTCGGCGAATCAGCGGTCTTTTCCGAAATCCTGACTCGCCTCTTGGATAATTCTTCGACGAACCTCTCACTTGGCAGCCAGTCTGCCAGCGGCACAATTCCACGGTAGGCTACCTCTCCTTGGAGAATCATTTGGGTGGCAAGCGACGGCAAAATTGCTGGGATCACTTCTCCGTGTTCGCCGGCGAACACGCTGAGGCTAATCATTTTCGACTCCGCGTGATTCCGTCCGGAAACCTCGACTATTACACCGCCCTGTGAAGTGCCGAACAGCGATGCCGCGTGGATCAACGCGGAGGATATGGGCAATATCCAGCGCACACTTTTGAATCCCATGAGCCCTTTCAATGCACGCGTGCCCGACAGCGCGCGATTCAAAATGTCCAGTTCGGAGCCGATCTTGAACTCAACGCGCTTCACGCTGAAGTAGAGCGGTTGCAGGAAATAGTCAGCAATATCAACGACCAAATAAACCCATTGGCATCCCATGGGCGGCGGAAAGCCGACTCGCTCACGACCTGTCCAGCCGCGCACGACCTTGTCACCTGAACCGTGCGGTATCGAAAATTCATTGCCAACCGTAGAAAGTAAGCGCGCGAATGAACCACGGCCCCTAGGATGCTGCGTGCCAGGGCTGATGAAGATCCTCGTTCGCTCGATCGAAGGGATTTCCGCCTGGCAATACTTCGTTAACAAGGACGCCATGCCAGGTACGACCGAACACCCGACGAACGCGGTGATGCCCGCTTCTTTCACAGCGGAGGAGAGTTGATGGCAACGCACGACAAAATCTCTGTCATCCGCAACATCAACATAGGTGATGCGTTTCTCGATACAAGCCCGAAGCAGATTCAACGATTGTCCCTGGAAAGGGCCGATGCACGACACTACGACCTGAGCGCCTTCGATGGTCGCGGGCAGCGATGCGTAGTCGTTTACATCGGATTCTACTTTGCGGACGCGTGTCTCGAAGGGGCGAAAGGTTTTTGCGGTTGGGTGCCGCGAGGCAACTACGATATCGGCCGAGGAGTATTTCAAAAGATCCTCAACTACGAGATGTCCAATAAACCCGTCGCCTCCGTATACCACGACTCGCGGAACGCTCTGTTCGAGTCGCTTGAAACCTTTTGCGTCCAACTCGTAGACACGTTCCAAGAGCGCCGAGTCGTCACGCAAAATATCTTGCTTCTGCCTCTTGAAGAGCGGGCGCAGTAACCAAAACACTGGCGCCAGAAACCAATGAAAACTGAAGGAAATAGCCTCGGTTTGGCTCAAATCGCCATCGTGGCCTTCCAATAAACCTTCGACGCGCATTCTGGCCAACGGTGCAACGAACTCGTACCAGTAACGGTTTTCACCAATCGGTCCACCGCGAGCGATTGTTTCCTGCTTCAAACCATAAAACAGGCTGGTCAAACGATATTCGACGTAGTCAGGCCTCTGGATGATGATTCGTAAGTTTCGAAACCATCGCTGGTGCAGAGTGCAAACATGATCGAGATCCATTATGTTCTCGAAAACGAACCGGCGGCTCGTTTTCACTTTGTGACGGAAAGTCAGAACTGTTCGCAAGGCTCGGCGATTATAGACCTTGTGGTACTTCCGTCGCGCTGTGCTGCTCTGAGTTGCTTGACGTTTTCGTAACCTACGCTCACTATTCTCAACTGCACTTCTAAGGACTCGTCGCATGCCCGAAGGCAAAGGACTGCTGATCGTTTACACGGGGCCCGGCAAGGGCAAGACGACCTGCGCCCTCGGAACTGCCTTTCGCGCCGTGGGCCAGGGGATGCGCGTCATGATGGTGCAGTTCATCAAAGGTTCGTGGCACTATGGCGAGCTGGACGCCGCGAAAATGCTCGGCGACGATAACTTCGAGATTCGCCCGATGGGCCGCGGCTTCGTGAAGATCGGCGGCGCGGAAACAGATCCTGAAGACGCAAAGATGTGCGAAGAGGCCTGGGAATTCGGCCGCGCTCAGATTTACAGCGACCAATACGACCTGGTCGTGCTCGATGAAATCAATTACGTGATCGGCTACAAAATGCTGGACGTCGAGCGCGTCGTCGAAGCGCTAACCCAGCGTCCCGAGCGCGTCCACGTCATTTGCACCGGCCGCAGCGCGCATCCCAAACTGATCGAAGCCGCCGACCTGGTCACGGAAATGCGCGAAATAAAACACCCATACACGAAAGGCATCCTGGCTCAGCGTGGAATTGACTACTAGTCCCAACTGCGCAGCCGCGGCATTTTTTAACTTTCAACTTTCAACTATGAACTGTTAACTTCTTAAGGGGCCTGCCAGCCCAAAACACCTCGACCATGGCCTGGTTCAAGCGCGAAAAAAAACCGATCGAAAATCCCACGCCGGCAGAACAACGCCGTGTCCACACCGAAGGCATGTGGACCAAGTGCAATTCCTGTCGCGCGATCATCTGGAAAAAAGACCTCGAGGCGAATTGGGAAGTTTGCCCCAAGTGCGAGCACCATTTCCGCCTCAGCTCCCGCCGCCGCCTGGAAATGCTTCTCGACGAAGAACCCTGGATCGAGCTGGACGCCGATCTCGCCTCCAGCGACCCGCTCCAGTTCACCGATACCAAGCCCTACGCGCAGCGCCTGAAAGAAGCGCAACGCAAGCTCAACATGAAAGATGCCATCATCACTGCCGAAGGTCGCTTGAACGGCCGCCCCGTCGTCTGCTGCGCGATGGAGTTCGGTTTTATCGGCGGCTCGATGGGCGCGGTCGTCGGTGAAAAAGTCGCGCGCGCCATAGACCGCTCGCTCGATCAAAAGGAACCGCTCATCGTGGTCTCCTGTTCCGGTGGCGCGCGCATGATGGAAGGTGTCGTCAGCCTGATGCAGCTCGCGAAAGTCTCCGCTGCGCTCGGGCGCATGGACGAAGCCAAGCTCCCTTTCATTTCCATTCTCACCGATCCCACCACCGGCGGCGTTACCGCCAGCTACGCGATGCTTGGCGACCTGAATATTGCGGAGCCCGGCGCGCTGATCGGTTTTGCCGGCCCGCGCGTGATTGAACAAACCATCCGCCAGAAATTGCCCGAAGGCTTTCAGACCGCCGAATTCCTCCTCGAACACGGTTTCCTTGATGCCGTCGTTCCGCGCAAGGAACTGAAGCCGTACATCGCCCAGGCCCTCGACTTCTGCGTCGGTTAACCCGATGACCTACGAAGAATCCGTCCGCGCGTTATTTTCGCTGGGAAGAGAACTGGCCGCCCCGCAACAAGCTCGCGTTCAGAAATTCGGCCTCACAAATATCACCATCCTCGCGGAAGATCTGGGCCAGCCGCAGCGCTCCTCCCCCTGCGCGCACATCGCCGGGACAAACGGCAAAGGTTCCACGGCCGCGATACTTGAATCCATCCTGCGCGCCGCTGGCCTGCGTACGGGCCTGTACACTTCGCCGCACCTCGAACGCATCAACGAACGCATCCGCATCAACGGCGACAATATTTCAGACCAGGATTTCGCTGCGGCCTGGTCTCGCGTTCATGCTTCCATCGAGTCCCTGATGGCCTCGGGAAAACTCTCGGCCCACCCGACCTTCTTCGAATGTGTCACGGCCATGGCCTTCCTCGCTTCCGCTCAGCACCACGTGGATTTCGCCATTTACGAAGTCGGCCTCGGAGGCCGCCTCGATGCCACCAACATCGTCGAGCCGGAAGTCGCCATCATCACCCCAATTGATTTCGATCACGAAAATTTTCTCGGCCATTCCATCGAGGAAATCGCCGCCGAAAAAGCCGGCATCATCAAGCCCGGCGCGTGGGTGGTGAGCGCCAGCGATCGCCTGGAAGCTCGCGCCGTGATTGCGCGGCGCTGCACCGAAATGGACGCGCGCCTGGTGGAAGCGGACGCCGCCGCGCACGTGAACGACATACGAGACGATGGTGGCCTGTATCGCGGCGTCGCGGCGTTCACTCATTCGCGCAAACAACTCACCCTCGCTCCATCTTTGCCCGGCCGTTTTCAGATTCGCAACGCGCTCACTGCCGCCGTCGCCGCCCGCCTGCTCGCGGAGCGCGGTATCCCGATATCCGACCTAGCCATCGAGCAAGGTATCGCCACCGCGAATTGGCCGGGACGCCTCGAACGGCTCTCGACGCAACCCGATCTGTACCTCGATGGCGCGCACAATCCCGCAGGCGCCCGTGAATTGCTGAAATTCTGGCAGGAAAATTACGCCGGCCGCCGCATCCTCCTCGTTTACGGCGCGATGCGCGACAAAGCGGTAGATGAGATCTCCGGCCTGCTTTTTCCTCACGCCGCCGCCGTCGTCCTCACCGAACCCAGCCAGCCGCGCGCGATCTCCGCGCCGCTGCTCGCTGAAATGACCGGCCACGACGCCAAAGAAGCGCTCGTCGTCCGCGATCCCGCTGCAGCCCTGGAATCCGCGCTGCAATTAGCAGGCCCGCAGGACGCCGTGTTCGTAAGCGGCTCGTTGTACCTGGTCGGGGAATTGCGTGCCTACTGGCACAAACGCGCGACAAACCAAAATTCGGTCGCCGGGAGCAATTCGTCTTCCAGGAGTTTGTAGTTTCCTCCAGAACTCCATAATCACCTTCGTCAATTTGTAATATTCCCGTAGAAATTCTGGGATTACTGCGAGCCAGGTTTCCGCGCTCCCAAGAACGCGCACTGTTTCCGGTTGCGAACACCGGCCGCGTCCCATCGGCGAACAGGCTTTCCCACCCGCGCACGCCTGATTTCTTGCATCTAAGAAATTTATGCCTTTGATGAACAAGTCGTCCATTTTCTGCGTTTATCTATGTGTTACCGCGATGCAAATCCGCGTTTCGTACGTCTAAGCATGGTTAGTGGGAGGGTCCTATGCGGCAAGATTCAAGAAGGCAAAAATTGGAATCTTTCGGTCGCGCGCCGGCTTTGTTGTCGGCCGCGCTCCGTCAATTTCCCAAAAAAATGTGGATTTATAAACCGGCCAATGAGCGCTGGAGCATCCACGAAATCATCCTGCATCTCGCCGATAGCGAAGCCAGCGCCTATGTGCGTTGCCGCGCTTACATCGCCGAGCCCACCGCCGGCGAAGCGGCTAAATTCAGCGCCTCCCGCTGGGCCGGTTCGCTTGGCTATTTTCACCAGAGCACTCGCGAAGCCTTGGAAATTATCCGCCGCCTCAGAAAAATGACTTATCAGCTGCTCATCGCCCTGCCCGAGGAAGTTTGGGACAGCACCGTCACTCACCCGCGCGATGGCGCCATCAGCCTGGATCGCTGGGTGGAATTGCAGGAACGCCACATCCCGCATCACATCGAGCAAATGCGCCAGAACTATGAGACCTGGCTCAAGACGCATCCTCCGCGCCGCCGCCCATCGCCATCGCGCGCGCCGGGAATTTCGTCAGGCCTAGTCGCCATGAACGCCGGCAGCTTCTAGCAGCGCCAAACGGCGAAGCGTATCGATACTCCGACAGCGGCTCGACCGCGCCATCCGCTTCGCCGTCGCCTCTGGCCATTCGTTATCGCCCCAATTCCTTCGTGGCCCTTGCCCCTGCTCGCCCAACGAGAGAGAATGAACCACGCTGTGGTGTTCGGCTCTTAGCCGTACCCAGCCTCAGACGGGGGAGGATTGCCGTGGCGGAAAACCAGATCGCAGAACAGAAGAACAATCTAATCATCCGCGTGCCGTTGTCGTCGGATGGCTACGTCTCGATTTATTTTTCGAGCAATGATGGCCGCCTGATGAGCGAGCGCGAGTGGTGGCACCTGAAACAGGTCATCGAACTGGCTAGCAAAGCTTTCGTGAAGCCCGAAGAGCGCGCCCAAGCCGCGGCAGCCGGCGCATAAACAGCGTAAGATAGTATGTGCGCGGATAATCCGCGACGCGGACCCGCGTTCGTCCGCCATATCACGTCCCCAGATCGGTCAAGGAGTTGCAATGTTCCCTGATGAATTCGTTCGGCCCATGCGTGAAGAACTCACCCGCGTCGGTTTTCAAGAATTGCGCACGCCGCAGCAAGTTGATGCAGCTTTGCAGCAAGAGAAGCGCACCGTGCTCGTCGTCGTGAATTCCGTCTGCGGTTGCGCCGCCGGCAAGGCTCGCCCCGCGGTCGCCATGGCCCTCTCGAACCAAGCGCGTCCGGAGATTCTCACCACCGTTTTTGCCGGCCAGGATCTCGCAGCCACCGAGCGCGCCCGCGGCTATTTCACCGGCTACGCCCCGTCGTCACCCTCCATCGCCTTGCTGCGCGATGGCCAGCTGGTCTTCATGCTCGAGCGATCCAGCATTGAAGGCCGCGACGCCCAAGCCATCGCTGCGGATCTCACGCGTGCCTTCGATCGCTTCTGCGCGCCCGCCACTGCGCGCGCAAACCAGTAGCCAGATAGATCCGGAACTTCGCAAATTCCTCTTCGCCGCGATTCGTCAGCACTGTGGCGATGCCGCGCTACAGAAGCTCTGCAAGATAGGCGCGCGGCGCGAAGGCTTTTTCGCCGACGAACTGTCCCCCGAGGATTCGGACCTTGCAGCCGACGTCCGCGTTACTCGCGTCAAGGATTTGCGCCCTTGTTCCGCAGTTGATCAGCAGCAATTTTTCAGAAGCCACCAGAAGTGAAATCCCCAGATCGTCCTTGGCCTTTTCGCAGGCGCACATCTCATGAAAAATTTCCTCGCTCGCGGGGAGCAACACGAAGCTGCGGCCCGTTTCGTCGCGAATGGTCGCAATCTGTCCGACCCATTCCGATCGAGCTGCGGCAGCGGCTTGCTGCTGGCGCGGATCGGCAGTTGCGGCCGCCCGCCCGGCGCCAACTTGCACTCCTTCCACGGCGGCGATGAACCGGTAGCCCCGGCGCGGAAGCGTCTCGATAAATCTCGGCTTCTTGTGCGAATCGCAAAGCGCGCGCCGCAGCGTCTGGATCGCCGCGTTCACGCCGTGCTCGAAATCCACGAAGGTGTCGGCCGACCACAGGCGTTCCTGCAGTTCTTTTCGCGTGAGCAATTCGCCTGGGCGTTCGAGCAGCAGCGCAAGAATCTGGAAAGGCCGTCCGGCCAAACGAATCTTCCGCCCCTGCTTGCGCAGCTCACCGGTGCGGAGATCAACATGGTAGGCCTCGAAGCGCAGCCCACCCTCGGACGGAAAGTCGTCGTGCATGGCCGTAGCTAGTCAGCAGATATTACTCCGCGCGTATCGCGAACTCAAGCGCGCACGTGTGATGCAGCCTAAGCCTAGCAGTGTCAAGCTGTTACGGCTTTACCTCCGATTTACCTACAAAGGACCCCTGTTGCATTGAACGAATTGCCGTTTGGAGTGAAACTGCGCGCGTCATGAAAAACGAAACAAAAAATTCGGACTCAAAGATTCAAGTGAAAAAGGAGACGACGATGAAAATGACGACTCTGCTAAAGGCCTCCCTATTTGCCGCGACACTGGGATTTGTCTCTATGCTGGCGCCGGCCGCCCGCGCGCAAGCCGACGCAATGCCTAATCCTGATGAGTTTCCCTTCTCCGCACCGGAAGCCACTGCTGCGCAGCCTGTGCAGCTTGCCGCTGCGAACGCAGTTAACGCCAATTTTGAGGGCAAAGTTTCGCTGCCGTTCAACGTCAAGTGCGGCGCCAAGAATTTGAAGCCGGGACAGTACTTGCTTTCGGTTAAGTCTCAGGGAACCAGCCGCGTCGTCACGCTCCACAGCGCCGGCCAAAACATGACCATGCGCGTGCAGGAAGTCTCAACGCATCGCGGCGCCAGCCAGAGTGCATTGCTGGTCCGCATGTCCAGTGAAGGCCGCAGGCTCGAAGCAGTGTACGTAGCAGGACTCAACGCTACGCTCTATCTCAACACCAACTCCGATGGACCCCACGCCCGCATCGAAAAGCTGCCGATATCCTAGCCCAACCGAGCCCAGCCCAGCCACTGCGCCACGCCCCGCCGGCACCGTGCCGGCGGGGCGATTGGGTTTATAGCGACGGTGATTCCCTCAAGAGTTTTTCGGCGACACCTGCGGGCCCGCGAATTACGCATGAACCGAAGCGCGAAATCCTAGCTAACTTCATAATCGGAAACTGCGCCATCACCGCAAGGATCAGAGGATTGCCGCACCCGCCACTCAATGGTAGGATGGCATTTCATGAGCCCAGCGCCTGCCCCCAAAATTCGCATAGGCATCCCTTATCGCACTAGAAAAGAAGAACTTACCAACAAGCGCGACGCCTACGAAAAGTACGCAGCAGTTGTGCAATCCGCTGGTGCCGAACCAGTCGAAGTCTCGCTCGGCCTCTCTCCCACCGAATTGCTGAACCTGGCGGGCACGCTGGATGCAATCGTCCTTCCCGGCAGCCCCGCCGACGTTGAACCGTCGCTCTTTCACGTCGCACGCCACGCGAAGACTGCCGAATCCGACGCCGCTCGCGAACGCACCGATTTTGCGCTGCTCGATCACGCGGTCACGGAACAAAAACCGGTCCTCGCAATCTGCTACGGCGTGCAAAGTCTGAACGTTTTTCTCGGTGGCCCGCTGGTGCAGGATATCCCCAGCGAAATTCACACGAAAATCCAGCACGCTTGGACAGGCCACGAAGGTCCCGAGCCGCATCACGAAGTCGCTCTGGACTCAGGTTCTCGCCTCGCGCAGATGGCTGGCGCAAATCACGTGCGCGTGAATAGCTCGCATCACCAGTCCGTGCTCCAGCCGGGCAGAAATCTTCGCGTCGTAGCCCACGCTACCGATGGAGTGATCGAAGCAATCGAATGGACCGGCGACGCCAACTGGATCGTAGGCGTGCAGTGGCATCCCGAAAGAATGGTCGCTGCAGATGCGCTGGCGCGGTCGCTGTTTCGCGAACTCGCCGCGGCCGCCGCCGCGCGCAAAGCGCCGGTACATTCTTAGGCGCGCAACGCCAAGCGCCGCCCGGCGCGTCTAAGTTCATCCAGGGGCCAGAATTTTCAGGATTTAACTTTGAGCTTTCAGCCGTGAACTTTGAACTCTTAACTTTTAATTCTCGACTCTAAACGAATCTCAACTCACCACAAATCCCGGGGGAAACATGATTTCGCTTGCAGGCAAGGCCGCACTGGTTACCGGAGGCTCCCGCGGCATCGGAGCCGCCACCGTAAAACTCTTCGCGCAAGCGGGCGCAGACGTGGTGTTCAATTACCATCGCAGCAAGGAAGCGGCCGCCCAAGTCGCGCAGGAAGCCCGCAAGCACGGTACGCGCATCGAATCCCTGAAAGCCGACCTGGGCAAAATGGCCGATGCCAAAAAGCTAGTGGACTTCACTCGCGAACGCCTCGGCCGTATTGATATTCTCGTCGCCAACGCCGGCATCTGGAACGAACAAGACGCTCCCATCGAAAAAATGACCGAGCGCGAATGGGACGAAATGGTTCGGGTCAACTTGAAGAGCGTCTATTCCGTGATTCATTTTGTCGCGCCGCACATGATCGCGCAGAAAAACGGAAAGATCGTGGCCATCAGTTCCACCGCCGGCCAACGCGGCGAAGCATTTCACACTCATTACGGCGCCACCAAGGGCGCGATCATCAGCTTCGTAAAGGGCCTCGCCAGCGAGCTAGGCCCTCACAACATCCTCGTAAATTGTGTCGCGCCCGGCTGGGTGGATACCGATATGTCCGCGTCTGTCCTGCGCACCAAGAACGGATTGAAAGCTGCGATCTTGCCCATCGCGCTCAAGCGCGTCGGCACCGCCGAAGAAATTGCCGGCCCCATTCTTTTCGCCGCTTCCGACCTGGCAACCTTTATCACCGGAGAAGTGATCAACGTTAACGGAGGTTCGGTGCTTTGCGGCTGATGACCCGAACGATACTCTCGCCCAAAATGAATTCGCGCCCCGTCGCCGTGTACTCAACCGCACGCCGCAATATCGTAGTGGCGCTGTTGTTCGCTGCCGCGTGCCTCGCCGCCTCGCCGCGCGCCCGCGCGCAGGATGATACCGTCCTGCTCCCCGAACAAAGCGCCGCGAAAGCCAAGGCTATCCTGCAGCAAGCCATTAACGCGCTCGGGGGCCCCACATATCTCAACGTCCATGATGTCACCTGCATCGGCCGCCTCAGCCTATTCGGGCACTCCGGCGAACTCAACGGCTTCGAACATTTCATTGACTATGCACAGCCGCCGTTCAAGGACCGCACTGAAAATCTTCCCAAGCGCAACATCATTTCGGTCGTCAACGGCGATAAAGGTTGGCAGCTGGATCGTGGCGGTGTCTCCGAATCCACCATCACAGATCTCGCCACGAGCCAGGAGGACACCAAGAAGGACATAGACAATATCCTCCGTCATCGCATCCACGAGCAGGGGATGATTTTCCGTTACGGCGGTCTCGACGTGGTGGACTATCAGGAATCCGACTGGGTCGAACTTGTGGATAGCGACAATCGCACCTTCCGCATCGCCATCGCCCGCACCACCCATCTGCCCGTTCGCAAAGTTGTGGACACGCGCAACGCCAACACCCGCATGCGCAACGAGGAAATCGAATACTACTCGAACTACCATCCCATTGACGGCATACAGACGCCCTATCAAATCACCCGCGAGCGCAACGGCATCAAGGTTTACCAGGTTTTCTTCGACAAGTACGAATACAACACCAATGTCCCCGACTCCTACTTCACCAAGGAATCCCTCGAAGAACGCTGGGCAAAAATCGGCAAGAAAGAAAAACCATCCAAAAACAATCCCAGCGGCAATAACAACGACAAGAACTGACCCGGCTAGACGTTTCTCAGTGCCTCCATCATGGCGGCTCAATTTCCGGTAGCAGCTTCTGCCGCCCGCGCGAATTGCAACTTGATCTGCGCATTACGATCGCGGTTACTCCCTCGTGACTGTCCGGCAAGATCGCTCTTCAGTGTCGTTCATAATCGGTTATCTTTGATGCATGACGTCTCACAACGTGCTTTTGTCCTGGCGCCATGTTCTTTGTGCCTCGCTTCTCGTGCTGATCTTTGCACCCACAGCAGCCGGCGCCCAAGGCACAACGCCGCCGACGCAAGGCGTTGCGCCCACCGGGACCCCCGGGAAAATCTGGACCAACGAAGATATTACTTCCACTCACGGTGCGGTCCCGACGACAGGACGGTCCGCTTCACAGTCCTCCGCAAATAAACAGGATTTCACTTCGGAGTCTCGCGGTGCCACGTTCGTGAATCCTAAGCCCGGACAACTTGTGAATCCCGGCGAAACTTTGCACATCGATCTCGCGATTAATTCGGGCGTCGCGCTCCTCAGGGGCGCTGCGATCATGTCTCCCATGGGTATGGCATCCGAAGTACGGGAAACGCCTCCGTACTCGTTCACTTTTGTGATCCCGGTTAAAGATAGAGATGTATCCGGGGGCGCCTCGCTGATCGGTTCGCAGCCCTTGTATGCTCTTGGGCCCGTCGCGGGTCGCGGCAATGACATAGACTTGGCCGCGACGACCATTGACGTGGAAGAGTCGGATCTTCCTGTCTCCATGACAGCGGCAGGAGCGACAATTTCGCGATACAGTTCCGGCCTTAGTTTTTTCCAACTTGGTGATGACGAATGGATCAGAATCTACGCTCGATTCCCGAACGGGCATGAACTCGACGTAACCCGCTCCACCTATCTTGAGTTGAGTTCCAGTGACGCCAATGTAGTTCGCGTCGCGAGCGAAGGCGCGGTAATCTCTGTTGCCACTGGCAACGCGAGCGTCATTGCCACCTATACGCTGGCTCTACTGCAGAAACGGCTCTCGATTCCTGTCTCCGTCAAGGGCATGCCTGGTCCGTTGATTGCGTCGCCTGCCACGGTGGATTTTGGCGACGTCCCTGTAAGCTCCACAAGTCCGCCGCGCCAGGTCACGATCACCAACAACGGTTCTACCGCAGTGAAAATCTACGCGGTTTACCATTCCACAGGGCCTGAAAACTGCTCCAATCGAGTCCTCGGTCCTGGTGGATCCTGCACGTTAACCGTAACCCTATCCCCTGGCAGGCTCGGCCCCATTCACTCCACCATTCTTATCGACTCCGTACCGGTCACGTTGCTCGGCAACGGTATCTGATCACCCCGCCGATCGTTCCCGCGCGAATACCCCGCATTTCCCCGCGAGGTTCCTCCCACCCGAGATATAGACTGCATTTTTCTGCGCCGCTGTGGTGACTTTAACTTAAATCGAGCGGCTCCGCGACTCAGTGGCTCATTCCCGTAGCAGCGGGGTATAATCGTCGGATGCCAATAACGCACAAAAGCGAACAGATGCACGGCACCACGGTCCTGTGCGTGCGCAAAGACAATAAAGTCGTGCTCACCGCCGACGGCCAGGTCACCCTGGGCGACGGCGTGATCAAACACAGCGCCCGCAAGACCCGCCGCCTCTACAGTGACAAAATTATCGCAGGTTTCGCTGGCAGCACCGCCGACGCGCTCTCGCTCTTCGGTCGCTTCGAAGGAAAATTACAGGAATTTCACGGCAATCTCGCGCGCGCTGCCGTCGAACTCGCGAAGGAATGGCGCACCGACCGCTCTCTGCGCCACCTGGACGCTTTGCTCATCGTCGCCGACGCCAAATCCACATTCCTGCTTTCCGGCAATGGCGACGTGATCGAGCCCGACGACGGTATCTGCGCCATCGGCTCCGGCGGCTCCTACGCCCTGGCCGCAGCGCGCGCCCTTTCCAAATTCACCAAGCTCAGCGCCAAGGATATCGCTGCCGAAGCCATGCGTATCGCCAGCGAAATCTGTATCTACACGAATGACAACTTCAGCGTGGAAGAGCTATGACGGAAAAATCGGAGAAAGACATGGTCATCTACCTATCCGGAAACGAATCGCAAGCCCCCGAGCCGGAACCGCTTCCGTCGTTCGACGAGCTGACCCCGCGCGAAATCGTCGTCGAGCTGGATAAATACATCGTCGGCCAGAACCTCGCGAAGAAAGCCGTGGCCATCGCTCTGCGCAATCGCGTTCGCCGCCAGAAGCTTCCACCCGAGCTTGCCGAAGATATTCTGCCGAAAAATATTTTGATGATCGGTCCCACCGGCGTAGGCAAGACGGAAATTGCCCGCCGCTTGGCGCGCCTCGCAGGCTGCCCCTTCGTCAAAGTAGAAGCCTCGAAATACACCGAAGTCGGCTATGTCGGCCGCGACGTGGAATCAATGGTCCGCGATCTCGTTGAAACCGCGATTGACATGGTCCGCGAAGAAAAGCTCGACGAAGTCGCCGAGCGCGCCGAGCAATCCGCTGAAGACCGCTTGCTCGACCTGCTCCTCCCGCCGTCGCCCATTTCTTCGGACACTACGCCCGCCGCCGAAATTCAGCGCCGCGAGCAGGTAGCTCGCACGCGGGAAAAATTGCGCGCCCAGTTGCGTGAAGGCAAACTCGATCAGCGCATGGTTGAAGTCGAAGTCCGCGAACGCCAGATGCCCTCCTTCGAAATCATCACCAATCAGGGCGTCGAGGAAATGGACATCAACGTAAAAGACATGCTCTCCGGC